>Ga0114932_10000083_pt1 | contig 101182 bp, 89 predicted proteins | sample 2SBtaG_2_FD_87286 | JGI IMG/M metagenome (GOLD analysis project Ga0114932, IMG submission 87286) | Deep subsurface microbial communities from Kolumbo volcano to uncover new lineages of life (NeLLi) - 2SBTROV12_ACTIVE470 metaG | ecosystem: Environmental > Aquatic > Marine > Volcanic ...
AAGCGTTGAAGTATGATCCGTGTTGGTCGTTACCGTCGTGGACAAAGCGTCCCTCCTCTCTAGCTTGTTAAGGAGTCGACGGTAGCGGCCTTCTTTCTGGGCCATGCCTCATAGGATCTAACGACGCGCGGCGCGCTTCTTGGCGGCCTTCCGGCGCGTGGCCTTCCTGGCGGGCTTGGCGCTCTTGGCAGCCTTGCGGCGGGCTCCCTTCTTCGCGGCCTTCCGCTTGGCGGACTTCTTCTTCGCCGCCTTCTTGCGGCCGCCGGTCGCGCCGACCAGGCCTTCGATCCGGCTGCGCAGTTCGTCGGCGTCCGAGCGGAACTGCTTCTCCGCATCGCGCCAGCGCTTCTCGCCGTCCTTGCGTGCCTTGTCCGCCTGCTTCTCGAGATCGCGGAGGTTGTTGCGCAACTGACGGATCAGGCGCGGGATCTCCTTCTCCAGGCTCGACAGCGCGCTGTCGATCGGGTTCGAGCTGCGGCGGGTCGTCTTCTTCTTCGCGGCCTTGCGGGCCGTCTTCTTGCGTGCGGGCATGTTCGTCTCCTTGTGAAGGCTGTGCGCTGTGCCGGTCCGGCCCTCACCGGAGCAGCCGCGCACAGGGGGATCTAGCGGCCTTCTCCGTCCGCCAGGCGGACGAGCTCCGCCAGGGATTCTTCGAACGCCGCTTCGAGCTCGTCGAGGTCCGGCACCAGCTCTCGACAGGCGATCAGCCCGAAATGGAGCTGGTCGATGTAGCTGACGACGGTCACGTTCAGGCCCTGGCCGTCCGTGATCGCCGAAACCGGGAAGTAGTCGTTCATCTTGGCGCCCGCGAGATAGAGCGGTTCGCGGGGGCCCGGGACGTTCGAGATGATCACGTTGAATGGCGGATTCAGGCGATCGAGGATCTTCGTGCGCGCGGCGATGCGTTGGGCCTGACCGAGCAGCGCGGGCATCGCAAACTCCGTCCAGTCCTGCATCATCGTGGCGGGCGTCGCGGCGTGCATCCGCTTCGCTTCCTGCATGGATGCGTGGATCCGCATCAGCCGCTCCACCGGATCCTTCTCGTCGGTCGCGAGCTCTGCGACCACGCTCGCCACGCGATTCGAGTAGACCTCGGCCTCCGACTCCTGGCGCACCGAGACGGGCACCATCGCCTTGAGGGCCTCCTCGGGTAGATCGTCGTGCGACTCGAGATAGCGGCGCAGCGCGGCGCCGGTCACGGCCATCACGACGTCGTTCAAGGTCGTCCCGAAGGCCTGCTTCACCTTCTTGTAGCTCGCGAGCGGCTGCGAGAAGCAGACGATCCGGCGGTGAGGCGTGATCGAGAGGTTCCAGGGGGCCCGAGGCGCCGGCGCCTGCGGGATCCGGTCGGCGTCGACTTCCGCCCCGCGACGCTCGAGGATCGACTTGGTGAGCGGCAGGCGATCAATGCCCAGGGTCTGGGCGGTCGAGGCGAGGAGCTCGTTGCTCTCCCACACGCCGCGCGCCGTACGATAGAGCGTACGCGCCATGCGTCCCGGGTGGATGGCCGCGCCCGCGGCCCCGCGCAGGAGCATCTCGCCCTGCCCTGGCGTCGCGTCCGGCACCCAGCGCTTCTTCGGGGGCTCGACGAGGTCGCCTCTCGGATCGGTGTCGAGCAGCTTCTCCATCATCTGCGCGCCGGACACGCCATCGATCGTCGCGTGATGGATCTTCGAGTAGAGGCCGACGCACCCGTCCTCGAGCCCTTCGATCACGTAGACCTCCCAGAGCGGGCGCGCGCGATCGAGCGCCCGGCTGTGGAGCCGCGCGATCAGGGCGGCCTGCTGCGCGCGGTCGCCGGGCGGCGGAACGGCGATGTGCCGGATATGGAAGTCGAGGTCGAAGTCCTCGTCCTCGACCCAGTAGGGGCGGTCCAGACCGAGCGGCACCTCCGCGAGCTTGCGGCGGTACGGCGGGAGCAGGTGGAGTCGTTCTTCGAGCGTGCGCCGGAAGGCGGTATAGAACTCGCCCGGCTCGAGGGCGTCGCCATCGAAGGTCGCGTAGGAGCCGACGTGGCCGAGGGCCGCGCCCGTCTCCATCAGGAGGAAGCTGTTGTCGAGGCCGGTGAGCTGGTCCATTGGGGGGGGCTCCATGGATGGCGGCTGCGCTCAGGCGGCCGCGTCTTTCTGGGAATTCGGCGGGGAGAGCACCGCCGCGATCATGCGCTGGGATATCTGGTCCGAGCGCTCGGGTTCGAAGTCCGAGAGTCGCATCTGGATCGACATGTGCGCGTAGCCGATGATGATCCGCGCGGCGGACTCGGCATCGACCGACGGATCGATCTCGCCGTCCGCGATGCCGCGCTCGATCGTCTTGCGGTGGTTCTCGACCATCCGCTCGATCAAGGCGATGTAGCGCGGCCACACGCGACTGCGGGCGTTGGCCGCCCAGTTGAGAAGCACGAGCGCGTGTTCGGGGTGGGACTCGATCGAGGCGCGAAACCGTCGACCGTGGTCGAGCAGCACCCGCGTCGCCGGCTGCGACGACGCGTGGGCACGCCCCGCGAGATCGACATAGAAGGTCTCGACCTCGTCGAGCACCGCGTCGACCAAAGCATCCCGCGTGTCGAAATAGAGGAAGACCGTCGACACGGCGCACCCCGCGAGCTTCGCGACCTCCCCGTGTCCGGCCCGTCGAATGCCCTTGTTCGCGAACACCTCGAGCGCACAGCGCAGCAGCTGCGCCCGGCGCTCGTCCGGGGACATGCGCGTGCGCGCCTTCGTCGCGTTTCGCTTGCGAGCGGGCATCGATGCGTCTCCTCGTGAGGCCGGGTCTCCGGCCGACTACTCCTCGTCGTACGTCGAGAGGAGCTCGCCGATGCTCTTCTCGATGCACTCGCGGAGCAGCTCCGGATCCTCGACCGCCGACCGATCGGCGTTGATGCCGACATGGCAGGTCCCGTCGTAGCTGAAGAGCGTGATGTTCACGGCGGCGCCCGCCGGCGGGCCGAAGGGGAACATGTGCTCGATCTTCGCGCCGGCGGTGTAGGTCGGGCGACGCGGGCCGGGGACGTTGCTCGTCACGAAGTCGACCGACGTCGTCATGCCCTCCATCAACGAGTCCATCGCGAACTCAGGAAGCTGATTCATGACGCTCATGATGTCCTCGAGGTAGCCGAGGGCGGATTCGCCGCGCTGGGCCTGGATGCGCGCCTGAATCTCCTCCATCCGATCGAGCGGGTCCTCGATCCCGACCGGCACGAGGAAGCGCGCCGGGGCGAACTGGTTGCCCGCCTTGCGGCCGTTCTCGTCGTCGGACCGCAGGTTGATGGGCATCATCATGTTGAGCTCGTCGACCGGCTTCCCGAAGTGCTCGTGGTAGCGCTGGAGGCCCCCGCCGACCGCAGTCACAAAGACGTCGTTGACCGAGCCGCCCATCGCGCGCCCGGTTCGCTTGATGTCTTCGAGCGGAACCGCGAACCCGGAGAGGGAGAGCGCCATTCCGCGATCGCGCATGACCGGGGACTTCGGCTCGGTGATCGGCTCGAGCAGGCGCTGGATCGAGCCCACCATGTCACTCGCCCGCTCGAAGGTCTCGGCCGGCTTCGACACGAGGTCGGAGAGCAGGCCGGAGGCACCCCTCAGGATGCGCCCGATATTCGTGCTCGCCTTGCGGGCGCGGTGCCCGATCGCTTCGCGCACCCGCTCCTGCTTCGTCGAGGGTGCGGGGACGTCGAGGTCCGCGAGGCGACGCGCGCGCGGGCGGTTCTGCCCTTCGCCCGGGGCCTTCTCGACCATGCTCTTCGTCATGTTCACGAGGCCGACGCCGTCGGAGACCGCGTGGTGGAGCTTCATGATCACGCCGGCCCGACCGTCCCGGAGACCGTCGACGAGGTAGAACTCCCAGAGCGGGCGATCCTTGTCGAACGCCTGCATCGCGATCGGTTCCGCGAGCTCGAAGAGATCCTCCAGCTCGGCTTCACCACCGAGGTGGAGCTTCCGGAAGTGGAAGCTCGGGTCGAAGTTCGGGTCGATCTCCCAGCGCGGCGGCGCGATCTCGTAGGCGTCGCGGACGACGCGCTGACGCAGGCGCGGAATCTCCTCGACGGAATCCGCGAGCATCGCCTCGAAGTCCTCGGTCGCGGGCATCCGGTCGAGCACCCACACGCTCACCATCGTCGAGCGCAATCGCGGGTCTCGCTCGCTCGCCCACATGGCCGCGTCGGCCTCGCTCATGAAGTCTTCGAATTCGATCTCGTTCGTCTTGTCGCTGGCCATCGGGGATCCCTCCTGGGTCCGGACCGCGCGCGCACGCCTCCTGCGGCGTGGGCCAGGATCCGGGTTCGAGTCACGTGGACCTCACCGCCCTGCCTCGGCTGGTGCCGGGGCGTTCGGGTCGATGGGCGTGACTCGCTAATGACAAATCTATCATTAGCGTGGGGAGAGAATAGGTCGACACTTCGCCGCGTCAACGCCTCTCGTTCGGGACGGCGTCAGCGCCCGTACGGGCGGGCGAAGAACGGCACATCCGTCGCCAGATCCGCCTTCCGGGGCGGCTCCGGCATGGGCTCGACCAGGAAATAGTCGCGCGCCCAGTAGCTCATGTCCCCGTCCGGGGCCCAGCGCGTCCAGAAGCCTCGCAGTGGCGGTACGGCGTCCCAAGCCTCCGGATCCTCGGCATCGAACTCGATCTCGAGCGCCTCCCCGGGCCGCACGACCACGCTCGTGCCGGCGGCGACCGGCAGGTCCTCGCCCTCCCCGATCCGCGCGACGGCCCGCCCCGAGAGCACGTGAAGGACGAAGGGGGCCGAGGACGGGGCCAGCTCGCGCTGGCCCGGACCATGGATCTCGATGTGCCCCCATTCGAGGTCCGAGGTGCCGAAGACCGCGCGCCAGCGGACGCCGTCCTGCTCCGTATTCCACGGGATTCCGAACGAGTCAGTAAAGGCGCGCACCGGCGCCCGCGGTGCCTCGGCCAGCTTCGCCGCCAGCCGAGCGCGGCGCATGCGGTCGATCACGGAGCCCTCGGGCGGGTCGCCGATCGGGACAGCGATCCGGGTCGGCAGGATCGATTGCGAGCGCCCCTCCCCTTCGAAGAAGTCGCCGGTCGTCGAGCCACCGCGCCGCAGCACGGCGTCGGCGATCAAGCCGCTTCGATCCCCGTCCGGCACCCACTGGGCCCAGACCACGCGCACGGGCTCGGCGGAGACCGTGACCCAGCGATGGTCCGCGTACGGGGCGTGGTAGATCGTCGTGCCCGGACCGACCCGGCGGGTCTCGCCATCGACGCTCCACTCGGCTTCCCCGGAGAGCACGTGATAGGCCTCGGGCGACGCGTGCGCGTGATAGGGATAGAGCGCGCCCGAGCCGAGCATCAGGTGCCCGAACGCGAATCCGGGCTCGCGGTACACCGCGCGATTGCGCAGCACACGGTCGATGCGGTCGACTTCCTCGGGCAACGCGTTCACCGCTTCCGACCAGTTGTAACCGAGCGCGCTGCGCACCTCGACCCACGGGATCTCGCTCGAATGCGTGATGCGCGTAGGACCCTCGCCGCTCGCACAAGCGGCAAGGAGCAGGACCGACACGAGAGAGAAGGATCGTCGCCGTCGAGACATGGCGTGATTCTCGCGACCTGAGCCCCGAACGCAAACGGGGACCGCTCTCTCGAGCGATCCCCGTTCGATCTTGTTCGGACGCGACTACTGCCGATACGCCTCGATCAGCACGTCGCTGGTCTCGGGCCGCATGATGCGCGGATCCGGGCGTTCGCCCTCCTGCAGCATCGCGCGAACCTTCGTGCCCGAGATCGAGAAGGGCTTCTCGTCCGAGTGGCGCTCGGTGAGGTCCACGCGGCCGAGGCTCTCGTAGAACGCCGCGAAGCCGACCTTGCAGGCCTGGATCGCGAGCTCGCCCGGGAGGTTGTCGAAGATCTCGTGCGCGTCGAAGTCGCCCCAGATCGCCTCGCCGTCCTCGAAGGGCGCGTCCGCGTGCTTGCGGCCGATCACGATGTCGGAGAAGCCGTAGTTCTGGCGGTAGATGCCGTGCATGATGGCCTCGGAGGGGCCGCCGTAGAACATCTTGATATCGAGCCCGATCAGCTCGAACACGTCCGAGATGTCGTAGCCGGCCTTGTCCCAGATGGCCTGGTCCTTGTCGCCCTCACCGAGCAGTCGCTCGCTGTGCAGCCTGCGGTAGCAGAGCATGCGGGTCGCGGCGGGGACGTCGTCGCCCTTGAGCTCACCCATCAGGGGGTTGAGGACCGCGCCAGCGAAATGACCCGCCGCCGTCAGCTGCTCGACGCCGTAGACGAGCGCGTACTCGTGTGCGCGGTGGAGCGGGTTGCGCGTCTGGAACGCCAGGGCGCGCTCCCACTTCTTGTCGCGGATGAACGCGCGACACATGCGCGGGCTGAGCATCAGCTCGCCGTATTCCTTGTTGCCGCGCTGGGGCAGCGCGCGGAGCTCGCCGCCGATGAGCTTCGTCCGGTCGTCGTTGTCGACGATCCGGCCGCCGGGATGGTCGACCCGCTCGGTGCCGTAGACGCACTGCAGGTACTTCGCCTTGTCCCAGTCGAAGATCTCGAGGTCGTTGATGATCGCGACGACCTGGCCGTCCTCGGTCTTGACCGAGCAGGCGCCGCCGGCCGCGAGGCCCCCGGCCTCGGCATCGGTCAGCGGCAGCGAGATCGGGATCGTCCAGGCGTATCGTGCGCCGTTCGACTCGATGACCTTCTCGTCGAGGGCCAGGTCGAACGCGGCCTGCATCATCGGGCCGGTCAGCGGCGAGAGCGCGCCGTCGGCGATGCGGTAGACGGTCGCGAGATCGGCGTCGGTCACACGGATCGAGGGCAGCGCCTCGGCCTCTGCCAGGAACGCAGCCTTTTCGTTGAAGGGCACGATACGGTCGACGGGCTCGGTGAGGCCGCCGTGGACCGGGACGAGATCGGTCTGGCTCATGGGTCGAACTTCCTTATATCCATCCGGCCACGCACGCAGGCCGGCGCGGATCGTACGCTTTGGGTTCTGTCGGTTCTGCGGGGCGTTGGCTCAGCGGGCAGCTACCAGACCGGATACTCGGTCCAACCCGACGCGATCAGGACGCGCTCGTCCTTGCCGTCGAAGCGCCGCACCGTGAGGCGCCGGCGCCCATAGCCCGTCTGCACGAAGGCGATGTAGTTCCCGTCTGGTGAGACGGTCGGCATCCGCTCTTCGGTGCCCCCGGGGCCGATCGGCACCCGGGAGGTGCCATCGGGCCGCATGCGCCGCAGTCGATAGCCCGCCGTGGACTGCGATGCAAACACGATCCATTGGCGATCAGGGGTCAGAACGGGCTCGCGTCCGCGCAAGAGAAGCTTCTCCGGCGCCCCGCCGAGGCCGGCCGCGGCCACGTACGACTCCCAGGTCGTGGGCCCGTTGCGTCGCGGCCGGGGCACGACCTGTTCGTAGACCACGAGGGATTGGGAGGGCAGGACAAGGACGGTGCCCGGTGGCACGCCTTCCGCGAGTGCCGGGCCGACGCGCCCGCCGGGCTCCAGCTCGTGCAGGGTGTTCGCGGAGGCTCCGATGGCGCTGACCCGTTCGATGCGCTGGACGTAGATCGTCCCGTCCGGGGCGTAGGTGCCGCGGGGATGCTCCGCCGGTCCGAAGGTGACGGGCGAGAGATCCCGGCGTTCGAGGTGGATTTCGTAGAGTTGTTCCTTGCCGCCACGATGGCCCGACGAAATCAGCAGTCGCTCGCGGTCCGGGGACCACGCCAGCGGGATCGCATCGAGCGGCGCTTCTTCGACCTCGACCATCTCCTCCGTCCGCGGATGGAAGAGCATGAGTCGCCCGGGATATTTCCCGGTGTCCTTGCGGATCTGCAGGATCTCGTCGGCGCGCAGGTAGGCGCGCACCTGCGCCTCGTCCTGGCGTTCCGGGTCGCGCTCGCTCTTCGGCAGCGGCGGCGCCTCGCTCGCCTTCGCGAAGATCTCGGTCCGCTTCTGTGCCGCCTTGTCCTCCCAGTGGAGCAACGCGATCGGCTCCGCGGGCAGATCCTCGGGCTGCATTCGCATGTTCGCGCACGCGACGAAGCCCCCGCCGAGGGCGATGGCCAGCAGCAACACGACCGCCGCCTGCGCCAGTGGTTGGCCGGCTCGGCGAGTGTCTGGATGCGCGTTCACGGGATCGCCTCGAGGGGGCGGCCGACGAAGCCCCGCGCCCCGGACGCATCGCTTCGCGGCTCGAAGACCCCCGCCTGCTTGACCTCACCATCGAGCAGCGAGACGACGATCTGCGCCGCGTCGGGGAAGGGGAAGAGCGGATGCGTCGCGAACGCGACGTCGTCGGGCGAGAGGTAGCAGCCCTGTCCGAAGTGCGAGTGATAGACGGCGCTCACGCGCTCCCCTGCGTCCTCGGCCTCGCGCACCGCCCGGAGGTATTCGACCTCGGACATGTAGTAGGCATGTCTCGCGTCGCGCGGAAACGCATCGGGGTCGGCGGCGTGCATCTTCGTCATGACGTTCGTGATCCGGACCACGCGCCCGGCCCAGCCGGCATCGTCCCCCAGCACCAGGCCGCAGCACTCCTCCGGCGCCACGTCGAGGGCGTGCTGACAGATCTCGTGCAGGATGTCGTTCGGGATCGACCGGCTCTCGAGCTCGGCCGACAGGTCGATGCGATCGGACACGCTCTCGTCCCCGCCCGGGCTCGCCGGGCTTCCAACTCGATCGGGGGGTTCGACCGGCCGGCAGTCTAATCGACCGTCGCCCACGGGGCACGCCGTCCCGCACTCGACACGACCGTCTTCAGATCTGGTAGTCGAGGGGCTCGGGAAGCTCGCGGTCTAGGGCGCGCCGCGCGGACTCGCGGCACAGATCGGAGAGCGACACCGCCTCGAGTGCCTCGCCCATCCGGCCCGCCAGGAGCGGCCACACGAAGTCGGGTCGGTGGTCCGACGGAGCCCACCCCTCCGTATCGGAGGCGTCCGCCTCGACGATCGGGCCCTCGACCGCCTCCACGATCTGCCGGAGGGAGATGTCCTCGGGCGACCGCGTGAGGACGTAGCCCCCGCCCGGGCCGCGCTTGCCCGTCACGAGCTCCGCCCGCCGGAGGTCCTGGAAGATCTGTTCGAGGAAGCGGTGGGGGATGCCCTGGCGCTCCGCCGCTTCCTTCACCCGGACGGTGCCACCGCCACCATTCCAGGCGAGGTCGAAGATCCCGCAAAGGGCATAGCGTGCACGTCGGGACAGGCGCATGAGTCGGCAAGCATGCACGAGTGCCCGACCGACTGCCATCGAGCCGGCGCTTGCTCCGCGCGGTCCGTGCCGCGATCCTCCGCGCGCTCGCGACGCCCGCGAGCGGGGTGGAGCGTCGATGCTGCTAAGATTGGAAGACCTGACGAAGCGGATCGGCGCGCGCGTGCTGTTCTCGGGCGCGTCCGTCGTGGTCCGGGCGGGAGACCGGATCGGCATCGTCGGGCCGAACGGCGCCGGCAAGACGACCCTCCTCCACACGGTGACCGGGGACGAGTCCTGCGACGAGGGGCGGATCCACCGACCGCGCGACACCCGAATCGGACTCCTGCGTCAGGAAATCGACCCGCGCGCGAGCCACACCGTTCGCGAAGAGGCGCGCACGGCCCTCGCCGAGCTCGACGCCCTCGAAGACGAGCTCCGCTGGCTCGAGGCCGAGATGGGCGAGCACGGAGAAGCGGGCGATCCGCTGCCTGCCGCGCTGACCGAGCGCTACGACGCGATCGGCTTGCGCTTCGAGCAGGGCGGCGGCTTCGCGCGCCACGCTCGCGTCGACGAGATCCTCTCCGGGCTCGGCTTCGAGGTCGAGCACCTCGATCGCCCGCTGTCGACCTTCTCCGGGGGTTGGCTGATGCGGGTCGAGCTGGCGAAGCTGCTCCTCGGCCAACCCGAGATCCTGCTCCTCGACGAGCCGACGAACCATCTCGACCTGCCGTCGATCCAGTTCTTCGAGTCCACCCTCGAGCGCTTCCCCGGCGCCGTCCTCGTCGTGTCCCACGACCGTACGTTCCTGCGACGCCAGACCAATCGCATCATCGAGCTCGACGGGCTCGGCGGATTCGCGCTCTACGAGGGCGGCTACGACGCGTACCTCGATCAGCGCGCGGCCCGGCGCGAAGAGCTGCTCGCGCGTAAGGCCAACCAGGACCGGGTGATCGCCGAGCAGGAGCGCTTCATCGAGCGTTTCCGCTACAAGGCGAGCAAGGCGCGGCAGGCCCAGAGCCGTGTCAAGGCGCTCGAGCGCATGGAGCGGATCGAGATCGAGCGCGACGGCGGCCGCTCGATCCGGCTCGCACTCCCGCCGCCGGCCCGCTCCGGCGAGCGCGTCCTCACCCTCGAAGACGTTCACAAGCGCTACGGCGACGACCCGGTCTACGAGGGCATCGACTTCCACGTCCAGCGCGGCGAAAAGGTCGCCCTCGCCGGACCCAACGGTGCGGGCAAGTCGACGCTCCTGCGGATCGCGGCCGGCGCGCTCGAGATCGACGACGGCACCCGCGCCCTCGGACACAACGTCGAGGCCGCGTTCTTCGCGCAGCACCAGCTCGAGGCCCTCGACCCCGCGCTCTCGGTCCTCGACGAGGTCGCGAAGGACGCGCGGACCGAGGACGTACCGCGATTGCGTGGGCTGCTCGGCGCGCTGCTCTTCACCGGTGACGATGTCGAGAAGCCGATCAGCGTCCTGTCCGGCGGAGAGAAGGCGCGCGTCGCCCTCGCGAAGCTCCTGCTCCGTCCCGCGAATCTCCTGATCCTCGACGAGCCCACGAACCACCTCGACATCGCCGCCTGCGAGGTCCTCGAAGACGCGTTCCAGCAATACGAGGGCACGATCCTCTTCGTCTCCCACGACCGCGCCTTCATCAACGCCCTCGCGACGCGCGTGGTCGAGGTCGAGCACGGCCGGCTCGAGAACCACCTCGGAAACTACGACGCCTACCTCGAACGCAAGGCGCGCGTCAGGGCGGCCGATCCGGACCCGACTCCGCGCCCGGCTTCCCCCTCGGCGATTCCGAACCGCTCCTCCGAGCCGGCCCCAGACAAGCAAGCGCGCATGCAGGACCGGGAACGCCGCAAGGAGCGCGACCGCGTCGCGCGACGGATCACGAAGCTCGAGGCTCGCATCGCCGAAGACGAGGCGCGCAAGGCGGTCGTGACGGAGCGGATGGCGGATCCCGAGGTGTACGCCGATGCCGAGAAGCTCCAGGCCGTCCAGGCCGAGGAAGCCGGGATCGACGCGGAGATCGCCGCCGGGTACGAGGAATGGGAGCAGCTCTCGGAGACGCTCGCGGAGCTCGAGGCCGACTAACGAGCGCGGCGGCGCCCGCGCCCTTCGTCCGCGGCCAGGCGTCCCGAGATCCCGAAGGCGAGTCGCGCGCGATCGGGATCGACTTCGCTCAGGCGAACCCGGATCGAAGCCCCGGTCTCGAGACGCGCTCGCCCGCCCGCCTGCACGATCGCGTCCTCGGACTCGTCGTAGTCCCAGCGGCCGTCGAGGGCCCGCATCGGGACGAGTCCGGTCACCGCCGGCGCCTCGACCCGAACGAAGACACCGAACTCGCTCGCGCCAGTGATCCGGGCCGAGAACGTCTCGCCCTCCCGCCCCGCCATCAAGGCGCAGGCGGCGAGGGCCTGGGCATCGCGCTCGGCTTCCTGCGCGACGCGCTCCCGACCCGAGAGCCAGGCGGCGAGATCCGCGGCCCCGCCCGAATCTGGCGGCGCGGGCTCGCCGCGGATGAGTCGCCGCAACGCGCGGTGGACCTCGAGGTCCGCATAGCGTCGGATCGGCGACGTGAAGTGGAGATAGTGATCGAAGCGCAGCGCGTAATGCCCCTTCGACTCGGGCTCGTATCGCGCCTGGCTCATCGAACGCAGCGCCGCCTCGTGCAGCCGCTCCTCGAAGGGCGCGCCCTGCGCTTCGTCGAGCACCCGGGCGAGTGCGCCCGGCACTTCGAGGTCGTCCGGCGGGTCGATGCCGTGGCGCTCGAGGAGCTCGGCGAAGGCGTCGAGCTTGCGGGGCGCGGGGGGCGCGTGTCCGCGATGGAGCGTCGGTCGATCGGCCCGAACGAGCGCCCGCGCAACGGCGCGGTTCGCCGCCAGCATCGCCTCCTCGATCAGGCCGTGGGCCGGATTGCGATCCCGCACCCGCGCATCGACCGCTCGACCTTCGTCGTCGACGACGTACTCGACCTCAGGCAGGACGAGCTCGAGCCCGCCCGCCTCCCGGCGCGCCCGCGAGAGCGCGTCCGCGATCTCCGCGAGGCAGCGCAGGGAGGGGCCCCAAGCAGGCTCCGGATCGTCGCTCGTGCCGCTGCGCGCGAGCCATTCCGCCGCCTCTTCGTAGGACAGGCGCGCGTGGCTGCGGATCCAGGCTTCATGGAAGACCGCGTCGACGACCTGCCCCGCCGCGTCGAGGCGGAGCTCGACCACGATCGCGCGTCGATCGACATCCGGACGCAGCGAACACAGATCGCTCGAAAGTCGCTCCGGCAGCATCGGCAGCGCGCGGTCGGGGAAGTAGAAGCTGTTGCCGCGCCTTCGCGCGTCTGCGTCGAGAAAGCTGCGCTCGGCCACGAAATGCGAGACGTCGGCGATCGCGACCCAGAGCCGCCGTGTCCACGCCGGCGACCGATCGCGCGGCTTCGAACCGCCGACCGCGTGAAGCTCCGGCTTCGCGGGGGCCTCCTCGGCGAAGACCGCGTCATCATGGTCCTTCGCGCTCGCGGGATCGATCGTCACGAAGGGAAGCGCGCGCAAGTCGCGTCGCCGGGTCGCCTCTTTCGGCAGCGCGGCCGGATCGAGTGCCTCGGCTTCGATTAGAGCGCGGCGCGAGAATTTCGCGGGGAGTCGATGCTTCCAGGCCAGGGCCTGATGGTCGGCATCGGGATGCCCGGCCGGACCGAGCACTTCGATCACCTTGACCGGCAGCTCGCCGCGCCCGACGCCCGGGTGTCCGCGGTGACGACGGCCCCGGGACACGACCTTGCGATTCTCGCGTTTGCCGCCGTGGCCGAGGGGCACGATCCGGACACGATCTCCCGGCTGCGCGTTCTTCGCGTCGCGCTCGTGCAACGCGAAGCGCGGCGCGTCGACGCCCGCGAAGGGCAGGAGCACGAGGTGCCCGCCGCGGCCCGCGCGTGCCACGCGCGCAATCCACTGCGCCCGCTCCGCAGCGAGCAGACGGGTCAGGACCCCGCGTGGCGCTCGGGCCTGCGTCCGCGTGTCCGGAACGAACGCGATCCGCGCACCGACCTCGACGGGCTCGCCGAGACATTGCACGTGATAGTGGTCGCCCTCCCGGGTCTCGACCTCGAGCGCCTGGCCCGCCGACGTCGGCGCCTCGGCCGCGACGACGAGCCCCTCGAGATCGCGCCCGACCTTCGGGCGGGCTGCCCGACGACCCGCGCGTTGCCCCGCGTCGCTGCGCGCCCCACGCTCACGCCGACCGGGTCGACGACTCCGACCGGGCCCGCCGCGCGGTCCGCCCGCGCCGCGCCCTCTTCCCTTCGCCAAGCTCCCCCCGATCCCGTTTTCGGTTTGACGCCATCCGAGTCCCACCGTACCCTGCCGCGCGCTGCCCGGGTGGCGGAATTGGTAGACGCGCTGGACTCAGAATCCAGTGTTCGCAAGGACGTGCTGGTTCGACTCCAGTCCCGGGCACCATTTCAAAGATAGGTCACGTTGGTGCGCCTTCGGTGCATCAATGCTGCTCCGCGAGGATATGGGTTCGCATTGGGCGGAACTTCTTCTTCGACGTCGAGCGCCGTGGGGTGCGGCTCCGTCACGCTGTTTGCGCCGAGCTGCGTCGTCTGGCGGCTATAGTCGCGCGTCATGAGTGATGCAGATCTGCTCTTCGAGGTGGATTCGGATGGGGTGGCGTTGATTACGCTGAACCGGCCGGACAAGATGAATGCTTGCTCGGGGGGGCTGCTCGAGGGGCTGGCGGACGCCTATCGGCGGTGCGACGCGGATGATTCGATTCGGGCGGTCGTGTTGACCGGCGCGGGGCGGGCGTTCTGCGCGGGTGCGGACATGACCGATGCGGAGAAGACCTTCGACGTGTCGGGCAGCGGTGGGTTCGACGACTTCAGCGCGGCGGGCTGTGCCGTGCCTGCGTTCTCGGTCCGGAAGCTCGTGGTCGCGGCGGTGAACGGACATGCGATCGGGCTGGGGATGACCCTCGCGATGCAGTGCGACGTGCGGATCTTCGCGCGGGAAGGCAAGTACGGGATCGTTCAGGTGCGTCGCGGCGTGATGGGCGACGCGTACTCGCACTGGACGATGGTCCGGCAGGTCGGGCTCGCCCGCGCCGCCGAGATCATGCTGACGGGCAAGACCTTCAGCGGAGACGAGATCGACGCGCTCGGCGCCGCCAGCCGGGTCGTGCCGGCGGCGGAGGTGCTGTCGACCGCGCGCGAGATCGCGCGGGACACCGCGATCCACGCGGCGCCGCTCTCGGTCGCCGTCTCGAAGAAGCTCCTCTGGGAGTCCTCCGAGCTGACCCCGGAGGAGGTCGAGCACAAAGAGACGGAGCTCCACAAGCACATCATGCCGCGGTCCGACGCGATCGAGGGGCCAGTCGCGCACGTGCAGAAGCGCGCGCCGAAGTGGCAGGGCAGCGTCGCGAACGACTTCCCGGAGTGGCCCGAATGACTCCTCCCCCGGCAAAGCCGGGGGTATCGGGAAGGTGAGCCGCTCAAAGCGGCAATGACGGGACCGCTACGCGGCCCCTTGAACCCCCTGAAGGGGGTTGGGTCTACAGCAAACCCAGTTGGTCGATCCTTCGATCGTCCGACTCTTGATGCCGGATGTACTCCCGGATCTTCGCTTCGTCCCGACCCACGGTCGACACGAAGTAGCCTCGCGCCCAGAATTTCTGGCCCACGAAGTTCCGCTTCCTCTCGGCGTAAGTCCGCGCGATATGAATCGCGCTCTTCCCCTTGATGTACCCCACGACCTTCGACACGGCGTACTTCGGTGGAATCTCGATCAGCATGTGCACGTGATCGGGCATCGCGTGCCCTTCCACCACTCGACTCTCCTTCTGCTCCGCCAAACGACGGAACACATCGCCGAGATCTGCTCGGATTCGTCCGAAGATCGCCTTCGTGCGGTACTTCGGGATGAAGACCAAGTGATACTGACACTCGTAACGACTATGACATAAACTTCTTGTCTGACTCAAAGGGACTCCCTCTCGTGATGCTTTGGCGGCTCACGGAAGGGAGTTTTCCTTATCTGGTGGTGGAACTGTCAAACTTGGGCTGCCGCCCCGGCAGAGCCGGGGGGTCTCCCGATTGGTCTAGATCTGGTCGCTGACTAGATCTGGTCGCTGACTAGATCTGGTCGCTGACGCCGCGTTCGAAGAGCGGCTCGATCGCCATCGCGCTGGCGTCGGCCTGCATCGCCGCATCCGTCGGTGCGTCCATCCCGTCGAAGGACGCGGCCGCGGCGAGGGTCGGCTCGAGCAGACCGCCGTCGCTCGAGCTGTTCAGGAACACGCCGTCCCGCGACAGCACCCAGTGAATCGCGCGCGTGAGCGCGTCTTGGTCACGGATCGGCTCGTACCAGCTGAAGCGCTTCGACTCGTCGTCCTCGCGCCAACGCCTGCGCGCGACGGACTTGATCGTCTGCAGCGCGACGCCCCGCTCCTGACACACGCGCTCGAGGGCCGCGAAGTCCGAAGCGTACTCGGGCTGCGCCATCATCGAGTAGTTGTAGGGCACGAGGACCGAAGCGAAGGCGTACTCTTCGAGGCTTCGCAGGTGGAAGGCGGGCGCGAGGGTGCCGTGCCCGGTGATGCCGACGAAGCGGCAGAGTCCTTCGTCCCGCGCTTGCACAAGGGCTTCGACGGCGCCGCCCTTCCCCATGGCCGTCTGCCAGCCCGGCTCGTCGGTCAGGTTGTGGAGCTGGATCGAGTCGACGTGGTCCACGCCCATCCGTTCGAGGGAGCGCTCGAGGCTCGCGCGGGCCGCGTCGCCGTGGCGGTCGCCGGTCTTGGTTGCGAGGAAGACCTCGTCCCGCTTCGTGCGCAGCCAGCCGGCCAGGTTCAGCTCCGAGTCGCCGTAGCTGATGGCGGTGTCGATGTGGTTCACGCCGTAGCGCTCGAGGGTCTCGAGGGTGCGCTCGACCCGGGCGGGCTTCATTCCGGCCACGGCGGCGGCGCCGAAGAGGATTCGCGTGCTGTGGAAACCGGTGGATCCGAAGGGCTGGGTGGTAATCATCGGGCGAGTCTAGCGGCGCCGACCCGAGCCGATTCCTGGTCTCCAAATCCGTATGAATTCCCAATACTTGCGACGATTCCTTCGACAGGATCGGAACCGAGGAGAATCCCCCGTCTCCCCCCATCGCCCGGTTGACCCCACCCCCTCGATGCTTACGTTGCGGCGAATCCGGGGCGCGCCCGGGTCCAGGGCTCAAGCCGGAACGGAGATCCGTGTCCAACGACGACCGCTACGACGACGACCAGAATGAAGGCGACGAGGGGGTGTACGCCGAGGGCGGCAGCGCCGAGGACGTCGCTTCGCTGGTGGTCGAGCTGCCCGGCGAGGAGATCGTGGAGGTGCCGGCGGTGCTGCCGGTCCTGCCCGTGCGGGACGTCGTCGTCTACCCGGGTGTGACCATGCCGCTCGCGATCGGTCGGCCGCGTTCGCTCGCGGCCCTCGACGAAGCGGGCCATGACGGGTTCATGCTCGTGCTCTCCCAGCGCGATCCGATGACGGAGAATCCCGGGCTCGAAGACCTCTACGAGGTCGGCACGATCGTTCGCGTGATGCGCATCATCGACGCCCGTCGCGAGGGCAAGCAGGCCCTCGTCGTCGGCCTCGCCCGCGCGGTCATGACCCGGACCGTCGCCTGGCAGCCGACTCTGCGCGTCCAGGTCGCACCGCTGGTCGAGTCCGAGGAGCAGTCGCCCCAGCTCGAAGCCGCCTGGCGCCGCGTCGTGATGCTCGCGCAGCGGATCGTCGAGCTGCGCGAGGACATGCCCGACGAGTGGAAGGCCTTCATCCAGGGGATCCCGACCCCGGGCATCCTCGCCGACCTCGTCGCCTCGAACATCGCGCTCACCGCCGAGCAGAAGATCGAGATTCTCGCCGAGCCCGACCCCGAAGCGCGGCTGACGCTCGTGGAAGAACACCTCGAGAAGGAGGTGACGATCGCCGAGACACAGCGCAACCTGGCCGACGAGGCCGGCGGCGAGACCGACCCGAAGCGCCGCGAGAAGATGCTCCGCCAGCGCATGCGCGAGATCCAGAAGGAGATCGGTGAGACCGACGCCGGCGCGCGCGAGGTCGACGAGCTGCGCGAGAAGCTCGATGCCCTCGAGCTCCCGGAAGAAGCGGAGACCCTCGCCGACCGCGAGCTGCGACGCCTGTCCTCGCTCCCGCAGCACGCCCCGGACCGCCATCTGATCCGGACCTATCTCGACTGGATGACCGACCTGCCCTGGAACACCGAGACCGACGACGACCTCGACCTCCATCAGGCGCGCGAGATCCTCGACGCCGACCACCACGGCCTCGGACAGGTGAAGGACCGGATCCTCGAGTTCCTCTCGGTGCGCAAGCTCGCCCCGGAAGCCCAGGCGCCGATCCTCTGCTTCGTCGGGCCGCCCGGCGTCGGCAAAACCAGCCTCGGCCGCTCGATCGCGCGCTGCATGGGCCGCAACTTCACCCGCGCGAGCCTCGGTGGCGTGCGCGACGAGGCGGAGATCCGCGGCCATCGGCGGACCTACGTCGGCTCGATGCCCGGACGCATCCTGCAGAGCCTCAAGCGCGCCGGATCGAAGAACCCGGTCTTCCTGCTCGACGAGATCGACAAGGTCGGCTCCGACTTCCGGGGCGATCCGTCTTCGGCGCTCCTCGAGGTGCTCGACCCCGAGCAGAACCACGCCTTCTCGGATCACTACATCGAGGCCCCCTTCGACCTCTCACGAGTGCTCTTCATCGCAACCGCCAACACGCTGTCGACGATCCCGCCCGCGCTGCTCGACCGCATGGAGGTGATCGAGCTCTCCGGGTACACGGAGCGCGAGAAGCTCGTGATCGCCCAGGAGTTCCTGGTGCCGCGACAGCTCGAAGCCCACGGGCTCGAGGCCGAACAGGTGAGCGTGAGCGAGGATGCCCTCGACCGGGTCGTCGTCGAGTACACGCGCGAGGCCGGCGTCCGGAACCTGGAGCGCAACGTGGCAACGCTCATGCGCAAGTGCGCGCGCAAGATCTCAAAAGACCGCGACGCGACGATCGACGTCGATCCCGAGTTCGTCGGCGAGGCCCTCGGCGCCCCGCCCCATCTCTCCGAGACCGCCGAAGAGGCTTCGATCCCCGGCGTCGCCGTCGGGCTCGCCGTCACGGCCCACGGCGGCGACATCCTCTTCGTCGAAGCCGCGGGCAACCGCGGCGGCAAGGGCATCCGCTTGCGCCTCACGGGTCAGCTCGGTGACGTCATGCGCGAGTCGGCGGAGGCCGCGCTTTCCTGGGTGCGCGCGCACGCGAAGGAGCTCGGCCTCGGCGAGGAGGCCCTCGCTCCCGGCGAGATCCATCTGCACGTCCCAGCCGGCGCCGTGCCGAAGGACGGCCCCTCCGCGGGCGTCGCCCTCGTGACGGCGCTGGTATCGCTGCTGTCCAATCGGAGTGCGAAGAGCAACGTCGCGATGACCGGCGAGATCTCGCTCCGCGGTCGGGTCCTGCCGGTCGGCGGAATCAAGGGCAAGCTGCTGGCGGCCAGTCGGGCCGGGATCGACACGGTCGTCATCCCGAAACGAAACGAAAAGGACCTCGCGGAGGTCCCCGACGAGGTCCGGGAATCCCTCGGCATCCACCTGGTCGATACGATCGACGAAGCACTCGCCCTCACCCTCGGCGGCGCGACGGACGAGGCGACGCCGACCTCGGCCTGAGACCCGCTCCCCTCGTATTCGAATGCGTCCAGGCGACGCATCGTCAGAAGGGATCGGGCGGGGCGATGCTAGGATCCCGCGCGGTGAGAGTCGCGCTCGTACACGACTGGCTGACCGGCTATCGGGGGGGGGAGCGCGTGCTGCTCCACCTCGCGCAGCGCTATCCCGACGCCGACCTCTTCACGCTGTTCCACGATCGCGGGAGCGTGCCCGGCCCGATCGAAGCGCGCCGCGTGTACACGAGCCCCCTCGACCGCTTGCCGGGGAGCGCACGTCACTACCGAAAGCTCCTGCCGCTCTTTCCCTGGGCGATCGAACGCTTCGACCTGCGCGGCTACGACCTCGTGCTGTCGACCAGCCACGCCGTCGCGAAGAGCGTATGCACGCCCGCCGGCGTGGCCCACATCGACTACTGCTTCACGCCGATGCGCTACGTCTGGGATCGCATCGACGCCTACCTCGGCACCGGCACGCGCCGCAGCCTCGCCCGACCGGTCGTCCGCCGCCTGCGCCGCTTCGACGTCCGCACGAGCACGACCGAGCGCGTCACTCGATTCGTGGCGATCTCGAGCGACGTCGCCGATCGCATCGGCCGCCACTACGGCCGGACCGCGCGGGTCGTCCCGCCCCCGGTCGACACGTCCTGGATCACCCTCGCGGAGATGGACCCGGAGCCCTTCTACCTGCTCGTTGGCGGCTTCGTTCCGTACAAGCGCGAGTCGCTGGCGATCGAGGCCTTCCGACGCAACGGGCGATCGCTGGTCGTCGCCGGCGACGGTCCCGGCCGCCGCGCCCTCGAACGCAGGGCGCCGTCGAACGTGCGCTTCGTCGGGCGCGTCCCTGACGCGGAGCTCGCCCGGCTCTACCGGACCTGCCGCGCAGCGATCCATCCCCAGCACGAGGACTTCGGCCTCGTCGCGGTCGAGGCCCAGGCCGCGGGCCGACCGGTGATCGGATTCGGACGCGGCGGCCTCGTCGACACGGTCGTCCCGCTCGCGCCGGAAGCGGCCGCCGATCCGTCGTCCACACCGGTCGACGCCACCGGCGTGTTCTTCGACGAGCCGACCGTCGATTCACTGAACCAGGCGATCGAGCGATTCGAGAAGGTCGAGCCGCGCTTCGATCCGGCGGCGCTCCGTCGCTGGGCCGATCGCTTCTCCCCGGCCCGCTTCGACGCCGCGTTCGACGCAGAGATCGCCCTCGCCTTCGACGAGGTCGGCCCGGCGAGGGCGACCCGGTCGACTGCCCACGTGGGGGGAGCGGTCTCGTGAATCCCGCGATCCCGATGATCGACCTCGCGGCGCAACACGCGCAGATCGAGGAGGAGCTCCTCGAGGGTTTCGCCGAGGTGATGGCCTCCGGACGGTTCGTGCTCGGCGAGCCGGTGGCGGGCTTCGAGGCCGAGCTCGCGAAGCTCTGCGAGGCGGGCCATGGCGTGTCCTGCAACTCGGGCACCGACGCGCTCTGGCTCGCGCTCCGCGCCCTCGGCGTCGGGCCGGGGGACGCCGTCCTCTGCCCGGCGTTCTCGTTCTTCGCGACCGCCGCCACAGTCGTGCGCGTCGGCGCGACACCCGTCTTCGCGGACATCGATCCGGCCACGTTCAACCTCGACCCCGAGGACGCGATCCGCCGCGCCGAGGCCACGCCCAACCTCCGGGCGGTGATGACCGCCGATCTCTTCGGCCGGATCGCCGCGCTCGGCCCCCTGGAAGACTGGTGTCGTGCGCGGGGGATTCCGATCCTCGAAGACGCGGCCCAGTCGATCGGCGCGATCGACGCCGAGGCCCGTCCGGTCGGCGCGGGCGCGCGGATCGCCTGCTTCAGCTTCTACCCGACGAAGAACCTCGGCGCCCTCGGCGATGCCGGCGCGATCGTGACCTCGGACGCGGAGCTGCGTTCGCGCGTGTCGGCGTTGCGCGTCCACGGTGAGACCGAGCCCGGCATCTATACAGAGCTCGGGCTCAACTCCCGGCTGGATGCGCTCCAGGCCGTGGCGCTATCGATCAAACTAAGGCACCTCGAGCGCTGGACACGCGCGCGACGCCAGCGCGCGCTCCACTACGACGCCCTCTTCGCGGAACGGGGTGCGGCCCCGGCCGACGTCTCGATGAGCGAAGCCGGCCTGGCCCTCCAGACTCCGACGCCGCTCCTCGATCCCGGTCGTCACACCTATCACCGATACGTGGTGCGCGTCCCGGCGGCGCGCCGGGACGAAGTCGTCTCGACCCTCGCGGAGGAACGGATCGCGACAGGGATCTACTACCCCCGCGGCCTCCACGAACAACCCGCCCTCGCCGCGTTCGCGCCGAACGAGCCGCTCCCCGAAACGGATCGCGCCGCGCGCGAGGTCCTCGCCCTGCCCCTCTATCCCGAGCTCGAGCTCGACGCGATCGAACGCATCGTCGGCCTCGTCACGAAGACGCTCGCGGACGGCGCACGCGCCTAGCGGTCGTCGCCCCGGTCTCGTCCGGCGGCGTCCGGCCGCGCTACTCGCCGCGGCGGCGCAGCAGGAGCGTCATCACGAGGATCCGCAGGTCGAGCCCGAACGACCACTTCTGCACGTAGTAGAGGTCGTGCTCGACGCGCTCCTGAATCGACGTGTCGCCCCGCCAGCCGTGCACCTGGGCCCAACCGGTCATGCCGGCCCGCACCTTGTGCCGGAGCATGTAGCCGGGGACGTCGCGGCGGAAGGCTTCGATGTAGGCCGGCTGCTCCGGGCGCGGCCCGACGAGGCTCATGTCGCCGCGCAGGACGTTCCAGAGCTGAGGCAGTTCGTCGAGGCTGTGGCGCCGGAGCCAGCGCCCGAATCGGGTGCGGCGCGGGTCGTCACGCGTGGTCCAGGCCGGCCCCTCGGCGTCCGCGTTCCGGCGCATCGAGCGAAACTTCCACATCTCGAATACGCGACCGTCGTGTCCCATCCGCTGTTGGGAGAAGAAGACCGGACGTCCGGAGCTGACGAGCACCCCGACCGCGATCCCGGCCATCAGCGGGGCCGAGGCGACGAGCAACGATGCGCTGGCGACGCCGTCGAAGAGCCGCTTGCCGACCGCGCCCCAACCCGCGAGCGCCGTCTCCTGCAGCCCGATCACCGGGATGCCGTCGAGACTCTCGACGGTGCTCCGCAAACCGAGGCCGTGGAGGAGATCGGGCACGATCTTCACGTTCACGACTTCGTCGGAAAGCTCGGCCGTGACCTTCTCGAAGATCTCGGATTCGTGACGGGACAGCGCGACGATCAGTTGATCCACGCGCTGGCCCGCGAGGACGGACTTGATCTCACCGTAGCCTCCGATCACGGGGACACCCGCGACCGCGCCCCCGATCGCGCCATCCGCGACGACGCCGATGATGCGCAGACCGGCGTCCGGACGACCGCCGATCCGCGAGATCACGCTCTCGGCGAGGGGGCCGCTCCCGACCACGAGCACGTAGCGCAGGTTGAGTCCGCGTCGCCGGAGCCTTCGCAGGCCATAGCGGATCGCCGATCGCAGCGAGATCACCGCGATCGGTGCGATCACCGCGAAGAGCGCGAGCACCCCGCGCGAATAGGAGTAGTTTCGCGCGAAGAACGTGAGCGCGGTCATCAACAGCACGCCCATCGCCGTTGCCCGGATCACCGCTGTCGCCTCGCCCAGGGGCGAATCCATCCGACGCGCCTCGTAGAGGCCCTGACTCTGGAAGAGCACGAAGAAGAGCGGGACGATCACCGCGAGGGCCCAGGCGTAGGGCTCGGCCTCGGGCACGCCGAGCGGCACGGGCAGACCCGCGTCGAAGCGGATCCAGTACGCGCCCAGCCAGGCAGCAGCGACGAGGACCCCGTCCGCGACGCCGATCAGGGTGCGGAAGACTTCGCTGTAGCGATAGAGCATGCGTCCCGGTCCCCCAAAGCCCGGGGCCGAGAAGGTGCCCCATCTCTCGCCGAATCGCAGCGGTTCGCCGCGATTCCGGCCGCGTTCGACCGGTTCGCGCGCCGGTCAGTTCACCTCGAGGACGAACACGCGACGGCCGCCCCCGGTTTCCACGTGGGCGACCTCCAGCCAATCCCCGACGCCTTCGGCGAGCCCCGTGTGTTGCCGCATCCGCTCCTCGTCGATCACGACCCAGTCGGCCGCTTCCCGTTGGAGCGAGTTTCGGATCGGCTCGTCCATCCCCGACGGCAACGGAACGAATCGACCGCGCGCATAGTACGCAACGCGAAGTTTCTGGGCCGCAACCCGCTGGCCCTCCCCCATGCGCGTCGCGAGCCACTCCGCGGCAGCCCGGACGGGCACGCGGTCGGCCCGCCGCTCGCGCAGATCGCGGGCGCCCCAGACCACCCCCAGCGCGATCACGAGACCGATCACCAACGCCCGCGGCCCGGCCCGGACCGGGCCGGTGCCGGCGAAGCGCGCGACCGCGGCGGCGTGGAATCGCTGCCAGCCGAGCACGGCGTAGGCGGTCAGCGGGAGCAGCGGCGCCAGCGCGTGTCGGCGCGCGACGTAGCCGGCGCCCCAGACCAGCAGGACGAGCACGCCCACGTAGGCGAGAGCTGGCAACGCATACGTCGCCTCGCGCACCCGATCCGCGCGTCCGCGCAGGCCCCAGAGCCCGAGACACGCGAACACGGCCACCTCGTACCGGAACGACGCGAGCGCCGTTCGGAACGCGCGCGATACCGCGTCGAAGCCGCCCGCGACGTCCCGCGTCGGTCGGGAGGGTCCGGCCCCGCCCACGCGAACCGATGCCCACGGAAGAGGGACCGTGACCTCGGGCGCGGCGAAGCGCGCTTCGTCCACCCGCCCGCCCGCCTCGCCTTCGATCAATGCCGCGACGCCCTTCTTGCGGGTCAGGCGCAACTCGCCGTCGTCCTCCGCGAGCGATAAGAGCAACGGCGCCATCAGCGCGACGCACACGACGGCGAGCGCGAGTGCGGCGGCGAGGGATCGCGCGCGAGCGCGCTCGTCCGACAGCGCGCGCAAGAGGATCAGCACGGCCGCGACGAGCGCGAGCCCGACCCCCTCCGGCCGCACCAGATAGGCGAGCGCCGAGCAGACCCCCACGATCGCTCCGCGCGCGGCGCTCGGACGCTCGATCAGCGCGACGAGCGCGGCGAAGCCGAGCGCATAGAACCCCGCGTAGAGTCCATCGCTCATCACGTCGCTCGAGAAGTCGACGGCCCACGGATGCAGCGCCACCGTGATGCCGACGCACCAACCGACCAGCGGATCGAAGGCCTGCCGCGCGGCGAGGGTCACCCCGAGCACGGTCATCGCCCCGCCGACGATCGACACCGCAATCGCCGACGCCTCGAGTCCGGCCCCGGTGACGGCCGCGACGGCGGCGATCGCCATCGGGTAGAGCGGGTGGAAGGGATGCGCGAGGACCTCGTCGAAGCGCCCGTCACCGAGCGCCTCCGCCATCGCCAGAAAGATCGGCCCGTCGTTGAAGACGACGTGAAACTGCGTGGCCGCGAACGCCCGCACGGCCACCGCGCCGATCAGCAGCGCGGCGAAGCCGAGCCGCGTCCGGACGGGGTCGGGCACCTCGGGAGGCCCCACGGCACGACCCACCGTGGACTCCCTAGGCCGCTTCGAGGCGGTCGGCCCGGACCGCCTCTGCGAGGTCGTCCAGGAATTCCGGCATCGCCGACACGACCCGGCTCCAGTTCGGGATTTGCGGCGACCCCATCGGGTCCCGCACGAAGTCGAGGCCGGCGGCGCGCAGCGCACCCGAGAAGGTCTCGACCGCGACCTCCTCCTCGTGGCGGTCGAAGAAGAGACCGTTCAGCTTCGCGTCGTCGCTGTAGCGGGCGATTGCGTCCTGGGCGGTCCGCACGTAGGCAGCGATCATCGTGTTGAGGAAGCCCGAGTCGAACTCTACGCCGTAGCTCGCGAGGTTCCGGATCAGACTCGCCGCGATGTCCCGCACCATCCGGTGGAGACCGGCGTTCGGGTCGTGCTCCGACAGCGTCTGGTGCTTGTGGTCGTAGTTCTCGACGAGCTCGACCTGACAGATTCGTTTCAGGGAGCAGTTGCGGTAGACCTCGGCGAGCATCCCGACCTCGAGGCCCCAATCCGCGGGGATGCGGTTCGCCCGCGCCAGCTCGGTCGTCATCGAGCACTCTCCCGCGAGCGGGTACCGGAACGACTCCAGGTAGTCGAGCAACGGCACGGGCCCGAGCACCGACTTCATGGAACGCATGAGAGGTGTCATGAAGAGCCGCGTCACGCGGCCGTGCATGCGATCGGACACGCGGCTGTAATAACCCTTCGCGAATTCGTACCCCATGTTCGGGTTGGCCGTCGGGAACACGAGGCGCGCGAGCAGATCCCGACCGTAGTCGAGGATGTCGCAGTCGTGGGTCGCGACGACCCGCGCCCGGTGGCTCGCGAGCACGTAGCCGTAGGCGATCCAGTTGGCGCGACCCTTGCCGTCGTCTCCCGGATCGAGCCCCTCGCCGCGGAGCCGGCCGATGAGCGACTGGATCCGCGGGCCCTGGTTCCAGATCACGGTCGCCGGAGTGCCGTCCAGACAGCGCACGCGGTCGAAGAGGCCCCGCATCTCCTGATACTGGTGGAAGTCCGCCTCGCCCGAGAGACTGAGCACGCACTGGGTCAGGTACGGGACCTGGGACAACTCCTCGACGATCCGCTTGAGGGCTGGTCCGTGCATCTCCGAATACAGCGACGGCAGGACCAGCGCGATCGGACGCTCGGCGGCGTACCCGACGAGCTCGCGCTCGAGCCGAGAGAGGTCGGGCTCGCCGAGGCGATGGAGCGACGTGATCACGCCGGTCTGGTGGAAATCCGCCATGGCCGGGACGGTCGCATCCGTGTCCCGAAGGGTCAAGCAAGTCCGATTCGCCTCACCCGAGAAGCCGCAAAGGTTCTATACGACAGGGAGTTGCAGGCGAGGACTCGCGCGATGGATGAGAGCGCGACGGCGGACCTAGAAGAGGCCGACGGGCTCGAGCGCGGGCTCGATGAACTCTTCGAGGAGACGCGCGGCCTCGGGGTCGATTTCGTGGAACTCGATCCCGACTTCCTGGGTGATCGGGTCGGTATCCGTGGCCCAGACGACCGTTCCCTTCGCTACGACCGTCTGGTCGCCCACGTTGAAGGTCACGCGAAGGACGTCGCCCAGGTTGATCTCGATCCCGACGGCCTCGAAGCTGATGCCGCCGGTCGAGAGGTTCTTCGACACGGCGAGCTGCTCGGCACGGTCGATCTCGGCGAACGAGATGACCTGGTCCGTCGCGATGCGGTGGTATTTGCGGCGTTCGATGCCACCCTGCTCGGCCATCGGGCCCTCCGGAAGGCGCACGCGTTTCCGATGCGCACAACCGTATTTCGGCCGAATCAGCGCCGGCCTTGAGACCGGGGGGCGAGCGCTCCGTCGCGAGCGGAGGGGTCCAGCCTCGGAGGAGGCTCAGAACAGGTCGAGTTGCCGGTCGCCGGCGCCGTCCGTCTCGAGGCCCTTGAGGACGAGACCGGCCCGCCGGAAGCGATGGCCGTCGACCTCGATCCGCCCGAGCAGCTCGCGAGCCGCGAGCGCCAGGGCGCTGGCCGCGGAGACCGGCTCGCGGACGCTGCAGCTACGGGTGACCGTCCGCTCACCGGGGCCCGACAGCCGCAGAGCGATCCGGCCCGCCGAGAGGCCGTCCCGGCGGAGGGCGGACTCGAGGCTTTCGGCCAGACGACCGATCGCTGCCTCGAGGGTCGGTCGATCCGGCGGGTCCGCTTCGAGGGTCTGCTCCCGGGAGAGCGAGGCCGGATGCCGACGGGCCCGCAGCGGCTTGGGATCCTCTCCGGCGGCGAGCTGCCAGAGCGTTCGCCCGTGGTTGCCGAGCAGGACCTCCAGGCGCTCCAGCCCCAGCGACCGCAGGCCGGGCACGTCGATGGCCCCGAGCTCCGCGAGACGCGCCGCCGTCTTCGGTCCGACGCCAGGCAGTCGGTCGAGGGGCAGCGCCAGCAACCAGGACTCGAAGTCTTCGGCGTCGATCACCCGCGTCCCCGCCCCACCGGCGTCCTCGGCCGCGAGCCGGGCGGCGAATCGCGCGGGCGCGACGCCCACCCGGATTGGAAGGCCCGTGCCCTCGGACACCCGGGAAGCGATCCGCGCGGCCCAGGCGAGGGCCTCGTTCGGCTCCGACGGCGCGCGCATGTAGAAGCCGGCGAGGCCGTCGACCTCGACCGCCTCGACCTCCCGCCGGACGGACGCCCGCAGCACACCCGACAACTCCCGGGCTCGACGGACGTCGGTCCGCACCCACTCCGCGTCCGGAGCGCGATCGAGGGCTTCCGCGACTCCCATTCCGTCGTCGATGCCGCGCTCCCGAAGGTCGCGACTGGCCGCGACGACCTTGCCCCGCTTGGCCGGATCGCCGCCGACGACGACCGGCCGCGCGGTCAGCGTCGGCGCGTCCCGGCGCACGACCTCGACATGGAACTCGGCCACCTCGGCGAAGCCGACCGGCCCCTGGGCCCGCGCCGCCATCAGGCCCGCGCCCCGAATCGATGTTCCGGCGTGGCGCGACTCACGGCGCCGGCTCCAGCACGAGCCGGTCCGCGTTCTCCTCTTCGATCACCAGCCGGCTCGTGGCGACGAGCGCGAGGCGGTCCTTGCGCCACGGCGCGAGCCCGTCGGCCTCGTGATCGTGCCCGACGTGCTCGCTCTGGCCGGGCGCCAGACTCGACAGGAACTGGTCGCGAGCGCCGAGGTCGATCGCCACGCGGTAGAGCGCCGCGCGCTCGACCTCGAAGGACACGCCCGGGCGATGTCGCGCGAAGGCGAGGGTCTGACCGCTGCCCCCGACCCGAAGCGGACGCAGCGGCGCCGCGGACACCTGCCCGAGTCGGCGGAGCGGCAGTCGGTGGAGCTCGCCCCACGCCCAGCGCTCGCGGGTCGGGCCGAGCCGGTGGTTCAGGCTGACCCAGGTGTCGCGCAGGCTGGCTCGGGCGGCGGCCGTCACCTCGGCTTCGTCGGTCCACCCCGCCGGCTGTCGGAGCTTCGCGGCCCGCAGAACGAGTCGTTCGATCGCGCTCTGCGGACGCACGTGGGGGGCGGCGAGGTAGCGCTCGAAGAGCTCCTCGCCGAAGGCGTCGGACAGTAGCTTCGCGAGGAGGTGCTCGATCACGAGGTGATAGGCGGCGGCGCCGGCGCTGTCGGCGTCGAGCCGCCCGTCCCAGCGCTCGAGCAGTCCTGCGATCTCCTCGGCCTCGATCGGCAGGTCCCCGCCCAGGCGCGCGAGTCCCACGATCGCGGTCACGACCCGGGACGCCCGCGGCGCGCGATCGTCCGCGAACAGCTCGGCCGCGCCGCGCAAGTCGAGTCTTCCGCGTTCGAGTCGTTCGTCGAGTGCGAGCTCGAGGCCAGTGGCGCGGTCTCCCGGGCGCCACAGCCACTCCGTCTGGTCGAGTCCGCCACGACCCGGCCAAGGCTGGTCGAGGGCGAGGGCCCAGCTTCGGCCACGCTTGCCGACCCGCTGCCCTGGAAGCGCATCGATCGCGACGGGCTCGCGCCAGTCGAAGCTCCTCAGCCGCCCCTGCACCGGGACGAGTCCCGTCGGCAACGGCCGATTCGGTAGCCACCCGGCGACCTGCACGCCGCCCTCCCCCTGCGTATCCGCATAGGCGAAGGCGAGCACCGGCTCGTGGTGCGTCGCGAGGACGTCCTGCACCCCCGCCGCTTCGGTCAATCGCATGAGGGCGAGCATCGACGACAAGCCGTCGCCGTCGCGGGCTCCGGTCCAGGCGAGGGCCCGGGCCGATCGATGGGACGCCAGGCCCTGTTGCGGCGAGGGAAAGGCGTCGATGTCGCGCCAGAGCGAATCGATCAACGGCCCGTGGCGCGTCGAACGAAGCACGAGGCGCTCCTCCTGCATCCCTCCGAGCGGATCGCGATACCGAAGCACCTCCTCGCGCGCTTCGATCGGGACCCACAGGGTCCCGTTCTGGTAGAGGCCGCGGCGCTCGCGCAGGGTCTCGATGAAGAGATCCGAGACCGGAGCGCTCGCCGGCACACCGGCCCACGCGAATGTGGGGGTCCGGCCGACCCAGAAGATCGGCGAGCCCGGCAACGTCGCGCCGGCCACCTCCAGATCGCCCGCGGAGAGATGCGCCTGGTACAGGATCCCAGGCAGGGTCGGCTCGAAGTGCCAATCCGCGAGGACCGCCGGGGCGCCGCTCTCGGTGCGCCGGCCCGAGAGGACCCAGGCGCCGCCCGTCGGGATGCCGATGCCCTGGCACAGGCCGCCGGTCGAGCCCATCACGGCCTCGGCGAGCGGGCCTTCGACCGTGGCGGAGGGCACTGCGTGCCGGGGGACCTCCGGTGCCACGCCGAAGTCGACCGAGGCGCGGCCCGGAAAGAAGGGGCGCGCGGGGACGCTGTCGAGGCGCTGGATCAGGTCGTCGAGGACCAGGGTGGTCTCGAGGGTGCCGCCGATGCACCAGGAGAGGAGCTTCACGATCGCGACGGAATCGGCGGCGCGCCAATCCGAGACGGTCTCGATTCCGCCCGCGAGGGCCAGAGGCGGCTCGGCGCGGCCCTGGCGGATCCGCGCGATGCGCGCGTTCACGCCGGCGGCATACGCATCGAGGACGTCGCGCGACGCCTCCGGCAGCGCCGCGGCCGCGCGCTCCGAGGCGGATCCGATCTCGAGCAGTCGTGCGAGGCGATCCCAGCGGAGGGCGGCTTGTCCCTCGAGCTCCGCGCTGCGCCCCTGGGCGCGTCGGCGGAGAAACGCCATCTGGGCCAGCCGGTCCTGAGCGTGCGCGAATCCGAGCGCGAACCAGGCCTCGTTCTCCTCGCTCGCGATCACGTGAGGGATGCCCCGCCCGTCGCGCAGGATCTCGACCGGCGCCGTGAGCGCTGCGAGGCGGACCGTGCCGGACTCGAGCGCGAAGCGCGCTCGGAGCGCCCGCTCGCCAGCGCCCCACTGCTGGACCACGACGAGCCCGGCCACGATCAGCGCCGCGATCGAGAGCAGCCGCAGCGCGAGCTGAGGCAGACCGGCTTCCGCGCCCTCCGCCTGCGGCCCCTCACCCACCGACATCGTCGTCCGCCCCCAGACGACCCGGCGCGCGCGCCGATCGCCCCGTCCCGACCCGCATCGCACGCGGCGCCCACGCCGATTCCATCGGCAGGCCCGCCCGGCGGATCGACCCCCGACGACCGGCAACGCGAAAACAGAAGTCATGTCGAGCACTTGAGAGCATACCGGAGGGCCGGTACATTGCGCGCGCCCTGCCCCCGGCCTTACTTCGAAGCCCACGCATGCCCCGCGACCACGTCGACCTGCCCCCCGAGCGGCGGCGCCGAGACGGGGCGACCCGCATCAGGTGGACCCGCTTGCCGATCCGCTCCCTCGACGACCTGCTCGCCTCCGAGTCCCTGGCCGGCCGCCGCGTCTTCGTTCGCGCCGACCTGAACGTGCCGCTCGAGGACGGGCGCATCACCGACGACAGCCGCATCCGCGCGTCGCTCCCGACCCTCGAACGACTGGTCGGCGCCGGCGCCCGCGTGCTGCTGGCCTCCCACCTCGGTCGCCCGAAGGGCGAGCGGAAGCCGGAGTTCTCCCTGGCGCCGGTGGCGCCTGTACTCGCCGAGGCCCTCGGTGTGCGCGTCGTGCTGGCGGACGACTGCGTGGGAGACGCCGCCGAGCAAGCCGCGGCCGGGCTCGCCGACGGCGAGGTCGCGCTGCTCGAGAACCTTCGCTTCCACAAGGCCGAGACGGACAACGATCCGGAGTTCGCGCGGGCCCTCGGCGCCCTCGCGGACATCTACGTGAACGATGCCTTTGGCACGGCCCATCGCGCCCACGCCTCGACCGCCGGCATGGTCGAGCACGTCGCCATCGCCGTGGCGGGCGACCTCCTGCAGAAAGAGCTCGATGCGCTGTCGACGGCCCTCGAGCCCGAGCGGCCCTTCGTGTGTTTCCTGGGCGGCGCCAAGGTGTCGGACAAGATCGGCGTGCTCGAGGCGCTGATCGAGCGCGCGGATACGATCGGGGTCGGCGGCGCGATGGCGTACACGTTCCTGCAGGCACGCGGCGAAGGCGTCGGAAAGTCGCTGGTCGAGCCCGACCGCCTCGACGACGCGCGCCGCATGATGGCGCAGGCGGAGGAGCGCGGCTGCGAGCTGCTGCTGCCGAGCGACCACGTCGTGAGTGACCGCGTCGAAGATGGCGCAGAAGCCCGGACCGTCGACGCGATCCCGGACGACCTGCTCGGCGCGGACATCGGCCCCAAGACCACCGCACGTTATGCCGAGGCCGCGGCGGGCGCGCGCACGATCCTCTGGAACGGTCCGATGGGCGTGTTCGAGATCGACGCCTTCGCCAAGGGAACCGAGGGCGTCGCCCACGCGGTCGCCGACGCGGATGCGCGCAGCATCGTGGGCGGCGGCGACTCCCTCGCCGCGGTGAACAGGATCGGCGTCGGACCGCGCATCAGCCACCTCTCGACCGGCGGCGGCGCGAGCCTCGAGTTCGTGCAGGGGCTGACGCTCCCCGGTGTCGCCGCATTGGACCGCCCGGCATGAGCCCTCCCTCGGCCGAAGCGCGCCGCCCGCTCGTCTGCGCGAACTGGAAGATGAACCAGACCGCCAGCGAGGCAGAGGCCTGGGCGAAGGCCTTCCTCGGCGCGATCGCGAAGCGACGCGCCGCGCTCGACGCCGCCTGCGAGATCGCCGTCGCCCCGGCCCACCCGGCGCTCGATCGACTCTCGCAAGCGCTCGCGAACACCGGCGTCCACCTCGCCGCCCAGAACGTGCACGCCGACGAGAGCGGCGCGTTCACCGGCGAGGTCTCGGTCGCGATGCTCGAGGACCTCGGCTGTCGTTATGCGCTGATCGGCCACAGCGAGCGCCGGCAGCTCTTCGGCGAGCGGGACGCGGGGATCGCCGCCAAGGCCCGCCGACTGCAGGACTCTTCGGTGCGCCCGATCCTGTGCGTGGGCGAGACCCTCGACGAGCGCGAGCACGGACAGACGGTCGAGGTCGTGCGCGGCCAGCTGGGCGCCGTGCTCGACGTCGCGGACGGGCTCGGGGAGACGCTGGTCCTCGCCTACGAGCCGGTCTGGGCGATCGGCACGGGCAAGACCGCCACGCCGGAGATCGCCCAGGACGCCCACGCGGCGCTGCGGGAGACCCTCGTAGACCGGCTCGGCGAGGCCGGAACCGAGATTCGCATCCTCTATGGCGGTTCGGTGAAGCCTTCGAACGCGAGGGAGCTACTCTCCCAGCCCGACATCGACGGGGCCCTCGTCGGTGGAGCCAGCCTCGATCCCAACGGCTTCGCCGAGATCGCCCTCGCCACGACGTCCCCCGCCTGAACCAGAACCCCACCCCCGTCCATCGGAGCTCCTGTGGATTCCTTCATCTACGCCCTTCACTTCATCGTCTGCTTCGTCCTGATCGGCGTCGTCCTGCTCCAGCGCGGCAAGGGCGCGGACCTGGGCGCGAGCCTCGGCGGCGGGGGCGCGAACACGATCTTCGGCAGCCGTGGCGCCGGCAACTTCCTGACCAAGATCACGACCGGCAGCGCCATCGTATTCATGGGCACGAGCCTGACCCTCGCCTACCTCGGCTACCAGTCCTCCGACGTCCGCCTCTTCGACGGCGACGCCCCGATCCCGGTCGAGGTCCCGGCCGCGGCGGGCATCGAAGCCACCGAAACCACAGAAGGCGAGCTCCAGGAAGTCGAAGACGCCTCCGGCGGACTCATGGAAGTGCAGGACCAGGCGGCGGATGCGCCGACCGAGGTGCCCGCGCCCTAAGCGGCGACCGGCAACCGTTTTCGCGCATCGCGGAGGCATCCCGGGCGCGCCTTGGAATCCCGTCGGGACCCTGTGCGCCTCCCCGGAGCTTCGGTATGATGCGCGCCCCGTGCGGCGGTGGCGGAATTGGTAGACGCGCCAGCTTGAGGGGCTGGTGGGCTTCGGCCCGTGGAAGTTCGAGTCTTCTTCGCCGCACCATTTACGCTCTCTCGTTGCGACTTGGTTCATGGGCGTCTTGCAGGATTCGGGGGCGTGTTGCCTACCCGCGAGAGCCGACGGTCGGGGTGGCGCCTATCGCCGCATGACGACTTTGCCGGCGGGTCGTTCGGCGGCGAGATAGCGCCAGAGCGCTTCGATTTCCTTGTCGGTCAATCGTTGGTAGGCGGGCCACGGCATGAACTCGGGGTCGAGCGATCGGCCGTCGGGTGTCCGGCCCTCGCGCATAGCACGTCGAAAGTCATCGAGGTGCCACCCGGGCATCGCCCCGGCTCCGACCAGCGGCGGAGGCGGCGGCTCGCCGGGAAGCGCGAGGGGATGCAGGCCGCCTCGCAGGTCCGCCTTGTGGCAGACCCGACAATTTCCGATCTCGACGAGATAGGCGCCGGAACGGTCGTTCGACGGGGCGTCGAGCGCGGCTGACGCGGCCGTGCCGCGCGGCGCCGAGCGGACCACCCTGGCCTCTTCCGCCGAAAAGATGTCGGGAGCGAGGCCGGCCGCGACGATCACGCGTGTGAGCCATCCGACCCGCTTCGGTCCCGGGTTCCGGTCGACCGGCGGAACCGCTTCGAGATAGGCGACGATCGCCCGCAGGTCGGATCCACTCAGCTCGGAGAACCCGCGCGCCGGCATCAGCAGGAGCGACGTGCCGTCCGGACGGACGCCGTGGCGGAGCGCCCGGACCCAGTCCTCGGCCGAATAACGACGGCCGACTCCGCCCTCGCCGCGCGTCAGATTGCCGGAGTCGATGCGCCCGATCCACGGGTCGTCGGCGACGACCTTTCCTGCGAGATCATCGCCGTGGCAGAACGTGCACTGGGCGACCGCCGTCACCAGGTGTCGACCGCGCGCGACGTCGGCGGCGCTGGGTTCTGCGCGGGTGACGTTCGCGACGGGAGTCGTCTCGTAGCGGCGCTCGATGCTTCGTTCGCTCACGAGCCACACGACGGCGACGCCGACGGCGACGATGCCCACCGACCCTAGGAGCACGCGGCGCCATCGCCTCGCGCGCATGCTGCCTTCAGTCTCGCTCACGAGTCGTCGCCTCGCGCGCCGCGATTTGCGCCACGGCGTCGAGGGCGTAGTGGTCGTCGACCTCGACATAGAGGGCGCTACCGATGCCGCGTGCCCCGAAGCGACGCTTCTCGAGATCGGCGCCGAACCCGAACGCCACCCGATCGCGGCCCCGAGCGCGAGCGCGGTGGACCACCGAGCGAAGCATCTGGCGATAGAGCCCGCGGTCCCGCACGTAGTCGTAGTCCATTCCCAGGAAGAGCGGCACGTAGGCCGCTTGCCCGAAGAAGCCGAACCCGAACCCGACGATCTCGTCGTCCCCTCCGCCGCGCGGACGGAACAGCGTCAGCTCGAAGTCGTCCGCGCCGAGCAGCGCGTCGAAGAGCGCCTCGGGAAGCGGATACGTGTTCAACGTGAGGGATCGCCCTCGCACGTTCTCGTAGAGCGCTCGCAAACGCGCGACGTCCACGCGACGAGCCGCCTCCCCCACCCGCACCTCGACGTCGTAGGTCTCGTTCCACGGCGCGACGTCACGTCGCTGATGCAGTCGCTGCTTCGCCGACAATCGCGTGAAGAGCGCGTCGTCGTCGCGGCCGACGTCGTCGAGCTGCCAGCCCTCCGGCGCCGGGATCCGCAACAGCCCGGCGTCCTCGAGCGCTGCGCGAAGGGCCGCATCTTCGTCGGGCACGTCGCGCACGACCCTCATCTCGCAGTCGAGCCGAATCGCGTCGTCGCGGACGACCTCGAGCAGCATCCGCAGCGCCTCGCGGGACCTCGGATGCGCGGCATCGTCGCGGAGCCAGAGGTGATTCCCTTCGGACAGCAGACAACCCATCGCGAACACGCGCTGCGAAAGGAAGTACGGGTCGTCCGCCCGGCGGCGCTCGATCTCCGCGGAGGCCGCGGCCTCGGCCAGCATGTCGGCCTTCCAGAGCGCCGCCGTGAAGCACGTCGCGAGGACGGGCGCGCCGCCCTCGTCCCGAACGACGTAGTAGCGGAACTTCCACTGGTCCTCTGGCGGCCCGTCGCCCCCGAACGCGGACTCGAAGACGCGAAGTGCGGCCGCGGCGACGCATCCTCGATCCGCCATCAGCGAATCCCATTCGCGCGCGTCGAGCTTCTCGATCGAGTCCGCCGTCTCGAGGGTCAGCGACGAGGCGTCGCGCTGCGACGTTCCCGACGCGCGCCGGCGCTCCGGGATCTCGACCTTGAACGTGCGCGCGATCTCCTCGGGCGAGGTCCCGCCTTCCTGTAGCGCCGGCTCCCAATGCCGCGAGATCGAGTGCATGAGCGACTCGATGTCGCCCTCGCCATGGTGGCGCGTCAGCAGGAACCGCCCACCGCTTCGGCGCACCGGAAGCGCGGGAAACTGCGCCGGATTGATGAAATGTCCGTCGTCCGCGAGCCGCCGGCACAGCGCCTGGGCAGCGCCCACGGAGCCTGTCGCCACGAGGCCGACCGGGGTGTCCGGGGACGACGTCATCACGACACCGAGGTCCTCGGCCAACGCATTGCGCAGCGCCATCCGATCACCCAGCGCCCCCTGGAGTTCAGCGATCTCGTCGGTCAGGTGGATCCCGGCGGCAGCGATCGCCGCGCCGAGCACCGCCGGCTGGAGCGGCCCCCCGAAGACCATCGTCGCCCCGCAGCGCTCGACGCGTATGCGCTCGGCCTCGTCCGGCACGAGCACGATCCCGCCTCCCGTCCCGAAGCCCTTTCCGAGTCCCGTCGTGAAGACGAGCTGGGGATGGATCCCGAGGACGTCGAGCACGCTCCCGTTGCCCCGTGCACCACACCAGCTCATCCCGTGTGCGTCATCGACGTAGAAGCGCATCGACGGATGACGATCGAGGATGGCCCCGATCTCGCTGACCGGCGCGAGTCGCCCCGTCATGCTGTGCACGCCGTCGGCCATGTACCAGACACGGCGATGGGAGGCCGCCAGCTCACCCACGCGGCGTTCGATTCGCGGCAGTCGACTGTGCGGCACGATCTCGACGCGAACGCCCTCGGCCTGCACGGTGCGACAAGCGAGCTGCACGCTCGCGTGGACCTGATGATCGAGCAGGATCGCATCGTCGGCATCGACGAGAGACGTGACGGCGGAGAGGTGTCCGAGCGTCGTCGTCGGCGTGATGGTGACGGGGGCGCCGAAAATCGCGGCCATCCGTGCCTCGAGCTCCGCGTAGAGCGGGCTCGAGAGATAGCCGCGCGAAGCGCAGAGCTGGATCCCGTAGCGCCGCACGGCGTCGATCGAGGCCTCGACGAGTCGCGGGTCGATCTCGAGACCGAGGTAGCTGCAGGAGGCGAAGTTCAGGAGGCGCTGCCCGCCGAGCTGCACTTCACGCCCGTTCGCGGAGTGCTCTTCCGCGCGACTTCCTGCCACACCCGCAGCGTACGCGTCACGCACGATCCGATCGAGCAGCTCGACCCGGTCCGACTTGCTCCGCACGCGATTCCCCCCGAACGGCGCCCGGCGAAGGCACACGCATCGAAGTCGTGGGGGGCAACTCGCACGCCTCATCGGCCGGCCAGCACGTCGTACTTGAGCGTCCGATCTTGAAAGTTGCTGCCCCACCGAACCGGCGTCGTCGGGCGTCGGCACGCTCCGAGATACGAGCTAGACTGGTTCTCATAGCGAGTTGGTCATCCAAGCTGGGGGGCTTCGATGAAGGGTGTATCTGCGCGACTGGTGGAGATGCTGCTGAACGCGGCACGATCCGTTGCGCCCCCGCTCGATCTCAACGCGATCGAGCTGGAGCTTTTCCCTGAGTCTCGAAGCCCTCGTACCGGGCGGCTCGATTGGGAGTCCTTCGCGACGATCTGTGAGCGTGTCGCGTCGCAGATCGGCGACGACGAAGACGTCGTCGCCTTCGCCGAGACGCTGATTCCCGGCGGCAGCATGAACATCCTGCAGCGCCTCGGCCGATCGGTCCTCGACCCGACCGATCTCTACGAGATCGGCGCCCGCTGGCTCGGTCCCTCGGTGCTGCCGATGATCGACGGGCAGATGATCCGGAACGCGGACGGCAGCGTCGTCCAACGGCTGACGATGGTCGAAGGCCACCGCCCCTCTCGCGCGGTCTTCCTGCTCTTCGTCGGCTTCTTCCAGGCGTCCCCGGTGGCCTGGGGCGAACCGCGAGCGAACGTCGAAGTACGCTTCTTGCCGAACGCGGCCGAGTACGTCATCCGCACGGCGAGTCGAAAGCCCGGCCTGCTCTCGCGCCTCGTTCGCCGCGCGCGCAGCCGCGCTGCGATGGAAAGCCTGCTCGACGAACTCGGCGGGCAACGCACGGACATCTTCGAGAGCTACCGGGAAGTCCATGCCGCGCGGGACCGCATCGCCGAGCAGGCGGACGCGCTCTCGAAGGTCAACGCGATCGGCCACGAGCTGTCGCGGCACATCGAGCTCGACCAGGTCGCCGACGTCTTGATGCGCACGCTCGTCGATGACCTCGGATTCGCGGGCGCCGCCCTCACCGCCGCACGCCCGACCGACGCCCAGGATTCCGCCGACCTCTATCTCTCACCCCGCCGGCAACCGGCCTTTCAACGCGAGTCCGGACGGACGGAGGGGGAGCCGACCGGGGTCTACGCACTGGAAGGCGCGACCGGCGCGATCGGAACGCTGGCGGTCTGGTCCACGACGACCGGAGCGATCCCCTCCGCGAGCCCGAACGACGGCGGGATCTCCCTGCTCGAGCGCCTGCTGCCCTGGATCTCGATCGCCGTGAGCAACGCACGCACGTACCGCGAGCTCGAGCGCCACGCCGATGACCTCCAGGAGCGCGTCCGCGAGCGCACCGCGCGCCTGCTCTCCGTGAATCACCACCTCGTGCGCGAGATCGAGGAACGCAAACGCGCGACCGACGCCCTCGTCGAGTCCGAGGCCCAGCTGCGCGCGTCGGAGCGCCTCGCCTCCGTAGGCACGCTCGCCGCCGGCATTGCCCACGAGATCAACAACCCGGTCGGATCGATCCTCGCGGCCGCGCAGTTCGCGCAGGTCGTCGAGCAGGACAGCGGCGAGCGCGCCCAGATCGGCGCGGCCCTCACGGACATCGTGCGCGAAGCGAAACGCTGCGGCGGAATCGTGCGCAGCGTCCTCCAGTTCGCCCGGGACGAGCGGACCGACAAATGGGACTGCCGCCTCGACGAAGTCCTGCGACGTTCGATCCACCTCGCCGAACCCTTCGCCAGCGAGCGCGGGGCCGAGCTGCACCTGTCGCTCCCCAAGGACGCCGTCTGGGTGCGCGTGAATCCGATCCAGATCGAGCAGGCCGTGATGAACCTCGTCCGCAACGCGATCGAGGCGGGCAGCGGGCACGTCCGCCTCGCGCTCGACGTGCTCGACGATGAGCAGCTCGCGCTCGTCCAGGTCGACGACGACGGCCCGGGGATTCCCGCGGAAGACCGCGTTCGGATCTTCGAACCCTTCTACACGACCCGCCGCGGCGAAGGCGGCACCGGCCTCGGCCTCTCCGTCGTACACGGCATCGCGAGCGAGCACCTCGGCCAGCTCAAGGTCGAGGCGAACGAGCGCGGGGGCGTCGCCGCGCTCCTCGAGCTTCCGCGCGTGCAGCCGCCTGCCGTCGCCTACGAAGAGAAGCGCGAGGACGACCCGAGCTGAACGGGCGTCGTGCTAGGCCGTGCCCACGGCGCGCAGCGCCGGTTCGCGCACTGCAGCGACGCCGAGCAGCTCTGCGACTTCGCTGTCGACCGCATCGCGCAGCCGGCGCACGTCGTCGACGATGCCGGGGTCGCAATTGAACGCGAAGAAGAGCCCGTCGCCATAGCTCAGGACGGTGATCCCGAGACCAGACGAGTCCTGGAGCGGCAGGATCCCGTAGCACTCGACCAGCTTCGCGCCGTCGAGGTAGAGCGGGCGCTGGGCGCCGGGGCTCTGGAGGATCGCGATCTGACCCGTGTCGATGTGCTTGAGGGCACGCGCGCCGATCGCGAAGAGCCGCGCGGCGTTCCATTGATCGCCGGTGGCCAGCGTGTCGGCGCCCGCGGCGTCGGACTCGGACCGGATCCGGCGCGTCTGCTCGCTCAGGATCTCCTGGCGCCCCTCCCCGGTCGGCTCCCAGATCGGGAGCTCGAGCACCCAGGGATGCGCTTCCTCTCCGGAGGCGTCGAGAATCGGCGTCACCCCACGCAGGTCGACGGAGGTCGGGCTCACCCGAAGTTCGTCGACGAAGCGACGCAGCGCGCCGGAGAGCACCGTCAATACGACGTCGTGCACGGTCCCGCCGAGGGCCTGTCGGATGGTCTGGATCGTGTCGAGGTCGACTTCCTGCACGGCGAAGGAGCGGTGCGGCGAGAGGTTGCCGTCGAAAGGTGACTCTCCAGCCGGGCGCAGCTGGTAACCCATCACGCGGAGGACGTCGGAGGCGCGGCGGCGCACGTGACGGCCGGCCCGACCGGGCGTCGTCAGCAGATCGAGGGTTCGACCGACCACCCGACGAGAGGGGCTCCAGCGACCAATCACTTCGGACGCGAAGAGCTCGACCGGAGAAGGCGCCGGGCGCGCGAGGAAGCGGCCCGCCGGCGGCGTGGTCGCGTCGGGATCCGCGGAGAGGAGCGCTCGAAAGAGATCCGCGCCTTCGAGGTGGGCGAGCGCCTTGTGCATCTTCAGCACGAGCGCGAAGCGTCCGCCCTCGAGGCCCTCGAGGCCCTCGAGGACCCAGCAGTCCCAGAGCGGTCGCGAGCGATCGAGCTTCGTCGCCGCGATCCGCGCGGCGGTCCGGCAGAGCTGATCGTGATTGCCGGGACGCGGCAGGCTCGACTGCCGAAGGTGGTAGTCGAGGTTGAACTCCTGATCGTCGACCCAGACCGGGTGATCGTCGATCGGCACACGCCGGAGCTTCGTCCGCAAGCGCGGCAACTCCGGCAGGCGTGCCTCGACGATCTCGCGAATCCGCGCGTAGTCGGCGCCGCCTTCGGGCGTCGCCAGCGGTCCGCCGTCGAAGACGAGGATCATCGCCGTGTGCTCGCGCCGGCGCGAGCTCTCGTTGCCCAGGTAGTGCGCGCTCTCGTCGGAGAGACGCTCGTAGTAGACGCGTGCCACGATTGCTTCTCCGTCGGAGTCAGCCGGCTTCCCGGGTGTCTTCATCGATCGCGAAGGGCGCCTCGCCCGGCGCGAAGAGATGCCCCGCCGCGATCCGGCGCAGGAAGGGCTTGAGCTCCGACTTCATCGACGCCATCACGTGACCGCTCGGCAGCCACGCGATCTCGGGCTTGCCCCAGTGACGCCAGAGCGCGCGCGCCTGATCCGGGCGCGCGACGCGATCGGCGACGCCCGCGTAGATGTACCGACGGTCGGCGTCGACGCGCGGCTGGAAGGTCAGCGGCGCGACCGGATGCATCGCCTCGTAGACGAGCCCGTAGTCGGTCTTCATGTCGCCGCTGTAGGCCTGATAGGCCCAGGGCTCGTTGTCCCGCGCGAGCGACGTGAAGTCGACGGCCGGGATCCCGGCGACGACGCAAGCGAGATCGTCGATGAAGGCCGAGGTCAGCGCCGTGGTGTAGCCACCGAGCGAGATGCCGTACATGCCGACGGGCTCGTCGCTGCGGCGGCGGATCCAGTCGACCATGCGGCGGATGTCCCAGACCGCCTGGCTGAACACGTGAAGCATGCTCGCGAATTCGGGCTGCAATAGACCGCCGCCGCTGAAGCGGGTGCTCGAGCGCGGGCCGTGCAGCGGAAGAACCGGCATCAGCACGTTCAGTCCGAGTTCCTCGTGAAGCCAATCCGCCGCGAGGCCCTGCATGTTCGAGGCCGGTTGGCCCATGCTGAAGCCGTGGATCGCGACGATCCAGGGACGATCGCCGCCTTCGTGTTCGAGCACGTAGGCCGCCGCGGTGCCGTTGTCGTCGTGCGACAGCCATCGCTCGCGGCCCGGCTCGCCCGGATGCGGCTCGTATTCGCTCTCGAAGAGGAGCTCCGTGTATTTCGTGGTGCCACGGAGGCCGGTCGTCTCGCTCGGCGTGAGCTGCGGAGCACGAAGCGGCGGCGGCGTCTGGTGGTAGCCGGCAGGGTTCGCATACCAGCCGTTCGCCTCGATGAACTCGCGCATGGCGAGCAGCTCCTGGTGCCCCCGCCGCACCTGCTGCGACTCCGGCACACCGACGAGGAGTCCGACCAGCAGCGAGAAGCTGCCGTCGAGCAGGGTCTCGGCGATGAGTCCCGGGTTCGGATCGACGGCCGGGACGTCGCGGTAGCGCTGCTCACGGCGGAGCACCGCCGCGGTATCGGTGGCCATCGCGGCGATCTCGATCGCCGGCGCGGTCAACCATCGAACCAGACTGCTCATCCCGCCTCCCGGATCTCGGCGGGATCCTTGCAGACCATGCGGACGAGACGGCCGATCAGACGATCGGCAATCGCCGCGGCATCCGTCTCCCCCTGCTCCATCGCATTCACCACGTGCACCCGCGTGAGCGCGCGGATCATCATCGCCATCTCTGCCGGGTCATCGTCGTAGAACACCCCGGACGCGGCCCCTGCCGCGAGCATCTCGGTGTGGGCGCGCTGGCCATCGTCCCACAGGGCCCCGGTCTCGAGACCTTCCGGCCGCATCGCCCAGGAGGTCTGACTGCGCACGTGGATGCGGGACCAGTCCTTGTGGTCGACGAGGTACTGGACGAAGGCGCGGGTCCCTTCGATCAGCTGATCGACCGGATTCGTGGCCGACTGGTGGGCGAGATCGACCGCATCGAACATCTCGCGACCGCGCAGCAGCATGATCGCGTTGTAGAGCTCCCGCTTGCCCGGGAAGCTCGCGTAGATGGTCTTGAGCGACACCCCTGCCTCGGCAGCGATCTCCTGCATGGTTGCATTCTCGAACCCTTTCTCACCGAATACGCATTCGGCGGACTCGAAGATCAGGTCCTGATACATGCGCGCACGCGCATCATCGAGACGCGTCGGCGCCTTCTTCTTCACCATGTGCTGGTTCCCCCATCGATCGGATGATCGGGCGGTCGAGCGGCCTCGCGTCCCCTCTCCGGACGCGCGCGGGCCGGAGCGGTGGTCGCGCCCCCGGCCTGGCAATTCGCGATCTCCGAAAATTGTCACTGAGATCGGAAGAACTGTCCATCAATTCCTGAAAATTCGTGGCGATAGTATAGATAATTTATATTTTCCCACGCGCACGCCAACGATTTCCGCGCCCGGGACCCCGAAACGGGCCTGGAGCGGCCGAGAAACCAGGAAATCAGGAGAGACCCCATGCAGCAGCTTACGACCCAGGACTCGATCTTCCTCTCGATGGAGACGCCGGAGCTCCCCGGCCACATCGGCGGCCTCGCGTTCCTCGCACCGACCGATGAATACGACTTCTCGTACGACACCTTCGTCGAGTTCGTGCGGGATCGGCTCGGCTCCGTGGAGCGATTCTCCTGGTCCCTGCAAGAGGTGCCCTTCGGCCTCGACCGCCCCTACTGGATCAAGCAGGACGACTTCGACCCGGGCGACCACGTGCACTCGATCCGCATCCCGGAGCCCTACTCCGACGAGGCTCTGGCGAAGCTCGCCGGCCGCATGTTCGAGCGCCCGATGGATCGCTCGCGCCCGCTCTGGGACATGGTGCTGATCGAAGGCCTGCCCGGCGGCCGCTACGGGATGCTCTGGCGCATGCACCACTGCATGATGGACGGTGCGTCCGGCGCGAATCTCTCCGAGCAGCTCTTCGACATCTCCCCGGATGCGAAGCGCGACGGCGTGGTCGCGATCGACGACGCGGCGACCGCGGGCAAGCCCGTGTCCGATGTGGAGATGTGGACGAACGCGGCGCGCAACCTGACCGAGCTCCCGATTCGCCAGAGCAAGATCCTCGGCAAGCTGTTCGAAGGCGCGCTCAGGACGCGCCGTGAAGAAGCGAAGGCCGAAAAGGCGCGCGCGAAGCAGCGCCCGAAGCGCGCCGAGAAGCAGGTAGCGTCCGAGGGCGAAGACGGCATGGCACCGCCGGCCCTGTGGAACGGCGTCGTCGGCAGCCACCGCAGCGTCTCCTGGTCCCGCATCTCCCTCGACGAGGTGAAGCGGCTCAAGAACACCCTCGGCGTGACGGTCAACGACATCGTCCTCGCGATCACCGGCGGCGCGGTCCGCGACTACCACTCGACCCGCGACGCCCTGCCCGAGAAGTCGCTCCTCGCGATGGTGCCCTTCTCCACCCGGAAGGCCGACGACCATTCGCTTGGCAACCAGGTCAAGGATCTGGCGATCACCTGGGGAACCGACATCGAAGACCCGATCGAGCGGGTCCAGGCGGTGCACGCGCACGCCAGCGAAGAGAAGCAGAAGGCGCAGAGCGACGACCTGCCGGGCATGCTCGAGGTCGTGGGCGACGTCCTGCTGCCTGGCGCGGCCAACCTGATGGCGCGCGGCTCGGCGGCGATGGGCGACAAGATGCCGCTGCCCTCGAACGCGGTCGTGTCGAACGTTCCGATGACGCCCTTCCCGCTCTACGTGAACGGTGCGCAGATCGAGCAGATGGTCCCGATCTCGCTGCTCGGGCCGACGCAGGGCCTGAACATCACGCTGATCAGCTACTGCGGCGAGATCCACTTCGGCCTGGTGCACGACCCGGAGCTGCTCCCCGATGCGTGGGAGCTCGCCGGCCGCATCCCGAAGAGCCTGATCGAGCTCCAGGAAGCGGTCGATCGCCAGCTCGAGGTGGACGACATCCTCGACGCCTAACGCGCCTTTGCCGGGGTCGTGCGCGGGGTGAGTGCGGCGGTGGCCTTCGCGGAGCGATCCGCGAGGGCCGCCGCTAGCCCGCGACCTGCACGATGCCCTCGCCTCGCTCGAGGCTCCGGTCGATCCAGCGGCGATAGAGCGCCTCGGGGTGCGCGCCAACGATCACGGCGTCGTTGTCGAGACGCCGGATGGCGGGCACGCCGTTGGCGCCCCGGTCCTGGGCCTCGTCGTGCTCCCGGAAGATCTGCGCCTCGATCTCCGGATCCCGGCTCACCGCGAAGGCGGACTCGGGCAAGCCCTCCGCCGCCCAGAGGTCCTGCAGCACCGTCTCGGACGAGATGTCGCGGTTGTCGGTGAAGTAGGCGGACATCAGGCGCGCGTGCATCGCGCGAAAGGCCTCGGGCGACACGCGCCCGGCCGCCTTGGCTACGCGGTGGGACGGTACGCTGTGGGTCGGCGGCGGATCATCGGACGACCATGTATTGAACTCGCCGGCGCCCGGCTCCGCGGCGATGATCTGCCACTTCTCGGTGTACCGGCGGAACCCCTCCGGATCGCGCCCGGCCTTCTCGATGGGGCGGAGCAGATAGCTCTTCCACTCGATCTCGAGCCGGCCGTCGTACTCGTCGACGAGATTCCAGAGCGTGCGCGAGGCGTTCCAGCACCAGGGGCAGAGATAGTCCGACCAGGCGATGAAGCGAACGGCTTCAGTCATCTCGTCTCTCCCCGGTCGCCGACGCTCAGCCCTTCGGCTCGAAGCGTCCGTATCCGCCCTTGAAGAAGATCAGCGGCTCGCCCTCGTTCACCGTCGCCGTCTCGATCTCGCCGACGCAGAGCACGTGGTCCCCGGCATCGTGGACGGCGATGAGTCGGCAGTCGAGGTTCACCAGGGCGTCACTGATGAGCGGCGCCCCGGTCTTCGTCTCGAAGGTCTCGACACCCTCGAAGCGCGCCCACTCGTCCTTCTTGGACGCGAACTTGTTGGACAGCGCGTCCTGGTCGACGTGCAGGACGTTCACGCCGAAGTTCTCGCCTTCCTGGATCATGGCCGTCGTGTTCGACGTCTTCGCGGCACAGACGAGCGCGAGGGGCGGATCGAGGGACGCACCGCTGAAATCCGACACGGTCATGCCGTGGATCTTGTCTCCGACCCGCGCCGTGATGATCGTGACCCCGGAAGGCCACGCGCCCATCGCCGCGCGAAATTCGTCTGCATCGATCGCCATGTCGTCGGGCTCCTTCGTTCCGCTCGTTCGCGGCGCGTAGGCTATCACGCCTCGGAGGCGGTCGGGCGCGGCCCCTGGAGGAAGCCGAGGACGTAGGGCCCGACGACGTCGAGAGGTCGGATGCCCGGGGCGAGCTCCGCGGCCAGCCCGTAGAGAAGCTGGAACGCGCGTCCCCAGGACACGAGCCCGTCCGGGATGCAGAAGCTCTTCAGCATCCACATGTGCCCGCGCATCTTCGAGAAGTAGTCGGCGAAGTCGATCTCGGTCATCTCCGCCGGCGTGAGGTTGTAGTAGGCGGGGTCGAAGGAGATCTGCGCGAGGTCGCGGGCCGCCTCGCGATCCTCCGCGCGCAGGATCCCGATCTGGATCATGCTGTCGACCCAGAGCGTCTCGTTTCGCGTGACCGCCGCGAGCACGTTCTGCCTTATCCCGTCCATGATCTCCGGTTCGATCGACTGGTTCATGCCGAAGTCGATGATCGCGACGCGCCCTTCGAGATCGACCATCAAGTTGCCGGGATGCGGATCACAGTGGAAGAAGTAGTCGCGGAACATCTGATGCAGGAACGCGCGCGTCGCGGTCGCGACCGCCTCCTCGACGTCGACTCCGCGCGCTGCCAGGGTCTCCCGGTCGTTGATCTTGTCGCCCTCGATGAACTCCATCGTGAGCACGCGGCGAGACGTCGTCTCCCAGTGGATCGCCGGAATGCGAAGCTTCTCGTAGAGCGCGGCGTCCCGGGCGAGGTTCTCGCGCACGCGTTCCGCGGCCTTCCCCTCCTCCACGTAGTCCATCTCGCCTCGGATCGACGCCGCGATCTGATCGTGGATCGACATCAGATCCGGCGGAACGAGGGGATTGAAGAGCCAGAGCGCGAATCGCGCCATCCGGAGGTCGACCGCGACCGAGCGCTCGACACCGGGATACAGGACCTTGATCGCAACGTCGCGGCCCTCGAGGTCGCGGCCGCGATGGACCTGACCGAGGCTCGCCGAAGCGACAGGCGTCTCGTCGACGCGCGCGAAGAGCTCGCTGGACGGGCGGCCGAGTTCGTTCCGAATCTGGGCCTCGATCTCATCGAAGGGATGCGGCGGAACGCGATCCTGGAGCCGCACGAGCTCGCGGGTCATCGATTCCGGCACGACGTCGATGCGCAGACTCGCAACCTGGCCCAGCTTGATCAGCCCCCCGCGGATGCGCGAGGCGACGTCGACGAAGCGCGCCGCGAAGCGGCCGGCGCGCGCTTCCAGCCAATCATCGTCGCGCCGGAGCCAGCCGCGGCGCACGGCGCGATGCAGCAGGTAGACCCAGGCCGCCTCCACGATCAACGTGAAGAGCAGCGCGGCGCGGGCCACGAGGGAGAAACGCGAAGGCCCCGTCCGCACGCGTGCGATCAACCGGGGGTCGCGGATTCGAGCGGCGCCGCCGGCTCTTCCACGGGTCGCGGCGCGGGCGGCGCCTCAGCGGTCTCGGGCGACGGCGGGGCCGCCTCGGTCGGGCTCGATTCTGTCGGCGCGCTCTCGACCGCGGGCGGGCTCGACTCGGGCGGCGCGCTCTCGACCGCGCGCGGGCTGGTTTCCGGCGGCGCGCTCTCGACTGCGGGCGGGCGCGCTTCCGCCGCCGCGGGGGCGCCGCCAGCGGCGGTCTCGCCCCGGATCGAGCCTTCCTTCGGGAGCAGCCGAATTTCGATCCGGCGATTCAACGCGCGGTTGTCCGCGGTGTCGTTCGGGGCGATCGGCTCGTTCGGACCGAGGGAGACCGCCGCGAGCCGGTCCCCGGGAACGCCCGCCCCTTCGAGTAGACGGACGACCCGTGCGGCTCGGGCCGCCGCGAGCTCCCAGTTCGTCGGGAAGCGCTTGGCGAGGCTGCCGCGGATCCGGCGATCGTCGGTGTGTCCGCGCACCTCGACGTAGTCATCGAGGGTCTTGATCTGCTGCGCGACCTTGAGGAGAACGTCGCGTCCGATCGAGTCGAGCTTCGCCGACCCGGAGGCGAAGAGGACATCGTCGGAGACGTTGAGCCGCAGCCCGTCTCGCAGGCGCTCGATCTCGATCTGCCCCGCGGAGACCTCGGACTCGAGATCCGACACCAGCCCGTCGTAGGTCGACTGCATCGCCTGGAGCTCCGCCTCCCGCGCCGCGAGCTCCGTCGCGACCCGCAGATGGGCGTTGCGCTCCGCGCCAAGGTCGCGGTCGAGGGTGTCGGCGTGCTCCTGCAGGCGCTCGAGGTTGCTGGCCAGGGACGTCCGCACGACGCGCTCGTCCTCGTAGGACTCCTGCGCCTCGACGAACTGTTCCTCGAGGCTGTCGCGCTCGATCGTGAGGCGATCGACGCGCCCGACGAGCCCATCGCGCTCGCGCTGGAGTCGATCGCGCTCCGCCGCCACGTCGTCGAAGGCGGTCTTCGCGACACATCCGAGGGCCGGCGACACGAGCACGAGGAGCAGGCAGCAGAGGACGAGGCGAGGCAGCGGATTCATCGAGGCTCGGAACTCCCGGCCTCCGGACGAAGGCACGAAGGCCGGAGGCGATTCGGGGTGATCAGTGAACGGTCGGCGCAGCGCCGAGGGTGAACTCGAGCGCCTCGTCGATCGTACCGACGAACTGCAGATCGAGCCCGTCGAGCAGACCCTCGTTGATTTCTTCGACGTCGCGGCGGTTGCGCTCGGGCAGCACGACCCGCTCGATGCCCGCACGCTTCGCGGCGAGCACCTTCTCCTTGATGCCGCCGACGGGCAGGACCTTGCCGCGCAGGGTGATCTCCCCGGTCATCGCGACCCGCGGCTGCAGCGCGCGCCCGGTCATCAGCGACGCCAGGGACGAGACCATGCCGACCCCGGCGGAGGGGCCGTCCTTCGGCACCGCGCCCTGCGGCACGTGCACGTGAAGATCGTGCAGATCGAAGCGCTCGTCCTCGAGCGAGAACGTGTCCGCGTGGTTCCGCAGCCAGGACCGCGCCGCCTCGACGGACTCGCGCATCACGTCCCCGAGCGAGCCCGTGAGCTTCAGATCGCCCTTCCCGCTCATCTCGGTGGCCTCGATGAACAGGATGTCGCCGCCGGTCGGCGTCCAGGCGAGTCCGACTGCGACGCCGGGCACGACATCGTCCTCGGCGAGGTCCGGCTCCGCCTTGATCGGGCCGAGCAGCTCGCTGACGTCGTCGATGTCGACGCTGACCGGTCCTTCGGTCTCGCCCTCCGCGACCCGTCGAGCGACCTTGCGGCAGACCGCGCCGACCTCGCGTTCCAGGTTCCGAACGCCGGCTTCGCGGGTATAGCTCTCGATGAGCTTCGTGATCGCCGCGTCGGTCAGCTCGAAGCCGACCTCCCCAATGCCGTTCCGCTCGACCTGCCGCGGGATCAGGAAGCCTCTCGCGATCTCGCGCTTCTCCTCGAGCGTGTATCCGGGCAGCTCGATCACTTCCATCCGATCGCGCAGCGCCGCCGGCACGTTGTCGATCATGTTCGCGGTGGCGATGAAGAGCACATGCGAGAGATCGAAGGGGACCTCGAGATAGTGGTCGCTGAACTCGTTGTTCTGTTCGGGGTCGAGCACCTCGAGGAGCGCCGACGAGGGATCGCCGCGACCGTCCGCGCCGACCTTGTCGATCTCGTCGAGCACCACCACCGGGTTGTTCGTGCCGGCCTTGCGCAGGCCCTGGACGAAGCGGCCCGGGAGCGCGCCGACGTAGGTCCGGCGATGGCCCCGGATCTCCGCCTCGTCGCGCACGCCGCCGAGGGAGATCCGGACGAACTCGCGGCCGAGGGCCCGGGCGACGGACTTGCCGAGGGAGGTCTTTCCGGTGCCGGGCGGGCCCGTGAAGCAGAGGATCGGGCCCTTCAAATCGCGCTTGAGGGAGAGCACCGCGATGTACTCGACGATGCGGTCCTTGATCTTGTCGAGGCCGAAGTGGTCCTCGTCGAGGATCTCGCGCGCTCTCGTCACGTCGAGGGCGTCCTCGGAGGACTCGCTCCAGGGGAGCGCCACCATCCACTCGAGGTAGTTCCGGATCACCGCGTGCTCCGCCGCGGCGGAAGGCGTCTGCGAGAAGCGGTCGAGCTCGCGCATCGCCTGCTTGAGCGCCTCCTCGGTCATCCCGGCTTCGTCGATCTCGGCGCGCAGCCGCTCGACTTCTTCCTCGTCGTCCTCGCTCTCGCCGAGCTCGCGCCGGATCGCGTCGAGCTGCTGCCGGAGCATGTACTCGCGCTGGGTCCGGCCCATCTCGTTCTGGACCTTCTGCTTGATCTCGGTCTCGATCTGGATCGCCTCGGTCTCCTTGGAGAGCTGATCGAGGACGAGCCGCAGGCGGATCCCGACGTGGTTCGCTTCGAGGATCTGCTGCTTGCCCGCGACGTCGAGGTCGAGGTTCGATGCGACCAGATCCGCGAGCTTCGAGGGGTCGTCGAGGTTCGCGACCAGCACCTGGAGCTCGTCGGAGAGCCGCGAGCTCTCGGAGACGAGAGTGCTGAACTGCTGGGCGACGCTGCGCACGAGCGCGGTCATTTCGACCGACTCGTCCTCGGCTGCGATCTCCTCGCCGACTTCGTCGATGCGCGAGATCTCGGCACGCAGGAAGGGATCGGTCGCGGTGAAGCGCCCGAGCTCGACGCGGGCAACGCCCTGGACGAGCAGCCGGTACGAATCGTCCGGGAACTTCAGCATCTTCACGACGCGCAGCACGGTCCCGACGCCGTACACGTCGTCCTCACCGGGCGGGCCGCTCACGTCGCGCTTCACGGCGGTGCACACCATCAGTCGATCGGGGCGCACGAGCACGTCGTCGATCAACCGCTGGGACGCGGGCGTGTTCACCAGCAGTGGCGAAAGAAGGTACGGAAAGAGCACCGTGTTCTTCAGCGGGAGCACGGGGAGCTCTTCGGGGAGCTCGGTGAGCTCCTCGAATTCGTCCTCCGGCCCGCTGCCGACGGCGATCTCCATGCCGCCCAGGTGTTCTTCGAATTCGTCCTCGTCTTCCACCATGATCCTCGGTCTGGCGCGCTCGCCTAGCCTTCTTCGCTCTCGATCGGGAGCGATCGTTTGCCGGGCGCGCGCTTCGGAATCCGCACCTCGAGGAAGCCGTCCTCGAGCCGCGCGCGGACCGCGTCGGCGTCGAACGCCGCGTCGATCCGGATCTCCCGTTCGAAGGGACCGAACGAGATCTCCATCTGCTGCAGTCGGTCGACGCCCTCGGCCGGAGGCGCGCGACGCACGCCTCGGAGTCGCAGCACCGAGCCCTCCACGTTCACCTTCAGGTCCTGTCCGCGGACGCCCGCGACCTCGAATCGGACGCGGACCTCGTTCGCCGTCTCGAACACGTCCGCTGCCGGCTGCCAGCGATCCCCACGCAGGCGGTCGGGAAACTCGCCGTAGAGCTCGACGAGCGGATGCGGACGGCTCTTCTCCGGAATCGGACTACTCCTCGCCCCGGGTCGACGGAGGCGTCATTCAGGACTTGTCGGAAGTATCGGTGAACTCGGCGTCGATCACATCGTCGTCGGCCGAGTCTCCGCTCCCGGCATCGCCCTCGGGCGCCCCCGGGTTCGGCGGCATGCCCTCGGCACCGGCGGCCTCGCTCTTGTAGAGCTTCTCCGCGACCTTGTGGAGCTCCGCCTCGACGCGCTGCCTGGCCGCGTCGAGCTTCGCGACGTCGCCGCTCTCGACGTCCGCCTTCGCGTCCGTGAGGACCTGCTCGAGCGACGACTTCTCGTCGTCGTCGAGCTTGTCGCCGTTCTCGGAGACCAGCTTCTCGGCCTGGTAGATCATGCTGTCGAGCTCGTTCTTCTTCTCGATCGCCTCGCGCCGGTCCTTGTCGGCCGCGGCATTCGCCTCGGCGTCCTCGACCATGCGGTCGATCTCCGCGGAGTCGAGACCCCCCGCCCCCTCGATCCGGATCGACTGTTCCTTGCCGCTCGCCTTGTCCGTCGCCGAGACGGACAGGATGCCGTTCGCGTCGATGTCGAAGGTGACCTCGACCTGCGGGACGCCCCGCGGCGCCGGCGGGATGCCGTCCAGGATGAACTGGCCGATCGAACGGTTGTCGGTCGCCATTTCGCGCTCGCCCTGGAGCACGCGGATCTCGACCTGGGGCTGGTTGTCGGCCGCGGTCGAGAAGACCTGCTGGGCCTTCGTCGGGATCGTGGTGTTGCGCTCGATCAGCTTCGTCATGACGCCGCCGAGGGTCTCGATGCCCAAGGAGAGCGGGGTCACGTCGAGGAGCAGCACGTCCTTCACGTCGCCCGCGAGGACGCCGCCCTGGATCGCCGCGCCGATCGCGACCACCTCGTCGGGGTTCACCGTCTGGTTCAGCTCCTTGCCGAAGAGCGCCTCCACCTTCTGCTGCACGAGCGGCACCCGGGTCGAGCCGCCCACGAGCACGACCTCGTCGATCTCGCTGGCCGACAGGCCCGCGTCCGAGAGCGCCCGCTTACAGGGCTCGAGGCTGCGCGTGACCAGGTCGTCGATCAGCTGCTCGAACTTGGCGCGGGTGAGCTTCAGCGTGAGGTGCTTCGGACCGCTCTGGTCGGCCGTGATATACGGCAGGTTGATGTCCGATGCCTGAGCGGTCGACAGCTCGATCTTCGCCTTCTCCGCGGCTTCGCGGAGGCGCTGGACCGCCATCGGGTCGTTGCGCAGGTCGATGCCCTGGTCCTTCTGGAACTCCTCGACCAGGTAGTCGATCACGCGCTGGTCGAGGTTGTCGCCGCCGAGGTGCGTGTCGCCGTTCGTGGCCTTCACCTCGACGACGTTTTCGCCGACCTCGAGGATCGAGATGTCGAACGTGCCGCCGCCGAAGTCGAAGACCGCGATCTTCTCGTCTTCCTTCTTGTCGAGGCCATAGGCCAGCGCCGCCGCCGTCGGCTCGTTGATGATGCGCTTGACGTCGAGGCCCGCGATCTTGCCCGCGTCCTTGGTCGCCTGGCGCTGGGCATCGTTGAAGTAGGCGGGCACCGTGATCACGGCGCCGGTCACGGTCGAGCCCAGATAGGCCTCGGCGGCGCTCTTCAGCTTGCCGAGCACCATCGCCGAGATCTCCGGCGGCGCATACGACTGGTCGTCGATCTTGACCGAGACGCTGCCGTCCTTGCCCTCGACGACCTCGTAGGGGACGAGGCTCGTCTCCTCAGGGACCTCGGAGAGCCGGCGCCCCATGAATCGCTTGATCGAGTAGACGGTCTTGGTCGGGTTGGTGACCGCCTGGCGCTTCGCGATCGCGCCGACCAGGCGCTCGCCGTCGTCCGCGAATCCGACGACGGACGGCGTCGTCCGGCCGCCCTCCTCGTTCGCGATCACGGTCGGCTGACCGCCCTCCATCACGGCCACCACCGAGTTCGTGGTGCCCAGGTCGATCCCGATGATCTTGCCTTCGTCTGCCATGGCTCTTCGCCTCATGTGCCGGAGGGCGCCCGCCTCCCTCCTCGGAAGCGCTTCGCCGCTCGGTTCTTCTGATCCGGTCGCTTCTGATCCAGAGAGAGTGGGGCGAGGCGCCCGCGGTCGACCGGATCGGCGGGGAACCTGGGGCCGAGACCGCCCGTGTCAATCCGGCGGGGTGTTTTTCGTGGATTCCGTGACGATCGACACACCTCGGAGCCGGCTCGCGGGGGGATCCCCCCTGTCTCGTCCCGCCGCGCGCCCCTGGATCACAGGAACTCCGGATTCGGCCTCGGGGTCCGTTCGACAGGCGGCGGAGCCGCCACGGATCGGCCGTGCAAAGATGTGCGTCCGGAGTGAAAGATCTCCAGTAACCCTCTGAATTTCCGATGGTTTGGTTGGAGCAACGGATCGCCCACGGCTATATTGCGCCGGCTCCCGCCCTCGCGGCCGGGGGATCGTCGGCGACCCCGCTCCCGCGACCGTCCAACAGGCGGCCGGTGGGTCTTCGGATCGAGCGCGAGTGCCTGCCTCGACCTGAGCAAGACCCGGGCGTAGATGCGATATAGAGGAACGAGAAGCGGGATGGGTCCCTGGTTGATCAACGGTGTGAACGCGCTGCTGCTGGCGGCCAGTTGCTACGTCGTGGCAGACGTGGTGACCGCCGTCGGCGGGGAGGCTCTCGAACCGCCGCCGGTCCAGGTCGAGGTCCAGCGCGACCCGACGACGATCGCCGCGCCCGCGGTCTCCCACGTGGCCATCCTCGATCGCAATCTCTTCGGCGCGCAGCTGGCCGGTGAGGTGCAGGTCGTCAACGAGGAGGTCGAAGACGACTTCGGCGACCTCTCGAAGACCAAGCTGCCCCTCAAGCTGCTCGGGACCGCGGCCTCGACCGACGCCGAGCTCTCCCGCGCATCGGTCGAGAACCAGAAGAGCCGCGCGAGCGTGGTCGTGCATGTCGGATACAAGTTCGAGGACTTGAAGCGCGTCCGTGTGAAGGGCATCGAGCGCGCCCGCATCATCCTCGACAACGCCGGCAGGCTCGAGGAGCTCGCGCTCTACGAAGACGACGGCAAGCAGCCCGAGCGGCGGCCCCGCAACACCCGGCGACAGGCGAGACGCAAGCCCGCGAAGCCACGCGACACCCTGAACGACCGCCTCTCAAAGCTGAACGGTGAGGACGGCCAGGGCATCTCGCGCCTCCTCTCCTCCGCGCGCATCGTCCCCCACTACGGGGACGACGGCGCGATGCTCGGGATGAAGGTCGACGCGATCAAGGACGACAGCCTCTTCCAGCGGGTCGGCCTCGAGAACGGCGACGTGATCACCGAGGTGAACGGCGTCGTCGTCGACCGCCTCGAGGCGACCAGCCGCATCTTCGACGAACTCTCCACTGCCGACGAGATCAACGTCGCGTGGCAGACCCAGACCGGCGAGACCAAATTCTTCCAGGGTCCCGCCGAAGACCTGACAGGGAACTAGACGACCGTGCGCCCGCAGACTCTCCACCACCCGTTCCGAGGACGCCGCCTTTCCGGCGTGCGCCTCGTCACGTGGGTGATCCTCGTCGTCTCTGCGCTGCTGCTCGTGACCGCGACGCCCGCGATCGCCCAGGACGCCGGGGACGAAGAGGCCCTCGTCTCCCTCGACTTCGCCGACGTCGAGCTGCCCCGCGTGATCGACACGATCTCGCGGATGACCGGGAAGAACTTCATCTACGACGATCGCGTCCGCGGTCGCGTGACGATCGTCTCGCCGACCGAGGTCACCCTCGACCAGGCCTTCGCGGTCTTCGAGTCGGTCCTCAAGGTGAAGGGCTTCTCGCTCCTCAAGGGTCCGGGGGACACGTACAAGATCCTGCCGATCCGGGACATCAAGGAATCCGCCCTCGACACCGTTCGGGGCGGCGGCGAGTCGCCGAATCGCGATCGCTTCGTCACGCGCCTCGTCCCGCTCAACTTCATCGACGCGGAGGCGATCACCAACACGATCAAGCCACTCATCTCGAAGGACGCGTCCCTCGTCGCCTATCAGCCGACGAACACGATCATCGTCACGGACAGCGAGTCGAACATCCGACGCCTGCTCTCGATCCTCGCCGCCCTAGACGTCGAGAGCTATCGGCAGGAGCTGGCGGTGATCAAGGTCGAGTACGCGGACGCGACCACCCTCGCCGAGCAGCTCTCGGAGATCTACGGCGCGGAGGTCGCCAGCTCGAGCGGCCGCACGACCGCCGCCCAGCGCCGGGCGAACGCGCGCCGCCGCAGCTCGAACAACAACGCCGCCGCCGCGGCGACGGGCGGCGACGGGGGCGTCGGACCGACGGTCCGGATCCTCCCGGACGAGCGCACGAACTCGCTGCTCGTGCTGGCCTCCCGCCAACAGCTCTCGGACATCCGCGACCTCGTCCGCAAGCTCGACATCCAGGTCTCCGGCCAGGGCCGCATTCGTGTCTACTACCTGAAGCACGCCGACGCTGAGGAGCTCGCCGAGACCCTCAACTCGCTCGTGGGCTCGAGCGGTGGCTCCGGCAGCCGCGGCAGCTCCTCCCTGCCCGGGTCGGCCTCGAACACCCAGGCGCTCCGCGCCACGGTCACGCCCCTCGACGACGGCATCACGGTCACCGCCGACCCGGCGACGAACGCCCTCGTGATCAAGGCCAGCAAGGAGGGATACGAGACGCTCAAGGAGGTGATCGAAGCCCTCGACGTCTCCCGGCCGCAGGTGCTCGTCGAAGCCCTGATCGTCGAGGTCGACGTGACCGACGATCTGAACCTCGGCTTCGATGCCGCCTTCCGGATCATCAACGGCGACACCGACATCTTCATCCAGGGCGCCAGCGCCTTCGCCCCGGGCGCGAGCACCCTCGCCCAGGCCGCGCGGGTCCGCTCCTTCGCCGACAACCCGGCGAGCGCGTTCACGCCCGGCGGCACCAACGCGACCGACCCCACGAGCGACGGGTTCAGCTGGGGCATCGGCATCGACGCCACCGCGTCGGACAACGACATCAACATCGTCTCCGCGCCCCACATCCTCACGTCGGACAACGAAGAGGCCGAGATCGTGATCGGCGACAACATCCCGATCGTGACCGGCCGGACCGAGGCGGCGACGGGCGGGAACAACCTCTCCCAGGCGGTCAACGTCGATCGCCAGGACGTCGGCGTCACGCTCCGGGTCACGCCCCAGATCAGCGAGGGCGACACGCTCCGGCTTAACATCTTCCAGGAGATCACCGAGGTCGCGACCCTCGACCAGGACATCGGCTCCGCCGAGGACGTCGGCGTCGCCCTCAGCAACCGCAAGATCGAGAACACGGTCGTCGTGAACGACGGCGAGACCGTGGCGATCGGCGGCCTGATCGACGAGACGTACACCGACAACGTGAGCGGCGTCCCCTTCCTCCGCGAGATCCCCTACCTCGGCTGGCTCTTCAAGACGAAGAAGGAGTCGCTGCGGAAGACGAACCTGCTGATCTTCCTCACGCCCCACATCATCCGGAACGCCGAGGATCTCGAGCGCGAGACGATCCGCAAGCGCCTCGAGCTCGAGCAGCGCCTCGAGCAGGACAAACAGTTCCCGGAGCTCGCGGACTACGACGACCCCGACGACGTCGGCAAGTCGTTCGCGGTGGCCGAGGAGCTGAACCGCCACGCGAACCGCTATCCCCTCGACCGCATGCGCGCGCTCGAGGAGAAGCAGGCCCAGGCCCGCGCGGAGCGCGAGGCAGCCGCCGCCCGCGAAGCCCAGGAGGGCGGCCAGCGTTATGCCGTGATGGTCGCGACCTACCTCGATGAACGCGAAGCCACGGACGGACTGACGGCGCTCGTCGACGCCGGCTACGACGGCACTCTCGTGACTCGCGATTCCGACGGCCAGCTCGTCTACACGATCCAGGTCGGTCCCTTCGAAGACCTCTGGGAGGCCGACCGGGCCGCCGAGACCCTGGACGCCTCCTACGGCTTCGACTCCCAGGTGACCGTCCTCCGCGGAGTCGCGCCGTGACCAGCGAGGCGCGGTTCGAGACCGCGAGCCTCGAGCTCGGGGACATCCTCGTCCGCGAGACGCGCCTCACCCCCGAGCAGCTCGAGCGCGCGCGCCTGCGCCAGACCGAGAGCCACGAACGGCTCGCGGACGTCCTCGTCGAAGAAGGTTTCCTGAACGCCGACGAGGTCCTCCACGCCCTCGGCCACCAGCAGGGCCTGGCCGTCGTCGGCGCGATCGACCCAGAGGAGGTCGACGAGGAGATCCTGGCCCGGGTGCCCATCGCCTTCGCCAAACAGCACCGGGTGCTCCCGCTCACCTGGGTATCGGAGGGCGTACTCCGGGTCGCGGTCGCGGACCCGCTCGAGGTGTCGCCCCTCGACGACCTGCATCTGCTCTTCGATGGCGCCGAGATCGAAGTCGTGCTCGCACGCGAGCCGCTGATCCTGAACGCGATCAACCTGGCCTACGACCGCGGCCTCACGTCGACCGACCAGCTCGCAGAGGAAGCGGAGGACGATCTCGACGCCCTCGCGACGGACCTCTCCCAGGCGCCGAAGGACCTGCTCGAGTCGACCGACGATGCGCCGATCATCCGGCTGGTCAACTCGATGATGCAGCACGCCGTCAAGGAACGGGCGAGCGACATCCACATCGAGCCCTTCGAGAACGAGATCCGCGTGCGCTTCCGGATCGACGACGTGCTCTATGAACCCATGAAACCGCTACCCAGGGCGCTCCAGGCGGCCATCGCCTCGCGCATCAAGATCATGGGCAACCTGGACATCGCCGAGAAGCGCCTGCCCCAGGACGGCCGCATCCGGTTGAAGATCGCAGGGCGCGACTACGACGTGCGGCTGTCGACCGTGCCGATCGCCCATGGCGAGCGTCTCGTCATGCGTCTCCTCCCGGATACGCAGGAGCTCCTGGACCTCTCGAAGATCGGCTTCAACGATACGCAGCTGGAAGCCCTCGACCGGATCATCCGGCGCCCGAACGGAATCTTCCTCGTGACCGGCCCGACTGGCTCGGGCAAGACGACGACGCTCCACGCGGCGCTGCATTCGATCAACGGGCCCGAGAAGAACATCATCACGATCGAGGACCCGGTCGAGATCACCCAGGAAGGCGTGGGCCAGATCGAGGTGAATCCGAAGATCCAGCTCACGTTTGCGGCCGGCCTCCGCGCGATCCTGCGCCAGGACCCGAATGTGGTGCTCGTCGGGGAGATCCGCGACAAGGAGACCGCCGAGATCGCGATCCAGGCTTCGCTCACCGGCCACTTCGTGCTCTCGACACTGCATACGAACGACGCGGCGAGCGCCCTCACCCGCCTCGTCGACATGGGCGTCGAGCCCTTCCTGGTCGGTTCCTCCCTGGTCGCCGTCCTCGCCCAGCGCCTCGTGCGCGTGCTCTGCAACGAGTGCAAGGAGGCCTACACGACTACGGACGAGGAGTTGCGGGAGATCGGCGTGAAGCCCCCCGGTCGCCCCGTCACGCTCTACCGCGGCACCGGTTGCCCGGCGTGCAGTCACACCGGCTATCGCGGCCGGTTGGGCATCTTCGAGCTGATGGCGATCGACGACGAGATCCGCGGCCTCGTGTCCGGCAACGTCGACGCGAAGACGATCAAGGCGGCCGCGACCCGCAAGGGCATGGGTACGCTCCGCGCGGACGGTGCGCGCAAGGTCCTCTCCGGCGTGACCTCGGTCTCCGAGGTGATTCGCGCGACGGAAGAGGAAGGCGCCGCGGCGCAGGTATAGGAAAGTCGTGCCGGTCTACGCCTACAAGGGTGTCAACCAAGCGGGCCGATCGACGAAGGGCACGATCAGCGCCGAGAGCGATCGCGCCGCGCGCGCTCAGATGCGCTCGGCCGGCATCTTCCTGACGGAGATCGTCGAGACGAGCGGCGGCGTGGTCGCCGAGGCGAGTGACTCGCCGAGCGGCGGGGGCCTCAACGTCTCGTTCACGCTCCCGACCCGCATCCCCCCGATGGAACGGGCCATGGCGACGCGTCAGCTCGCGACCCTCGTCGGCGCCGGCGTCCCGCTCGTCGAGGCGCTCTCCGCACTCGTCCAGCAGACCGAGCACCGCACCCTCAAGGGCGTCCTGGCCCAGGTGCGAGACCGGGTGAACGAGGGCAGCTCGCTCGCGGATGCCCTGATCTCGACCGGCCGCTTCGACAACCTCTACGTGTCGATGGTGCGCGCCGGCGAAGCCTCGGGCGCGCTCGAGGCGGTCCTCGCGCGGGTCGCCGACTACCTCGAGGATCAGGTCCGGCTGAACGGTCGCGTGCTCTCGATCCTGACCTACCCCCTCTTCATGCTGGTCTTCGCGACGGTCGTCGTCGGCGTGATGGTGACCTTCGTGCTGCCGCAGATCACGGAGCTGCTGATCTCCCAGGACCTCGAGCTGCCCTGGTACACGGTCGCCGTGATCGGCTTCAGCGAGTTCCTCCGCGGCTACTGGTGGCTGGTGATCGTCGCGGGCATCGGTCTCGGCTTCCTCTATCGGGCGGTCTCGAAGACCGACCGCGGGCGTGCCGTCCTCGACCGCTTCTGGCTGAGCGTCCCGGTGCTGGGCCGCGTGATCCGCTTCCTCGCGATCGCCCGCCTGACGCGTACCCTCGGCTCGCTCCTCGCGAGCAGCGTGAACATCGTGCAGGCGCTCAACATCGCGCGGCACGTCGCCAACAATTCGGTCTTCGAGTCGGCTGCCGACGCGGCCCGCGAGAGCATCCTCGAGGGCGCCGCCCTCGCGACACCGCTCCGGGCGAGCGGCGAGTTCCCGCCCCTCGTGACGACGATGGTCGAGGTCGGCGAGCGCTCCGGAGACCTCGAGGGCATGCTGATCAAGGTCGCCGACACCTACGAAGAGCAGGTCGAGACGAGCGTGACGCGCCTCACCTCGCTCATGGAACCCATCCTGATCCTCGTCATGGTCGGCGTGGTCGGCATCATCATCATGGCCGTCCTCATGCCGATGTTGCAGCTCACGGAGAGCATCGGCTGAAACGCGGGGTCCCCGCACGTGAACCGATCGACCCCGGCTATCATCTCACCCAAGAACCCCGAGCCCACCCCGTGCATCGACTGCGTGCCCGCGGAGAGAGTCCGATGACCGAAACGAACGCGACCCCCGTCCGACCCGAAGACGAGCCCGAAGAGGCGCGATCAGCGACGCGCCGCCGCCGGGGCTTCACCCTGATCGAGATCATGGCCGTCGTCGTGATCATGGGCATGCTGATGGCGACCCTCGCGGTCGGCATCGCCAGCCAGATCGACAAGGCGTACATCAAGAACGCAAAGGGCCAGATCGCCCGGATCGAACAGGCCCTCGAGTTCTACAAGCTCGACAACAAGCGATTCCCCAACACCGACCAGGGCCTAGACGCGTTGGTCAACAAGCCCTCCGCCGCTCCGGTCCCGAAAGGCTGGACGGCGCCCGGCTACGCCAAGCCCGAGGTGCTGACGGACCCCTGGGACGAGCCCTTCCAATACCGCCAGCCCGGTGAGCACAATCCCTACACCTTCGACATCTGGTCCTACGGCCCCGACGGCGTCGAAGGCGGGGACGACGACATCACCAACTGGACGTCGCAGTCCGACGCCTGACGGTGACGCGCGAGGCCGGAAACACAGCGCGCGCTCCTCTCCTCCGTAGGCACATGCGACCGAACCGGCGCGCCGGCTTCACGCTGATCGAGATCATCGCCGTGGTCGCGATCATCGGCATGATCCTGGGTCTCGGGATCCCGATGCTCGGAGGATCACGCTTCGACCCCCTCGAGAACGAGGCCGACGTGATCGCGGATCGTCTCCGCTACGCACGACAGCGCGCGGTCATGACCGGCGTGCCCCATCGACTGTTGATCGACCTCGAGGAAGGCGGCTACGTGGTCGAGTGGTTCGTGAGCGAGGACCGCGCCTTCGGTCGCGCGGAAACCGGAGGGCTCGCGGGGCTCTTCGGCGGGGACTCGGGGGGTCTCGACGGCCTCGAGGACGGTCCCCTCTCGTTCGTGCCGCCGGACAAGGAAGCCCTCGACTACCACCCGATTCCCCACCGCGACATGGGCTCGTTCCGCTGGCTCGAGGACGACCTTTATTTCGTCGGGGTCGACGGACCCGGGGGATGGGTCGAGAGCGGGGATTTCGCGATCGTGTTCTTCGTCGACGGCACGACGGAGCCGCTCCGACTCGAAATCGCGAACGGCGAAGACGAGCGTCTCACCCTCGAGGTCGAGGCGCTGCTCGACCGGGTCCGGGTGACCGAAGGCGGAGCCCGCTCGTGATCGCGCTGCCCTCGCCGCGCGCGGGCTTCACCCTGCTCGAAGTGCTGGGTGCGCTACTGATCTTCTTCGTCGTGATGACGGTGCTCGTCGGCACGAGCAGCGAAGCCATGTCCCGGATCCGTGACGTCACCACGCGCCTCGAAGCCAGTGAGATCGCCGACCGCGAGCTCTCCCGCCTCGAAGTCGCCCTGGCGCAGAAGCTGAAGCCGCCCGAGGACCACGAAGAGGAGTTCGAGGAGTTCCGGGTGCGCGTCTCGTCGACCCCCGCCCTCGATGACCTCGGCGGCGGTGCCGCGCCCGGCGAAGGGGGCGGCGACCCACTGGCCGTGCTCACCGGCGGCGGCGCGCTCGGACCGATGATCGCCCTGCAGGCGCCGGGGATCGACGCGTTCCTCCTCCGCTACGACATCCGGGTGGAGTGGGGCGACGAATTCCGGACCTTCGCCGTCGCGCGCACGACGTACGGGTTCGACTGGGAAGGCGCACGGGCCGCCCTGCCCGATCTCTTCGACGCCGGCATCCTCGACGACGAAGAGATCGATTCCGCGTCCGAGGAGCTCGGCAGCGACGCGCAGGAGCTGATCGACGCTGTGCGCGGAGCGACCCCTTGAATCGGTCGGCACGTGGCTTCACGCTGATCGAAGTGATCGGCGCGTTCTTCCTCACGATCGTGCTGATGTTCTTCGTGTTCGGCACGTTCACCGAGAACGGCCGACAGCGCGCGGTGGCGACCGAAATGATGCGCGTCGAGTCGACCTCCGGCGCGGCGCTCGCGCAGGTCGCGCGCGATCTCGAGGCCGCCCTCTACGTGGCGCGCCCCGAGAACCGGGATGCGCGCGATCACGCCTGGCTCTTCGTCGCCGAGAACTCCGGTGAGCTCGGCGCCCGCTTGCTCCGGTTCCAGACCCAGAACGTGCCGCGCGGGAACCTCGGTGAGCATGCGTCGACCTGGGTCGACGTCGCCTACTTCCTGACCGAGGACGAGTACGATCCCGACACGTTCGGTTTCGGAGCCGGACCGAGCTACACGCTCTGGCGATGGCGCTCGGTGCGTCCCCCGACCGACGCCGGGCGGCGCATTCCCGACGAGAACGATCCCCGGTCGGCGCGCGTCGCCGAGGGCCTGGCCGACTTCGGGGTGACCTTCCTCGACGCGAGCGGCAGCGTCGTCGACGAGTGGGACTCCACGCTCGGCACCGGCGAGGCGCCGCTTCCGACCGCCGCGGAGATCCGCGTCTCGCTCTTCGAGGAGCCGCGTGGGAGCGACGAAGCCGGAGGGGACGTCCTGATGGTACCGGGCCGTCCGCGCATGCGCGCCGTCGCCCTCGCGATGAGCCAGCCGATCGACGTGGCCGCCCTGGTCGCCCTGAGCCAGGGCGAGGAAGGCCTCGATTGCTCGACGATCTCGGACTGCGCCGACATCGACGACGAATGGTTCGTCGACCTGGTCGACAGCGGCTGCGACGGAGACACCGAGCTCTGCGATCTGATGAACGCCTCGACGACGAGCTGCTGGAGCGAGATCGTCAACGGCTGGGGCTCGGTCGCCGCGACCGCGCCGGCGGAATGCGAGGAATTGCCGTGAGCGTCCACGCGCGTCGCCGCTCCGAGCGGGGCATCGTGCTGGCCCTGGTGTTGGTCGTGATCTTCGTCCTGATCACGGCGGTCTACGCCTTCCAGCGGCGCGCGACCATCGACGTGACGATCGCGTCGAACCGACTGGCCGCGGGAGAAGCGGACGCCCTCGCGCGGGGCGGGCTTCGCGTCGCCGAGGTGCTCATCACGATCGTGCGCGCGAAGCATGCCGGCGCAGGCGCCGGTGAGCAGGCGGGTGGCGGGAACGAGACGCCCCAGATCAACCTGCCCCTCGATGCCACGAGCGACGCCACGGCGGTGGATGCGCTCTGGCAGGGAATCGGAAACTTCCCGATCGAGCTCGACGACGACCGGACGCTGCGCATCGAGATCGAGGACGAGGGCGCGAAGCTCAACCTGAACGCGCTGGTCGCAGCGTCGCTCGAGCCGCCACCGGACACGAGCGCGGACGACGAGGGCGATGGCGAGGAACCCTCCGAAGACGACCGTGTCGACGAAGGCGAAGGGGCGAGCGAGGACGCCGTCGAGTATCTGACCGAGGTGATGCGGTACGTGATCGACGGGATGCCCGCGGACGCGAGCACCCGGGCCTACGACCCGAAGGCGATCGCCGAGAACATCCTCGACTTCATCGACGCCGACACGACCTCCGTGAACGGTCGCAGCGAGGACGAGTACTACCGCCGGCAGGACCCGCCCTATCGCGCGTGGAATCAGCCCCTGGCTTCGGTCGATCAGCTCGGGCTGGTGGAGGACGTCGACCCGCCGCTCCTCGAAGCGCTGCGGCACTACGTGACGGTGCATCCGATCGGCGGGACCCAGGGCATCAACCTGAATCGCGCCGAACCCTGGGTGCTGAAGCTGGTCTACACCGGCACGAGCGGGAACCGTCGGCTGATCGACGACCGGCTGGCCGAGGACGTGTACAAGCTTCGGAACAAGGACAAGCTCGCCTGCACCACCGCGGGTGGAGACCCGCGCTGCGTGGCGCTGTCCGAGATCGGCAGCGGCGACCTCGGCAACGGCGACATCTTCCCGCCGGTCGAGCTGCCGGCGAAACCCGAGGTCTTCCGCGTCGTCGCGACAGCGACGGTCGGCGACATCACGCGCCGACTCGAGGCGATCTTCGACACACGACCGAAGACGGGACCCCAGCTGCTATCCTGGCGGCGCCTCCGAGGACGCAACTAGCCCACGCGGACGGGCCGCGCGTGACGGGCCGTCCTTCACGCGCGCTGCCGCCCGTCTGCCGGTGAACGGACCTTCGAGGACCCCCTGGAAGCGAAAAAACGAGGCTCGGCTCACAGGCCGACGGGCCTCCTGGACGATTCAGAACGCAGCGGGGAAACCCCCTGCGAGACGCGACGGGGACTCCCCCGGCGAGCCAAGGAGACACGACGAGGCGATGGCCGCGCTATTCGAGCGAAGCGTGCTGGGACTGGACGTGGGCAGCCACGGCATCAAGGCCGTCGAGCTGAAGGTGTCCCCGCGCAGCATCGCGCCGGGCCAGTACCGCGTCCATCCGCGCGTCGACGGGGAGGCGCCCCTCGTCGACCACCTCCAGCGCTTCGTGAGCATGCATCACCTGCCGACCGAGCAGATCGCGTCCGCCCTGCCCGCGCGGCAGCTCTCGACGCGGCGACTCGAATTTCCGTTCTCCGACGCCCGCCGGCTGGATCAAGCGATTCCGTTCGAGATCGAGTCCGAGACGCCCTTCGATCTCGACGAGCTCGTGGTGGACTGGAACCTGCTCGCCGGAGATCGCCAGCACGGCGTCGTCGCCGCCACCCTCGCGCGCAAGGAGCATGTCGGCGAGGCGATCGCGACCCTCGAGCAGGCCGGTTGCCCGCCGCAGGTCCTCGAAGCTGAAGGACTCGTCCTCGCGAATCTCGCCCCGGTCTTCGGCCTCGTCGGCACCCATCTGATCGCCGACGTGGGCCACGAGAAGACGACCTTCTGCGCGGTGATCGACGGCCGGCCCGCCCTCGCCCGGAGTATCCCGGCCGCCGGACGCGCGATGACCGAAGCGCTCGCCTCGGAGCTCGGCCTCGACTTCGAAGCAGCGGAACAACGCAAGCTCGAGGGCGGCGCCCTCGGACGCGGGGGCAGCGGTGGCTCCCCCGGCGTCGCCGCGATCGTCGACCGGATCGCGCGCGAAGCCGTGCGGACCCTCGAGGCGGCGGAAGCGCGTCACGGCGAAGGGCCGGTCGCCCGCGAAGCGACGCTCACCCTCGTCGGCGGCAGCGCCCGCCTCGAGGGGCTCGACGGTGCCCTCACGCGACGCACCGGCCTCGAAACCCAGCGTCTGCGCATGCCCGCCGATGCCCCGCACGCCGACCTCGCGGAGGGCATCGACCCGGTGCTCTTCGGGCCCGCCCTCGCCCTCGCACTCCGCCTCTCCGGAGAGGCCGTCACGCGGATGAACTTCCGCCAGGGCGACTTCGCCTTCCGTCAGGATTTTCGCGATCTCTTCGGCCGGGAGCTGCGCCCGACCGCGGTGCTCGCTGCGGTCTTCATCGGCCTCCTCTTCGCCAGCACGATCGCCGGCATCGTCCTCGAGAACCAGCGCGCGTCCCGGCACCGCGACGCGGCCGCGCAGCTCTACTCCGAGGCCTTCCCGGATCATGCGAGCGTCCCGGCGAATCCGTCCGCCGCGCTTCGCGGCGAGCTCTCGGCGGCCCAGGACCGAGCCGAGTTCCTCGGCCTCTACTCGGGCAACCGCTCCGCCCTGGCGCTCCTCGCCGAGCTGTCCGCGGCGATCCCCACCGACCTCGAAGTCCGGATCACCGAGGTGAACATCGATCGCAACGTGATCCGCCTCGACGTCGACGCCCAGGGATACGAGGCGGCGGACCGACTCACGAGCGTGCTCTCCGCGACGAGCCCCTTCGAGAGCGCGGAGGTCTCCGGCTCGGTGCGAACCGATCGCAAGACCGGCGGGGTGAGCTTCAACGTGAACATCCCCCTCGCGGCACCGGGAGGCGAGGCATGAAGGACCTCTTCGGCCGACTCCTCGTGGTCTGGGACGGGCTGATGCCCCGAGAGCGCGTACTCGTCGGGGTCGCCGGCGGTGCGCTCGTCGTCGTGCTGCTCCTGGTCGGCCTCGTGATGCCGATCCAGTCGGCGAGCGACTCCGCGGCGGAAGACGCGGAGTCCGCGGAGCGCGACCTGCAGATGATGGTGCGCATGAAGCGCGACTGGGACGGACTGCACGGACGCCTGAGCGAGGTCGAAGCCCGCATCCAGCAGACCCGGAACCAACAGAACCTGCTCACCCTGCTCGAGTCCCTGGCCGCTCGCGCGGGCGTGAAGCCGACCTCGATGGAGAAGCGACAGTCCGGCGAGAGCGAGGCGTACGAGGAGACCAAGGTCGAGGTCAGCCTGAAGAACGTGACGCTCCGACAGGCCGTCTCCTACCTCTCCTCGATCGAGACGAACGACCAGCCGCTCTCGGTCAAGAGCCTGCGCGTGAAGCGCCGCCCGGGCCGCGCGCGCGGGGATCAGCCCGCGCAGGACCTGATCGACGTCACGTTCTCTGTCTCGACCTTCAAACCGCTGTCATGAACGCGCGCTGAGCGCGCTTGGGCTCGAGGCTGTCATGAACGCGCGCTGCGCGCGCTTGGGCTCGAGGCTGCGCGCGCGTCTCGAATGGATTCCCGGTAGAGTCTGCGCGTGTCCGAATCGAACCTCCCCGTGAGCGGCTCTGGCGGCGCCTTCCTGCCCCGCGCGATCGCGCTGCCCCTCTGCCTGCTCCTCTTCCTGCTCTTCGTCGTCGTGCTCTTCCCGTGGGATGCGCTCGGCCGGCGGATCGCCTGGGAGATCAACCGCGTCAGCGCGGCGCAGGTCGAGGTCAGGGACCTGTCCCCCGCGATCAGCGCGCGCGGACCGGTGCTGCGCGCCGACGACGTGACCATCCAGCACCCCGCGGTCGACCGCGTGCGCATCCTGCGTCTCGAGATCGCGCCCCGCTTCTCGACCTCGTGGTTCTCCGGAGAGCCGACGATCCGGATCTGGGCCGAGACCGGACTCGGGACCGCCGACGGCGTCCTGCGGCTCGGTAGCGAGCCCGCCTACGTCGGCCGCGTGAGCGAGGTCGAGCTGTCGCGGCTGCCGCTGCGCTTCGACACGGAAGAGCTGCAGCTCACGGGTCGGCTCGACGCCGAGGCCGACGTCGCCCTCGATCCGGGGGGCACCCTGCGCGGACGTGTCGAATTCGAGAGCCCGTCGCTTCGGGTCAAGACGGCGATGCTGCCCGTCCAGATTCCGTTCACGAGGACGACCGGCGTGGTCGAGATCCTCGAGACCGGTGCCACGCGGATCTCCGACGTTTCGCTCGAGGGCGAGGTCGTGGAAGGCGCGCTCGCTGGCGAGGTCGGCCTGGTGCATCGCAGCCAGTCGCCCCCGCTCGATTTCCGCGCCGAGCTCCGCATCCTCGACGAGACGCTCCGGCGCCTGGCGCCGAGCGCCGGGCTCCAGCCCGCGCCCGACGGCAGCGTGACCGTTCGCATCACGGGCACCGCTGCCGCCCCGGTCCTGCGGCCCGAGCGCAGAGGCGCGCGGTGAGCAGTCACGCCGACGCGCTGCAGAAGGTCTTCAAGACCCTCTCGGATCCGACGCGAATCCGGATCCTGCGCCTCCTCGAGCAGGAAGAGCTGATCGTCGGCGAGCTGATGGACATCCTCGGCATGGCGCAGAGCCGCGTGTCGCGACACCTCGCGATCCTGCGCGAGGCGGGCCTGCTCACGGATCGACGCGAAGGCACCTTCGTCGCCTATCGCCTCGACCTGCCGGCCGACGGTCCGTGGCACGACGCCTGGGCGCTCGCCCGGGAGAGCATGTCCGGAGACGCGACCGCCGCACGGGACGACACGCTGCTGCGTCAGGCCCTCGCCGCCCGCAAGGCGCGCGCGAGCTCCGGACGCAGCTTCTTCGACGAGGTCGGACCGGAGTGGGACGCGCTCCGCACCGTCTTCGGGGACGACCTGCTTCGTGCCCGCGCCACCGCCGCCCTCGTCCCCCCGCGCCTGCGGGTCGCCGACATCGGGACCGGCACCGGCGTCCTTGCCCTCGAGCTCGCGGCGCTCGGTCTCGACGTCGTCGGGCTCGACCAGTCGCGCGGCATGCTCGAGGCCGCGCGAGAGAAGGTGAAGGCGGCGGGCGCGACGCTGCCCGGAATCGTCGTGTTCGAAGAAGGCGACGCCCACGCGCTGCCCCTCGAAGACGCGAGCGTCGATGCGGCCTTCGCGCACATGGTGCTCCACTCCCTTCAGGAGCCGGAACGCGCGATCGAAGAGATGGCGCGCGTCGTCCGTCCGGGCGGCCAGGTCATCCTCGTCGACTTCCTGCCCCATGAGCACCAATGGATGGAGCACGAGCTCGGCCTCCTGTGGCTCGGCTTCGAGCCCGACATGCTGGGCGTCTGGATCACTGCCGCCGGTCTCGAGGCGCCGCGGATCGAGGAGTACGCCTCGGAGGCGACCCGGGACCTGCCGGCCAGCTTCGTCGCGGCGGCGCGCAAGCCCGGCGGACAGGCGGGATGACCTCGCGCCGCGCGGTCGTCTTCGACGCGACCGGCACCCTCTTCGAGGCGACGGAGACGGTCGGCGCGGTCTACGCGCGGGTCGCGCACGCGCACCGCGTCGACCTGCCTGCCTGGCGCCTCGACGACGGGTTCCGGCGGATCATCCGGCACGCCGGCCCGCGCGGACTCGACGGCGAAGACGAAGCGGCGCGCCGCGCGGCCGAGGTCGCCTGGTGGTTCGAGATCATTCGCCAGACCTTCCAGGCGACGGACAGCACCGCCCGCTTCTCCGACTTCCCGGCGTTCGCGACCGCGCTCTTCGACGCCTATCGCGCGCCGGGCGCGTGGCAGCTGCGTCCCGGCGTGAGGGACGCGCTCACGCGACTCGTCGTCGACGACGTCCCGATCGGCGTCGTGAGCAACTTCGATCATCGCCTCACGGAGATATTCGAACACCTCGAAGTTCATCACTTTTTCGGATCGATTCAGATCCCATCCCGGGTCGGCGCAGCCAAACCCGACCCACCGATCTTCGAGGCTGCCGCGAACGCGCTCGATTGTCCGCTCGACGCGCTCGTCTACGTCGGCGACGACCCCGCCGAGCGGCTCGAAGCGATCGAGCGACTCGGCGTGCGCGTGATCGACGTCGGCAGGCTCTCCGATCCCGCGCGGCTCGCCGACGAAATCGTCGCCCTGCTCGGACCGCGCAGCGACTAGATCCGTGACCGCTACTCTCCCGCAACCCCTCGCCGCCCCGACCGTCCGCGAGAAAGGCCCAGCCGAATGACCCCCTCCGACCGACCGGAGACCGGGAGCGCCGAGCGCGCCCTCGACTTCTTTCGGGATCGCTTCGACCTGAACGACGCGAGCCTGGCCGCCGCGCTCGACACGGCGCTCGAACGGCAGGTCGACTACGCCGACCTCTATTTCGAGTACACGACCACCGACTCGGTCTCCCTCGAAGAAGGCATCGTCAAGAGCGGCGATCGCCACCTCGAGCAGGGGGTCGGTGTGCGGGCCATGCGCGGCGAGCGTCAGGGCTACGCCCACTCGGACGAGATCAGCGTGGAGAGCGCGCGGCTCGCGGCGGGCACCGCCCGCGCGATCGCCGACGAAACCCGCGACCACGCCCCCGTCGCAATCGAGTCCGCCGGTAGCGGGCACGACCTCTACCCGATCGCGACGGCGCCGACGGACGTCCCGGTCACGACGAAAGTCGACTGGCTGAACGAGATCGACGCCTACGCACGGGCGAAGAGCTCGAAGGTCAGCCAGGTGATGGCGAGCGTCGTCTGCCAGCACAAGCATGTCCTCGTCGCCGGCAGCGACGGCACCCGGGTGGCCGACGTGCTCCCCCTGGTGCGGGTCAACGTGCAGGTCCTCGCCGCCGACGGAAACCGACGAGAGGTCGGCTACCAGGGCGCCGGGGGACGCTTCGAGCTCCACGAGATGCAGGACCCGTCGCGCTGGCAGGGCCTCGTCGACGAAGCCGTGCGCACCGCGCTGTTGAACCTCGAGGCCGAGGCTTGCCCCGCCGGCGCGATGGACGTGGTCCTCGGCCCCGGCTGGCCGGGCATCCTGCTCCACGAAGCGATCGGCCACGGGCTCGAAGGCGACTTCAACCGCAAGAAGACGAGCGCCTTCTCCGACAAGCTGGGCCAGCGCGTTGCGGCGGAGGGCGTGACCGTCGTGGACGACGGAACGATCCCGGGGCGCCGAGGGTCGATCAACGTCGACGATGAAGGCACGCCGTCGAAGCGCAACGTGCTGATCGAGAACGGCGTGCTCGTGGGATACATGCAGGACCGCTTGAACGCGGAGCTGATGGGCGTCGAGCCGACCGGCAACGGTCGCCGCGAGAGCTACGCCCATCTGCCGCTCCCGCGCATGACGAACACCTTCATGTTGGCGGGCGAGGACGATCCCGAGGAGATCCTGCAAGGCGTCGACAACGGGCTCTACGCGGTCTCCTTCGGTGGGGGGCAGGTCGACATCACGAGCGGCAAGTTCGTGTTCAGCGCCAGCGAGGCCTACCGGATCGATAACGGACGGATCGGCCAGCCCGTGAAGGGCGCGACCCTGATCGGGAATGGCCCCGACGTGCTGACGCGCGTGACCCGGATCGGCCACGACCTCGCCCTCGACGAGGGCGTCGGCACCTGCGGCAAGGACGGACAAGGGGTCCCGGTCGGCGTCGGCTTGCCGACCATCCGGGTGAACGACCTGACCGTCGGAGGCACCGAAGGGTGAGCGCCTCCCAGAGCGATATGGAAGCGGTCGTCACGCATGCCCTCGAAGCAGCGGCGCGCGCCGGCGCCAGCCAGGCGGACGTGCTGCTCGTGGAGGGCGACGACTGCGAGGTCCGAGTCCGCGGCGACGACATCGAGTTCGTGAAGCAGGCGCAGGAGCGCAGCCTCGGGATCCGCGCCCTCATCGACGGCAAGGAAGGTCGTCAGACCTCGATCGTCTCGACCAGCGACCTCGCGCCCGACGCCGTCGACCGGATGGCGGAGGAAGCCGTCGCCCTCGCCCGCGCGACCGCGGCGGATCCGACCGCGGGTCTCCCGGACGACGGCTTCGCGACGGACCTGCCGGACCTCGCGCTCTTCGACCCGGCGGATCGCAACGTCGCCCTCGACGCGCGGATCGAGGACGCGAAGCGCGCCGAAGCCGCCGCCCGGGACTTCGACGAGCGAATCGACAACTCCGAGGGCAGCCAGGCGAGCAGCGGTCACGCGCGCGTCGTCTACGGCAACAGCCAGGGCTTCCTCGGCAGCTACGAGTCGGCGAGTCATGGCCTCTTCGCGGAGCCCCTCGCCCGCGAGGGCGACTCGATGCAGCGCGACTACTGGATGACCTCCGCGCGCCGCCTCGCCGACCTCGAGGACGCCGCCGCGGTCGGGCGCAAGGCCGCCGAGCGTGCGATCCGACGACTCGGCGGGAAGCGCGTGCCGACCTGCGAAGTGCCGGTGATCTTCGACGGCCTGACGGCGCCGAGCCTGATCGGCCAGCTGGCGTCCTGCGTGAGCGGCTACTCGGTCTACCGCGAGTCGACCTTCCTCGGCGACAAGCTGGGTGCCGCGATCGCCGCGAGCGACGTCACGATCATCGACGACGGACGGCTCTCCGGCGGTCTCGGCAGCAAGCCCTTCGATGGCGAAGGCCAACCGACGCGTCGGAACGTGATCGTAGAGAACGGCGTGCTGCAGACCTGGCTCCTCGACCACTACTCCGGGCGCAAGCTCGACCTGCCCTCGACGGGCAGCGCGGCGCGGGGGACCGGGTCGGCGCCGCGCGTGGGCACGACGAACCTGTGGCTCGAGCCCGGCGACAAGACCCTGGACGAGCTGATCGCCGAGCTCGACCGCGGTCTCGTGGTCACCGAGCTGATCGGCATGGGGTTCAACCCGACGACCGGCGACTATTCGCGCGGTGCGGCAGGCCTCTGGGTCGAGAACGGCGAGGTCGTCCACCCGGTCGAGGAGATCACCATCGCCGGCAACTTCGGCGACATGCTGCTCGCGGTCGACCGGATCGGAAGCGAGCTCGTCTGGCGCGGACGGACGGCGGCGCCGCCGATCCGGATCGCCTCGATGACCGTGGCCGGCGAATAGGCCGAGAGGAGACGCATTCGAATGTCCGAGAAGAGCCCCGAGATCCTCGGCGGCACCGAGCTGCCCGACGTCGCCGTCCTGTCGCCCATCGTGAGCGTCGCCCTCGGCCAGAACCCGAGCATGTTCACGGGCCCCGGCACGAACACCTACCTCGTGGGCACGGGAGCGAAGCGCATCCTGCTCGACACCGGCTCGGGCTTCGACTCCTACATGCCCTTCCTGGCAGAGGCGATCTCGAACGCGGGCTGCAAGGGCATCGAGGCGATCGTCCTCACCCATGCGCACCCGGATCACATCGGCGGCGTGAAGCAGGTGCGCAGCCACTTCGGCGAGGACATTCCGGTCTACAAGAAGCCCTGGCCCGCGGCGGCCGGGCCCGGCCCGGGAAGCGCGGTCGACTCGAACGACCTGTCCCACCCCGACGACCTCGCCGAGGGCAAGCTCGAGCTGATCGACGAGGGCGACGTCGTCGAGACCGAGGGTGCGCGACTGCGCGCGGTCTTCACGCCGGGCCACGCGCCGGACCACATCTGTTACGTGCTCGAAGAGGAAGGCAGCCTCTTCTCGGGCGACAACGTCCTCGGGATCGGCACGACGGTGATCCCCGCGACCTCCGGCAGCCTCGCCGACTACATGGACTCCCTCGAGCGCCTGCGCGCCGAGGCGCCGACCTGGATCTATCCCGCCCACGGTCCCAAGATCGACGCCGGCACCGCGAAGGTCGAGGAGTACCTCGCCCACCGCATGGAACGCGAACGCCAGGTGCTCGCCGCCCTCGAAGCAGGCGACCGGGAGGTCCCGGCGATGGTGCAGCGTATCTACGTGGGGTATCCCGAGAATCTCCACGCGGCCGCCGGCCAGAGCCTCACGTCCCACCTGCAGAAGCTCGAACGGGACGGCCGTGTCCGACGCCACGAGGTCGACGAAGGCACGACGCACTGGGAGCTCGCTTGAGCGAGACCGACGCGGCGGGTCGCGGGAGCCGGTCGACCGCCGTCCTCGGTTGGGCCTTCCTCGCCCTCGGCGTTGCCGTCTTCGCCGTCCGCCTCTTCCACGAAGGTGACTACGCCGTTCCCCGCCGCGGCAACCTGTTCGGCGGCCTCGGGGCGCTGACCGTCGGCGCCCTGCTCGTCGTGTCGGCGACGCCGAAGGCGCTCCGCTGGCTGGCTCTCGCCGCCAGCCCGATCGTTCTCTTCTCCGGAACCTACGCGATCATGTCGGAGCTCGAAGAGGTGATCTCCCTCTACGCGACCCACCGGAGCGGCGACGCCGCCGAGCTGCGACTCTGGATCGTCGAAGACGCGAACGGCGCGTGGCTCGGGATGCCGAAGAGCAAGGCGGTCGACCACGCCCTCGACGGCGTGCCGATCCAGATGCTCAGAAGAGGCGAAACCCGCTGCGTCGTGCCGCGCCTCTTCGAGGACCGGCCGACCGTCGAGGCCACGCACGCCCTGAAGATGGAGAAATACGCGGTCGCTCGGATCGCGTCTTCGATCGGGCTCTACCCTTCGACGGCGCCCGAAACCTCGGTCGCGCTCCGCGTCGACGCGTGTCCCGCCGGCCCCTGACCCGGTTTCTTCCGCGACTCGGGAACCTCTGACGGACTCGGCTCCCCCTCGAGGCGTCGATCCCCGTCTTCGGAGGCCCTCTCGTGTCCGACCGTCAGCTTCTCCGGGTCCAGGCCCTCTCCGGCTCGGTCTTCCTGCTCTTCACCCTCGTCCACCTCGCGAACACCGCCGCCGCTGCTTTCGGCGTCGAAGCCTACGAGAGCTGGCTCGCCTCGGCGCGCGCGATCTATCAGCTGCCCTTCGTCGAGATCGGTCTGCTGATGGTCCCCCTCGTCGTGCACTGGACCGCGGCCGTCCTCCGCCTGAGGCGCGATGGATTCAGCCGCCGGAACGGGAGCCTCCGCGCCCGTCTCCACCGCTACAGCGGGTGGTACCTGATGCTCTTCATCTGGGGCCACGTCATCGCGACGCGCTCGCCCTCTCTCATCTTCGGAATCGAGGTCGACTTCACGACGATCGCGTTCACCCTGGACTACGCGTGGATGCCGTATTGGTTCCTCCCCTACTACGCGATCCTCGCGCTCTCGGGGCTCTACCACGGACTGAACGGCCTCTTCCTTGCGGCCTCGATCTTCGGCGTGCGAACACCGGACGGCGTCCGCTTCGGAGTGGCTTTCTGGCTCCCCGTCAGCGCAGCAGGCGCCCTGTTGCTTCTGGGCATCGCCGGCCTTGCGGGGCTCCTCTACCCGACCGTCGACCCGGCGACCGGTGCCTTCGGCCAATGGGCCATCGAGCTGATGGGCGGCTGATGCCCAGCTGAGACAGCCGGCCGCCGCTGCTATTTTCCGGGGGTTCACTTCCAGACGGAGAACCTCGCCATGGCCATCGGTGACCGCCCCCTGATCTCTGCGGACTCGCACATCGCCGAGACCGAGGACTGCTACGCCACGATCGAGCAGAAGTACCGGGACCGCCGCCCGCGCAACGCCTCGTCCGAGGAGACCCTCGGCGCGTTCATCGAAGTCCCTGGGCTCGACATGAAGATCCCGATGGGATCCCTGTGTCGCGCCGGTGTCCCGCCCGAAAAGTGGGGCATCCCGGTCGGCTGGGACGAGATCCATCCGGCGGGCTACGACCCGAAGGCGCGCCTCGAGATCCAGGACGAGGAAGGCGTGACCGCCGAGGTCATCTATCCCAGCGTCGGCATGGCGATCTGCCACCACGACGACGTCGACTACAAGAAGGCGTGCTTCGACGCCTACAACCGCTGGCTCGCCGAGTTCTGCGAGACCGCGCCGGATCGACTGCTCGGGATCGCCCAGGTCGCCTTCCGCACGCCCGAAGAGGGCGTCAAGGAGATCGAGGAAGCGAAGGCGATGGGCTTCCGCGGCGTGATGCCCGGCGGCGACCCCCACTTCGAGGACTACGACTCGCCGCTCTACGATCCGATCTGGGAAGCGAGCGTCGATCTCCAGATGCCGATCAACTTCCACATCCTGACCGGCAAGGATCAGATGGGCATGTCCGTGCGCGGGCCCAAGATGATCCAGCAGATCGTCACGATCCGCGGCAACCAGAACATCGTGATGATGATGGTGCTCTCCGGCGTCTTCGATCGTCATTCCGACCTCAAGGTGATCATGGTCGAGAACGACGCCGGCTGGATCCCGCACTTCGCGTTCCGGCTCGACCACGCCTGGGAGCGCCACCGCTGGTGGATGGAGGTCGGCGCGATCCAGCGAAAGCCCTCCGAGTACGTCCACGAGAACATCTACGCCACGTTCCAAGACGACTATTCCGTGGAGCACGTGATCGATGCAGTCAATCTCGAGCGCGTCATGTGGGCCACGGACTTCCCCCACGGCGACGGCACCTACCCGGACTCGCGCAGGATCATCGACGAGATCACGACGAAGATGAGCGAGGACCAGATCCAGTCGGTCGTGTACGACAACGCGGCCGCGCTCTACGGACTCAACTGATCGGATGGCCGCCGTCGCCCCGATCCTGCCCGAGCTCGACTTCGCCGCCGAGGACCTCCCGGACCTGCACGAGGTGCTCGCCGAGCTGCGGGCCAAGGGGCCCATCTCGCCGATCGTGTTCGCCGGCGAGACGATCTGGCTCGTGAACGACTACGCCCACGTCCGCCGCTTCATCCAGGACGACAGCGACCTCTCGGCGCCCGCCGCCTACGAGATCATCGTGAAGCCCTCGGCCGGGACGGTGCTCCCGACCATGACCGGTCAGCAGCACCGACGAAATCGGCTGGTCGTGTCCAAGGTCTTCCAGCCCGCCAAGATGAACGAGTTCGTCGAATCGATCTTCCGGGGCGAGGCGCACGCCCTCGCGGACGCGTTCGAGGGCCGTGACCACGTCGACCTCGTCGCGGCCTTCACGCGCATCTACACGTTCAACAACATCGCGGCGATGCTGGGCCTCCCGCGCGAGGACGTGGACAAGCTCCAGGCCTGGGCCGACGCGATGATGCGATGCTTCATCGAACCCGAACCCGCCAAGCAGGCCGGCGTCGAGATCACCGAACACCTGCTTCCGCTCGTGCACGAGCGCCGCGACGCTCCGAAGGACGACCTGCTCTCGCTCCTCACCCATGCCCGGGCGGAGGGTGAGAGCCTGACGGACGAGGAGGTGATCGCGTTCTGTCGAAACCTCTTCCCGGCGGCGATCGACACCAGCACGAACAGCATGGGCAGCATCCTCTCGAAGGTGCTCGAGGACGCGGCACTCTGGAAGGCACTCGCCGGGGACCTGCCGCTCCGCCAGGCTGCCGTCGAAGAAGGCCTCCGCTGGGAGCCGCCCCTGGTGATGGTGCCCCGGCGCTGTGTGCGGGAGATCGGGATCGGCGGCTATCGCATCGAGGTCGGCGACGACATCCGACTCTGCATCGCCGGCGCCCACGACGACACGACGGAATACCCCGACCCGCGCGAGTTCCTGATCGACCGCGGGGCCAAGAACCTCACCTTCGGCCACGGCGAACACTTCTGCCTCGGCACGCAGATGGCGAGACGCGTCCTCGAGACCGGGATCGGGGTGCTCTCGGAGCGCTTCCCCGAGATGTCGCTCGACCCCGAGCGCCCGCCGCAGATCCTCGGCGGCGTGCTCCGCGGTCCGCGGGAGCTGCACGTGCTGCCGCGAGGCGCGGCCTAGCAGCCGCCGCAGTGCGGCCACGCGGACGAAACAACCTGTTTCACGCGTTCGCGCGCGATTCGGCTACTTCTGTCACGACACCCCACAAGGAGATCCGTCGTGACCGAAGCACAACTCGTGGCCGCCACCGGCCTGCTCGCCTTCGTCCTCGTCCTGCCCGGACTCGTCGCCCTGATCATGACCGACGGATTCGGCGTCGCGCTCGGGAATCGCCGGGAAGTGAGCCCCGCGCCCGAGTGGGCGAATCGCGCCGCCCGCGCCCAGCGCAACATGGTCGACACCCTGATCCCATTTCTGGCGATCGTGATCGGCGTCCAGATGGCCGGCGTCTCGAACGAGACCACGCAGTTCGGGATGGCGATGTTCTTCGGCGGGCGCATCGCCCACGCGATCGTGTACATCGCGGGAATCCCCTACCTGCGCACCCTGGCCTTCCTGGTGAGCGCGAACGGGCTGGTCACGGTCGCGAGCCAGATCCTTCCGGTCGCGACGCCGTCGATGTTGATCTTCGGCGGCTAGCGCGCGCGTTTCGCTCGCGGGTCGTGATCGTCCGGGCGTTCGTCACTCCGCCCCCGCCGAGACCGGCCAGGCCCCGAAGAGCGCGCGAAGGCCACGGCTCATCGTCGGCGCGAGCACCGACTCGTGGGTCTCCTCCGGAAATTCGTGATGGTGGAGGACCAGCTTCTCGTACCCACGCGACGTGAGCGTCGCGACCATACGACGGGTCTCGTCGCGAATCTCCCAGCGGTCTTCCAGCGCGCCCGCGGACAGGAAGACCGTCGCCGGAAGCGCGTCGTTCGCCTTGGCGAAGGCGGCCTCACGTTCGAAGAGCATGCCCTCGTCAAATGCGAGCGCCGGACTCCCGATCAGGTAGCGCTCGAAGGCGCTCGGATTCCCGAAGAGCACGTGGGCGCCGAAGGCACCCCCGGCGGAGAGGCCGACGAGCGTCTCGTCCGTCGTGTCCACCGGGTAGCGCTTCTCGACGAACGGCTTGAGCTCCTCGAGCACGAACGAAAGGAAGGCGTCGGCGCCCCCCGGCTTCGCATCGTATGGGCGGGGGAAGCCCTGGGCGTCCATCCGCTCGGCCCATCCGTCCGTATACGTCGGAAAATAGTCGCGCGAGCGCAGGGCCATGATCTCCATCGGGTTCTCGACTTCGTACCCGATTCCGACGATCACCACGGGAGGCAGCTCGCCCGCGAACATCATCGGCGTGACGATCTGCGTGACCATCGCGAACTGCGAGTTCCCGTCCAGAACGTAGAGAACCGGGAGTGGCTGCTGAGGGGGCGGCGCTGGCGTCCAGACGTCGACGGAGAAGCGGCCCGGCACGTGCTCCGACGTGAGCGTGTGGTGGACCGCTCCGAGCACGAACGAAGGGAGAGCCACTGCCTCTGCCGCAACCGACCCGATCGGCGCGGTGAGCGCGATCGCGACCGTGACCGTGACCATCCAGAGCGGCGACCGACATAGCATCGTTCGAATCAAGAACCTCTCCTCCTCGGGCACGCGAAGTGTAGTCCGTCGCGCGCACGCCGCGCGCGGACGATCGGCAGCTCTGGCGCAAAACCGCCGACGCGGCGTTCCTCGAACGACCCATGCGACGCGGTCTGCCGATCCCTGGCACTCACGATCGTGCGTCGCGAAATGCGCCGCCCATCGACCGGAGCTGCCCCATGCGACCGATTCTCCTCGCCCTCGCCCTCGCCCTCGCCACCACCTGCCTCTTCGCGGCCCATGCCCAGGCCACGACCTATCAGGCCGAGTCCTTCCGAGCCGATCGCCACTCCGTCTGGGTTCCGGGCCTCGAGCAGCGACATCTCCACTTCGAGATCGGTGCCACCCTCGACGTCCAGTCGGACCACTGGGCCCTCTCCGGCGATCTCGTCTCCGCGAGCGACGAGTCCCGTTGGTCGATCGACGTCCGCTTCGACGAGATCCTGACCGGCGACGAGTTCGGTGTCCTCACAGGCTACGACGATGGTCGGATCAAGGGCACGACCTGGGCCAACCAGCAGGACGACTGGCTCTTCGCGGAGACCGTGACGGGCACCCTCACCGCCCACGACGGCGACTGGGCCGGGCACACGTTCGAGATCGTGCGCATGCCGGGCACTGGCGACTATCTCGCGCAGCTCGGCACGTGCCTGAACGACAAGAACTGTGAATTCGGTCTGTCGACCTGGCTGACGCTGACGGACGTCGACACCAAGCAGACCTACCGGGGCGACATCAACCTGAACGTGAGCAACCCCGTTCCCGAGCCGTCCGCCGCCCTCGTCTTCGGGCTCGGCACGATCGTCGCGAGCAGCGCGGTCCGCCGCCGCTAGGCGAGCCACGCCGGAACCGGCAGCCCCTTCTCGTACAGGAACCCGGGGTTCCACATCTTGCTCTGATACCGGGTCCCGGAGTCGCAGAGCACGGTCACGATCGTGCGCCCGAGCCCGAGCCGCTCCGCGAGCCGGATCGCCCCGGCGACGTTCACGCCGCTCGACCCGCCCAGACAGAGCCCCTCCTCCGAGAGCAGGTCGAAGGCGACCGGCAGCCACTCGGAATCCGGGATCCGGAACGCGACGTCGATCGGTGCGTCCTCGAGGTTGCCGGTGATGCGGCCCTGCCCGATGCCCTCGGAGATCGAGGAGCCCTCGGCCTTCAGCTCGCCGTGGGTGTAGTAGTGGTAGAGCGCGGCGCCCTCCGGATCCGCCAGGGCGATCACGACCTCGGGCTTCCGCTCCTTGAGCGCCATCCCGACGCCGGCGATCGTCCCACCGGTCCCCGCGGCGCACACGAACGCGTCGACGGCGCCGCCCGTCTGGTCCCAGATCTCCGGTCCCGTCGTGCGGCGATGGCCCTCACGGTTGGCGACGTTGTCGAACTGGTTCGCCCAGACAGCCCCGTTCGGATTCGACTCGGCGAGCTCCTCGGCGAGCCGTCGCGAGACGTGCACGTAGTTGCCGGCGTCCTTGTACGGCTTCGCAGGGACCGGACGCACGTCCGCGCCGCAGAGCCGGAGCATGTCCAGCTTTTCCCGGCTCTGGGTCTCCGGAATCACGATCACGGTCTCGTAGCCCCGCGCATTCGCGACGAGCGCCAGCCCGATCCCGGTGTTACCCGCGGTGCCCTCGACGATCGTTCCGCCGGGTCGAAGGAACCCCTTCGCCTCGGCGTCCTCGACGATCGCGAGCGCCGCGCGGTCCTTCACGGATCCGCCCGGGTTCAGGAACTCGGCCTTGCCGAGGATCTCGCAGCCCGTCGCCTCCGACGCGCGGGCGAGCCGGATCAGCGGCGTGCCGCCGATCGTGCCGAGGAATCCGTCGCGGATGTCCATGGATGGGGGGCCGTCCTACCGGGCGCGGTCGACGGGGCGAGTGGGACTAACGCCCCAGCCGGCGCTGGAGCGCGGTCTCCCGACCGTCGCCGGTCGGCTGATACACGGTCCGAACCTCTTCGACGACCGCCTTGAACCCGGCCACGTCCTCGACGTCCTGCAGCTCGAAGGTGCTGAAGCCGCTGCGCACCATGAACGGCGCCTGCTCGAGCATCACCTCGCCGATCGCCCGGACCTCGCCCTCGTAGGCGTAGCGCTCCCGGAGCAGTCGAGCGTAGGAGAAGGCGCGACCGTCGTTGAAGGCCGGGAAGTTGCACGCCACGACCGAGAGCGACCCGAGGTCGTCCGCGATCGCCGCCGGCGACTCGTCCGAGTCGAGCCACACACCGAGCTCGCCACCGCGGGCGAGCAGCGCGTCGCGCTCCGCCTGGAAGCGCGCGAGCGAGACGATCACGCCGCCCTCGGGCAGCACCGCATCGTCGTCCACGCGCGTGAAGCGGTCCTCGACCACCGTCGCGCCATCGTTCTTCCGCTCAAGCAGTGCCATAAACGCGCTCCTTGAACGGGGTCATGCCGACCCGTCGATACGTTTCGATGAACGCTTCGCCGTCCTCTCGCAGATCGAGGTAGGTGTCGAGGAGCTTGTCCACGACATCGATCACCTCGTCCTTCGTGAAACCGCGCCCGATGATCTTGCCGAGGGACGCGTCCTCGGCGGCGGAACCGCCGAGCTGCACCTGGTAGTGCTCCTCGCCCTTCCGGTCGACGCCGAGAATGCCGATGTTGCCCACGTGGTGGTGGCCACAGGCGTTGATGCAGCCGGAGATCTTGATCTGCATGTCGCCGATCTCTTGCTGCTTCTCGAGCGTGTAGTTCTTCGTCAGCTCCTGCGCGATCGGGATCGAGCGCGCGTTCGCCAGCGCGCAGTAGTCGAGGCCCGGGCAGCAGATGATGTCCGACATCAGCCCGACGTTCGCGGTCGCGAGTCCGTGCTTCGCGAGGTCGTCGTAGAGCGCCGGCAGCTGTTCCTTCTCGACGTGGGGCAGCGTCACGTTCTGCACGTGCGTCACGCGGAGCTCCGAGAAGCTGTAGGCGTCGGCGACGTCGGCCATCGCCTCCATCTGCACATCGGTCACGTCGCCCGGCGGCTCGCCGGGCGGCTTCACCGAGATGTTCACGATCGAGTAGCCAGGCGTCTTGTGCTCTTCGACGTTGTGTCGGAGCCAGGCCGCGAACTCGGGATCCGAGGCCGCGCGAGAATCGCACGCGGTCGCCTCCTTGGGAAGCGCCTTCCAGGCCGGCGGCTCGAAATGCGCGGCGATCCGGTCGACCTCCTCCTTCGGGAGCTTGAGCGTCGAGTCCTTGATCGCGTTCCACTCTTCCTCGACCAGTCGGGTGAATTCCTCCTGCCCGGTCTCGTGGAGGGTGACCTTGATGCGCGCCTTGTACTTGTTGTCCCGGCGTCCGAGCTGGTTGTAGACCCGGAGGATCGCCTCCATGTAGGAGAGGAAATGCTCCTTCGGGAGGAACTCGCGGACGGTCTTGCCCACGAAGGGCGTGCGCCCGAGTCCGCCACCGACGAGGACTTCGAACCCGACCTCGCCCGAGGCGTCGCGCTTCATGATCATGCCGATGTCGTGGACCTTGACCGCGGCGCGATCGTTCTCGCAGCCCGTGATCGCGATCTTGAACTTGCGCGGCAGGAACGAGAACTCGGGATGCAGGGTCGACCATTGGCGCGCGATCTCGCACCAGATGCGCGGGTCCTCGATCTCGCCCTTGGCGGCGCCGGCATATTGGTCGCTCGTGACGTTGCGGATGCAGTTGCCGCTGGTCTGGATGGCGTGCATCTCGACCTCGGCGAGCTCCGCGAGGATGTCCGGCGTCTCCTCGAGCTTCGGCCAGTTGTACTGAATGTTCTGGCGCGTCGTGAAGTGGCCGTAGCCCTTGTCGTAGCGACGCGCGATGTAGGCGAGCTTGCGCATCTGACGCGAGTCGAGGGTCCCGTACGGGATCGCGACGCGGAGCATGTACGCGTGGAGCTGGAGGTAGAGCCCGTTCATCAGACGCAGCGGCCGGAACTGGTCCTCGCTGATCTCGCCCTTCATGCGGCGCTCGACCTGCCGGCGGAACTGCGTGACGCGGTCCTGCACGAGGGCGTGGTCGAATTCGTCGTAGCGGTACATCGCGGTCTAGGCCTCCGCGCCTTCGGCCTGCTTGCCGAGGTCCGGGCGATTCGTCGGTCCGAGGCAACGGATCGCCTCGCGGTACTTGGTCGGGCGGAGCGAACCGCCCTCTTCTTCTTCCACATCGATCAGGTAGGGATCGACGACCTCGTGCCGCGCCGCTGCATCGGTCTCGGCCATCGCGAGGAGCGCGTCCGCACGTGCGTCGTCGGCCGCCACTTCGGAGGTCTCGATCAGTCCACCCCACGAGACCGCGCCTTCGGTCGATCCCTTCGCGAGGAAGACGACCCGGCCGCTCCCGAGGTCGCTGGCGATCACGATCTGAGCCATCGCTCGACTCCTGCCCTGCACGTTCCCGAGCGCCGCGCCGACTTCGGGCGCGGCTTCGCACGGAGCCGGGATGGCCCGTGTGGGAACTGCGAAAACGGTTTGGATTTCAACAGCTTGGGCGCCGTTGCGAGAGAGCGCGGGAACGTAGTCGAGGGCCCTCGGCTGCGCAAGAAACCCGAGACCGGCCACACGCCCGGAGCCTCGCGCGCGGCGCGCTTGACGGCGCGGCGCGCCGTCGGTACCTCGCTCCGCGTGCCGCCCTCTTCCCGACCGCCGACGACCGCCGAACCGCTGCGCCTGATCCTGGCGAGCGGCTCTCCGCGCCGCTCCGAGATCCTCGGCGAGGCGGGCGTGAATTTCCAAGTGGACGTGTCGGGAATCGACGAAAAGACCCGGGCCGGCGAGACGCCGGGCGCCCTGGTCGTGCGCCTCGCCCGGGAGAAGTGCCTCGACGTCGCCGGTCGGCGTGGCGACGCTCCAGCGCGCCCGGTGCTCGCCGCGGACACGATCGTGGTGGCCCCGGGTGACGAGGTGCTCGGCAAACCCCGAGACGAGGCGCACGCGATCGAGCTGGTCTCGAGGCTGATCGGCGTGACCCACCGCGTGATGACCGGCGTCGCCGTGGCGTGGACCGACGGTCGTGGTCCCTGGACGACGGTCGTGACCAGCCAGGTGGAGATGCGCGAGGCCACCCGCGACGAGGTCGCGGAGTACGTGACCGTCGGCGAGTCCCTCGACAAGGCCGGGGCCTACGCGCTGCAGGGGGAAGGCGCGCGCTTCGTGACCGCCGTGCGCGGCAGCCGGACCAACGTGATCGGTCTGCCCCTCGAGGAGAGCCTCGCGTTGCTCGACGAAAGTGGCGCCCCGTTCGAGGCGCTCCGTCGGTGAGCCTCGTGCGGATCTCCGAGCTCGACGCAGAAGTGCGCGGCGAAGGTGTGCGACGACGCGAAGCCGTGCTCGAGCGAATCCGATCGGCCGCGGAGCGCGCGGGACGTGACCCGTCGAGCATCACCCTCGTCGGCGTCGCCAAGAAGCAACCCACGCCGCGGATCCTCGCCGCGATCGCGGCGGGCGTACGCGTGCTCGGGCAGAGCTACATCCAGGAGGCGCGTGCGATGCGGCCCGAAATCGAGGCCGCCCTCGCCGGTGATCCCGAGGCCGACGGCGTCCAGCTCGAGTGGCGCATGGTCGGTCGGCTCCAGCGCAACAAGGCCGCCCTCGCTGCACGGCTCTTCGACGCGATCGAGAGCGTCGATCGGCCCGAGCTCGTCGACACCCTCGCAAGGCGGGCGGAGAATGAAGGCAGGCCACTCGCCGTGCTGTTGCAGGCGTCCCTTTGCGGCGAGCCGCAGAAAGGCGGCTGTGAGGCGGACGACCTGCCCGCCCTCGTCGATCGCGTCGTCGCGTGCCCGTCGCTCCAGCTGCGCGGGCTGATGACGGTGCCCGCTGCGAGCCCGGACCCCGAAGCGGCGCGCCCGGTCTTCCGGAGGCTTCGCGAGCTGCGGGACGAACTGGCTACGAGCCACCCAGAAGTCGACCTCGACACCCTCTCGATGGGCATGTCCGGCGATCTCGAGGTGGCCGTCGAGGAGGGCGCTACGCTCGTGCGCGTCGGGACGGCGCTCTTCGGCGACCGGATCACGCCCTAGCCGGCCGTCCCTCCACACTGAACGAGGCAAGACAGACATGGCGACTTCCGAACTCGAAGGCCGACGCATCGGCTTCATCGGCTGCGGCGCGATGGCGCGGGCGCTGGCCGGCGGGCTCGCGGAAGCCGGTGTTCCGGCAGCGAAGATCCTCGGCTCGGACCCCTTCGAGGCTGCGCGGGACCAGTTCGGGGACGCGGTCGGCGCGACCACCACCACCGACAACGCAGAGGTCGTCGCGAATTCGGACGTCGTCATCCTCGCCGTGAAGCCCGGCGCGGTCGCTGGGCTGCTCGCGGCCCTCGACGATGCGATCTGCGAGAAGCCCCTCTGGATCTCGATCGCGGCGGGCGTCCCGCTCGCTGCCCTGCAGGCCGCCCTGCCCGAGGGCGCGCGGGTCGTCCGAACGATGCCCAACACGCCGGCCCTCGTGCAGGCGGGGGCGACGGCCTGGTACCCGGCCCCGACGGTCGGGGACGACGAGACCGGGCTGGTCGAGGCGGTCCTGAACGCGGCGGGCTGGTGCTGGCGCGCGCCGAGCGAGGATCTGCTCGACGCGGTCACCGGCCTGTCCGGCAGCGGACCGGCCTACGTGTTCCTCATACTCGAGGCGCTCGCCGACGGCGGCGTCCGCCAGGGCCTGCCGCGGGATGCCGCCCAGGAATTGGCGATCCGGACGGTGCTGGGGTCGGCGAAGCTCGCCCTCGAGACCGGGCAGCACCCGGGTGTGCTCAAGGACCAGGTCACGTCGCCCGGCGGCACCACGATCGCCGGCCTCGAGCGACTCGAGACCGCCGGCGTCCGGGCGGCCCTCTATGACGCCGTGGCCGCAGCCACCCAGCGCTCCAAGGATCTCAAGGACGGCTGAGGCGTTCCGCGGCTCTCGCTGGCCGCCGGCGCTCGCTGGCCGCCGGCGCTCGCTGGCCGCCGGCGCTCGCTGGCCGCCGGCGCTCGCTGGCCGCCGGCGCTCGCTGGCCGCCGGCGCTCGCTGGCCGCCGGCGCTCGCTGGCCGCCGGCGCTGAACCGCCGCGCGATGTGACGGATTTCCTCAAGATCGGCGGGGATCTGGCCGATTTCCTGCGCGAGTGCGTGGGTCGCCTGCCGGCGTCCTGCCGCTCCCGGCGCTGCCCGGCCAGCCAGGAGATCCGCCATGCGCATGACCCCGCTCGACGTCCAGAGCCACCAGTTCGCCACCCGCTTCCGCGGCTTCGACCCGGACGAGGTGACGGCCTTCCTGCGGATCGTGTCCGAGGACTACGAGAGCCTCGTGCGCGAGACCGAGAGCCAGTCCGACCGGATCCTGCGACTCGAGACGCGGATCGAGGAGCTGTCGGCGCAGGAGCACCTCCTGAAGGAGACGCTGCTGAGCGCCCAGTCGATGACCGAGGCGATGTCCCGGACCGCCGAGCGAGAGGCCGAGGTGCGCCTCGCCGAAGTCGAGGTCCGCGCGGAGAAGATCCTCGACGCGTCCCACCGCCGGGCCGCCCGCCTGGCCCAGGACATCCGCGAGATGCGCGCGCTCAAGACCCGGCTCGCCGAGTCCCTGCGGAGCGCGGCCGAGACCCACATGGCGCTCCTCGACACCCTCGAGGCCGATCCCGAGCAGGAGAATCCGCTCGTCCAGGGCCTTGAAGAGGGCACCGTCGCCTTCCTGAAGGCTGGCCTGTCGAGCTCGACGACCAGCGCGGACGGGACGGCCGAGGACCCTCGCCCCGAATCCGCGGACGACGCGTCCACCGCCTGACCTCCCGCTGATCCGCCCTAGCGATCGCGAACCCGACACGACCCGACTCCAACGCTCCCATCGCGGTTGAGGGGGCCGTCCCGATGGGATATCAAGGGCGCCGACCGGGGACCGCTGCGTCCACGGGTCGTCGGGGGTCCGCCCATCGACGGCCCGCTTCCCGCGCGCTCCCGGTCGTCTTCGGCCACGAGGGGCCGAAGAGGCCGGCCGACGCCCCGCGCGGGCGCCGTCGCGGCCGAGGGGGGATTGCCCGATCCCCGCCGAGTGACCGAGCAGAGGAGCCCACGATGCCCACCTACGACTATCAATGTCAGAAGTGCGGACACGAATTCGAGCGCGTCCAGCGGATCACCGAGGATCCGATCAAGACCTGCCCGGAGTGCAAGTCCAAGAAGGCGAAGCGGCTCCTGTCGGCCCCGAACTTCATCCTGAAGGGCGGCGGCTGGTATGCGGACGGCTACGGCAACTCGAAGAGTCATGGCAAGTCGAACAGCAGCTCGAGTGACAGCTCCGGGGGCGACTCCGGCGGTGACGACACCGGCGGCGGCAGCAGCAGCTCGAGCGGCGGCTCTTCGAAGAGCGACTCCGGCAGCAAGTCCTCAGACAAGAGTTCGAGCAAGAGCGATGGCGGCGCCAAAGCCAGCAAGAACGCCAGCAAGAACGCCAGCAAGAACGCCGCTTAGATGCCGGACGAGATCGACACGATCACCGTCGACGGACTCGGCCTCGCCAACACCCTCCGCGACGAGATGAAGGCCGAGATCGAGGCCCTGGTCGCCGCGGGCCAACGCCCGCCCCAGCTCACGGTCGTGCTCGTCGGCGACGACGCGGCCAGCAAGTCCTACATCAAGGGCAAGCAGCGGGCCTGCGCGCGGATCGGCGCCGATTCCTCTGAGCACCTGCTGGCGGAATCGACCTCCGAGAAGGAGCTGCTCGATCTGCTCGACCGATTGAACCGGGACGACGGCGTCGACGGCATCCTCGTCCAGCTCCCGCTCCCGAATCACATCTCGCCCGAGGTGATCGCCGAAGCGATCGACCCGGCGAAGGACGCGGACGCGCTCCATCCACTGAACTTCGGGCGGCTGCTGCTGGGCAACGCCCAGCTGATCAGCTGCACGCCGCTCGGCGTGATGGCCGTGCTCGAACGCCACGGGGTCGAGATCGCCGGCAAGAACGCGGTCGTGATCGGCCGCTCGAACATCGTCGGCAAGCCGGTGTCGATCCTGCTGCAACAGCAGAACGCGACGGTCACGATGTGCCACTCCCGCACGCAGGATCTCGCGGGCGTCTGCCGGAACGCGGACATCCTGGTCGCCGCCGCGGGCAACCCGCGGATGGTGAAGGGGGACTGGATCAAGCCCGGCGCCGCTGTGATGGACGTCGGCGTGTCCGAGGTGGACGGCAAGCTCGTCGGCGACGTCGACTTCGACGCGGCGCAGGGCATCGCCGGCATCATCACCCCGAGTCGCCGCGGCATCGGCCCCATGACGATCACGATGCTCCTCCGGAACACGCTCAACGCGTACAAGACCCGGAAGGGTCTGGGCGACTAGGTGGCGGACGGAGCCGGGGTCCCCCGGCAGGACGAAGCCGGAGCCCTCCGGCGCACCGCCCTTCACGCGACCCACGCGGAGCTCGGAGCCCGCCTCGTTCCCTTTGCGGGCTACGAGATGCCCGTGCAGTACTCCTCGATCAAGGAGGAGCACGAGGCGGTCCGCGAACGCGCCGGCCTCTTCGACGTGTCGCACATGGGCCAGGTCCAGCTGCGCGGAAAGCGGGCAATCGCCGCGGCCGAGGAGCTGGTGACCTGCCCCGTCTCGACGCTCGCGGTCGGGCAGGCGCGCTACGGCCTGCTGCTCGACGAGAGCGGCGGCTGCATCGACGACGTGATGCTCACCCGCGTCGCCGATGACGCGCTCTTCTTCTGCGTGAACGCTTCGAACGTGGAGCCCGCTCGCGACTGGATCCGCGAGCGCGCCGGGGCGAACGTGAAGGTCGAGGACCGCAGCAGCGCGACGTCCCTGCTCGCGCTCCAGGGCCCGTCGGCGCGCACGATCCTCGCCAGCATCACCGCGGAGGAGACGCCGCTTCCGAAGCGTTTCCGGGTTGCGCGATGTGACGTCGCGGGCCTGCGCGTCCTCGTCTCCGGCACCGGCTACACCGGCTCCCCCGGCTTCGAGATCTACACCGCCAACAAGGACGCCGTCGGGCTCTGGGAAGCCCTCGCCGCAGCGGGCGAAGACCACGGCCTGCTGCCCGCCGGGCTCGGCGCCCGGGACACGCTCCGCCTCGAAGCGGCGCTCCCGCTCTACGGACACGAGCTCGGCCGCGACACGGATCCCTTCGAGGCGGGTCTCGACCGCTTCGTGAAGCCCCTCGACTCGCGCTTCATCGGCGCCGACGCCCTCACCGAGCGCGCGAACGCGAAGGACCCGCGTCGTCTCGTCGGCTTCGAGATGATCGGGCGCGGGATCGCGCGGGCCGACTACGAGATCGTGGTCGATGGCGACGTCGTCGGCCGGGTCACTAGCGGCGCCCCGAGCCCGACCCTCGGAAAGTCGATTGGCCTCGGCTACGTTCCGCGCTCGATGAGCGAGGTCGGAACACGGATCGACGTTCGCGTCCGAAAGAACGACGTCGAAGCACGGATCGTCGAGACGCCCTTCCTGTGATCCGAGCCGTAGCCCGGCTCTGCCCGGCCGAGTCCTCCCCACTCCCCACTCCCCACTCCCCCAGCACAAGAGCCGATTCCATGGAGACCTCCAGCGTGGCCGACTATCAGATTCCGGACGAGCTCCTATACACCCAGGAGGACGAGTGGGTGCGTCGCGAAGGCGATGAAGTGTTGATCGGGGTGACCGACTTCGCCCAGAACCAGCTCGGCGACATCGTCTTCGTCGAGCTCCCCGAAGTCGGCGGCACCACCGAAGCCGGCGCTCCCTTCGGCACGATCGAATCGGTGAAGGCCGTCTCGGACCTCTTCGCGCCGCTCACCGGCGAGGTCGTCGCGATCAACGAGGCCCTCGAGGACCAGCCCGAGCAGGTGAACGAGTCCTGCTACACCGACGGCTGGCTGATCCGGCTGCGCCCGGGCGACCCGGAAGAGCTCGAAGGCCTGCTCGACGCGACCACCTACAAGCAGTCCGTGAGCGATCGAGACCAGTAGGCCGCCTCCGGCGAGGTCGGTGGTCCGATCGAGCTTGCACTAGGCGAGGTCGGTCGTCCGATCGAGCTTGCACTAGGCGAGGTCCGTGGTCCGATCGAGCTTACCCTTGGCGACTTCCGACCAGGGTCCCTGCGGATCGAGCTGCAGGTAGCGACGCCAGTGGTCGAAGGCCGGCTTGTCCCGGCCGAGCTTCTCGTAGAGGAGCGCCAGATTGATGTGGAGGTCCGGATAGAGCGGATCCGCCGCGAGCGCGCGCCGATAGTGCGCCAGCGCGCCACGGTCGTCGCCATCCTCCTCGAGCACGTTCGCCAGATTGAAGTTCGCCTCGACGTGATCCGCCTCGCGCGAGAGGCAGGCCTCGAACGCGCGCCGCGCCTCGGCACGCTGGCCCTGGTTGTACCGGACCGCACCGAGGTTGCAGTACGCGTCCGCATAGTCCGGCGACAGCTCGAGGGCGCGCTCGTAGGCCTCGAGCGCCTCGGCCCAGTTCGACGACTCCGCGTCGAGCTCGCACCCCCGCTCGAACCACTCGACGGCCTCTTCCCGCGGATCCACCGGCGAGCGTCCGGCCGCCTCGAACTCCGCGAGCGACGCGACCTCCGCCTCGTCCTCGCGGCTCTCTTCGGCGTCGAACTCGAGGAGGAGCTGTCCCGCAGGTTCCTCCAGGCGACCGTCGTGCCGGATCACCAGCCGCGACGACGCTTCATCCCAGAGGCGCAGCGCCGCGGCGGGGTCGTCTAGGTCCGGCAGGCGATCCCGCAGCAACTCGAGGTTGCGCCGGATGCGCTGGAGCGGAATCCCCTTGTCGACCAGCGAGACGATCGCGCGCAGCACGACGAGATCGCGAAAGGCGTAGCCCTCTTCCGACGCAGGCTCCGCGTCGTCGGTCGCAGCATCGGAGGAGACGAGCTGCGTCTTCTGCCAATAGCGCAGCCGGCGAGGCGACACTTTCAGAATACGAGCAACGTCACCGAGGGAGTAGTCCGGCACGCGCCAAGAATGACACGAACGGCCGCGGGTGGGAACCGTCGACACACGTTCCGATCGCTGACCCGCGCGATCGTCTTGCTAGGATGCGGCGCGACGACATCGTCAGCGGCGAGGTTTCCGAGGCTGGTGCCCGGCCTCGACTTCAAATCGAGTGTGGAGCGCGTCGCCGCGTTCCAGGCGGGTTCGATTCCCGTCCCTCGCCGCCACCTGAAGTCAGAAGGCCTCGATGGCCTTCTGACTTCAGGTGGCGACGAGGGCTTGCACGGCCTTCGGCCATGCAAGGGACTCATCCTTTTTGCGGCCGTGCCGCATTCGCTCGCCTTCGTCACGCCTTGCCCCTGCCGCGACGCCCAATCGGCCGCACTGGACCTGCTTGGCGGAGGCCCGTCACGGCGAACGCGGATCGACGTCGTGCCGACAAGCTCCGTCCAGCCGACGCGAGGCGTTTGCGCCCCGCATCGTTCGTCGCATCGTGCCAAAACACAGTTCGCGAAGGCACTACACCGGCGTTCGCAACGCGAACACGGAACGAACCGCTGTGCGTCGCGGAAGGGGCACGGCGAGACGAAGGCGGCAATGCACCGCCCGGCCGCATAAAGAGCGTTCCCGCTCAGGCCCCTGGCCTGAGCCTGCAGCGGCGAACAGCGCCGCTTATCGCGCTCTCTTCAACGGGGCGGCACGACCGAACAAGTACCCCTGCCCATACGGAATCCCCAGCCGCTGCAGCGTCTCGAGCTCTTCTGCCGTCTCGATGCCTTCGGCGATGATTTCGCCGCCGAGCTTGCCGGCGACGGCGTGGAGGGCGCGCAGGAGTTCCTGGCGCGGGGGGTCGGTGTCGATGCCGCGGACGAGGGACATGTCGACCTTGATGAAGTCGGGGGCGAGCTCCATGACGGCTTCGAGGCTGCCGTAGGCGACGCCGGTGTCGTCGAGGGCGATCTGGAAGCCGAGCTCCTTGTAGTAGTCGCGGGCTTCGCGGAAGATCGAGAAGTTGTCGATCGACTCGCGCTCGGAGATCTCGAAGACCAGGTCTTCGGGGCGCAGCGACAGATCCTGGAGCGTCTGCTGAAGGACCTCGCCGCGAAAGGCCGGGTCGTGGATCGCCGTCGGCAGGCAGTTCAGGAAGAGCTTGCGACCGGCTTCGAGTCCGCGCGCACCGCGCAGGGCGGTGCGGCGACAGAGACAGTCGAGCTCGAAGACGAGCCCGGTCTCCTCGGCGAGCTGGAAGAGTCGGTTCGGCGCGTGGAGCTCACTCTTCCAGGGACCCCGGACCAGGGCCTCGTGACCGAGGATCTCGCGCGTCGTGATGTTGACGATGGGCTCGTAGAGGATCGCCACGTCTTCGGCGAGCACGAGGTCCTGGAAGACCTTGTGCCGTTCAGCTGGGCGTCCCGTCGCGCGTGTTCGAAGGCTTCGAGGATCTGCCGCTCCGGACCGAGCCCGGGATTGTGGAAGACCGTGGCATGGCCGATCGGGAGGTGCGGTGCGTCGCGGTCGTAGGGGTAGACGATCTTCTGGCCGTTGGCGGCGATGTGCTCGATGAGCCGTCGCGTCAGCTCCGGTAGCCGCTCGCGATAGAAACGGTCGTCGGAGCGCGGACGCAGGAAGAAGATCGCGAGCTCGTCCGGGCTCGAGGAGCCGCCCACGAGGAGGTCGTGCTCGGCCAGATCCTGTCGGCACGCCTCTCGGACCAGCTTGCGCAGCATGTCGGCGGCCTTGCGATGCGCCTGGACGCCGTAGCTGCGCTCGATCCGCTCGAGCGGCGCACCGTCGATCAGGATCACGCCCATCGCGCCGTCCCGCGCGAGCGCGGTCCCCACCTTTTCGATGCACTCGTTGTAGTGCACCGGCTCGTCGGGCGTCTCGTCGGCTTCGGCTGCGATTTCGACCGTCACGAAGTGCCCATCGGAGCCCCGGCACCGGGGTTTGAGGGGAATTCTCCGCTAGGCGGAACCGCTGACCCGATGGACGAGAAAGCTGCCGGTCAATCGCCGCTGCGCGTGGCGAGCAGCCGTCCAGTGAGCGAATCGGCGGCGCTCGCGACCACGTCCGGCGGCCCTTCCGCGACCAGCCGGCCCCCCATCGGGCCCCCACCGGGACCCAGGTCGATCACCCAGTCGGAGGCGGCGATCACGTCGAGATCGTGCTCCACGAGCAGGACGCTGGCGCCTGCCTCCACCACTTCGTCGAGACAGTCGAGCAGGATCGCGATGTCGGTCGGATGGAGCCCCGTCGTGGGCTCGTCGAAGACGTAGAGGGCGCCGTCCGCGCCCTCGACGAGGGCCTGGCCCAGCCGCAGGCGCTGGTGCTCGCCGCCGGAGAGCGTCGACAGGGGCTGACCGAGCTGCAGGTAGCCGAGCCCGACGCGCACGAGGGGCTCCAGTCGCCCGGCAATCTTCGCGTCCCTCTCGAAGATCGCGCAGACCTCTTCGAGCGACATTTCGAGCACGTCGAGGATCGTGCGGCCGTCGAGCTGGATGTCGAGCACGTCCCGCCGATAGCGCTTGCCGCCACACGCGTCGCAGGGCACGCGCAGGTCGTCGAGGAACTGCATGTCGATCACGACTTCTCCTGCGCCCTCGCACTCGTCGCAGCGTCCCCCGGCCACGTTGAACGAAAACGTACCCGCCGTGAAGCCGCGTGCCTTGGCGGCCCGGGTCGCAGCGAATTTCTGGCGGATGCCGTCGAAGGCCTTGGTGACCGTCGCCGGGTTCGAGCGCGCGCTGCGGGTCGCGGGCGCCTGGTCGACGACGACGACGCGGTCGATGCGTTCGCCGCCTTTGATCGTCGCGGGCACGCGCCGCGAGGGATCGAGGCTCTCGTGGGCCTCGAGCCCGGGCACGAGCACCTCGTGCAGGAGCGTCGACTTGCCTGCGCCCGAGACGCCGGTGATCGAGACGAGCGCACGCAACGGGATCTCGACCGACAGGCCGCGCAGGTTGTGCACCGTCGCGTCTTCGATCGAGAGTCGCGGCGCGCGGGCGAGGTCCCGCTTCGTGCGCCGTCGCGGGCCGACCTCGCCCCGGAGCGCGGCGCCCGTCTTCGAGTCCGGCAGGTCGCGAATCGACTCTACGGAACCGGCCGCGACGATCTCGCCGCCCTTTCGCCCGGCGCCCGGACCGAGGTCGATCAGATGGTCCGCCGCCCGGATCACGTCGAGGGCATGCTCGACCACGACGACCGTGTTGCCCTGATCGCGAATCGCCTCGAGCACCCGCAGGAGGCGATCGAGATCCGCGGCGTGCAGGCCGATCGAGGGTTCGTCGAGGACGTAGAGCGAAGCGGTCAGGCTCCCGCCGAGGGCGGTAGCGAGCTGGATGCGCTGGGCCTCGCCGCCCGAGAGGGTGCGCACCATCCGGTCGAGATGGAGATAGCCGAGACCGACCGCGTGGATCGTGCGCAGCCGCGTCCGGATCAGCTCGAGGAGCCGCGCGGCGGACTCGCCCCCGACGCCGCGTTCCGCGAGGTCGTCCGCCCAGCCGAGCACGTCGGCGAGGGTGGCGCGCCCGAGGTCCGCGATCGTCCGGTTCTCGATCCAGACCGATCGCGCCTCTTCCGACAACCGCGTCGCATCGCAATCCGGACACGGGTCGTAGCGGCGGTGCCGAGCGAGCATGACCCGCGCCTGCACGCGATAGCGGCGGCCCTCGAGCCAGTCGAAGAAGGCGCGGACGCCGCCCCAGATCTCTTCGTCGCCTTCGAAGACCCACTCCTGGTCGTCCTCGGAGAGCTCGCCGAACGGCACGTCGGTGTCGACGCCGAGCTCGGCGCAGGCGACCAGCAGGCGCCGCTTCAGGTGGCGCGAGGTCTTCGTCGCGAAGGGCGCGATCGCGTCGTCCTCGAGACTCCTCGACGGATCGGGGACGACCTTGTCCCAGTCTATTTCGGCCGTGCGCCCGAAGCCCTCACACGTCTCGCAGGCGCCGAGGGGGTTGTTGAACGAGAAGAGGCCCGGCGTCGGCTCGAAGAAGCGTCGACCACATCCGTCGCAGACGCGGCCCTCCCGGTGGACGCGCCGCCCGCCGCCCGCCCCGGCCTGTCGCACCTCGATCTCTCCACCGCCCCGCGCGAAGCCCTCCGCGACCGCCTCGACGAGGCGCGTCCGCTCCTCGTCCTCGCCCCGCAGCGCCATGCGATCGATCAGCAGCCACCACGGCGCCTGCTTCGAGGGCTTTCGGCGCGGCGTCGTCTCGAGGAGATCGATCACCTCGTTGTCGTCGGAGAGCAGGCGCGCATGTCCGTCGCGGACGAGCGTGTCCCGCACGGCCGCGGCCCGGCCCTCGCCGCTCCGAACGGGCGCGGCGATGAAGAGGCGTTCCCCGGCGTGGTCCTGCGCGATCCGATCGGCGGTCGCCAGCACGCCGCCCGCGTCGACCGGCGCCTTGCACTCGGCGCAGCGGGTCTCCCCGATCCGCGCGAAGAGCAGACGCAGATGATCGAGCACCTCGGTCGCGCTGCCGACGGTCGAGCGCGATCCGGTCACGCCGTTGCGCTGCTCGATCGCGATCGCCGGCGGAAGGTTCGAGATCGAGTCGACCTCCGGGCGCGCCAGACGCTCGAGGAATTGACGCGCATAGGCGGAAAGCGAAGTGACATAACGCCGCTGACCCTCGGCGTAGAGCGTGTCGAACGCGAGGGTCGACTTGCCCGAGCCCGAGGGACCGGTGATCACCGTGAGCCGGCCGAGGGGGATCGTGCAATCGACGCCGCGGAGATTGTGCGAGCGCGCGTTGCGGATCCGGATCTCCCGCTGGGCGGTGTCCTCGCGATCGGGCCGGGAGGCGGTCATCGTTCGATTCAGTTGCCGACCGTCGCCAGTCGCTTCGCGGTCTCCGCGTCGCGCTCCCGACCCGCTGCGCTCGCCGCCTCGGCCAGGCGCGTCCAGCCCTCCGGGCCGGGATCCGTCCCGAGGGCCCCGGCCGCGGCCCGGAACAGGAAGACGTCGCCCGACGAGAGCGCCCCGGATTGGATCGACTCGAGCAGGTCGGTCGCGTCGGCGCGCGCGAGGAAGTCGATCGCTTCGAGCTCGCGGTCCGCCGCGAGGTACGCCTCGCCGAGATCGCGCGCCTTGGCTGCGTCGAGCTTTCCTTCGAGCAGGTGTCGACGCGCCAGGGGGTCGGGCAGCTTCACGTTCGCCAAGATCTTCTCCGATTCAGTAGCGCGCGACGGACGGGTCGACGGTCAGCGACCAGGCTTCGATCCCGCCGTCGAGGTTCTCGGCGCCGGCGAAGCCCCGCTCGAGCAGCAGCTTGACCGCCTTCTCGCTGCGTCCGCCGTGATGGCAGTGCACGACGATGGGCTGGTCCTTCATCGGGATCAGCTCACCGATCCGCGCCTCGAGCTCGTCGAGGGGAATCCACTCGGCGCCTTCGATGATCGCGGTCTCGCGTTCGTCCGCGCGGCGCACGTCGAGCAGGAAGGGATCCTCGCCGGCGGCACGCCGCGCCGCGAACGCGCTCGCCGACGTCTGCACGAGCTCGTGTTCGGCCGTGCCCTCTCGCGCCGGCATGCCGCAGAACCCCTCGTAGTCGATCAGCTCCTTGATCGACGGCGCCTCGCCGCAGAGCGGGCAACCCGGATCCTTGTGCATCTTGAACTCGCGCCAGGCCATCTCGAGCGCGTCGTAGTGAAGCAGTCGTCCGATCAGCGGCTCCCCGAGCCCCGTCAGCAGCTTGACCGTCTCCGTCGCCTGCACGAGCGCCACGGTCCCGGGCAGGATGCCCAGCACGCCGCCCTCCGCGCACGAAGGCACCGCACCCGGCGGCGGCGGCTCCGGGTACAGGCAGCGATAACACGGTCCGCGCTTCGCATCGAAGACGCTGGCCTGTCCCTCGAAGCGGAAGATCGAGCCGTGGACGTTCGGCTTGCCGAGCAGGACGCAGGCGTCGTTCGTCAGGTAGCGGGTCGGGAAGTTGTCGGTCCCGTCGATGATCACGTCGTAGTCGGCGAAGAGCTCGAGGGCGTTGCTCGAATCGAGCCGCGTCTGCACGCCTTCGATCTTCACGTCGGGATTGAGCCCGGTCAGCCGTTCTTCGGCGACCTCGACCTTCGGTCGGCCGACGTCGTGGGTCGAGTAGAGGATCTGTCGCTGCAGGTTCGACGCGCTCACGACGTCGTCGTCGATCAGCCCGATCCGTCCGACGCCCGCGGCGGCGAGATACTGCGCGGTCGGACAACCCAGTCCACCGGCGCCGATCAGCAGGACGGCGCTGTCGAGGAGCTTCTGCTGACCTTCGAGGCCGAGCTCCGGGAGCGTCAGGTGCCTGCGATAGCGATCGAATTGATCGGGTCGCAGCGGCGTCTCGGCGTTGGACATGATGGCGTCTCCGAAGGGCGCAGGACGGATGGTGCCGGAGGCGGGAATCGAACCCGCACGATCTTGCGATCGGGGGATTTTGAGTCCCCTGCGTCTACCAATTCCGCCACTCCGGCAGCGGGCGGGCAGCATACCATGCGCCCGCAACTCCCCGCCGCAGGGGCGCTTTCGAGACCGCGTTGCCGCTCGATTGCCGGCTTGGGAGCGCTTTGACAGGGAGACCCTCTGCGGTAGGATCCGCCTCCCGTTGGGGCCGTAGCTCAGTTGGGAGAGTGCTTGAATGGCATTCAAGAGGTCGCGGGTTCGATTCCCGCCGGCTCCACCATTTTCCTTCCGATCGCTTCTAGCGATCGGAACCGTCGCACCCAAAACGACTTTCGAGCAGTGTCGATCGCATTGCCCCTAGTCGCGAACGCAGTGGGTGCTCGACCGTAACGGCGCGCGTTGGGGTTCGCGCGCGTCGACCGGTCGAACGAGACGCGCGTCGCGCGCCTCGCGTGGGTGACTACTGAAGGACGAAGGTCCGGAAGATGTAGTCGTCCATGGTGGGGTCGAGGGCGTAGCCGCCGCCGGTGTCTTCGGCGCCGCTGCCGCCGGCGTAGGGATCGCCGAGGGCGCCGCTGATGCCGAGGACGAAGGCGATGGGGTTCACGTCCGTCGAGGTGGCGCGACTGACGAACTCGACGACGATCGCGTAGGTCTCGCCCGTCAGGACGTCGCGGCCGGGGTCGGCGCCGACGTCGTACATCGAAAAGGTTTCGACGAGGGTCGCGGGGAGCGTGCTCGTGTCGACGTCGATGGGCGTGATGATCGAGCTCGCGATGCTCGGGTTCGGCAGGCCGCCGATCAGCGGGCGCACGGAGATCCGGATCGTGCCCGAATCGGCCGAGTTGCCCTGGGTGATGACGACCCAGAAGCGCTCGAACTTGCCGTCGTTCAACACGGTGAAGGTCTGGGCGATCCCGGTCGTGGCCTCGTTGACGCCGCCGAAGGCGTCGGAAGCGGCCACCGGGTCGAACTCGGCGTCGACGATGACCACCGCACCCTCGGTGTCGCCGCAGCCCCCGCTCGACAGAGCGGACAGAACCAGCGCGACGAGAATCATGCGGCGAGACTTGGTGAACACGGCGATCTCCCGGGCGAATGCATGCCCTCAGCGCTTTCATCGGGAAATCGGGTAGATAGCTTGAGTCGATGCGCGCGGATTGCGACCGGATGAGCCGCCGCGCGGAGGAAACGACCCCAGATCCGGGGTTTACGGGCGTCGCGCGACGCCACCGGCGCCTCGTTCGCCGAGGGGGTCCGGCCTCGCCGGCGAGTTCCCGCCCCCGCCCGCGCGATCTAGACTCGCCCGGCGAGCCGGAATCGGTGAGGGAGGATGGATGGGCGAGGAAGCAAGGCCGCTACGGGTCGAGACCGAAGGCGGCATCGCCCGGGTGATCGTCGACCACCCGCCGATGAACCTGCTCGGCGCGCCACTCATGGGCGCGTTCTTCGAGCTGGTCGAACGGTTCGAGAAGGACGAGGGCAAGCGCGTCATCGTCCTGTCGAGTGCCGACCCCGACTTCTTCATCGCCCATGGTGACGTCGAGACGATCGTCGCGGTCCCGAACGACCCGGTCCCGCTCGCGACCGAGCTGCCCTTCACGCATCAGCTCCTCGAGCGCTGGCGCCGACTGCCGCAGGTCACGATCGCGCAGATCGAGGGCTTCGCGCGCGGCGGCGGGAGCGAGGTCACCCTCGCCTGCGACATGCGCTTTGGCGCGGCCGGACGCGCGGTCTTCGGCCAGCCCGAGACCGCCCTCGGCATCCTGCCCGGCGCCGGCGGGACGGCGCGGCTGACGCGTCTCGTCGGCCGGGCGCGCGCCGCGGAAATCATTCTCGGCGGCGACGACTTCACAGCGGAAGAAGCCGAGCACTACGGCTGGATCAACCGAGCGCTGCCCGCGGACGAGATCAGCCCCTTCGTCGACCGACTCGCGCATCGGATCGCGAGCTATCCCGCGCATACGCTCCGCGAGACCAAGCGGGTGATCCATACGATCGCCGACGCCGAAGTCGAGCGGGATCTGCTGCTCGAACAGCAGACCTTCGATGCGTTGATGACGGATCCACGGGCCGAGCGGACTCCTCGCATGCAGCGCTTCCTGGACCGCGGGGTCCAGACGCGCGACGGTGAGCGTGGGCTCGCCGAAGCCTGCACCACCCTCGGCAAGGACTGATCGCGCGCCGCGCGATCCAAACGGAGGCGACATCCATGGCCCGATCAGAAGCCTACGACCAACACCCGCAGCACACGCTGACCTTCGACGACGCGCCGGCTGCCGTGCGCGTTCGCGTCGGGGGAGTCGTCGTCGCCGAGACGAAGCGCGGCCTGCTCCTCCGCGAGGGCAAGTACCCGCCGACGGTCTACGTGCCGCGCGCGGACGTCGAGATGTCGCTGCTCTCTCGTGTCACGCACTCGACTCACTGCCCGTTCAAGGGCGATGCCAGCTACTACGACTTCACGGGCGACGGCCCGGTGGTCGGACAGCTCGCGTGGAGCTACGAAGATCCCTTCGACCAGATGGAAGCGATTCGCGACCATCTGTCCTTCTATACGGACCGCGCCGAGATCGAGCCGCTCGACGGCTGAACGCGCGAGCAGGGAGCACGATGATGGAAACGTTGGACGGAAAGGTCGCGCTGGTCACCGGCGCCGGACAAGGCGTCGGCCAGGGCATCGCCTTCGCGCTCGCCGCGGAAGGCGCCGCGATCGCGGTCAGCGGTCGCACGGCGTCGAAGCTCGACGACACGGTCAAGAAGATCGAGGAGCGCGGCGGCCGGGCAGCCCCCTTCACCTGCAACGTGAAGGACGAAGCCTCCCTCGGCAGGATGGTCGACGACGTCGTCGGGGCGTTCGGCACGATCGACATCCTGGTGAACAACGCCCAGGAGGTCCCGCTCGGCCCCCTCACCCACGTGAGCGACGAAGCGTTCACCGCGGGTTGGGAGTCCGGCCCCCTCGCGACGTTCCGCCTGATGAAGCTCTGCCATCCGCACCTCAAGGGCGGCGGCTCGATCGTGAATCTGGGAACCGCCGCCGCGAAGCGCTGGGACATGGCGAACTACGGCTGCTATGCGGCGGTCAAGGAAGGCATCCGGAGCCTCACCCGCGCGGCGGCCTGCGAGTGGGGCGTCGACGGGATCCGCACGAACGTGATCCTGCCCCACGCCAAGAGCCCCGGCCTCGTCGGCTGGATCGAGAGCAATCCCGATGAGGCCGAGGAATTCTTCTCGACGATCCCGATGCGCCGCGTCGGGGAATGCGAGGAGGACATCGGACGCTTCGTCGCCTCGCTCTGCAGCGACGCGTCGGCGTACGTCAACGGTCAGTCGATCGCCCTCGACGGCGGGCAGGCCTACCTGGGTTAGTCGGGGCCCTCAGGCCTTCTCGCGCTCGCGATCGCCGTGCCAGTCGATCGACGCCTGCTGGATCTGGATGAAGAGGCCCTCCGCTTCGGTCAGCACGACGTCGGGGGCGCCCTCGACGGTGCACTCGCCGCGGACGAGCACCTTGCGGGCGTCGATCCGTTCGACCCATGCGGTGTAGACGAGGGGTTCGTGGAGTGGCGTCGGCTTGCGGTAGCGGATCGTCAGGCTCGCGGTCGGTCCACCCGTCTGCCGGACCGCATTCGCGGCGGCGAGGACCTCGTCCCAGAGGCCCGAGATCACCCCGCCGTGCGCCAGGCCCACGGCGCCTTCGGCGGTCTCGTTGAGGACGACGCGACCGACGGCGCGATCCCCCTCCTGTGTGATCGAAAGTCCGTACGACGCCGGGTTGAGGCGTCCCATGATCGGGCTGAAGGGCAGATAATCGAGGGACGCGCCGCCTTCATGATCGCGCCAGGCGTTCTCGACGAGTCCGACCCGCTTTCCCTTCGCGTGTGAAGCGAGGGTCTCGGCCAGCCGCTCCGCCTGGTCCGCGAGTGCGCCGATGTCCGCACCTTCCGAGTCGAGCTCGACACACGCCTCGACCTGTCGCCGGACCGCCCGCGCGAGCCGTGCCCATTCCGGGTGGTCCCCAAACGAGAACGAGTCCGTCCGCTTCTCCGCCCGCTGCAATCGAATCGCTTCGCCACCCGCCAAACCGAGCTCCGATCTCCGAACACAACGAGGGCGCCCGACTCCCGTCGCGCGCCCTCGCCGCAATCCTCGAAGCGACCGCCGCAAAGCCCCAAGCCAGCTAGCGGCCCCTTGCTGTCATCGAGGCCAAAGGCCTCGAAAGCAAAAGCTAGCCCTCGATCCGGATCGCCTGCCGCGGGCAGAGCCGCTCGGCGTCCTGCATCTTGGCGCGGAGATCGTCGGGAATCTCCTCCATCAGCACCGTCAGCGTGTCGTCTTCCTCCACGCGAAACACTTCGGGACAGGCCTCCATGCACAGCGCGTTCGCCTCGCAGAGGTCGTAGTCCACAACAGCCTTCATGGTTCTCTCCTGGGTCGGCCCTCCGAGGACCCACCCGCATTCGAATTCAGACGTCACGCTCCCCACGGCCGCCGGATCTCCGGGGCTCGTCGGAAGCCGTTCGAATCTACCCCATTCATTCCGCGCATTTCCAGCCCTCTCCTGCGCGCGGATCGGCGCAGGTCGCGCGTTGCCAAGCCCCCCGCCAACGGGCATGCTCGGGCCGCTAGAACACGTTTCAGCGCGCTGCGGAAGCGACCGCCCGAGGAGAGGCATGCAGGAGCTCGCCGGAAAGAACGCCGTCGTCGTGGGCGGCGGTCACGGGATCGGCCGCGGGATCGCCCTCGCCCTCGCGCAGGAGGGGATGGACGTCGCGGTCCTGGACATCGAGCTCGACGCGGCCGAGGCGGTCGCCGAGGAGCTCCGCAAGTTCGACGTCCGCGCCGTCGGTCTCCGCGCCGACGTCACCAACGCGGACTACCTGAATGCCGCGGCGCGGGACGTGACCGCCGCCCTCGGACCGGTCCATGTGCTCTCGAACAACGCCGGCGTCGTGATTCCGCAGGGTCCGACCACCGAGAAGCGCGACGCCGATTGGCGCTTCGTCTTCGAGGTGAACCTCTTCGGCATCGTGAACTGCGTGCAGGCGTTCCTGCCCCAGATGCGCGTGCACGGTCAGGGAGGCCACATCGTGAACACGTCCTCGGCCGCCGGGCTCATCGCCATTCACGATCTCGAGGTCGGCGTGTACACCGCGTCCAAGTACGCTTGCAACGCCTACTCGGAGATCCTGCGAGGCGAGCTCGCCGCCGAAGGGATAGGAGTCTCGGTGCTCTGTCCGGGACTGATCGCCACGGATCTCTCACAGACCTCCGCCCGCAACCGCCCGGACCGCTTCGGCGGTCCGACGGCCGAACCGCCGCCCATGACCGAAGACCTCCAGGCTCAGGCGATGGCGCCCGAGGACGTCGGCCCGATCGTCGTACGCGGGATCAAGGCGAATCGCGGGACGATCCTGACCCACCCGGAGATGGTCGTGCCGATGACGGAAGCGCGCTTCGCGGCGATCAAGGCCGACGGCGAAGCCGAGGCCGCCGAGCGGTGACATCCTCCCCCGGCAAAGCCGGGGGCATCCAGGTGACCCGCTCAAAGCGGGATTGACGGGAAGGCGACCGCCTTCCCTTGGGCCGCCTTACAGGCGGCAGACGGCCAGCCGAACTCCG
>Ga0114932_10000084_pt1 | contig 100107 bp, 88 predicted proteins | sample 2SBtaG_2_FD_87286 | JGI IMG/M metagenome (GOLD analysis project Ga0114932, IMG submission 87286) | Deep subsurface microbial communities from Kolumbo volcano to uncover new lineages of life (NeLLi) - 2SBTROV12_ACTIVE470 metaG | ecosystem: Environmental > Aquatic > Marine > Volcanic ...
CCGGACACGCCATCTCACCGACTTGTGGCGCGATCCAGCGCCACTACTCGCCCGGACGCGCCATCTCACCGACTTGTGGCGCGATCCAGCGCCACTACTCGCCCGGACGCGCCATCTCACCGACTTGTGGCGCGATCCAGCGCCACTACTCGCCCGGACGCGCCATCTCCCCCGGTTGTGGCGCCACCCCCGCCACCTACACTCCTCCAGTGACCGCCCCCCGCATCTGGATCGTCGGCTGCTCCGGCGCGGGCAAGACCACGCTGGCCCGCCGCCTGGCCGCGGACCTCTCGATCCTGCACCTCGAGCTCGACGGCGTGTTCCACCAAGCCGACTGGACTCCGCTCCCCCGGGACGAGTTCCGCGCCCGCGTCGCCGAGACCCTGGACGGCCACCGCGGGTGGGTCGCCTGCGGCAACTACAACCAGGCGCTCGGCGACGTCGTCGTCTCCCGAGCGAACACCGTCCTGTGGCTGGACCCCCCCAAGCGCGTCGTCATGACGAGGCTCCTGTTACGCACCCTCCGACGCACGGTCACGCGCGAGACCCTGTGGAACGGCAATCGCGAGCGCTGGACGAACCTCACCTCCTGGGACCCGCACAAGAGCATCCTGCGCTGGGGTTGGACCGAGTTCTCGAGGTACCGCGCCCGCTACGAGGCCGCCTCCACCGACGGCTCCTGGCACCACGCGACCGTGCACCGCCTCCGCAGCGCGGCGTCGGTGGACGCCTTCGTCGCGGGCGCCCCGGGACTCCACTAGTACACCCGACCGCTTGTCCTGACCGGAATGAACTTGTCCCTGACGCCGACCGCTTCGTTCCTCCTCTTCGCGTGCCTCGGCACGCTTCCTCGTCGCGCCTCGCGCTCCTCGTCCGGTCCGGCGTCCAACCCGGTCCTACTTCGGGCCGGGCGTACTAGACTCCGCGCCATGCCACGAGGCCGCATCGACGCGTACGACGGAGTGGAGCAGCTGCTCGAGCGACTGCGCTTCGGTCTGCCGAGCGGCGGGCGCCCCGAAGAGCTGCTGGCGCCGTCGGCCACCGGGCCCCTGCCCGCCCTCGAGGACGACGACGAAGACGACGGCACCCTCGAGACCGTCGGCTGGTCCCCGGGCCAGACCGCCAAGGTCACCGACACCCTCCCCGACGGCCGCAACATCGTCGGGCTCCCCGCCCGCATCGGCCGATACCGCGTCGAGCGGGAGCTCGGCCAGGGCCGCATGGGGATCGTGGTGGAGGCGACCGACCTCGTGCTCGGCCGCTCCGTCGCCATCAAGGTCGTGTCCGACGCCCAGGAGGCCGAGCACCACGCCATGGCTCGCTTCGTGGTGGAGGCCCGCCTCGCCGCGCAGCTCGCCCACCCCGGGCTGATCCCGGTGCACGACATCGGCGTGACCGACACCGGCCTCTTCTACCTCGTGATGGAGAAGGTCGAGGGGCACACCCTCGAGCAGACCGTGCAGCTGCTCCAGAAGAGGGACCCGGCGACCCTCCGGCGGTGGCCGCTCCCCCGCCTCGTCGCGGCCATGATTCAGATCTGCCGCACCGTGGGGCACGCCCATCGCCACGACGTCGTGCACCGAGACCTCCGACCCTCGGCCGTCCTGCTCGGGAGCCACGACGAGCTCATCGTCCTGGACTGGCGCCTCGCGCGCGTACCCGCCACGCCGGACGACGCCGGACGACGCCCCGTGTGGTCGGTGGTGGACTCCCTGGACGCCCCCCCGAGCCGCATTCGTCCGCCCGCCACGCCGGGATACGCCGCCCCCGAGCTCGCGCTGCCGTCCATGGGCGCGGTGGACATCCGGTCCGACGTCTTCGCCCTCGGCGCCATCGTCTACCGCGCCGTCACCCTGCGCCGACCCTGGCCGGGGCTGCACGGCAAGGCGCTGCTCCAGGAGGTCGTCGCGGGGCCGCCCACCGACCCCCGCGAGATGGCGCCGGACCGGGACATCCCGGCGGGCGTCGCCGAGGTCGTATTGCGCTGCATGCACCCGGATCGGCTCAGCCGACCCGCCGACGGCCTGGCCGTCGCGGAGGCCCTCGAGGCGGCCCTGCTGGGGTGAGCGACCGCCCCCCCACCCGCGGCCGCCGCTTCCTGCGGCTGGCGTCCATGACCGCCTCGGTCGCGGGGGGCTTCGCCCGCAAGTCCGTCGCCTCCGCCTTCGGGAGCGAGGAGCGCAAGGCGCGCCTCCAGCAGGAGTTCCTCACCGCCGCGGGCGAGCGCCTGGTGGAGACGCTCGGCGAGCTCAAGGGCGCAGCCATGAAGCTCGGCCAGATGGCGTCGACCGCCTCGGATCTGCTGCCCCCGGAGGTCGCCGAGGCCCTCGCGAAGCTGCAGAAGCAGGCCCCGCCCATGGCCTACGAGGTCATCGCCGAGCAGATCGAGGCCGAGCTCGGGTCTCCCCCCGAGCGGCTGTTCGACCGGTTCGACCGCGAGCCGTTCGCCGCCGCGTCAATCGGTCAGGTCCACCGCGCCCGCACCGACGACGGCCGGGAGGTGGTGGTCAAGGTCCAGTACCCCGGCGTGGACGCGGCCGTCGACTCCGACCTGGCCCACCTGGGGACCGCGCTCAAGATCGCTCGGATCGCTCACGACAAGGCGGGCCTCGACGCGATGCTCCAGGAGCTCAAGGACCGCCTGCACGAGGAGCTGGACTACTGCCTCGAGGCCGACTCCGTGCGCGAGTTCCGAGCCCTGCACGCGGACGACCCCTGGCTCGTCGTCCCCGACGTCGTCGGCGAGCGCAGCTCCGCGCGGGTCCTCACCCTCACCTTCGAGGACGGCGCCGACCTCTCCGAGGCCGCGACCTGGGACCCCGCGATCCGCAACGTGCTCGGGCGGCGCATCGTCATGACGTCGGGCCGTCAGACCTTCGAGTTCCGCGCCCTGCACGGCGACCCCCACCCCGGCAACTACGCGTTCCGACCCGACGGCACAGTCGTCCTGTACGACTTCGGCTGCATTCACCGCGCCACCGAGGAGGCCACCGAGGCCTACCGCGGCTTCCTCCGGGGGATGCTCCGGGGCGACGCCGCCCTCCTCGACCAGTCGCTCCTCGACCTCGGCGTCCGCCGCCCCGACGTGCCGTCACCCGGGCTCGACCTCTACGGCCCCGTCCTCGACGTCATCTCCGACCTGCGCCGGGGCGGGCCGTTCGACTTCGGCGCCGCGCCCCTCAACGAGCGATTCCTCGCCACCGCGCCCCACTGGATGCGGCACTACTCCGCGTTCCGCCCCGCCGGCGACGTGGGCATCGTCAAGCGTGTCGTCGTGGGCCTCTGCGACGATCTCCGCGAGCTCGGCGCCTGCGTCGACGTCCTCGAGATCCTGTCGCCCTATCTGGACGTCGAGTGAGGCTGTCTCCTCAGATGTTGATGCGCGAGCTGACCGTGTCGAGATCCAGCTCGAGCTCGGCGAACGTCTTCACCTTCTCCCGCAGCATGTCGACGAAGCGCGGGTGCACGTCCTCCTCCTCGTTGCGGAGCAGGAACCCGTACTGCGTCTTGGAGAGCATGTAGCTGATCCAGAGCATCTCGGTGGCGTGGCCGGCGTCCGGCGCGACGCTCAAGTCGTCCTCGCCCACCAGCACGCCGTGGTCCCCCCAACGCAGACCCAGGCACGTGTAGAGCACCTCGCCGCCGTCGTCCCACTGCTTGTTGTTCGCCCACGCGTGGCGGAACGTCGTCATGAAGATGATGTAGCGACAGACCTGGGCCAGGTCCTCGACGGTCTCGATGCGCGAGACCACGCGACGAACCCCGCCGTGCTCCTCGCGCTCGGCCTCCAGGTCCATCCGCTCCTTGCGCTGGAACCACTCCGCCGGCCGCCCGATCACGTGCGACTGCAGGTACCCGCACGCGAAGAACTCCGCGGAGTTCCGCACCAGGTCGTCGGCGAAGCGCTCGATCTCGACCCAGCTCGCCTCGATGGCCGCGCGGTGCTCCTCGATGAACGCGTCGATGTGGTTGGTGAGGATCTCCCAGAAGAGGTTCCCCGCGCGCGCGTAGTGGTGCTTGTCGGAGATGGGCGGCGCCGGCGCCCACCCCTTCCAGTCGAAGGAGCCCATGAGCTGCACGAGGCGCTGGTTGATCCCGTCCTCCGTGAGCGCGCAGGCGCGCGTGATGTACCCCGAGTCGCCGATCAGGAAGTTGCCCGCGCTCTGGTTGATGAGGACCACCTCGCGGAGGTGCGGCTGGAGCAGCCAGCGGATGGGGCTCCGACGCAGGTGCCTCTGGGCCGCGATCGCGTACTGCTCGGCGTTCAGATGACACTGCGCCAGGTGGCTGCCGAGCTCCGTGTCGAGCGTCGCCGAGATCCGGGCCAGACGCTTCGCTGCGGCCCAGTCGTCGTCGTCCTTCTCGATGCGGTGGTGGGTGGTGGGGCTCCCGCCCGCGGTCGCGCCCGGCTCGCGCAGCCACAGGTCGATGACCACCGGCATGAGCACCCCGTCCTCGACCTCGAACCGCACCGCCACGTTCGGCAGGCAGTGGACGCCGTCCTGGGGGTACGAGTTCCAGTGGTGATAGACCCAGTACCGGTCGGGGTCCTCGGGGTCGCGATCCATGGGGCCGGCGAGCATCCCGTTCATGAACCGGAGCCCGAAGTACTCGTCGCTGCGGGTGTAGCCCGGCCGCTCCTTCTCGAGGCTGCGGGTGAGCGACGGCGGGTAGTCGTTCTGGATCGACAGGAGGTCGATGTCCGCCCCCGAGGCGGCGCTGCCGAGGTGCTTGCGCTTCACGATCTCGATGGGCGCGACGGCCTTGAGCATGGCCAGGTTCCGCCCGGGCGCGTACGCCGTCGGGGCCTGGCCCTCCTCCGGGATCATGACGCGCGGGATCAGGCCGTCCGCGTACTCCCAGTAGGGGATGCGCACGTCCTCGAAGTCGTAGAAGAGGCCGTCGAAGTCGTCCGCCCCCTCCACCGACCAGATCCGACGCCAACGATCCAGCACCGTGCCGTCGCGCCGGAACGTGTGGTGAGGCTCGAAGACCCGCAGATCCAAGTCGGGGAGGTCGAAGGCCCCCGCGTCGTCCGGGTCGTAGGGGATCTCGAAGCGCCCGTCGGCGTCCGTCACGCCCTCGCCGAGGTAGTCGTCCGGGCTCCCGGGGTCGCGGTCCCAGAGCTCCACCTTCATGTGATGGAGGGGGACGGGACCGTCGGGACCGTCGACCTCGAAGACCAGGCGCCCCACCGCCTTCGCGCGCTTGTCCTTGCCGCCGGTCCGCACCGACTCTCGGCCGCGCACCCGGTCCCCGAGCTCGTCCGTGATCGCGCGACGCCCCGCCTCTCCCTGGCTCTCGTACCACTGGGCGAGCTCATCGGGGGTGAGCAGGGGCTGCTCCGCGGAGGCGGAGCGGCCGAACAACGATGAGACCCAACGCTTCAACGACATGAGCGGAGCCTACCCCGACCGACTCGGAGGGGACCTGACGAGGGAGGGCCGACGGCGGGGCCGTTGTTGTAAAGTCCGCGTCCTGCGTCTGCTTAGGGAGGAAACATGAGCGACCAATACGAGATCACCATCACGACCGGCACGAAGTCCGGGGCGGGGACCGACGCCACGGTCTCCGTCACGCTCCTCGGCACCAACGGCACGACCGGCCCCCACAAGCTGGACAAGCGCTGGAAGGACGACTTCGAAGAGGGCAAGACCGACACGTACAAGTTCAAGGGCCCGGACGTGGGCGAGCTGATCGGCCTGCGCTTCCAGATGGACGCGGGGACCTTCGGCGTGAACGGCGACTGGTACAACACGCGCTCCCAGGTCCGCCGCGGCGACTCCGTGTGGGACTTCCCCAACTACACGTGGCTGCGCAGCGGGCACACCCGCAACGTGCAGGAGGAGTCCGCCGAGCTCCCCCAGAAGTGCACGCTGACCGGCCAGTTCGACCTCCGCCGCATGGAGATCATGAACCGCCGCGAGACGTTCACCTGGCGCGACAACCCCGGCTGGGCGGTCCCCGGCGCGCTCGACATCAGCGAGACCCGTCCGCTGCCCGTGGACGAGAAGTATCGGGACCTCAAGGAGGCCAGCTACGAGGTCATCTTCGCGAAGACGATGGTCGACATGAAGCTGACGTCGAACCTCTTCAAGAACGTGTGGGACAAGATCGACGACGTCCGCGAGCTGTTCGCGAAGTTCGAGATCCCGCACGTGGCGAACCGCTGGCAGAGCGACATCGAGTTCGCGCGCCAGTGCGTCCAGGGCGTGAGCCCGGTGCACATCCAGTCCATCACCGAGATCCCGAAGGGCATGGCGGCCACGGAGGACCTCGTCTACGGCCTCCTCGAGGCGGGCCAGACGCTCGCCGAGGCGCTCGCCGCCAAGCGCATCTTCCTCACGGACTTCGAGGAGCTCGTGGGCATCCCTCTGTTCGACAAGACGGACGACGACGGCAACCGCGAGCTGCGGTACGCGTACCCCGCGCGCGCGCTCTTCTACCTGCACTCGGACGGGCACCTGCGGCCCCTGTGCATCGAGTTCGACCGCGAGGAGGACGGCCTCGTGTTCACGCCCAAGGACGGCGAGTACGACTGGCTCGCGGCCAAGATGCACCTGCGCTGCGCCGAGGGGAACGTCCACCAGGTCCTGCCCCACGCGCTGCGGACTCACTTCGTGATCGAGCCGTTCGTGATGGCGATCCTGCGCAACCTCGCGTCGTCGCACCCGATCTTCAAGATGATGCGGCGCCACATCCGCTACACGCTCGCGATCAACGAGGGCGCGCGGGCGAGCCTGCTGGCCGTCGGCAAGGTGTTCGACAACTTCATCGCCTGCGGCGGTCCCGACCAGGGCCACGTGAAGCTGATGGTCAAGGGCTACTCGTACTGGAAGCTCGAGCACAACCACCCGCGCAAGGAGCTCGCGTCCCGCGGGGTGCTCGATCCCGAGATTCTCCCCTACTACCCCTACCGCGACGACGGCCTGCCGATCTGGGACGCGATCCACGACTACGTCGACCGGACCCTGCGCTTCTTCTACGCGTCGGACGAGGACGTGGTGAACGACAACGAGCTCCAGGACTTCTGGGAGGACCTCATCACGAAGGGCCACCCGGTCGAGAAGCTCAACTGCAGCGAGATGACCCGGGTCGAGGACCTGGTCGAGATGCTGGCCATCGTCATCTGGACGGGATCGGCGCAGCACGCCGCGGTCAACTACCAGCAGTTCGAGCACTACGGCTTCGTGCCCAACGCGCCCCTCTGCATGCGCGGGGAGGCCCCCACCGAGAAGGGCGTGCTGGACGAGAAGGGCCTCGTGCAGATGATGCCCAGCAAGTCCCAGTCGACCTGGCAGGTGGCCATCGGCCGGGCGCTCGCGTCGTTCGGCAAGGACGAGGAGTACCTGCACCAGGAGGGCGGCTTCCACGAGGGGTTCTTCGAGGAGCCCGAGGTGAAGGCCATCGTCGAGGGCTTCGAGCGGACGATGGCGCAGATCGACGCCGACACGAAGGCGCGCAACGCGAAGCGCGAGGTGCCCTACAACCAGCTCGTCCCGAGCCAGGTCCCCACGTCCATCACGATCTGAGGGAACCCGCGGGCCCTACTCGTAGGGCCTCGGCCTCGACAGGATGAACACTTCCCGTCCGCCTCGCGCCTTGATCGCGGGGCGGACGGTCCTGTACACGGCGCGCAGTCGATACCAGGGCGCCGTGGGGAACAGGTGGTGCACCAGGTGCATCGTGTGTCCCAAGAGGATCCAGTCCATGAGCGGACCGCCGCGCAGCACCGCGCTCGTGCGGCAGGGCTCCTCCGCCTGGGTGCGCCCGTAGGGCCGCTGGTGCGGCAGGTAGTCGAAGAAGTAGGTGCTGGCGAACAGGGCGATGCGGGCGGGCAGCACCCAGAAGAGCAGCAGCTCGAGCCAGAAGCCGCTCGCCCCGAGCCCGATCAGGGCAAACAGGGCGACGACGAGGCTCGCGTTCGAGACACGTCGTGCGATCCGCGACTCGCCGAGGGTCCGGTCGAACTCGAACCAGTAGTGCAGATCGGACGTCGCCCAGCGCAGCGGCAGCAGCCACGACGGGCCGCGTCCGGCCCAGTCGTCGGGGTCCTTCGCGCCGTCGTTGGCGTGCCGGTGGTGCCGCAGGTGGAGCTGGCGGAAGCCGTTGAACCGACACATGAGCATCGTGGCGGCGACCTCGCCCACCAGCTGGTTGAGGAGCGGGTGCCTGCGCCCCACCAAACCGTGAGTGGCCTCGTGCATCAGCGTGAAGGCGGCCCAGTCGGCGAGCGCCGCGACCGCCACGGCGACGGCCACCGGGACGAGCCCCGTCGTGCCCGCCCAGGCGGCGAGCGCGAACCCCACGAACGACGCCAGGGAGAGCGCCACGGTCGGCCACACGACGGACGGAATGGCGAGCAACGCCGGGGGCGGCGTCAGCGCGGGGGCGGCCGTCTTCAACGCTTGGTGCGACCCGGCAGGGCCTCGGGGTTCTTCATGGGCAGCGCTCCCCACGCCGGCCCCCCCCGAAGGCCCACATCATGCCTGTGCTGTAAGCTGCCCGTCGAGGGGAGGCGCCATCGTGCCCAACGCTATTTCTCGGGGAATGTTCAACATGTTCTGGGGGGGCAAGCGCAAGCCGTTCGCCGCGCTGCCGGGCCCGGAGCCGGGGTTCCCCCTCGGCACCCTCGGCGACTTCATGGGCGGCGTCACCGCCTGGGGCCTGTGCGCGAGGTACGGCGCGGAGTACGGGGGCGTCACCCTGATCTGGCTGGCGAGCAGCCCCGGCCTCGTGCTGAACGATCCCGACACGATCGAGCAGGTCCTCGATTCCCGCCGCACGGAGTTCCGGAAGGGCTCCACGGTGGAGCAGCTCCTGCCCACGACCACCGAGTACTCGCTCTTCACGGCGCGGCAGGGCGAGGGCTGGGAAGAGAAGCGCACCACACACCCGTTCGAGCAGCCCTGGTTCCCGGCCTGGCTGAAGCAGCAGGTCGAGCCCATGCGGGTCGCCGCGGAGGCGGAGGCGGACGCGCTCATCGCCGCGGGGGAGACGGACGATCTGGCCGCCACCCTGCGTCGGTTCACCTTCGACGTGTTCTGCGCCACGGCCACCGGCTCGAAGGCCCCCGATCAGGTCTTCGAGGACTTCCTCCTCTTGGCCCAGGGGGGCGACGACCGGCTCCAGGCCAAGATGCCCCTGAGCTGGGTGCGGGCGCCGAAGGGCTTCGACGAGGCCAAGGCGCGCTTCTACGGCTACTTCACGGACCTCGTGAAGGAGGCCCGCGCGAACCCGAAGCCGGACGCCGTGGACATGCTCCACAGCACGCTGCGGGCTCACGGCGACATCGACGACGCCGTGCTCGGCCACACGCTCGGGCTCTTCTTCTTCGGGGGCGCGTTCTCGGGGAGCGGGACGCTCGTGGGGGCGTTCCACCAGCTGCAGCAGAACGCGGGCGCCGCCGAGAAGCTCGTGGAGGCCGCCGGGGCCCTGGGCGACGACGCCTGGACGCTCGACGGGATGGCCGCGCAGCCCTGGATCCGCGCCACGGTGAGCGAGGCCCTGCGCATCCTGCCCCCCGTGCGGTTGTTCACCCGCTCCACGGCGGAAGAGGTCGAGATCGCGGGCGTGACCCTCGCCAAGGACACCACGATCATGATCTCGAACGAGTTCCTGCACCGGGACCCGGGGCACTGGGACGAGCCGATGGCGTTCAAGCCCCAGCGCTGGATCGACGGCGCCTTCGAGCGCGACCCCCTGGGCAGCGGGCACTTCTTCCCCTTCGGCCGGGGCCCCCGCAAGTGCGTGGGCGACGCCTACTCGATGGTCTTCCTGGACGTCGCGCTCTCCGTGCTCGCCAAGAAGACGACGATCACGCTCGCGTCCACGGAGCCCTTCGAAGAGGGCTTCTTCTTCGGTGTGGTGCGCCCCGAAGGGATCAGCGCCACCATCGCCGCCCGCTGACCGGGCGCGCTACTTGCGCCTCAACGTGTCGACGCCCACCCAGTCCTCGGGCGGCGGCTCGTCGAGGTGGCCTCGGCAGCGGTCGATGTAGAAGGCGACCACGCCGTCGCCCGGCACTGCCTTCAGGCACTCGCGGAAGAGGATCAGCGCGGCCGCGAAGTCCAGGTCGAAGTACTTCTCCGTCGCCGTCCGGAAGGTCTCGAGCGACGCGACCTTGGCCGCGAGCAGCTCCGGGGGATCGGCGTCCGCGACCTCCCAGACCTCCACCGGCTGCGTCTTGCCCTTCACCCGCACGCGGCCCACGAGGCGCACCGTCCTGGCCTCGCGATCCAAGAGTCGATCGACCACCTCCCGGCTCACCAGCAGGTTGGCGCCGTAGTGCTTCGTCATGGACTCGATGCGTGAGGCCAGGTTCACGGTGTCCCCGATGACCGTCGTGTCCATGCGCCGGTCGCTGCCCACCGTGCCCAGCATCAGCGTGCCGATGTGCAGGCCGATCCCCTGGGCGAGGGGCTCCCGACCCTCGGCGACTCGCTGCTCGTTCAGCTCGTGGAGCGCGCGCTGCATGTTGACCGCGGCCGCCACGGCGCGGTCCGGCTCGCCCGGCACGAGCGCCATCACCGCGTCGCCGATGAACTTGTCGACGAACCCGCCCTCGGCCTGGATCGGCGGCGTGATGCGGGCGAGGTAGCTGTTGATGAACTTGATGTTCTCGGCGGCCGTCATGCCCTCGGACAGCGACGTGAACCTGCGCAGGTCGCTGAAGAGGACGGTCATGTCGTCCACCACCGAGTCCCCCAGCTCGACCTCCGCGATGCTCTCGCGCCCGAGGTACTCGAGGAACTGGATCGGCACGAACCGCGCGAACGAGTCGGCGAGGATCTTCACCTCTTCGTAGTGCCGCGCGTTCTCGATGGAGACGGCCGCCTGGGCGCAGAGCATCTCCAACACGGCCAGGCGATCCGGCGTGAAGACGCCCGCCGAGAGGTTGTTCTCCAAGTAGACGATGCCCACCAGCTTGCCCTGGTTCAGGATCGGCGACGCGAGCGCCGACCGCGGCTCGTGCTCGACGATGTAGGGGTCGTTCGAGAAGAGATCGGACTTCGTCGCGTTCTCGAGGACCACCGGCTCCTGCGTGCGCTGCACGTAGGCGATGACCGACTTGGGCATGGCCTTGGCGCCCGTCGTGAGGCCCGTGGCCGCGCCCTCGACCTGGCCCTTGCCCGCGACGTGCAGCGCGCCCGAGCGGTCGAGCAGCAGCAGCCCCGCCTCGGCCCCCGCGTTCTCGATCACCAGGTTCATCACCCGCTCGGTGAGCTTCGGGAGCTCGATCTCCGACGACAGCGCCCGCGCCGCCTTCATGACGCTCGACAGGTCCAACGCCTCGGACATCGTCCCGGAGCTGGTCCCGCGGCTCGTCGCCCCCACGGTCGCCCCGATGGTGCCGCCGACGCTCTGGGTCGCCCCGATCCCGAACGTGTCGGCCGTGGGCAGCGCGCCCCCGCCGACCACCGTGGCGGCCTCCGCCCCGACCCCGGCCGCGGCCGCCGCGGCGTCCAGGTGCGCCACCTTCGCCACCGCGCCCCACCGGTGATACAGCGTCCGCGCGCGGCTCAGGTAGGTGTCCGCGACGTCCGTGAGGCCCTGCTCCCGCAGGCTCTCGGAGAACCGCTCCGTGGCGATGCCCTCCTCGTGCACGAACCCGTGGCGGCGAGCCCCGTCCATGGCCGCGCTGTAGTGACTCATCGCCTCCGATCGTCGGCCCTGGGCGCGCGCCTTCTCGGCGAGCAGCAGCTCCAGCTTGTGCTGGTGGCTGGTCTCCGAGAACTTCGCCCACTTGCGGAACTTCCCGATGTTCCGGTTCACCTTGCGCAGGCCCCCCTTGCCCATGCGCTTGAGCGCGCACGCGGTGAGGGCTTGATAGAAGAACGTGGTGGGCACGTAGAACGCCGCCATGACGGCCTCGATGAGCACCTCCGCTTGATCGAGGTGCTTCGCCGCCCGCTCGTAGTCTCCGAAGAGATACGCCTGGATGCCCGCCGCGATGCACGCGTACGCGGCCGCCTTGAAGTGCTCGCCTTCGATGAGCTTCGGCACCTGGTCGTGCACGTCGAAGATGTCGCCGACCAGGTCCGTCTGCACCGGGTCCGCGTTGGACAGGTTCTCGTACAGCTGATCCCAGCTGTTGATGAGCGAGATCGGCGTCTCCTGCCTGCTGGTGTGGATCCAGCGGATGTAGGCCGCGTACGTCTGGCGCAGCTGCGGCAGGGGCATGCCGATGAAGAAGCCGTAGGGGCAGCCGAGGTTCAACGCGTAGGCGGCGTACTCGTTGTCGCCCACGTTCACGCCCGCGCGCCAGGCCTCGAGCAGGGAGTCGCGGCTGCGCCGCAGGGGCTCCTTCCAGTGCCGGATGTACGAGTTGTAGACGAAGATGACCTTGCCGCGGATCGACCTCGCGTCGTACTTCTCCATCACGTCGAAGGCGAGGCCCCCGAACTCGTACCCGCGGTCGATCTGGCCGAGGACACCGGACAGGATCATCCCGTACACGACGTACCCGTAGGCCGAGTCCCCGGTGTTGCCGTACTTGCACGACAGCCGCACCATCTTGAAGTTGATGACCGGGAACATGGCGGGCATGTAGAAGAAGGCCGCCGGGACCATCGTCATCAGGATGCCCATGGCCGCCTCGATCTTCGGGTCGGTCATGTCCGGCAGGTTCACGAGGTCCCGCGGGGGTCGGTTCCGCACCGCCGCCTTGGCCGCCGCCACGCCCGCGAGGATGTGTGCCTGGCCGGGCCGCTTCGGCAGCTTGACGCCCAGCTTCGCGAGGATCCCCAGGGCGTTGTAGATGGCGTCCGCGTTCTCGTTTCGGGCCGTGTTGGCGAGGATAAGGACGTTCCACGCCGGGACCTCGTCCAGCACCTCCCGGGCGTGGGCCCGCACGTCGTCGATCCGCGCCTGCATCCCCTCGTAGTCCTGGCTCAGGAAGAGGGCCTCGGCCGCCTGGGTGTGCAGGTCGAGGGCCAGCGCGTAGTCACTCTCCCACGCGTCGGCGGGCAGCAGCTCGAGCCCCAGGCTCAAGTAGTTCGCGGCGGGCTCGACGGCCAGCGAGGCCTTGGCGCGGCGCCCGGCGCGGAGCGCGACCTCGGCCACCGAGCGACGCTCTGCGGGATCCGTGATCAGCGGCTTCGACATGTCGAAGTGGTTCGCGATGTCCATCAGGAACTCGTCGTCGTCGTCCCCGGACTCCTCGTGCAGCAGGCGACCCACGCGCAGGTGGACCTCCTGCGCCTCCTGGACGTCGAGCAGCGAGTAGGCGGCCTGGTGCACCCGATCGTGCAGGAACCGGTACCAGGCGTTCGCCTCGGACTCGCCGGAGCCGCCCTCGATCGCCGCGAGCGCCTCCATGTACTTGTAGGAGTCGTCCCCGGGGAGCACGAGCCCCTCCTTGAGCGCCACGCCCAGCTCCGACGCGGTCTCGCCGTGGGACTTGCCGTGGGTCATCGCCAGGGTGCGGAGATCGAACCGGCTGCCGAGGCACGCCGCGACCTTGAGCACCGCGAGCGTGCCGGGCGGCAGCTCCTTGAGCTTGCCCGCCACGAGATCGACGACGTTGTCCGTGATCCCGAGCCCGGAGATCGCCTCCAGGTCCCAACGCCAGCGGCCCTCCGCGGCCACGAAGTCGATCTGGCCGTCCGCGTAGAGCGTGCGCAGGAACTCGCCCACGAAGAAGGGGTTCCCCCGCGTCTTGTCGTGGACCAGCGCGCCGAGGGCGCTCACGTCCTCCTCGGAGCGGTGCAGCGTGTCGGCGATCAGCTTCCCCACGGTCGGTGCGTCGAGCGGCGTGAGCGTGATGCTCTCGTAGCCCTGCCCGAGCTCCTCGATCTCGCCCAGGGTGACGATGAAGGGGTGCTTCTCGTCCACCTCGTTGTCGCGGTACGCGCCGAGCACGAGCAGGTGGCCCTGGTCCGGGTCCGAGATGAGGACCTTCATCAGGTGGAGCGACGGGAGGTCCGCCCACTGGAGGTCGTCGAGGAAGATCGCCAGGGGGTGTTCGGGCCGCGCGAACACCGACAGGAACCGCTTGAAGACCCGGTCGAACCGGTTGCGCGCCTCGTTCGGCGCGAGTTCTTCGACCTCCGGCAGCTCGCCCAGGAGGGCCTCCAGCTCGGGGATGACGTCCGCGATCACCCGCCCGTTGCCCGCCAGCGCGGACATCAGGTCCACCCGGTAGGCCTCCACGCGCTCGGCGCTCTCGGTCAGGACCTGGCGGAGCAGGTCGCGGAAGGCGTCGATGATGGCGCGGTAGGGAAGATCCCGTCGAAACTGGTCGAACTTGCCGGAGCAGAAGTAGCCGCGGTGCTCGACGATCGGCCGGTGCACCTCGTGGATGAGGGCCGACTTGCCGATGCCGGAGTACCCCGCCACCAGCAGCAGCTCGCGCCCGCCCTTGCTCGCGCGGGTGTACGACTCGAGCAGGCGCCGGCTCTCCTCCTCGCGGCCGTACAGTCGCTGGGGGATGAGGAAGCGATCGGACACGTCTCGCGTGCCGACCTCGAACGTGGGGACCGTGCCGTCGGGGTGGAGCCGCTCGAGGCACGTCTCCAGGTCGCAGCGCAGCCCGAAGGCGGTCTGATACCGGTCCTCGGCGCGCTTGGCGAGCAGCTTCATCACGATGTCGGAGACGACCTCGGGGATGTTCTTGTCGATCTCCCGGGGCGGCGCGGGGAGCCGCGCCAGGTGGCAGTGGATCAGCTCGAGCGGGTCCTTGCTGTCGAAGGGCAGGCGCGACGTGAGCAGCTGGTAGAGCGTCACCCCCAGCGAGTAGAGGTCCGAGCGGGAGTCGATGCTCCGGTTCATGCGCCCGGTCTGCTCGGGCGAGATGTAGGCGAGGGTGCCTTCGAGCTGCCCCGGCGACGCGAGGGACGGGGTCTCCCGCGTGAGCTGGCTGGAGATGCCGAAGTCGATGAGCTTCACCGCGTCCACCGCAGGCGCGTAGACGACGTTGTGAGGCTTGATGTCCTTGTGGATGACCTGGTGCTCGTGCACGCGGCCGATGGCCTCGGCCACCCGGGCCCCGATGCTCAGGATCTCCTTCAGCGTGGGCTTGCGGCGGACGAGCAAGCGGTCGAGGGACTCGCCGCCGTCGTCCCCGAAGATGAGCGCCATGCCGTCGCCGAGCCGCTCGAGGGCGAGGTGCTCGACGATGCCGGCGCCGGCCACGCGGACCCCGATGTCGTACCCCAGCTGGAAGCGGGTCAGGGAGCGCTCGCCCCGGTGTCCTTCCTTCAGTACCTTCGCGATGATCGGCTTCTGGTCGAGCTCACGGACCCCGCGATAAACGCGAGCGTCGGCGCCGTCGTGAAGCAGAACGTCGAGCACATAGCCCGGAAGGCCATCCATGAATCCTCGGCTCCCCTGATCACCTCTCACCCCCTCCCTGACGGTGATCCGGTGGATTCTACTCGTTCACGACCGAGAGGAACATGTCTGCGATCGCTTGGTGGCCCGCGGGGTTGGGGTGGATGCACGTCAGGTCGAACCAGACCTCGGTGTTCGGGCCGCGATAGCAGCGCCCCGTGGGGTCCTCGGCGCGGAAGCCGTGGCCACAGAAGCTCTCGAGCAGGAAGAGCATGTCGGTGTCGGTGTCGACCGCGATCGACATGAACTCCTCCATCGACCAGAGCACCATCTCCTCGAGGGCGGGGTCGGTCACGGCGTCGCCGAACCCCGCGAGGCCCGCCGCCGGGCACGAGCCGGTGTCGCCGGTCCCGTCCGTGAACTCGTAGAGGTTCGTGGTGACCACGAAGACGCCGGCCGGGAAGCGCCCGGGCGCGGTGATCCACTCCACGGCCTCGCGCATGTGATCCATGACCTGGGTCGTCTGGTCCCACAGCTCGTTCGTGGGCCGCCCCTCGATGAACCCCTCGGTGAGGTTCGCGAGGTCGTTCCCGCCCATCGTCATGATCACGAGCGTCCGCTTGCCGCGCTCGGACTCCGGGAAGCAGTCGAGGACCTGGCTGTTGTCCGCCAGGAGGTCGTCCGCGCGCGCCCCCCACTTCGCGCAGGACGCGAAGTCGCCGGACGTCTGCACGTACGTCGTGCCGTCGAACAGGTCGACCCCCTGCCAGAGCGCGTCCGGCGCCTGGAGGCCGAAGGCGGCCGCGAGATCCGCCGCGAGGATGTTCCGGTACAGCTCCTCCGTCGCCGAGGGCGGGGTGCCGACGGTCACCGAGTCGCCGAGGAACACGACCCGCTCGATCCCGTCGATGTCCTGGTGGTCCGTGCCGCTGCAGTGGGACCCGAGGACCGGCGCGAACTGGTCGTAGTCGGGGCCCGGCGAGTCGCCCGCGATGTCGGCGAAGCAGGACTCGAACGTCGGCTCCTCGGGCTCCTCCTCGGGCTCCTCCTCCTCGGGCTCCTCCTCTTCCGGTTCCTCCTCCTCGGGCTCCTCCTCCTCCGGGGATTCCTCCTCGGCGGGGTCCTCCTCGTCCACGGCCGGCGCGGGGTCGTCCGCCGCGACGGGCTCGACGGACGCCGGCGCGCATGCGACCAACGAGGCCGCGAGGGCGGCCCGGAGGGTGAGGGGGACGAGGGCGACGCAGCGAGGGGTAAACATGGTGTTTACCTATACATCGTGTATACCTGGCAGTCGATGGTTTCTTCGCTCTCGACCCGCGATCGCATCCTCGCAGGCGCCGCCGCGGCCCTGCTGGACCACGGTTTCCGCGCGGCGACGGTGCAGAACATCCTCGACGCCGCCGACGTCTCCCGACGGACCTACTACCAGCACTTCCGGAGCAAGGAAGACATCCTCCTCGCCCTCTATCGCGCGGCCGCGGACGGGCTGGCAGCGGCCGTGCGGGAGGGCGCCGGCGACGAACCCGACCCCGCGCGGCGGCTGTTCGCGGGCATCGGCGGCTACCTGAACCACCAGCGCGACGCGCCCCCGACCCTCGCGCTGCTCCAAGCCGAGGCGATCCGACCGGACTCGCTGCTGGCGGAGTACCGCGAGCTCACGCTCGGCCGCCTCGTCACCTTCCTGGACGGGGAGATGCGGGCGATCACGGGCATCGCCCTCGACCCGCTCGTCTACCGCGCGCTCCTCCTCGCGACCGAGGGTCTGGTCATCGACATGCGTCGCAAGGGGCCGTTCGGACACGCCGAGCGCGACCGCGTGGCGGGGGTGGTGCGGCCGATGTTCCTGCAGGTCCTCGCAGGGGCGGAGATGCTCCCCGGCCCGCCCTGACGGCGCGCCGGCCTCACCGCGCCGAGGCACCGGATCGACCAGGCCGGACCGCCCCGACCGGGGCGACGTCGATCCTTTTTCGCCGGCGATGGCGCGCGTCTGACATAGTGAATTTTCACCCGTCTCGGTTTCGGCCGAGCCGTGGATTTTTTGGTCGCGGGCCCCGCCCCGCGCTTTGGAGTAATCGCATGAAGCGTTCTTCCTTCGCCCTTCTTCTGGCAGCCCTGTTCCTCATGGGCGCCGAGCCCAACTGCAACGACGGATCCGGAACGTCGGACCCGCCCGCCGACGACGACGACGGTGGCGCGGACGACGACGACGACGCGGCCGGGGACGACGACGACGCGGCCGGAGACGACGACGACGCGGCCGGAGACGACGACGACGCGGCCGGGGACGACGACGACGCGGCCGGAGACGACGACGACGCGGCCGGAGACGACGACGACGCAGCCGGGGACGACGACGACGCGGCCGGAGACGACGACGACGCAGCCGGGGACGACGACGACGCGACCGGAGACGACGACGACGCAGCCGGAGACGACGACGACGCAGCCGGAGACGACGACGACGCAGCCGGGGACGACGACGACGCAGCCGGAGACGACGACGACGCCGTCGATCCGCTCGACGAAGACGACGACGGCGATGGGTTCAGCGAGAACGACGGCGACTGCGACGACAGCGACGCCACGATCAACCCCGACGCCTCCGAAGGCACGGTCGCGGACGGCATCGACCAGGACTGCAACGGCACGCCCGACGATCAGACCGTGGGCGGGTGCGAGCCCAACGCCGAGTACACGACGATCCAGCAGGGCATCACCCAGGCCCCCGACGGCTTCACGCTGCTCGTGTGCCCGGGCGTGTACCCGGAGAACCTCGCCGCGACGCCGCGCAACCTCACGGTGCAGTCCATGAGCGGAGCCGCCGTCACCACGATCGACGGCACCGGATCGCGGGTCATCACCGCGGGCGCAGGCGCCGACATCACGTTCGTCGGGTTCACCGTGATCAACGGCGGGGCGGGCGACGGCGCGGGCGTGCACTGCAACAACGCGACGCTCGGCCTCGAGGACAACATCGTCGACGGACACAACGCCCTGAACAACGGCGGGGCCGTCTACGCCACGGGCTGCGCGGTCCTCTTCGCGGGGAACACGTTCACCAACAACACGGCGGGGAACAGCGGCGGCGCCGCCTACTTCACGGGCTCGAGCGGGACCGTCGGGTCGAGCACCTGGGACGGCAACACCGCGGTCGAAGGCGGGGCCCTCTCGGCCACCGGCGGCGGCCTCGTGATCTCGAACAACACGTTCGACTCGAACACCGCCACGAACACGAGCGAGAACACCTGGGGCACCGGCTCCGGGGGCGGCGCCGTGTGGATCTCGGGCAACCCGTCGCTGCAGGACAACACCGTGTCCGGCAATCACAGCAACTACAACGGCGGCGGCGTGTGGGTGCGCAACGGCACCGGGCTGGTGAGCGGCAACACGATCGAGGACAACACCTGCGACGAGGACGGCGGCGGCATGTACACGCGGCTGTCGAGCAACCTGATCACCGGCAACGCGTTCGAGGACAACACCGCCGACGACGACGCGGGCGGCCTGCGCGTCTACCGCGGCTCCCACACCATCGAGGACTCGACCTTCAGCGGGAACACCGCCGGCGACGACGGCGGCGGCCTCAAGATGTCGCACTCGAGCAACGCCGTGACCAACTGCAGCTTCGAGGGCAACTCCGCGAACGACGCGGGCGGCGGCATCGAGCTGGACAACGAGACGGCGCCCGTCACCGGCTGCACCTTCGAGGGCAACGACGCCGACATCGGCGGGGGGCTCCACAGCTGGCGCAACGAGGGGCCGATCATGCTGGCGGACAACACGTTCACCGGCAACACGGCCGACTGCGGCGCGGGCATCGGCTTCGACAACGACATCTACCTGATCACCGTCGCCGACTCGACGTTCGAGGGGAACAACGCCGTGGATGGCGGCGCCTTCTGCATCGACAAGCGCCCGCAGAAGGGCCCGGACGGGCTGATCGGCACCGCGGACGACTTCTACGAGGAGAGCAACGTGCTCGTGCACAACTCCTTCTTCATCGACAACGACGCCTCCGACGACGGCGGCGCGGTGTACGTGAAGTTCGGCACGGCGACCTTCGACTTCGTGGTCCTGCACCGCAGCGACGCCCCCACCGGCGGCGGCGCCGTGTCCAAGGAAGACGGCGAGATCCACTTCTCCAACTCGATCCTGGACGACAACGACGGCAGCTCCGCCTGGGAGACCGAAGACAACGGCGTCATGACGTTCGAGTACACGAACCTCACCGGCAACGCGGGCGGGTACGTGGGCGCGGGCGTCTCCGACCCGGTCGGCACGGCGGGCAACACCGGCGTGGCCTCGGGCTTCGTGGACGCCGCCAGCGGCAACTACCAGCTGACCTCGGCCAGCGCGTGTGTCGATGCGGGCGATCCGGCCCTGCTCGACGTCGACGGCTCCCGCGCCGACATGGGCGCCTACGGCGGGCCCAACGGCAGCTGACCCGCGCGGTCGGTGGCACCGGCCGGCCCTCCATCGGCCGAGAAGATGGCAGCGCGCACCATCTGAAACTCCGGAGACGGGGGCAACCGGCTCGTGCCTACGGTGACGAGCGCGCCGACCGCCGGGTCGAGGAGCTCTTGGGCCACGGCGAGGAGCATCGATGCGCGCGCGGCTGCGGCGGCCTCGCCCGTCGCGTCCATGAGCACCAGGAAGTCCTCGCCGCTGAGGCGCGCGATGAGGTCCCCCGATCGGGTCATCTCCCGCGCCGCCGTGCAGAGCTCCCGCAGGATGGGGGTCGAGGGGCCGCCCGCGCCGTCGACGGTGGGGATGTGGAGGTGGACGAGCGCCGTCTCCGAGCCCCGGCCCCAGCCCACCAGGGCGGACCGCAGGGCGACCACGTCGAGCAGGCCCGTGACGGGGTCGGCGGCCGTAGGCATGCGCCGCTCGCCCGACCACCTCCGGGGGCGCACCCGTGCCTGGGCCGCGAGGTACAGCTGACCCTGGAGGATGCGCCCGAGGGCGTTGCCGCCGTAACGGAGCCGGTCGGTGTCCTCCCCCAGGAGGATCGTCACCCGGAAGCGACAGTCCGTGGGCAGCGCCACGATCACGCAGGAGCCACAGCCCAGGCCCGCGAGGAGGGCGCGATCCGCGTCCGACGCGGGCTCCAGCGCGGGGGGCACGACCGCGAGTCGCCCTTCGCGCGCGCAGTCCGTGACGCGCCGGCGTACCGCCACCAGGCTCGCGGGAGACCGACCGGACCCCGGTCCGAGGCCCCGATGCGCGACGAGTCGGGGCGCCCCGTCTTGGATTCGAAACGCCGCCCCGAAGGTGGCCGCGCCGGTGTCCACCGCCAGCGCGAGGGCGCGCTCCACGCCCTCGGCGGGGCTCGCCCCCCGCATGAGCACGTCCGCCAAGCCCGCCAGGAAGCCGGACTCTCGACGCCAAGCGACCTCGACGCCGGTGGACGAATCCCAGCTCTCGGGGTCGTCGTCTTCTTCCCCCGGGAGATCCCCCGGAGGCAGCGCGGGAGTCGAGAATCGGAGGTACCCCCGGATCAGCTTGGGGAGCTCCTGCAGGTCGAGCGGCTTGAGGAAGAAGTCCTCGAACAGGTCCCCGCGCAGCCGGGCGGAGTCGAGGGCGGCGCCCACGCCCGAGATCGCGCACAGCGGGACCGCGGCCATGCCGGGCAGGGCGCGCAGCCTGCGGGCGAGATCGGTGCCGGAGCAGTCGGGCAGGCGAAGATCGACGAGCACGAGGTCGGGCCGACGGGCCTGGACGGCGCGGATGGCTTCGACCCCGCTGCACGCCTCGGCGACGTCGAAGCCCGCCCCGCGCAGGCACAGGCGCACGATCCGTCGCGAGACGGGTTCGTCCTCGATCAGCAGAATCCGCGCGCCCGCCATTCGCTCCTCAGTCCCCGTCCCTCCCCGCGCCGAGCGGACTGTACGCGAGGCCCCGCTCCGCGCCAGCATGGACGGGCAGGTAACCTCCATGCGTGACCTCCCCCCTCGTCCAGGGCGAAACCGTCGCCCAGCTCCTCGACCTGTTCGGGGACGATCCCGCCGGCCTGACCGAGGCCTTCGATCTGTTCGTGGAGGTCTCCTCGGGGGACGTCGCGGCGATGACCGCGGCCGCCGACGACGGGGACGCCCACCGGGTGTCGGAGCTCGCGCACCGGGTCGCGGGGTCGGCCGCGAGCTTCGGCGCGGCGCAGCTGGCGGGGCGGAGTCGGGAGGTGTCCACCGAGGCGCGCCGAGGCGAGGTGCCGGCCCCGGCGGCGATGGGTGACCTGATGGCCCTGCAGGAGGCCTCTGCCGCGGCCTTGCGGGAGGCCCTCGGGCTCTCCTGAGCGGCCGGTCAGCGCCGCCGGTGGCGCGCCACCAGCTCGCCGGCCACCGCCGCGGTGAGCGGCTTCGGGATGAACTCGCGGATGCAGGTGTTCCCCGCCGCCCGCTGCTTGTCCTCGGCGTCCTGGGAGCTCGTGACCATGAGCACGATGGAGCACGGCCGCCGCCCGCCCTCGACCAGCTTCCCCGCGCCCTCCACGAACTCGAACCCGTTCATGCGGGGCATGTGCACGTCCACCAGGATGAGGTCCGGCGGGAACCACTCCGCGCCTTCCTCCTTCGCGCGCTGCAGCATCTCGACGCCGTCCTGGCCGTCGGATGCCGTACGGATCCGGTCCTCGCCCTCCACCACCCCCGCCTTGAGGAGCGCGCGCGAATGGAGGAGGTTGTCGAGGGGGTTGTCGTCGACCAAGAGGACGGAGTCCAGCATCCAGGCACTGTAGACTGCTCGCCCGCACGCGACTCGCGGCGGGGAGGAGCGACGGTGGAGAGAAAGGGCGCGAAGCGACACGAAGTGCTGGAGCTGCTCGAGGAGCGCGGCGGCAAGGTCCCCGGCTCCTCGGACGCCGTCTCCCGGGAGACGGGCGTGCCCGCCGCCGACGTGTACGGCGTCGCCACCTTCTATTCGCTGATCGACCGACCGGACGTGGACGTGCGGGTCTGCCAGGGCCTCACCTGCAAGATGGCGGGCTCCGACGCCTTGGCCGCCCAGGTCCGCGCCGAGGGCCTGTCGTGCGAAGAGGTGAGCTGCCTCGGTCGCTGCGATCGAGCCCCCGTGGCCGTCGACCGTAGCCTCGACACCGCGCGATCGGGGCCCCCCGGCGCCCTGACCCCGGCCGATCCCTCGCTCCCCATGAACCTCGCGGCCGACGACGATCCCACCTGGCCCGCGCTGGCCGCCGCCCGCGCGATGGGCCCCGAAGCGGTCCGTGCAGCCGTCGACGTGTCGGGGCTCCAGGGCCGCGGCGGCGCCGGGTTCCCGTCCGCGTTCAAGTGGAACGCAGTGGCGCGCCACGGCGGCGACAAGTACGTCGTCATCAACGCCGACGAGGGCGAGCCGGGCACCTTCAAGGACCGCGCGGTGATGGTCGAGCGCCCGGGGCTGATGCTCGAAGGCGCCGTCATCGCCTGCTTCGCGACGGGCGCGCAGACGCTGTTCGTCTACATCCGGGGCGAGTTCCCGGCGTCCAGGCGGGCGATCGAGGCGGCCATCGCCGAGGCCGACCGTCGCGGGTTCCTCGCGGGCGTCGACGTGAAGATCGTCACCGGGCACGGCGCCTACATCTGCGGCGAGGAGACCGCGCTGCTCGAGGCGATCGAGGGCCGTCGCGGCATGCCCCGGCTCAAGCCCCCCTACCCCACCGACGCGGGGCTCTGGGGCAGGCCCACGTTGATGAACAACGTCGAGACGCTCGCGTGCGTGCCCTACATCGTGCTCCGGGGCGGGCAGGCGTTCCGGGACCTCGGTCGGACGGAGCCCGGCAGCAAGCTGTACTGCGTCTCGGGCCACGTGGCGAACCCCGGCACCTACGAGCTCCCCTTGGGCGTGTCCCTGGACGAGCTGGTCGAGGCCGCCGGAGGGTACGTCGGCACCCCCCTCGCCTTCTCTCCGGGCGGGGCGAGCTCGGGGTTCCTGCCCATGTCCATGCGGGACCGCCCTCTCGACTTCAAGGGGCTCGCCGCGGCGGGCTCGATGCTCGGATCCGCGGGCGTGGTGGTCCTCAACGACACCGTCGACATCGCCCGCGCCGCGCTGTGGCAGCAGGTCTTCTTCGAGGACGAGTCCTGCGGCCAGTGCACGCCGTGCCGCGTCGGCTGCCGAGTCCAGCGTCAGGCAACGGACCGGTTCCTGGAGACGGGCGACGCGTCGGTCCTGGAGCACGTGGACGAGCTCCACTGGGAGATGGACGAGGGCTCGATCTGCGGCCTCGGGATGGTCGCCTCGCTGCCCATCCAGTCGGCGATCAAGCACTTCCCCGAGCGCTTCGGCGCCTCCGCTGCCAAGCTGACGGGCGAATGAGCATCACGATCACCATCGACGGCCGCGTGGTCGCCGCGTCCACCGGCGACACCGTCCAGGACGTCGCGGGGCGCCTCGGGATCGAGATCCCCACGCTCTGTCACGACGCGCGCCTCGAGCCCACGGGCGCGTGCCGCATGTGCCTCGTGGAGGTGAGCGACCAGCGGCGGATGCAGCCCGCGTGTGCGTACAAGGTCACGGACGGCCTCGAGGTGAAGACGGGCTCCGAGCGCGTCGAGCGTCACCGGCGGAACCTGCTCAGCCTGTACCTCGCCGACACGCCCCTGGACGTCGACGGCCTGCCCGCCGAGCGCGGCCCCGTGAACGACGTACGCAGCCACGTCGGCACGTACGGCACCGGGCCCACGTACACGTCGATCCGGGCGAAGCGGGAGGGCCGAGACGACCCCAACCCCTACATCCACTTCGATCCCGAGTCGTGCATCAGCTGCGCCCGCTGCGTGCGGTACTGCGACGAGGTCGAGGCCGTCTCCGCGATCACGCTGGCGGGACGGGGCGCGTCGACCACCATCGCGACGGCCGATCAGGTCTCGCTGCTCGACTCCACGTGCGAGCTCTGCGGCGGCTGCATCGACACTTGCCCCACCGGCGCGATGTCCGAGAAGAAGCTCGTCGGCATGGCCATCCAGGCCGAGAAGCAGGTCCGCACCACGTGCAACTTCTGCGGCGTGGGCTGTCAGCTCGATCTGCACGTCAAGGACGACAAGGTCGTGCGCGTGTCGAGCCCTCCCCCGGGCACCACGCTCAACGACGGCAACCTGTGCGTGAAGGGCCGCTTCTCGTACGAGTTCATCCACCACGAGGACCGCCTCACGACCCCGCTCATCCGCAAGGACGGCGAGCTGGTCCCGGCCACGTGGGACGACGCGCTGAAGGCCGCCGCCGAGGGCCTGATGGGGGTCAAGGACCGCCACGGGGCCGACTCGCTGGGCTTCATCAGCTCCAGTCGATGCACGGGCGAGGAGAACTACCTGGTGCAGAAGTTGGCCCGAGCCGCGTTCGGGACCAACAACTGCCATCAGTGCGCAGCCACCTGACACGCTCCGACGGTCGCCGGTCTGGTGACCATGTTCGGCGCGGGGGCGATGACGAACTCGATCCCCGAGATTCGTGACACCGAGCTGATGTTCGTCATCGGCTCGAACACGACGGAGGCCCATCCCATCATCGCGATGGAGATGAAGCGGGCGAAGCTGCGCGGGAGCAAGCTGATCGTCGCGGACCCTCGCGCGATCTGGCTGTCCGAGATCGCGGACGTCTACCTGCAGCTGCGGCCGGGCACGGACGTCGCCCTGCTCACGGCGATGGCCCACGTGATCATCGGCGAGGGGCTGCACGACAAGGCCTTCATCGCGAAGCACACGGAGAACTTCGAGGAGGTGGTCGCGGCCGTCTCCGGCACCACCCCCGAGTGGGCCGAAGAGGTCACCGGCTGTGCGGCCGAAGACATCCGCCGGGCCGCGCGCATGTACGCCACGACGCGCAAGGCGGGCATCTACTACACGCTCGGCATCACGGAGCACACGCACGGGACCGACAACGTCTACAGCCTGGCGAACCTGGTGCTGATGACGGGGCACCTGGGCATCCGCAGCGCGGGCATGAACCCCCTGCGCGGGCAGAACAACGTGCAGGGCGCCAACGACGCGGGGGCCTCGCCGGTCTTCTATCCGGGCTACCAGAAGGTCACGGACCCGGCAGCGCGGGCCAAGTTCGAGCAGGCCTGGGGCGTGCCGCTGTCGCCGCACGACGGGCTCAACCTCAACGTGATGATGAAGGAGCTGACGAAGGGCAACGTGAAGGGGCTCTACGTCATGGGCGAGGACATCGTCCTGTCCGAGCCGAACGCGTCCCAGGTCGAGCTCGGGATGAACAAGTGCGAGTTCGTCGTGGTGCAGGACATCCTCCCCACCGTCACGATGCAGTACGCCGACGTCGTGCTCCCGGCCGCCTGCTTCGCGGAGAAGGAGGGGGTGTTCACGAACTCCGATCGGCGCGTGCAGCGGGTGCGGAAGGCCGTCGAGCCGCCGGGGCAGGCGCGCCCCGACTGGGAGATCGTGGCCGACCTGGCTCGGGCCTGCGGGTACGACATGCCGCGCTACGAGAGCCCCGCCGAGGTCTACGCGGAGATGGCCTCGCTGTCGGAGAAGTTCGGCGGCATCAGCCACGAGCGCATCGAGGCCGAGGGCGGCCTGCAGTGGCCCTGCCCCACGGACACCCACCCCGGCACGCCGACGCTGCACGGAGACGGCCCGCTCAAGGGCAAGGCGCCGTTCCAGGGGGTGAGCTTCCGGCCGTCGGACGAGCTGCCCGACGACGAGTACCCCCTGGTGCTGTCCACCGGCCGCACGCTGTACCACTACAACTGCGGCACGCAGACCCTCCGCGCCGACGGCGCCATGGCGAAGCAGTCGACGAATTTCATCGAGATGCACCGGCGCGACATCCGTCGGCTCGGGCTGACGGACAAGCAGACGGTCCGCGTGATCTCGCGGCGCGGCGCGATCGAAGCGCAGGTGTGGGAGAGCGCCCGCATGCGCCGAGGCTGCGTGTGGATGCCGCTGCACTTCCCCGACTCGCTCACCAACAAGCTCACGAACGACGCGGGCGACACCGTCACGGGGACGGGCGAGTACAAGGTGTGCGCCGTGCGGGTCGAGCAACTGGGGGCTTGATCCCGACGCTCGCCGCCGGGGCGTGCTAGGAACGCCGCAATTCTCACGCCGGAAGTGCACTTGCAGACATTCGAAGAGCTCGATCTGATCGAGCCCCTCCAGCGCGCCGTCGCCGCGCAGGACTACACGACCCCCACCCCCATCCAAGCCCAAGCCATCCCCCCGCTGCTCGACGGACGCGACGTCCTCGGGTGCGCCCAGACGGGGACCGGCAAGACCGCCGCCTTCACGCTGCCGGTCCTCCAGCACATCGCGGAGGGCCAGTTCGGCGACCGCGGGCGCCGCGCGATCCGGGCCTTGGTCCTCACCCCCACCCGCGAGCTCGCCGCGCAGATCGGCGACAACGTCGAGGCCTACGCCCGGCACCTGCACATCCGCCACACCGTCATCTTCGGGGGCGTGAAGCAGGGGGCGCAGGTCCGCGCCCTGGAGCGCGGGATCGACGTGCTCATCGCCACCCCCGGGCGGCTGCTCGACCTGATCGGCCAGGGGTACATCGACCTGGGCAGCGTCGAGTTCTTCGTGCTCGACGAGGCGGACCGAATGCTCGACATGGGCTTCATCCACGACGTCCGCCGCGTGCTGAAGGAGCTGCCGAGGGACCGTCAGAACCTCCTCTTCTCCGCGACGATGCCTAGATCGATCGTCGAGCTTGCGAGCAGCTTCCTCACGGATCCCGTGCAGATCGAGGTCACGCCCGAGGCGCCGACCGTCGAGGCGATCCAGCAGAGCGTCCTCTTCTGCGAGAAGGCCGACAAGAAGCGCCTGCTTCCCTGGCTGATCCGCGAGCACGACGTGGACTCCGCCATCGTCTTCACCCGCACGAAGCACGGCGCCAACCGCCTCGTGCAGCAGCTGGAGCGGGTGGGCATCGAGGCCTCGGCCATCCACGGCAACAAGAGCCAAGGGGCGCGCACGCGGGCGCTCGACGGCTTCCGCGCCGGTCGGATCCGCATCCTGGTGGCGACGGACCTCGCCGCCCGCGGCATCGACGTCGACGGCGTGAGCCACGTCTTCAACTACGACCTCCCGAACATCCCCGAGAGCTACGTCCACCGCATCGGCCGGACGGCGCGCGCGGGCCGCGAAGGGGTCGCCATCGCCCTGTGCGAGCCCAGCGAGGGCGAATACCTGCGGGACATCGAGCGCCTGATCGGCTTCACCATCACCGTGGATGAAGACCACGACTGGCACAGCCCGAACGCGATCCCGCCCGCGGGGGGACCGAAGCGGCGCGGCGGGAAGCCGGGCAACCGCCCGGGCGGCGGGCGAGGCTCCGGCGGACGCGGGGGACGCGGCGGACGGGGCGGACGGGGCGGTCGGGGGCGAGGCGGCCGTCACCGTCGCTGAGCGATAGACTCGGGGGCCCCGCTCCAGGATCGCCGTGCACGACGCCCTCTACGCCCGCTTCTTCGACGAAACCCACGAGGCGTTCCGCGCCCAGTGCCGACGGTTCGCGGAGACCGAGATCCTCCCCCACGCCGAGGCCTGGGAGGAGGCGGGCGCGTTCCCCCGGGAGCTGTACGTCAGGGCCGCGCAGGCGGGCGTCTTGGCCCCCGGGTTCCCGGACGAGTACGGCGGGGGCGGCGGCGACGTCTTCCACACCGTGGTGGCGGCCGAGGAGCTCATGCGGGGGACCTCCGCCGGGACGGCCGTCGGCCTGGCGAGCTTCTCCATCGCGCTGCCCCCGATCCTGAAGCTGGGGACGGAGGAGCAGAGGCGTCGGTTCGTGCCGCCGATCCTCGCGGGCGAGCACATCGCCGCCTTGGCGATCACGGAGCCCGGCACGGGCAGCGACGTCGCGGGCATCCGCACCAAGGCCGTCCGGGACGGCGACGACTACCTGATCAGCGGCAGCAAGACCTTCATCACGTCCGGCGCCCGGGCGGACGTCGTGACCGTGCTCGCGCGCACCGGCGACCACCCTCACGGGGGCCTCACCTTCTTCGCCGTGGAGAAGGACATGCCGGGCTACGCGGTGGGGCGCGCGCTCAAGAAGACGGGCTGGTGGGCCAGCGACACCGCCGAGCTGCACTTCGACCAGGTGCGCGTGCCCGCGGCGAACCGGCTCGGGGACGAGGGCTCGGGCTTCGCCGCCCTGATGCGGAACTTCGCCGACGAGCGCTTGCTGCTGGCCGTGAACGGCTGCGCCCTGGCGAACCTCGCGCTCGAGGAGGCCATCGCCTACAGCAAGGAGCGGCACGCCTTCGGCAAGCCGATCGCGGGCTTCCAGGTCATCCGGCACAAGCTCGCGGACATGGCGACGGCCGTGGCGAGCGCGCGGTCGCTCGTCTACCTTGCGGCGGCGCGGCTCAACGACGGCGTGGCGGCGATGGACGAGCTGGCGATGGCGAAGAACCAAGCGTGCATCGTGTCCCGCGAGGTGTGCTGGCAGGCCGTCCAGATCTTCGGCGGCATGGGCTACATGCGGGAGACGAACGTCGAGCGGTACGCCCGCGACGCGCGCCTGCTCCCCATCGGCGGGGGCACCATGGAGATAATGAACGAGCTGATCAGCAGAGGACTCGACCTCTGAGGGTTGCGCTCGCGGCTCAGGCGTATAAGTTACCCACGGGTCATTAACAAGGCCCGGGAGCGCGGATGAAGTACGGCAAGGAGCCCTGGAGCGCGGCGACCCACTTCGGGGGGTTCGTGCTCGCCGTCGTAGGCCTGGTCTTCTTGGTGGTGCAGTCGGCCCACAGCGCCTCGAAGGTGACGGCCATGGCGCTGTACGGCGGGAGCCTCGTGGCGCTGTTCGGGGCGTCGTCCATCTACCACTTCTTCGACCTGGGCGAGCGCGGCAACAAGTGGCTGCGTCGGCTGGATCACAGCGCGATCTTCCTGCTCATCGCGGGCAGCTACATGCCGCCGCTCTTCCACCTGCTGCACGGCTCGGCGCGCGTCACGATGATCGCCGTCGTGGGCGGGATCGCGATCCTCGGGGTCGCCGTGAAGCTCGTGTGGATCGACGCCCCCACGTGGGTCGGCCTCACGCTCTACCTGGCCCTCGGCTGGATCGCGCTGGTCCCGATCTGGTGGATGCTCCCGCACCTCGCGCCCTTGGGCCTGGGCCTGCTGCTCGGCGGCGGGGTCGTGTACACGCTCGGGGCGGTCGTCTACGCGAAGAAGTGGCCGGATCCGTGGCCCACGACCTTCGGGCACCACGAGGTCTGGCACCTGTTCGTCCTCGCCGGCGCCGGGCTGCACTTCGCGTTCGTATACAGCCTCCTGCACGCCCCCGTCCCCACGTTTTGAGCGTGGCGCTCTCCTGTTCCTGCGGCGCGGTCGCGGGAGAGCTCCTCGAGCCCGAGCGGGTGACCCGCGTCGTGTGTCACTGCCGTGGCTGCCAGGCCTACGCGCGCTTCCTCGGTCGGCCCGAGCTCGTGGACGAGATCGGCGGCACGGACGTGTACCAGGTCACCCCCGACCAGGTGCGCATCTCCCGGGGCGTCGACCGCGTCCGCTGCGTTCGCCAGACCCCGAAGGGCGGGCTGCGCTGGTACGCCGACTGCTGCAAGACCCCGATCGTCACGTCCCTGGACAAGCCGGGCGTGCCTTGGATGGGCATGCCGCACCTGTTCGTCGACGCGGAGGACACGCGCGACGCGGGGTTCGGGCCCGTCGAGTTTCGGATCCACGGCGAGGCCGCCCGGGGCCCCGCGCCGGAGGTGCACCCGAGCGGACCGCCGGGCCTCGTGGTCAAGGCGATGGGGAGGACGATCCGGGACATGTTCAAGGGTCGGGCGCGCCCCCACCCGGTGTTCCCCGACGGAGAGCCGCTGGTCCCCTACGTCCTGCTCACGGACGAGGAGCGAGCCGAGATCGGCCTCCCTTAAGCCAGCTGCAGGCCGCAGTCGGAGCAGGCGCCGCGGATGAGGGGAGCCGCGGTGCCGCAGCACGGACACGGGGGCTCTTCGCCCTCGGGCGGCTCTTCGGTCACGAACCGACCCATGAGGGCCATCGTGCGGTGCAGGTCACGCTCCTGAACCAGGAGCTCCATCTTCGTGCCTCACCCGCCGTTGTCCTTGCAGGGGCGCGTCATGGCGGCAGGGATGCCCGCGGCGAGGCACTGCTCGTGCAGCTCCTTGACCGTGCGGATCGCGCCGGTGAGGACCGGGACGGTGCGGCGCCCGCGGAGGGCGTAGGCGGCTTGCTCGGGGGTCATCGCGGGGATTGTAAGGTCGCGCCATGTCCGACGCGACTCCCGACCCCGACGAGACCCCGATCGCGGCCCTCGCCCGGCGCCGGCCGGCCGCCTACAACGCCCGCCACCTGGAGGCCTTCGCGGCCCTCTATCACGACGACGTCGTCGTCTTTCGAGGGGAAGAGGTGAGCCTCCGAGGCCGCGACGCGCTGCGGGAGGGCTATCGGGCGATGTTCGAGCGCTGGGAGTACGGCGCGGCGGTCCCGCAGCGGATGTCGGCGGGGCGCCACTGCGTCGACTACGAGCACTTCTGGCGGGTGAACCCCGAGACGGGCGAGCGCACCGAGGGGACGATCCTCGTGCGGTTCACGGAGCGCGACGGCCTCATCGGCGTCGTGCAGTTCCTCACTTAGGGCTTGGGCAAAACAAATCCGTCGCACCGAGGGCGTCGCAGCGGTTCGCTCGCAAGGAGCGAAGTCGCTGACATGTCTGGACATTCAAGACTTCGACGACGCCGCGAGCGGGCCGCTGCGGCGGCCGAATGCAGGAGTTGTTCTTGCTCAAGCCCTTAGCTCCATTTCAGCTGGAGCTCGAGCTCCTCGGCGCCGTCGGAGACCTCGTGCTCGATGGACAGCTCCGCCTCGACGGGCACGGTGAAGCGCTTGCCGGCCACCTGGATGCGCCACGGCTCGCCCGCCTCCAGGGCGTCGGCGACCCGGCGCAGGGTCGCCACGAAGCGTTCGGTGGGGCAGTCGCGTTCGACGTCTCGATCGGCCATGGGGAACCTCCGGCGCGGAGGATAGACCGTCGGTGTCGCAAAGATGTCACCCGCGGCGCGTGGATGGCATCGACGGGGCCCAGGTGTCGCGATCGAGACAGTCGCCCGGGGTTCGGCGGACGCGAAGCGAGCCGAGGGGCACGGCAAGCGCCCCAAGCGCGCGCAGGGAGGGACTCGGGACGAGCCCGACCGGAGATCCGGAGGCAGCGCGGGGCCCCCGGCGAAGAAGTCGGCGGACGCGAAGCGAGCCGACCTTCTTCGTTGGGGTGCCTAGCACGACTTGGTCACTTGGCTCGGTCGACCGGCTCGCTCCGAGGCACGGGCTCCTTCTTTACTCCTCGTCGCGGGTCTCGACCCGCTTCCTCGTCGTTCATCGGCCCCGCACCCCGGTTCTTCGCCGCTCTCGGTCGCAAAGTGACCAAGCAGTGCTAGAAGTAGAACTTCAGCTGCGCGTAGAACTGTGAGGGCATCAGCCCGAACTCGCTGTTGCTGTGGACGATGTCGAGGACCTCGTCCTCGGGCAGCGGCTGGAACGTCGTGGGGTCCACGAGGTCGATCAGCTCCGCGTCCTCCGGCCGGGCGCCGATGGTGATGAACCCGCCGATGGCGAAGTCCGCGTTCTCGGACACCGACCAGGTGAGCCCGGGCCCGATGAGGAAGCTCGGGTCCCCGAAGTTCGTCATCACCGTCGCGTTCACGATCACGATCGGGATGATCTCCTGGCTGATGGTGATCCCTCCGTAGAACGTCCCCATCGTCCACAGCTCTCCGCCCGCGAACCGCGGCCGCGTGGCGACATGCAGGTACTTGGTCCGGTCCGTCGCCCCGGCCGTCTGCACGTACAGCTCTCCCATGAGGCTCATGCCGAACCCCGTGCGCACGTCGGCCCCCACCACGGCGCGCACGAACGGCGGGCAGGCCTCGTCCGCGTCCGCGAGGGGGTTGGCCCCGGGGCACTCCTCCTCGCCCTCGAAGGGCACCGTCACGGTGAGGTCCGCGTGCACGCCGACCGGCCCGATCGACGACGCCGTCCCCATCCCCACCACCAGGTCCTTGCGGATCTTGGCGACGAAGAAGTTCAGGTCGGTGATGCCCACGGTGAACCCGCCGTAGCCCGCCGCGAAGAGCCCCTCCAACGTGAACTCGTCCAGCACACCGACCACGCCCGTGAGGCGACCCGTGGCCCCGAAGAACCCGTCGAAGCGGACCGCGTCGACCCCCGGCTTGTACTCGCGGTCCACGACCTGCGGTGTGTACGGCGCGAGCAGGTCCATCGGCGTGAAGAAGAGCCCCGTGCCGAAGCTCACGGGCTGGCGCCCGATCGTGATGTCGAGGCCGGGCAGGTGGAAGCTCAGGTTGAGGCGATCGAAGCGCCCCGCGAGCTCGAAGTTGGGGGTGTCCACCGCCGTGTAGGAGAGCGTGATCGCCTCCTCCGCCACCGGCGCCCCGGTGCCCGCCGAGAGCCCGAAGGTCGTGTCCTCCGCCGGCTTGAAGCGGGAGGTGAGCGAGTGGTGCAGCTCCCAGCTGAGCCAGGTGGAGTAATCGCCCGAGAACTTGAACCGGAAATCGAGCGCCGCGGAGGCGATCGGGTCCTCGGGCATGATCACGTGCTCGTAGGGGAAGACGGCGTCGAAGAAGCCCTTGACGTCGCCCCCGACGTCGATCTGGAGCTTCTCCTTGTCGACGACCCGCGCCGCCTCGGCGGGCCCCGGGACCGCGCACCCCAGCGCGACGATCGCGAGGAGCCGGCGCCTCATCTACTTCCGCAGGCTCTGCATCGAGAACGTGCCGGCGGGCAGGTCCGGATTGAACTCCAGCGACTCGTAGGTGATCTCGGTGAACTCGTCCGGCTCGTCCGCCGGGACCAGGCGCATCTTCATGGGGACCTTTCGGCCCTCGATCTCCCGGATGTCGAGGAACTGCATGGTGCGCACGAGCGCCCCGTCCTCGTCCCAGTAGGTGATCTCGTCCGGGATCCGGTCCGATCCGCGGACCTTCACCACGACCTTCCCCCACACGATGGCCGCGTCCTCTTTCGGCACGCACTCGATGACCCAGTGCCCCGTGCCGTCCGCGGCGGGCTCCTGCGTCAGCTCGTACGTGAACTCGTCGGCCAGGCGCTCGCTGCGCACGAGGTCGTTGTTGGTGAAGTGCGACCCCATCCACGCACCCGACATCATCGACGCGGGGACCTTCATCGTCCGGTCGACCTTGGGCAGGTAGTTCCAGATGTTGTCGTCGACCATCAGCGTGGCCGTGCCCGCCTCCTTGGCGGGGGACACGATGCGGATCAGCGACTTCTCCTCGCCCTCCGACCAGCTCTCCATGACCAGCGTGCGCTCCCAGCGCTTGGTCTTTACGTGCATGGCCACGCGGGCCTTGCTCGACTCGCCGCGCTGCACGTCGTCCACGCCGTTGAGGAGGTCCTCCACGGAGGGCTTGCCGTCCTCGGCGAGGGCCGCCGGGGCGGCGACCAGCAGGGCTGCGATCAGGGCGACGTACTTCATTTGCGGATGTCCTCGTCGATCTTTCCGTCCACCAGCCGGACGATCCGACGGGCGTGCTCCATCACCTTGGGATCGTGAGTCGCGAAGACGAAGGTCACGCCCTCCTCCTCGTTGAGCTTCTTCATCGTCTCGATGAGGGCGTACCCGGTGGCGCTGTCGAGGTTCGCCGTGGGCTCGTCCGCCAGGACCAGGGCGGGCGATCCGGCGATCGCCCGGGCCACCGCCACGCGCTGCTGCTGACCTCCCGAGAGCTCCGTCGGACGGCGGTGCTCCATGCCCTCGAGCCCGACGGTCTTGAGCGTGTCCATGACCTTCTGCTTGCGCTCCGCCTTGCCCTTGCCCTGCATCAGCAGCACGAACTCGGCGTTCTCGTAGGCCGTGAGCACCGGGATCAGGTTGTAGGCCTGGAAGACGAACCCGATGCGATCGAGCCGGAGCTTCGCCAGCTCGGCCTTCTTCATGCCCGACAGCTCGCGGCCTTCGACCTTCACCGAGCCCCCGTCCGGAATGTCCAGGGCGCCGATCTGGTTGAGGAGCGTGGTCTTGCCCGAGCCGCTGGGGCCCATGAGCACGGTGAACTCGCCCGGCTCGATGTCCAGGTCGACCCCGCGCAGGGCGGGGACCTTCACGGCCCCCTGCTTGTAGGTCCGCTTCAGTCCGCGAACTTCGACGATGGCCATGGTGCGTTCCTAGACGTGGCGCATGGCGGAGGCGGGACGCAGCGCGCCCGCCTTCCATGCCGGGTAGACGGTGGAGAGGACGGAGAGGAGCACGGCCACGGCGCAGTAGATGGACATGCTGAACCAGTCCCACTGCGCCTTGATGACGGTGCTGATGGAGACGCCCGCCATGTCGAAGGACTCGCCCATCATCTCGCTGTAGTCGATGCCCTCGGTCACGAGGTACGACGTGATGGCGCTGCCGAACAGCAGCCCGATCCCGGCCCCGAGGATCCCGATGAGCAGGCCCTCGGTGAGGATCATGGAGCGGAGCTTCAGGGGCGGCGTGCCGAGCGCGAGCATCACCCCGAACTCGCGGATGCGCTCCATGACGCTCATGAGGATCGTGTTGACGATCCCGAAGGCGACGATGATGCCGATGATGAACATGAAGCTGTTGTTGGTGCGGCGGTCGGTCTGGGTGAACTCGTAGATCTCGGCGACCGCCTCCTTCCAGCCCAGGATCTCGAGGCCCGCCGTCGACCCCACGGCGCTCTGGACGGCCGCCAGCGCGGCCTCGGAGTCGTCGCTCGCCTCCAGGTGCACGGAGATCTGGCTCGCCCCGCCGGGCTGCCCCAGGAACTGCTGCGCGGCCTCGAGGGTGGTGATGGCGAGGATGCCGTCGGCCTGCGCGGAGCCGGTCTCGAGGATGCCGCGCACGCGGAACAGCTGGCTGACGACCTCTTCCTTCCCCTGCCCCATCAGCACCAGCTTCTTGCCGAGCTTGACGTCCAGGGTCTCGGCGAGCTTCGCGCCGATGAGGATCCCGCGCGTGTCGCCGGGCTCGAGCCACTCCCCCTCGGCGACCTTCGTGTGCCACTCGGACACCTCCGTCTCGACGTCCGGCTGGATCGCCGTGATGCCGACCCCCGCGGAGCTCGTGGGCGACGTGAGGAGGCCGCCGAAGAAGGTGCGCTGGACGACCGTCGCCCCCGGCCACGCCGCCGCGACCTCCTCGGCCACGGCCGCGGCGTCGGGGACGGTCCGCTCGACGGCGTCCGGGTCGTCCTGCCACCCCTCGGGCTGCACCACGACGTGACCGGCGATCGTGCTGATCCCCTTCTTGATCATGTCCTGGTACATGCCGTGGTTGAGGTTGTTGCCCACCATGATCAGGGTCAGGCCGCCGCTGATCGCGGCGAGGGTGATGCCCGTGCGGAGCTTGTTGCGCCAGAGGTTGCGGAGCGCGAGGACGAGCATGCTCAGGACTCCCTCATCGCCTGCACGGGGCGCAGCAGCGCGGCGCGGGCGGCGGGCCAGATCGCGGCGGCGATGGACACCATGAAGACGAAGATGGTCGTGACGACGAACGGGAACGGCCGGACCGCGCCGTAGAACCGCGTGGGGAAGGTCACGCCCTGCCAGCTGAAGCCCTTGCCTTCGGCCGTCTCGTAGGGGAAGCCGTACTCGACCAGCAGCCACACTCCGACCGCGCCGAGGGCGAGCCCGATCGCCGTCGCGACGGCCGTCAGGAGGATGCTCTCGAGGATCACCAGCGACATCATCTTGGTGCGTGTCATGCCGATGGCGCGCAGCACCCCGAGCTCGCGCGTGCGCTCGAAGACGGTCATCAGGTTGGTGTTCAGGATGGCCAGGCCGGCGACGCTGAAGATGATGAACAGCATGAAGAAGAGGCTGACGTCCCGCATGCCCATCATCTGGGCCATCGTCGGGTCGGCCTCCTCCCAGCTGCGCACCTGCACCCCCTCGCCCGCGGCCCCGGCGACGGCGGCGGTGATGGCGGCGGACTCGTTCATGTCCTCGCCCACCACGAGGATCTGGTGCACCTGGTCCTCGAGGGCGAGGATGCGCTGCAGGTCGGCGACGTGCAGGTACGCGCCGGTCTTGTCCATCTGGTCGAGGCCGGTGGAGTAGGTGCCGACGACCTTCAGCAGCTCGTTCGCCATGGAGCCGTCCGCGGCCTGCCCGAGGAAGATCAGCTCCTCGCCGAGCTTCAGCTCCAGCTCCTTCGCCATGGCGTCCCCGATGACCACCTCCCCCGCGGCTTCGGGCGACAGGTACTCGCCGGTCACGACGTTCTGCGAGCGATCGGTGATGGCGAGGTCCGCCACCGGGTCGATCCCGACGTACCGGGCACCCACCGAGGTGGTGTCCGACGCGGCGAGCCCGAACGTGAACATCCGGCCCGACGCGCCCGTGACCTCGGGCAGCCCGGCGAACCGGTCCACCAGCTCACCCGGGACGGTGTCGTACATCTGCTCGCGGCCGGGCCAGTCGGGGTGGTTGGCCTGCGCGTGGCCCAGCTGCTGCCGGACCATGATGTCGGCCATCATGTCGAACATGCCGTCCTGCATGGACGACATGGAGATGACGAGCCCCATGGCGATCGCCATGCCGGACGCCGTGATCAGCGTCCGACGACGGTGCCGCCAGAGGTTGCGCCAAGCGATGCGGACCAGGGTCATGCCTTCTCTCCTCGGGAGGCGCGCCAATCGGCGATCATCTTCGGCATCTCCACCTCGAAGAACGCGTACAGGTCGTGCATGTCCTGGAGCCGCTCCTTGCGCTCGGGCGCCTCGTCCTCCAGGACCCCCAGGCCCTCCTCGGCGAGCTCTCGAAACAAGCGAATCGCGGCCTGCTTCGCCTCGAACATGCGGACCCAGGAGCCCTCGTTCATCCGGTAGTAGGTCGCTCGCTCGCCCCGGACCGGGACCCGCTCGATCAACCCGGTCATCTCCAGCGTCCGAGTGGCGGTGCTGATCGAGGCCTTGCTCGCCATCACCCCCTCGGCGATCTGCGCGAGCGACTGCGTGGGCGGGTCGCAGATCAAGAGCCAGCCCATGACCCGCCCCATCATCCGTTGGCTGCCGTGGTTCTCCATGAACAGCCCGACGCGCTCGACGAACTGGTGGATGCGGTGGGTCTTGAGGTCGTCGTCCATGCGTCGTTCAGGAGATCCTAAACGTTCCGAACATCCATTTCATCCAGGTGCAACCGATTGCTGCATCCGTGGCGACGGTCGTGCCCAGCAGCGGGCCCCATGGCCGCGAGGATAGGCGAGTCAGCCGAAGAGGAAGACCACCGCCGCGGCGAACAGCGCCGCCCAGGCGCCCGACTCGATGCGCGTCGGCACGTGCTTGCCCTGGGCGCGGATGGCCTCCCGCGCGTCCGCGTCCGCGTAGGTGTCGGTCCGGGCTTGGAGCCGGGCGAGCCAGCGGTCCGTGGCGACGGTCGTGCCCAGCAGAGGCAGGACCCCGAGCGCCGGGAGCGCGCCCGCCGTCGCGAGCACCGCCGCCAGCGCGCTCCCCCCGGCGACCGCCATCACGCGCCCCACCCGCACCGCGCGCCGGGCCCCCAACGCCACCGACGCCGTGTAGATGTCCTCGCGCTCGTCCTCGTCCAGGTCCTCGGCGTTGTTCACGAGCAGGATGCCGCTCTGCATCGTCGCGAAGGCGACCGCCACAGCGACCCCGAGGGCCGAGACCGTGCCCGTCACGGCGATCTCGAGGAACGCCATGGGGAAGAGGAAGAGCAGGCCCATGTAGGCCCCGATCTGCCAGACGCCGCGCGACTTCATGCGGATGGGCGGCGCCGTGTACTGCACCGCGAGGAACACGCCCAGCACGCCGAGGAGCGCCAGGTCGGTCCGCCCCAGGGCGATCACGAGGTGCGCGGCGACCGCCACCGAGGCCAGCGCCGTGGCCGCGATCTGGGCCTTCACGTTCGCTACCCCGAGGGTGCGGACCGCCTCCGACAGGTGCGTCTTTCGGTGCACGTCGACCTCGCGGTCCATCAGGCAGTTCACGAGGTCGCCGAGGTGGAACCATAGGAAGAAGAGGAGGAGGACGTCGAGCATCGTCGCGGTCGCGAGGGCCGCGAGGTCCGGGGCTGCGAGCAGCGCAGGGATCGTCAGGATCGGGATCTCGGCCTTGAGGAACTCGGGCCGACGGAGCCGCCACGACGCGTGCAGCTTCGCCCGCCAGCCCGGCCGGGGATCGAGGACGTTCACCCGGAGCAGGTGGCGGGGCCCCGCGGCGTCGTAGGCCCGCCGCCCGTGCAGCAGCGCGTGGTTGTCGGCGATCACGAGGTCGCCGTCCTGCCAGCGGTGCTCGAGCAGCACGTCGGGCCCGTACAGGACGTCGCGCAGCTCGGCGTGCAGTCGATGTGCGTCGGGGCCCTCGGGCGCCGCGGCGACGGGGTTGAGATCGTCGACGGGCTCGGCGTAGCGCAGCACCGGGGTGCCGCCGGTGGCGTGCCGGTCCACGACCTCGGCGGTGAACGTGCCCCCGTAGTGGGCCTTCTTCTCGGTCGTGTAGCGCACCCGGGTGGCGCCCCAGCGCGCCCGCTGCTCGTCGGTCGCCTGGTCCAGGACGCGGCGCGTGTCCACGAACGTCGTCTCGCCGCCCGCGACGGGCGCCTGCACGCAGCGGAAGACGAGCCAGTGGGGCACCTCGTCCGCGAACGCCCCGTCCCAGTGCAGCGGCACGGGGTGGTCCGTGTAGAGGTAGTTGTCGGCCTCGGCGTCGTGCTTCAGCTCGTGCACGGCGCCGAACCGCCAGGGCTGCAGGCGGCCCAGGGCGCGGCAGTCACGGGCCAGGGCCTCGGGCGGCTGGGGGGCGACCCCGCGGACGACGATCACGCGGTGTTCTTCCGCGAGCGCCGTGAGGGCGTGCAGGTCGAGGCGCTGCCACGGCGTCCCGGCGGGGACGGTGACCTCGAGGCCGAACGGTCGGAGGGGCTGCGTCTTCATCGCTCGTAGTGGCTCGGCCGGCCGTCGACCAGCACGAGGCGAGCCTGCGACTCCTCGGCGTCGCGCCGCTTCACCAGCTCGAAGCCGTCCTCGCCCAGGAGCGCCACGCCGTGCCAGGGGGTGAGCCACGCGTCCGCCGTGGCGACCAGGTGGACGCCGAGCTTGTCCGACAGCGCGGGCTGGGGGTGGATGCTGAGGCGCACGGCGTCCGGGAACTGGAAGGCGACGAGCCGACCCCACGCCCGCGACCGCCGCAGGAGCTCGATCGCGTCGGTCCCGGCGCTCTTGCGGATCTGGGTCCGACTCCGGCGGTCGACCCCGAGCCGGTCCTCGAACAGGAACCGCTGGAGGCCGTCCAGCAGCGTCCGGAGGGCGGGCACCTCCCGGGCGCGCCGGCGCAGCTCCTCGGTGTCCTCCGACCACCCCTCCATGAGCCGGGCGCGGGCGTCGGCGGGGGCCATGGGTCCGAAGGCGTCGGGCAGGTCGAAGCGGCGGACCGACGGCAGCTCCTCGATCAGGGCGTCGATGTGCTCGCCGTACGCGATCACGTCCTCGTCCGACACGCCCACGAGGTCCGCGAACACGCCGCCGTCCGAGCACAGCGTGAGGGTCACGCCGGGGGGGTGGGCCTCGGCCAGCTCGTCGCAGAGGTCCTGGAGCGACCGCAGGGCCAGGCGCTCGGCCATGTCCGGGAGCGGCCCGAGGGTCTTGAAGGGGCTGGGCGACTTGGCCGGGAAGCCCGGAAGGACGAGCTCCAGGGGCCGGTCCTCGGCGACGGCCGCACGCACGCGGACGAGGTGGGGAGCCATGGCCGCCTCGTCCACCGGGCCCACGCTGGGGAGCGCGCGGCGGTGCCGCATCAGCCGCGACACGACGATCTTCGCCCGCTCCTCCACGTCGGCGCTCACCGCGGCGGTGAGCCGGTCCCCGAAGGCCGCGTCGAGGCGGTCGAGCGGCGCCTTGATCGGCGGCAGGAGGATCATCGGGACCGCCCCGGCGAGCACCTTGCAGGCGACGCGCAGGACGTCCCGCGCGAGGCGACCTTCGACGTCCTGGGTCCACACCAGGACCAGGAGGAGGTGGATGCCGTAGACGAGGCGGCCCAGGGCGGCGCGGTCCTTGAACTCCTTCGGGGCGTCCGTCGCGCCCGCCACCGCGGCGTGGAAGGCGGCCGAGTTGCGCGACCGGATGGCGGCCGTGGCGTCCGAGAGCGCGCCGAGGGGGCCGGTGGGATCGATGCCCGCGGCGATCAGGGCCGTCAACGTGGGGCGGTGGGCGTCGAGGAACCCGAACTTCGCCTCCATCAGCGCGCCGAAGCGCTCCGCGACGGTGCCCTCGGGCAGGTTCGGGATCTCCCGCTCGACCTCGTCGGCGACCCGCCGGTAGAGCGCCAGCCCCAGCCCGTGCTTCGACGGGAAGTAGGCGTACGCGAGGCCGAGCGAGCACCCGGCGCGCTTCGCGACCTTGCGCATCGTGGTGGCTTCGAACCCCCGATCCGCGAACTCCTGGAACGCAGCTTCGAGGATGCGGAGGCGGGCGGACTGTTTGGGCTGCTTCGTCATTGAACGTGTTCATCCATTGTTGTTGAACGTGTTCATCGTAGGAACTTGAACATGTTCAGTCAACACGAAAATGAACGTGTTCAACGCGCCCGCGAACTTGCGCGCCCCCCCTCGGTCGCGCTACCCCGGGACGCATGCACGTACTCGTCCCCCTGATGTTGCTCTTCTCCAGCACGATGATGGCCCTGGCCTGGCTGGGCCACCTGCGCTTCAAAGACGACTGGAGCTTCTGGATGGCCCTCGGCGCGAGCTGGCTGCTCGTCCTCCCCGAGTACCTGCTCAACGTCGGCGCCACGCGCATGGGCCACGGGATCTTCACCGGCGCGCAGATGGCCACGATCCACCTCGCGGGCGGCGTGGTGTGCGTGACGCTCGTCTCTCGGTTCGTGCTCGGGGAGCACCTCGGGACCCGTCAGCTCGTCGGCTTCGGGCTGCTCATCGCGGCCGTGTGGCTGATCCTGGGCCCTAACGGGTCCGAAGGTACGCGATGAGGTCGCGCCGCTCCTGAACCGACAGGCTCTCGCACCCGAAGGTGTGCCCCCGGGCCGAGAACGGGGCGACGTCGCCGGGGGGCCGAGCCTCCAGGCACAGCAGCTGCTCGAGCGAGTCGAGCGCGCCGTTGTGCAGGAGCCGCTCGAACGCCCACACGCCCACCAGGCGCGGGGCCTTGATCCCGCCCGTGTCGTAGGAGTGGTCGAAGTCGGACAGACCGCAGCACAGCTCGCCGTCGGCGTCCGGGGCGCCCCACTTCGCGAGCTGCGGGTCGGTCCCGATCTCGTCCCAGTCGAAGATCTCGTGCCCGCCGCCGCGCGGTCCGCCGTGGCACGCGAGGCAGCCGCCGTCCTCGAAGACCGCCTCGCCCGCGGCCACCGCCGAGGCGGCCGGCGACGTCGGGGGCGACGGGGCGCGGAGGGACAGGACGAACTCCTCGAGCGGCTCCAGCTCGGTGTCCGGCCACTCGGAGAGGTCTCCCCCGCCCACGTGCACGAACGCCCGCGCGAAGTCGAGGATCGACCGCGTCCCCCCGGTCCACCCGAGCTGGGCGTGGCCGCTGCCGTACCGGGCCGCGTCGACGTCGTCGGGGATGCCCCACAGGGGGAGGATCCGGCTGACCGTGTGGACGCCGTCGTCGGCCGGGAGCGGCGCCGTGAGGAAGTCCATCGTGCCGCTGCGCCAGGACGCGTACTCGCCCTCCACGTCGTACGGCACCTCGGGGATGTCGCCCATCGCGGTGAGCAGGGGGATCATGTTCATCATCATCCCGAGACCCAGCAGCGGGTCGTCGCGGAACCGGTCGACCATCGGCTGGATCGCGGCCATGGCGTCGGGGTGGTGGTCGTTCGGATCGAACCCGGGCATGCCCGCCAGGGGGCCGAGCATGATCGACAGCATGTGCGTGCCGTAGTCGTACCGATGGTTGGGGTACCCGACCGCGTAGCGGCCGTCGGGCATGCGGCCGAAGTGGCAGGACGCGCAGGTCATGCCCAACGCGTCGGCGTTCCCGAACCGGCCGCTCACGCCGAAGCCGAGGGCCCGAGGCACGTCGGCGTAGGGGTCGCGGACGAGCCCGAACTCCGTGAACCCCTCCCCCGCGAAGTCGGGGAAGTTGCGACCGACCCAGTCCAGCAGCGGCTGGGGGATGCCGTCGGTCCCCATCGGCTCTCCGAAGAAGCGCGCCTTGCCGCACAGCAGCTTCTTGCGGCGGTCCATCGGGTCCGCCTTCCAGGCATCGCAGGCGTCGGCGAGCGTGCCGTGCTCGAGCAGGGCCTCGAGGCTCGCCGACACGTTCGTCAGCCCCTCGCCGCTGTCGGGCTGGGGCGCGAACGGGTCGAGCGACTCGACGGGCGGCACCGGGTCCTCCGGCGCGCCGCTGCACTCGAGCCGCGCCTCGAAGGGCCCGCGCGAGCCCGCGAACCCGTCTACCACGAGGTAGTAGCGCTCCCCCTCCCGGGCGTCGAACGACAGGGAGTTGAACCCGTAGTCCAGGGCCGCCCCGCTCGTGCAACCGACGCGGGCGTCGAGCACGAAGAGGTCGTGGTTGAGGACCGAGGGGCTCGGGTCGACCAGCGCGAACTCCACCTCTTCGGTCGCCTGCGCGTCGAACCAGTAGGTCACCTCCGGGCCGGAGTAGTTGCCCACGGCCACGTCGTAGAAGTCGAGGACGTCGGTGGCGCCCGCGTTCCAGTCGCCGTTGTCCGACGCGATCACGTCGCCGCAGCGGAGCTGCCGGGCGGGGAAGCAGGTCGGCCCGTCCCCCAGGTCGGGGCCGTCGGACCACGCGGAGTCGGCGGGCGCGGACGTGGACCCGCCGGACCCGCAGTCGCCGTTGGCGAGCAGGAGGGGGAGCAGGAGCAGGACGATCGGGGCGCGGTTCTTCATGGCCGCAGTTGTACGGACGGGCGCGTCACGCCGGGGCAACAGAGATGTGGACAAGCGGCGACGGCGCTACCCTGCGGGCGATGCGTGCCCTCCGCTGCCTGGTCCTCGCCCTCCTCGTCGGCTGCTCCGACGTCTCGGTCATCTCCGACAACGTGGCCCCGGTCGCCACCATCGAGCTGCCGGACGCAGGCGCGATGGCCACGGTGGGCGAGCCGGTGGTGCTCCAGGGCATCGTCTCGGACGAGGCCACGCGCGCCATCGAGCTGGAGGTGGTGTGGTCGTCGTCGCGCGACGGGGAGCTCGCCACCGGGGCCCCCGACACCGACGGACGCACCCGACACACCGCCGAGGACCTGTCGCCTGGGCTGCACATCCTGACGCTCCAGGTCACGGACGCGCAGCGCGCGGTGGGGCGCGACACGGTGACCGTCGACGTGCGCGACGCCGTGGTGGGGAACCGCGCCCCGACCGCGCCCGTCCCGGCCGTGTCCCCCGAAGAGCCCCTCCCGTCCGACGATCTCGTGTGCTCCATCGCGAGCCCGTCCACGGACGAGGACGGCGACGAGCTCACCTACTCCCTGGTGTTCAGCCTCGGCGGCCAGGACCGGGCGGACGTGTCCGGCGTCGACGCGACGGGGATCCTGACCGTGCCCGCCGCCGACACGGCGACCGGCGACGAGTGGCGCTGCACCGCCGTCGCGGACGACGGGGAGGACGAGGGCGACCCCGGCTGGGTGGACACGACCGTCGTGTGCCCCGAGGGGTCCGGCGCCCACGAGGACTGCCCCGGCGTCAGCTGCCTGAGCGTCCTGCAGGCGGGCCACTCGACGGGCGACGGCACGTACTGGATCACCGCCGACACCCCGGGCGCGTTCGAGGTCGCGTGCGACATGACCACGGACGGCGGCGGCTGGACCGGGGTGACGTTCCCGCTCGCCGACACGAGGCTCTCGGGGACGATGAACACCGTCGTCGCGGGCACCATCGAGGGCATCGACCCGGACCACGGGCCCTTCAGCCAAGACGAGGACGCCGGCCACGCATACCAGTACGACGTCGACTGGTCGCCGGGGTACGACGCCTTCTACTTGGGGGCCGACTACCTCGTCGCGTCCAACGCCTGCACCGGGGCCGGCTGCGCGTGCCTCACCGAGGTCGAGTGCACCTCCGAGGTGCAGGGCGACTGCTTCATCCAGACGGACTGGGCCCAGGGCTACAACGCCGCGGCCTGCGGCGCCTTCGGGGACGTCGCGTTCGGAAGCCCCGACGACCCGGGCCCCACGACGTCGTTCGCCGCTCACTGGGGCATCCGCCACTCCTATACGAACCTCCAGACGGTGGGGTTCCCCGGCGGCACCACCGCCTACTCGGTGGGCGCGGGCGCGTCGGCCACGAGCTTCCGGGTCGCCTGGGGCGAGAACGGCGGCCAGTGGGAGGGCTGGTACCCCTGGTACGAGGGGACGGTCTTCCTCCGGTGACGCTGCCCGAGTACGACGACCTCGACGCCATCGGCCTCGCCGCCCTCATCCGGGACGGCGAGGTCTCCCCGACCGACGCGCTGCAGGCCGCCGTCGAGCGGATCGCGGCGCGCAACCCCGCCCTCAACGCGGTGGTGCACGACCTGGAGTCCCGGGCCCGGTCGCGCGTGGACGACCTGCCCGACGGCCCCCTGCGCGGCGTCCCCTTCCTGGTAAAGGACCTCAAGCTCGCGATCGCGGGGACGCCCACGTCCAACGGCTGCCGCCTCACCGAGGACTGGACCCCGGACGTCACGTCGGTCACCGCCGCGCGCTACGAGGCCGCCGGCCTGCAGATCCTGGGAAAGACCAACACCCCCGAGTTCGGGATCATGGGCATCACGGAGTCCGCGCTGCGGGGCCCCTGTCGGAACCCCTGGGACGTCGACCACACCCCCGGCGGCAGCTCGGGTGGGGCGGCCGCGGCGGTGGCGGCCCGCATGGTCCCGATCGCCCACGCGGGCGACGGCGGCGGGTCCATCCGCATCCCCGCCTCCGCCTGCGGGCTCGTGGGCCTCAAGCCGACCCGCGGGCGCGTGACGCAGGCCCCCTTCGCGGGCGAATCCTGGGGCGGGTTCGTCCAGGAACACGTCGTGAGCCGCACGGTCCGGGACAGCGCCCTGCTCCTCGATCTCGAGGCCGTCCACACCCCCGGCGAGCCCTACGCGCAGCCCGCGAAGGAGCGGCCGTGGCTCGACGAGGTGGGGGCCGCCCCCGGCAAGCTCCGGGTCGCCTTCGCGACGGACACGCTCTACGCGGGCGAGACCGATCCGGCCTGCCGCGCGGCCGTGGAGGCGACCGCGGCGCTGCTCGAGGAGCTGGGACACGAGGTCGTGGGGGCCAAGCCCGTCGTGCCGGTGGCGGACATGGTGCGCGCCTACTTCCTGACGGTCGCCACCGGGGTCGCCTGGTTCGTCGAGGAGGCGGCGAAGTACGCCGGGCGGAAGCGCCCCCGCGCGTCCGACTACGAGCCCGCCACCTGGCTGCTGGCCTGCGCCGGCCGCAAGACGACGGCCCCGGAGCTGCTCGCCGCCCAGGTCCTCATGCAGCGGACCGCCCGCGACGTCGCCGCCTTCTTCCAGGAGCACGACGTCTTCGTCACCAGCACCCTGGCGCGCCCCCCGGCGAAGGTCGGCGAGCTGTACCCGTCGGGCAGCAAGGAGCTGCAGCTCAAGGCGCTGGGCCGCTTCCCCCTCGCGCGCCTCCTGGACCTCGCGCTCGAGACCATGGGCACCGACGCCCTGTCGGCCACGCCCAACACGCAGCTCTTCAACCAGACGGGGCAGCCCGGGATCTCCCTCCCCCTCCACTGGACCGGCGACGGCCTCCCCGTGGGGGTGCAGTTCGTGAGCCGCTTCGGCGACGAGGCCACGCTGTTCCGCCTCGCCGCCCAGCTCGAGGAAGCTCGCCCCTGGGGGGATCGAAAGCCGCCCCTGGTCGAGTAGACTCCGCGGCCCTTGCTGCCCCTCGTCCTCGCCCTGCTCGCCCTCGCGGCTGCTCCGCTGCTCGATCCGCTCTGGGATCGGCACCCCCTGATCGAGCGGATCGTGGACGTGGTGGTGGTGATCGTGGTGCTCGCGGTCGTGGGCGGGATGGTCGTGCCCTGGGCCTGGAGCGCGATCGGTCGGCCCGCCGTCCCCGCGCTGCTCGGCGGCGCCCTGTTCGCCTCCCTGCTGCATCGCATCCCGGGCCTCGCAGGGGGCGGCGCGTGGCTCGCCATCGGCGCCCTGCTGCTGCACGCCCTCGTCGACGGCGCGGCGCTCGCAGCCCCCGGAGGGCACGACCACGGGCACCCCCTGGCGGCGGCCGTCCTCGTCCACACCCTGCCGGTGGGCGTCGCCACCTGGCGCATCGTCAAGAAGCGCTCGGGGACCCGGGCGGCCCTCGGAGTCCTCGCCGCGACCGGCGCATGCACGGGCCTCGGGTTCTGGACCACGACCACGGTGAACCCCGCCACCGACTCGCCCCTCGCGGCGCTGTTGCTCTGCGTCCTCGCGGGCGCGCTGCTTCACGTGATCGGCCACCTGCGGCACCATGATCACGACCATGACGACATGTTCTGAGCCCCGGTCGAGGCGGTCGGTCGCCCTCGAGGCGACGGCCTGGGCCCTCGGGTGCGCGGTCGTCGGCGTGGTCTTCGCCCTGCGGCTGAAGGCCCACGCCGGCTACCTGCACGACGTCGAGTCCCTGCTCGTGCCCACCGCCGGCCGCGAGCTGTTCCACGGGCACGCAGGCCAGTTCCGGTGGTTCCAGGCCAACGTGTACCAGGGCTCCTCGCTCGTGGACGCGTTCCTCTCCGCGGCGGGCTTCGCGATGTTCGGCGACGGCCTGTGGGCGTGGAAGTGGTACGGGGTCGGCTACGGCGTCGCCATCGCCGCCGCCGGCGCGTTCGTCCTCACCCGGCTGACCGGACGGGCCGGGGGAGCGGCCTTCGTCGCGCTGATGGGCTGCGCTCCGTTCGTGCTGATGGACGGACTGCTGACCCCCGCCGGCGGCCACGCCTCGGGGTTCTTCTGGGCGCTGATCCCGTTCGTGATCGCGGTGGGGGGACGCGGTCCGCCGACCCTCGCCCGCGGGATCGCGGCGGGGGCGGCCCTGGCCGTGGCCGCTTGGTACACGCGCACGGCGGTCGCGGCCGGGCCCGCGCTCCTCGTCGTCCTCGCGCCGGGAGGCCTCCGGCCGCTGTTCGGGGCGGGAGTCGGGCTGCTCGCGTTCCCCCTGTTGGGGTTCGCGAACGCCGTCCTCCTCACGGCGCACGACGGCCCCCTCGCCAACCGCGGCCTCCCCCTCGTCTTCCGAGAGGTCCTGGGCGCGCTGAGGGTCGACAAGGTGGCTCCGGTCTACGAGGAGAAGGTCCTCGACGTGCTCGGGTTCACGCTCCGCCCGTATCTGTTCGCCCTCACGGGAGGGGGACAGGAGCGCCACCACTTGGAGCTGATGGCCTGGGCGGGTCGGACCTGGAACCTCGCGTGGGTCGCGGCGGCGGCCTCGCTGGGGGTCGTCTCGGTCGGCCTCGCGAAGCCACGTTCCCGGGCGATCGGGTGGGCCGCCGCGGTGCTGCTCTCGCTCGGGGCCGGCTACTCCCTCGTCTACATGGCGGCGCCGCTGCGGATCGACCCCTTGTTCTTCCGTCCCCTCGCCGACCCCGTCGCGGCGGTGGCGCCGGGGGTGCCCGGCCCCCGCTACCTCGTGCCCGTCCACCTCGCCTGGACCTTGGGACTCGCGGGACTCGCGGGGCTCGCGTGGACGTCGTGGTGGACGCGACCTGCGGTGCTGGCGGTGGCGTGGGTCGCCGCCGCGGGGGCGTGGGCCGGGTCGATCGATCGCGACCACTACGCCGAGCCCCCGGAGGTATGGGCCGACCTGCGCCCCTACGACTACCTCGGCTTCTACGGCGTCGGGCTGGGCCGGGGGCCCGGGATGTACTGGCACACGCGCTGCGGCCACCCCGACCCCGTCAGCCGGGCCGCCCATCGACGCGCCGCCGGACGGATCTGGGCCGACGACGCGCGGATGCTCACCGCCGAGCCCGACTACGTCGTGCGTCGACTGGGCGAGTACGGCGAGCGGTGGGGGGCGCTCCTCCCGGAGGACGTCCCCTTCGTGGTGCAGGGGATCGGCAGGGCGCTGGGGAACGCCCGCCACAGCCAGGCCGACGTCGACGCGTCCGCCCTCATCGCAGGCCTGTTCGCGAACGCGGAGACGCTCGGCCGGGAGCGGGGAGAGGTCCTCCTGCGAGGCTTCGCCGAGGGCCTGCCCATCGACTCGTTGCCGCCCACCGCGCAGGCGCGGACCCGCCTGCTCTGCCCCACGACGTCCTGGGGCACTCGACCTCTCTGCACCGTGGTGGGGAAGGTGCACGTGGACACGGAGATCGGCACCGTCTCCACCCCCGAGGCCCTGTTCGGTCGGGGGTTTCATCCCGCGCTCCTCTCGCCCGAGTTGGGCCCCGCCGTCGTCGAAGGAGCGGCCGACCGGCTGCGGTCGGCGGCGCCCGCGACGCAGTGGGCCGAAGAGACCCTGGCGAGCTGGGACTCGGACCTCGCCGGCGCGTTCCTGGCCGGGTGGCGGCGCGCCGACGCGCGGGCGACATGGGCGGCGGGCGACCCCGCCGACCCATTCCTCGTGCCCTAGATCGGAGGGGTGGGCGGCCGGTCCCTTCAGCTCTCGAGGAACTCGGCCCAGGAGATCAACCGGATCCCGAGGGCCTCGACCGCGCCGCGTACCCGGGGAGAGGTCAGGGCGGCGAGCTCGTCCGAGAACCCGTACCCCGCGCCCCAGGCGAGGCCCTGCGCCTCCATGTCTGCCCGGAGCTCCGCCCCGCCCTCGCCGGGATGACCGACGAGCTCCGAGGTGCCCTCGGGCAACCGCGCCAGGAGGGCGAGCAGGGTGCCCGTGTCGAGGCCGCCCGCCACGCCGATGCCGACGCATCGATCGGGGCTGCGTCCGAGGGACCCGGCCGCCCGGGACGCCAGCGAGAGCGCCGCGCGCACCGCCCGACGCGGTCCGGGGCCGCCCTCTCGGGGGCGCCTCAGGCCGATCACGCCCGTCTCGCCCAGCACCCGTCGGCACACCGCCGCGACCCGAGGCAGCAGGTGGGCGTGCTTGTGGCCGTCCACGTGCGTCACGCGAAGCCCCGCGTCCTGGGCGCGACGCACCTGCGCGATCCACTCCGCGGCGAGCTCGTCCGTCCGCGCCCGGCCCGAGACGACGCCCCGCACCGCGGCCCCGAAGTCCACCGGGAAGCGCCCCGAGCCGTCGACCAGGCTCGCGACCTCCCCCGCCGGGAGGACCGGCGCCCCCTCGCACAACGACAGGTGGACCCCCACGTCCCGCACCCCCGCGTCGGTCAGCGCGCGCCGCGTGGCCTCCCAGTCGAGCCCCGCGGTCATCACGGAGAGGGACGTCACGATCCCGTCCCTCCACGCCGTCAGCGCGCCTCGCGTGATGCCGGGAGCGAGGCCGACGTCGTCGGCGCTCACGATGAGGTGCTTCACGCGGACGGGGGGCGGCGACGGCGCAGGGCGAGGCGCAGGGTCTTCACGAGCCCGTGCTCGAAGGCGTACCCGCTCTCCGCGGAGAGGAGGACCCTCAGCGTGCGCGCCGCGTCGTACGGGTAGGCGAGGAGGGGGCGGTCGGCGCCGTTCATGTCCCCCCGGATGCGGTCCACGAGGCTGATCAGGACCCGGTCCGTCTTGGTCTCCTGGCGCGACTCGAGCACGTTCCGCGCGGTGCGCAGGAAGGCCCGCGGGTGGTGCCGGAGGCGGGTCAGGAAGAAGAGCCCGTACGCCTTGCGGCGGAGGCGGCGCAGGTCGTCGTCGTCCAGGGTGTCGTTGAAGGAGACGGACGAGTCGAGATCGTCGACGGTGAGCAGGGACAGGAGATCGAGGTCGTCCACCCGGTCCCCCAGCCCGTCCCACAGCGGCGTCCCCGGGAGCGGGATGAACAGCCCGAACCCCACCTCGTCGACCCCCGCGCGGGCCAAGCGACGCGCGTAGTCGATGGTCATCTCCACGTCCTCCTCGCGCTCGCCCGGGAGCCCGAGGATGAAGTACGCCGCCACCTTCATGCCCATGCCGTGGGCCAGCTCGGCCACGTCCACCAGCTGGTCGAGCTCGAAGTCCTTGCCCTTCTGCACGATGTCGCGGAGGACGCGGGGCGAGCCGCTCTCGGGCGCGAGGGTGATGTGCCGGCAGCCCGACGACTTCATGGCCTCGAGGGTCGCCTCGTCCGTGACGCTCGCCCGGATCCCGTTGGGCGTCTGCCAGTCGATCTCCAGGTCCCGACGCTTCAGCTCCGCCGCCATCTCCAGGATGCGCTTGCGGCTGATCGTCATGTTGTCGTCTTCGAAGTGGAAGTCGCGGATGCGCCACCGGTCGATGCAGTGCTCGATCTCGTCCACGACGTCCGCCGCGGGCCGAGCCCGCCAGCGCGTGTTGCGGCTCTCGCAGAAGGTGCACCCGTAGGGGCAGCCGCGGGAGCTCAGGATGCTCGTCCAGCGGCTCGTCACCGGGCCGTGTGCCTCCTGCGTGGAGACGTAATTCTCCATGGGGAGGAGGTCACGCGCGGGCCAGGGGATGTCCTCCACCTTGCGGACGAGCGTGCGGCTCTGCGGGACATGAAACAGCTCGTCGCCGCGGCGGAAGGCGACCGCCTCGAGGTCGTCGAGCCGCCGCGACCCGGCGAGGTGCTCGCAGAGCTCCAGCAGCGGCTGCTCCCCCTCTCCCGAGACCACGAAGTCGACGTTCGCGTCCTCCAGACAGCGGGCCCACAGCGCCCCGGGGTGCGGTCCCCCGAGCACGACCCGAGCATGCGGGAGGCGATCCTTCAGCCCGGCCATCAGCTCCTCCACCGCGGGGTAGGCGAAGGAGAACAGGTTGCTGATGCCGATGAGCTGCGTCTCGGCGGGCACGGCCGCGACCGTCTGGGCCAGGTCGAGGCCGCGCAGCAGCGCGGGCCCCCGGAACCGGGTCACGCGGCCGGGGGCTTCCCCGAGGGCGTCCACCACCGTGGGGACGACGCCGTGCTCCCGCAGGTACCCCGCCAGGTAGGCCACCCCGAGGGGGGGCGTGATGCCCGCGGCGACCTGAAAGCGGCTGAAGACCTGGGGCGGGTTGATGAGGGTGACGTGCACGGATCAGCGTGTCCGCAGCCACCACGAGAGCGCCTCGCGGCCCGTGGGGACGGCGGCGAGCGGGCTGTCGAAGTGGGAGACCCCGGCCTGCCGCTCCTGGTAATCGACGCCCATCTCCTCGATCCGAGCCCCGCTGCGGTGCGCCTCGACGACGATCTGCGCGTCCACGAACCCGGACTCGGCGTCCAGCGGCAGCTCCTCGATCACGTGCCGGCGGAGCAGCTTGAACGAGAAGTTGATGTTCCTCACCCGAACCCCGAACATCAGCCGCATCAGGAGGTTGTAGCCGGCGGTGTACAGCCTCCGGTGGCGCCGCTGGACGTACTTGCGGGGATACCCCAGGAGCACATCGACCCCGTCCATGCGGTCCAGCGCGTCGACGAAGCAGCGCGGGTTCACCGGCAGGTCGGCGTCGGTGTAGGCGACGATCGCCCCGCGACAGCTCGCGAAGCCCGCGCAGACCGCCGGCCCGTAGCCGCGATTGACCTCGTGGCGCACTACGCGCACGGCGGAGTGCCGCGCCGCGACCTCGTCCGCGTACTTGCCCGAGCCGTCGCGCGAGCCGTCGTCGACCAGGACGAGCTCGAACCCGTCCTCGTGCCCCGAGAGCGCGTCCAGCACCGACTCCACCGCCCGTGGGAGGCTCTCTCGCTCGTTGTAGAACGGGATGAAGAGGCTCAAGCCGGGGTCGGAGGTGCTCACGAAGGTGGTCAGCATACCGACCGAGCCGCGGGGCGAGACACTCGCGCTCCTCGTGCGAAACACGCGCACCTCGGGTGCGAAACACGGTGTTCCACCCCCGCACCGGGAAGCCCCTGTTCGATGGACGTCGCGGCGGTCGCCGACTCGGCACGGCCCTTGCTCCCCCCGAGAGCATCTTCTCTTTGTTCGGAGCCGCCATGTTCGCCACCGCCACCGCTCGCACTCTCCCTCACCCCGACTCCGCCGAGACCCCGGTGGCGTTCGCCCAGGCCCTGGGCCGCTACCGGGTCCTCCGGGAGATCGGCTCCGGGGGCATGGGCCGCGTCCTCGAGGCCTGGGATCCCGAGCTGCGCCGCAGCGTGGCGATCAAGGTCCTGCACGCGCACACGGACGACGACGAGGCCGAGGAGCGCTTCCTCGCCGAGGCCCGCGTGACGTCCCAGCTCGAGCACCCGGCGATCGTGCCCGTGCACGACATCGGCCGGACCCCCGACGGCCGGCTCTACTTCGCCATGAAGTACGTGACCGGACGGTCCCTGCGCGAGGTCCTCCGGGCCCTCGCCGCGGGCGATCGCGAGACCGTCGCGGCGTGGAGCCGACCGCGTCTCCTGGACACGTTCGCGAGGGTCTGCGAGGCCGTCGCCTACGCGCACGACCGAGGCGTGCTGCACCGGGACCTCAAGCCCGACAACATCATGGTCGGGGCCTTCGGCGAGGTGCTCGTGCTGGACTGGGGCGTGGCCCGCGTCCGCGCTCCCGGGGCCGACGCGGAGGACGCCCGGGCCATGCTCGTCCGCACCCCCCTCACCGAGGCGGGCACGGCCGTCGGCACCCCCGGCTACATGAGCCCCGAGCAGGCGATGAGCCGCGGAGACGTGGGGCCCACGGCGGACGTCTTCAGCCTCGGCGCCGTCCTGTTCGAGCTGATGACCGGCCGCCGCGCCTTCCGCGCGCCCTCCATCGCCGCCCTCCTCATGGCGGCGGTGAGCGGCGATCTGCCGCCCTTCGTCGACCACGACGGCGAGCCCCTGCCCCCCGCGCTGGTGGCCGTCATCGAGCGGGCCCTGGCCCCCCACGCCGAGGACCGCTTCGCGGACGCCCTCGCCCTCGCCGACGCGGCCCGCGAGGCCGGGTACACTCCGGCGCGAAGGAGATCTCGATGCGGATTAGGATTCTTGCCGGCGTTGCCGCGCTGTTGATGTGCACGCTCCCCGCGGTGGCGGGCGAGCCGACCGAGCGCAGCGGGCTCCACCGCCGCGGCGACACCCCGTACACGCTGGTCGGGCCGGCCGCCGGGGTCGGCGACAAAGCGCCCGAGATCACGGCGCGACTTCCGAAGACGGGCGAGGTCGTCACCGTCGACCCGGCCGACGGGCGGATCCGGCTCCTGTACGTGCTCCCGTCGATCGACACCGGCACCTGCTCGCTCTCCACGCGGCAGTTCAACACCCGCGCCGCGGACCTCAGCGAGAGAGTCGAGGTCGTCGTGGTGAGCCGCGACCTGCCCGCCGCCTGGAACCGCGCCTGCGAGACGCACGGCATCGACCAGGTGAAGCCCCTGAGCGACTACGAGTCGGGCGCCTTCGGCAAGACCTGGGGCCTGTACATCAAGGAGACGGGGCTGCTGGCGCGCTCGGTCCACGTCATCGATCAGACCGGCGTGATCCGCTACCAGGAGATCGTCGCGAACCAGCCGGACGAGCCGAACTACCGCGCGGCGCTCGACGCGATCGCAGCGATCCTCGCGAAGACGAAGCCCGAGAAGAAGAAGCCCGAGTAGTCCTCACTTCTTCGCGCGCCACAGGGCGTCGCAGAACCACCGATTGCGGTCGTAGAAGCGGGCCTCGTCGGCGAACCCGCCGTGGGACGCGAGGCCGGTGATGTCCGAGTCCAGGTACTTGTAGCTGTACTCGGTGTGGATCGGCTCCCAGGGCGCGAACTTGAACGTCGAGTGCAGCGCCCCGATGTGGACGGACTGCGCCTCGAGGCTCACCAGGTAGCTCTCCATGGCTCCGCTGAACACGTTGTAGGTGCAGAAGAAGCGCCACCGGGACACGTCGAAGTCGGCGTCGAGCTCGGCGTTGATGCGCGCGAGCAGGTTCAGGTTGAAGGAAGCCGTCACGCCCGCGGAGTCGTTGTAGGCCGCGAGCAGCAGCTCGATGTCCTTCTTCAAGTCGAACCCGACGAGCACGTGGTCCTCGGGGTTCAGGGCCCGCCACAGCCGCCGCAGGAAGGCCCGCGCGAGGGGCTTGTTCAGGTTGCCGATGTTCGAGCCCAGGAACAGCACCAGGTTGTGCCGGTCGCTCTGCCGACCGATCCAGCGCACGCCCTCGAAGTATTCGGCGACGAGCCCCGAGATCGCCAGGCTCGGGTACCGGGCCCCCATCGTCTCGATGAGCTCCGCCATGGCCGACTCGGAGATGTCGATGGGCACGTACCGCACGTCCACGCCCGCCTCGAGCAGCCGATCGAGCAGCAGCACCGTCTTGCGGCCGTCGCCCGCCCCGAGGTCCACGAGGTTGATCGGGCCCGCGCCCACCGCCGCGACGATCTCGGCGCCGCGCGTCTCGAAGATCTCCGCCTCGGCCCGGGTCAGGTAGTACTCCTCGAGGTCGGTGATGCGCTGGAAGAGCCGACTCCCCTCGCCGTCGTAGAAGTACTTGCTGCTGATCCGCTTGGGGCGCTCGGAGAGGCCCACGAGGACGTCCTCCGCGAAGTTCTCGCGCGCCGCGTCCGCCAGGTCGACGGACGCCGGGTCCAGGACTCGATAGGTGCGTTCCGGGCTCACTCTTCCTCCGCGCTCCGGGCCGATGGCAGCCCGAAAGATCGGGGGAGCCTACTCCACGCCTACGAGCCGCGGATGGTCTTCCGAGGCGGAGGCGGCTTCGCCATGGGGAACTTCATCGACACCCTGCCGGCCGCCGAAGGTCTGCCGCGCTGGGGAGTCAGCGCGTGGGGTCGAACCGAGTGGCGTCGCGCAGGAAGCTGTGGTCGAGGTACTCACGGTGGATCACGTCGGCCATCTCCTCGGCGGTGTGGAAGCGGTCGTAGTCCACGCGGATCACGGGGATGGTGCGCGAGATGTCCCCGATGAACTCCTCGTACCCGGCGTACAGGGCGTCGAGGTACTCGGCGGTGATCCCGGACTCGACGTCGCGCTTGCGCCCGCGGATGCGTTCGAGGGAGCGCTCGGGGCTCACGTCCAGGTAGACGATGACGTTCGGGCGGCACATGAAGTTGCTCATGTGCGCGAACAGCTGCTGGTACGTGCGGTAGTCCCGCTCCTCCATCAGCCCGATCTCCACGAGCATCTTCGCGAAGATGCTGTCCTCGTAGATCGTGCGGTCCTGCACCGCGGACCGCCCCTTCCAGATGATCTCCTGGTGCTGCTGGAAGCGCCGATTCAGGAGGTAGATCTGGGTGGCGAACGAGTACCGCGCGGTGTCCCGGTAGAAGTCCGCGAGGTACTCGTTGTCCTCGACGGGCTCGCAGTACACGTCGATGTCGAGGTGGGCGCCGAGGGCGTGGGCGAGAGTGGACTTGCCCGCCCCGATCATCCCGGCGATGCCGATGAAGAGCTTTTCGAAGGCCATGGCCGCGAAGTGTACTCGGCCTAGCGCGTCTCGCCGTCGGTGAACGTGCGGAACTCCTCGTCCGTCCCGAGCAGCTTGTCGAGCACCCCGAGGGTCCCGAAGCACTCCTTGTATCGGAAGTGGTGCCAGTCGTGGTGCACCGACCAGCTGGCCCAGGGCAGCGCGTAGCCGCTGTGATGCACCAGCACCGTCGTGATCGCCACGACCGTGTAGACGTAGATGGCGGGCAGCGACGGCGCCAGCAGCACGACGCCGCAGCCCAGCGTCCCGAAGTTGCCGACGGTGAACTCCACCCAGTGCGCGTATTCGCTCGCCATCGCCTCCGTGGTGCGGAACTCGTGGTGCACGCGGTGGACGCGCTTCATCCACCACGGCCGGTGCAGGAAGCGATGCGACGCGTAGAACCACGCGACGGAGCAGGCGCCCATGCCCGCGAGCTCGGCCAGGAACCGCCCCAGGGTCGGCAGCTCCGCCGACGGCGCCCAGCCGTGCAGTCGCAGGCCGGCCCACATGAGCACCAGCATCACCGGCGACCAGATCACCTGGTTCATGAACAGGTTCCGCAGCACCTTGCCGCGGGGCGGCCGCTGCCGGTCCCCCGACTGGATGCGGTGTCTCGCGACGAAGCGCGGACGATCGTTGCGATCGACGTACATGAAGGCCAGGGAGAGCGCCCAGAAGAGCGCGACGTGGCCCGCCCAGGGGACGGCGAGCACGAGGACGGCCTCGGGCACCGTCTCGACGATCGTTCGCCAGAGCTCCGGCACCCCCGGGATCGCCGCGATGCCGACCGCGGCGGCGATCTGGACGACCGTGGTCGCGCCCTGGGTGAGGGGCGGTGACGTATAGGTGAACCGGGGCGGCACTTTCCGGCATCATCCCCCTTCTCACGGAGGAGCGGAAATGACGACCCCCAACGATGCGAAGGGGCCCACCAAGCGGGCGCTTCGCATCTTCGAAGACATGAAGCAGGCGTCGGTCGAGGTGGACCTCGGGGACGCCGACCTGGAGGTTCGGGGGGACCGGTCGGAGCTGAAGGCCATGCGCGGCGGGCGCTGGATGTGGATGGAGGCGGCGCCGTCGCCCAAGCAGCTGAAGCTCGTGAACAAGGGCCTGCTGCACCTCTTCGGCACCCGCGGGGGGATCTCTGCGCTGTCGTTCCACCGCGACGGCTCGTTGAGCTTCCGTCGTCGCTTCGTGACCACCCGCCGCGAACGGATCGCCGAGTCGTCCGCCTCGTTCCGCGAGAAGTCCGACGCCACGCTCTGGACGGGGCTCGGGATGATCGACGAGTTCGGCATGCACGAGAACCACGCGACGGCGTGCTACCCGCTGCCCGGCGGCCGGGTGATGACGCAGTCCGAGGGCTCGCGGCCGATGCTCCTGAACGAAGACGCCGGGGCGGAGAACGACCTCTCGCCCATCGGCGTCCTGGGCGACTACTCGGACTCCGACCCCACCGCGCCGTGGCACCGCACCCCGTACACCTTCGCCCCGATAGGCCGGCTGCTCATGCCGGACATCGCCGGCTCGCGCTGGCCCACGACCAACGGGCCGACGCACCCGGGTCTGGATCCCGAGTCGGGCGCCGTGTTCTTCCCCGTGCGCCGGGACTACCTGCGGCCCCTGCCCCTCGACACCCGCGCCCAGCGGGCCCGCGCCCGTCGCTTCGGGGTCATCCAGGCGAACCTCCACACCGTCGTCTGGGACTCCCGCACCGGCGCCTCGGTCCGGGTGGACATCCGCGACCGAAACGGCCGACGTGCCCGCATTCGCTGGGGCCTGCACCAGTGCATGGTCGACGATCGCTGGCTCGTGGTCGTGGACTCCGGCTTCCCCGCCGAGCACCGTCAGTTCGGCCCCCTCGGCGCCGACGCGAAGGCGTCCGCCGGACGCAACCGCGGCGACGGGTGGGGCCCCGGCTACACCGGCGTCCTGCCCCTGAGCACCCGCATCTACATGATCGAGAAGAAGGAGCTCCTGGAGCGGCTCGACACCGCCTGGGCGACGGGCAGCAAGCGGGTCAAGCCGGTGACGGCCCACCACTTCGACGTTCCCGGGTCCTGCATTCACGCCTACTCCGGCCGCGAGCCGGGGGCGATGGCGCTGCTGGTGACCGACTCGTTCGATCCGTCCGAGTGGATCGCCGCGAACGACGTGCACCTCGGGGGCGAGAAGGTCGACCCGATCCTCCGCGGCTTCGGCCACGGGGACTGGAAGCGGGGACACGTCCAGTACGTGCGCTGGACCCCGGAGAAGGGCCTCGTGAAGGTCAACCGGCCGCAGGACCAGCAGCTGTTCCCCGGCGGCCAGTTCGCCGCCGAGCCCTACGACGAGCCCACGAAGAGCCTGCAGTGCACGTCCCAGGGCGCGTGGCCCGAGCTGCTCGTGAAGCGCGTGCGTCGCCTGTACGAGCGCGGCGAGACCGACGTGCCGCTGCGCACCGCGCGCATGGCCCTGCACGACGAGGGTCGCGTCGTCGACCACCACGACGTGCCGTGGGGCTTCCCCTTCGGGAGCGCCGAGAGCAAGACGCACATGATGGTCGGGCTCAAGTACGCCGAAGAGGACCAAGTGGTCGACCGGCTCATGATCTACCGGCGGAACGACCTCGGCCGCGGGCCCGTAGCGGAGGTGCGCAGCAAGCGGCCGGGCGCGTTCGGCATCCGCCTCGGTCTGCACGGCCACTACCGCCGCCCGTCCTAGATCGAACTAGTCGGGGCAGGCCTTCGGGGTCGGCTCCGCGCGGTCGGTGAACCGCATCAGCTCGCGCGCCGTCTCGAGCCGCCAGGTCTCGGCGTCGCCGCGCGCGGGCTCGTTCAGCAGCTCGGTGCGGAACCGATCCCACGAAGCCAGGGGCGCCGCGCCGAGCGCCGAGAACGCCACCCCATCCGGAGCGGTGGGGCCGATCGTGGACGGCCCAAGCTCGACCACCGAGTCGAAGCCGCGGGCAGAGCATCCGTCGAGGTCCAGGGGCGCCGTCGGGACCCAGAACGCCCGCCCCAGCGCGGCGTGCAGCGAGCGGAACAGGCCCCCGCAGGCGGCGTCCCAACCCTCGCCGTCGCCCTCGACGGGGCCCGCCAACAGCACCGTCGCGACGGACCGCGCGGCGAGCTGCTCGGTGAACGTCCCCTCCCCCGTCCGACCGACGTGGAAGGTGCCCGCGCTCACCAGGAGCTTGCGCCCTCGCCCGAGGACCTCGCGCTCGGCGATCTCGGCCATCGTCGCGTCGCGATCCCGGAAGCAGTCGAGCGTCGCCTCCACCGACGGCCGGCTCTCGAGCCGACAGTCCGGAAGCAGACCCACGAGCCGGATGGGCACGTCCCGCGTGCGGTTGGCCTCCCACACGGCGCGCGGGACGGCCACGTACTCGGCCGCGTCCATGGGCACCAGCTGATGCCGGTCGCCGAGGATCCGCCACCAACGCCACTCCTCGAAGTCGGCGGACGTGACCAGGTCGTCCAGATCCGCCTGGCGCGTGGCGGGCAGCAGCTCCATGCCCACGTCGAAGGCGCCGGTCGCGTGCCCCACCACGTCCGCGAAGAACCGGATCTCCTCCACGAGCCGATGGAACTCCCCGACGGCCACGACGTCGTGGGTTTCGAGCAACTCGGCGACCGCCCCCGCGGGGTCGAAGCTGCCCTGCGTCTTCACGGCCCGGGCGGCGTCGGCCACGCAGGCGGGCACGTCCGTCGCCACGGTCGGGGCGCGCGTCGCCGGACACGCGCACAGGAGCACCAGGAGTGAGACGACGATCCGCTGCACCGCGCCCGAGGGTACAACGCCGTCCATGCACGCCCGCGTCTTCGCCGCCGCCCTCCTCTTCGCCACCCCCGCCTTCGCGGGCACGGTCGAGCTGCCGATCGTCAACGGGGACCCCGAACCCGGCCACCCGGCGGTGGCCGCGCTGGGGGTGCAGATCCAGGACTCGGCCATCTCCGCATGCACCGGCTCCCTCATCACGCCGCGCATGATCCTGACGGCCGGGCACTGCGGCGCCGGCTACCCGCTGGACCTGGTCGTCGCCATCGGCCAGGCCATGTTCGGGGAGACCGCGGCGAGCGCCGAGACGGTGATCGGCTTCGCGGATCTCTTCCAGCACCCCGACTACACGGAGATCGGCCCCCGCCCGGGGGACCTGCCCGGCAACGACGTCAGCGTCCTGCTCCTCGAAGAGGACGTGGAGGGCATCCGCCCCCTGCCCTTCCGCGCGGCCGAGATCACCACCGAGTTCGAGGACCTGCTGGGTCTGTCGGTCGGCTTCGGCTCCACCGGCGCGGAGGGCGGCGGCTCGGGCACCAAGCGCTCTGCCGAGGTCGTCTTCAGCACCGTCTACGAGCAGTTCATCTACTCGCTCAACAGCGATCACGAGGACGGCGGGGGCATCTGCTCGGGCGACTCGGGCGGCCCGATGATGTTCCCGAACGAGCACGGCGACTGGGTGATCTGGGGCGTCCACAGCTGGGGCGACCAGGACTGCGCCGTGCGCTCGGGCAGCACGCGCACCGACATGTACACCGAGTGGATCCTCGACCAGGTCGAGGCCGAGTACGACACCCGCGACATCTGCGAGGTGAACGAGTGGTACGGCGACGGGACCTGCGACGCGTGCCCGGAGCCCGACCCCGACTGCGGCCCGGTGGGCGACGACGACGACGACGACTCGGCGGGCGACGACGACGACGCGGCGGACGACGACGACGACGGGGGGACGGGGTGCGAGGGCTGCTCGGCGGAGGTCGTCCGGGCCCAGGGCGGCGCGAGCCTGCTGCTGCTCAGCGCCTTCGCGGTCCTCGGCTTCCGGGCCCGAGCGTCGCGAGGTTCGCGGACTTCTTAGCGGGCTTCTTCTTGCCGCGGTCCCCGGGCTGCGGCCCGGCGAGCTTGCTGCGCCCCAGGTAGCGCACGCGGAACCCCGCGATCGACAGGACCTGCTTGTCCGCGAGCGTGTGGTCGTCCCCGAGGCGCTCATCGCCGATCTTCACCGCGACCCACCGGCTGAGGCGCCTGGCCTGGTACCCGCCGTTCGGCAGCTGCACCACCTCCACGGCGTGCTTGCCCCACGGCCAGACGCGCTTGCCGAGGTTGATGTCGCAGTCGTCGTCGAAGCCGAGCACGTAGCGCTTCTTGTTGAGGACGAGGCGGAGCCGGCGGCCGTTGGAGGCGGTGTACTCGAGGTGCGCCTCGCGCTTCGCCTCCATCTGGGCCTTGAGCTCGGCGAGCTGCTCGGGGGTCACACCCTGGGTGAGGGCGTTGTTGTCCATCCCGGAGAACGCGTTGCGCTTGACGGGTCCCGAGTTTCCGACGACCGCCTGCTCGATCTCCTTCTGGGAGAGCCGGAACTGCGCGTTGGCGTCCCCCCGTCGGACGCCCGCTTCGCGGCGGGCCTCGGACTTGGGTCGATGGAAGACGATCATGAGGTCCGCGACCTCGATGCGATCGTTGTGCGCGAGGCGCTTCACGTTGCAGTACCGGCCGTTGACGAAGAGCCCGTTCTTGGCGCCGAGCTCCTCGAGCATCCAGGCGTTCTGCTTTCGCACGATCCGGCAGTGCCGACGGGAAGCCATCTGCGTATCGAGGGGGATGTCGACGTCCTGACCGCGACCGAGGACGACCTCGTCCGCCTCGATCCAGTGCTCGAACAGCAAGTTGCGCCCCCGATAGACGCTGACCTTGGGCATCCCGGGCCTCCTCGGCCCGCAGAATATCCAGATCCGAGGCGCTTCGCGTCGGCTCAGCGGATGGAGTTCACCGAACCCGCCATCTCGGGGTTGAAGTGCTCCCGCAACTTCACGAGGGGCCGGAACTGCGCGGACCGCCGCAGAGAGACGATCGAGCCGTCCGGTCCCTTGATCGTCCCGGTGAGGTTCAGCCCGTCGCCCTCGATCTCCGTGACCCGCTGGTAGCGGACCCGAGACTCGTCGACATCCGCGGTCTCGGAGGCGTCCACGGCCTCTTCGGCCGGTTCGTCGTCGGCGTGGGCGGGAGTGGGGGCGGCGATGAGGCCGACGGCGAGGGCGATCAGGGGGGCGAGGAACTTCATGGGTATCTCCGTGGGGCGCACATCGAGGATGGCGCCGCCCCGGGCGTTCTCGGGTAAGTCCTCGGTAATGCGTGCGTAACGCGCACGTAGCGGGCACAATCACGCGCATGAGCATTCTCTCCAGTTCCAGTCTTCGCCCGCTGGTCGGGGTCGCCGCCGCGGCGGCCCTGGTCGCGTGCGCGCCCCCCTCGGGCGGCTCCCTCGACACCGACGGCGACGAGCTCGACGATCAGTTCGAGGCCGCCATCGGCACCGACCCCGAGTCCGACGACACGGACGGGGACGGCTTCTCCGACAGCGAGGAGTACCTCAACTACTTCGACCCCGACGACGAGATGGACTTCCCTCGCGCCGGTGAGTACCCCCGCCACGCGCGCCCCGGCGACCTTGAAGGCGAGGGCACGGACGTGGGCGAGATCCTCTTGGACTTCGTGCGGGTCGATCAGTACAACGAGGAGATCTCGCTGCACGAGTTCTACGGGAACGTCGTCGTCATCGGCGTCGGCGCAGATTGGTGAGGCTCGTGTCAGTCCGCGGCGCGGACTGCCAACGATGAGTGGAACGACCGACGCGACAACGGCTTCATGCTCATGGAGCTGCTGACGGACGGGAGCAAGGACCAGTGGGCCGAGACCTACGGGCTCGAGTTCCCGGTGCTCGAAGACGACGACCAGGACATCGTCCGCGGGTTCGTCTCCGGCTCCTTCGGGATCCCGATGTACGTCGTGCTCGACCGCAACCTCGAGATGGTCGCCGAGAACGTCGGCCACGGGCAGGCGTTCCAGCTCGCCGACGAGCTCCTCGACAGCGAGATCCCCGACCACAGCGACGAGTGGCCCATGCCGGGTGAGCTCGACCTGACGGGCATCGAGGCGGACATCGAGGCCGGCGAAGCCGCTCCGTCGGGCAACAGCTTCGACGCCGAAGCCACCAGCGCGTTCGGCGGGGCGTCCTGCTCCGCGGCCGCGGGCGGCGCCGGCGGGGGCTCGGTCCTCTTCGCGCTGCTCGGCGCGCTCGGCATTCGTCGCCGCCGCTGAGCAACCTCGCACCGCTCCTCTGCGTCTTCGGCACCGGGAGCGACGTCGGTAAGAGCTGGATCACCACCGGCATCTGTCGCCTGTTCCTGCAGGCCGGGGTGAACGTGGCGCCGTACAAGGCGCAGAACATGTCCAACAACGCCGGCGTGACCCCCGAGGGCGGGGAGATGGGCCGCGCGCAGATCGTCCAGGCCGAGGCGTGTCGCCTGGCGCCGCACGTGGACATGAACCCGCTGCTGCTGAAGCCGAACACGGACGTCGGGGCCCAGGTGGTCCTGCTCGGCCGCGTCGTGGGCGACATGGCCGCCAAGGCCTACTTCTCGGGCGGGATGGAGGCGCGGCGGGCGGTGGTCCTGGAGGCCCTCGACCGCCTCCGGACGACGTACGACCTCGTGGTCGCCGAGGGGGCCGGGTCCTGCGCCGAGGTGAACCTCCGGGACCGCGACCTGGTGAACATGCCGGTCGCCCACCACGCCGACGCGGCCGTGATCCTCGTCGCGGACATCCACCGGGGCGGGGTCTTCGCCCAGGTCGTGGGGACCCTGGAGTGCATGCCCGAGGCCGACCGGCGCCTCGTGAAGGGTGTGATCATCAACCGCTTCCGGGGGGACGCGAGCCTGTTCAAGGACGGTCGGGGGTGGCTCGAGCGGCGCACGGGGCTGCCGGTGCTGGGGGTGGTGCCCTGGACGCGGGCCATCCGCATCGAGTCGGAGGACGGGCTGCAGGCCGACGCGGTGGTCGACGGCCCCCCGCCTCGGGATCCGGAGCGCCTCCACGTCGGCGTGCTCCGGCTCCCGCACATCGCGAACTTCACCGACTTCGAGGCCCTGGAGCGGCACGGCGCGCGGGTGCACTACCTGGCGGAGCCCCGGGACCTCGGGCCCTACGACGTGGTGGTGTTGCCGGGCACGAAGAACACCCGCGGCGACCTCGCGTGGCTGGAGCGGCTCGGCTGGCGGGAGCGGCTCGCCGCGCACGTCGACGGCGGCGGGCGCCTGCTCGGGATCTGCGGCGGCTACCAGATGCTCGGGGAGCGGATCGACGACCCCCACGGCGTGGAGGGCGCCCCGGGGGGCTGCGACGGCCTCGGCCTGCTGCCCGTGCGCACGACGATGGCGGCCCGAAAGAGGACGACCCGAGCGACGGGCCGCTGGGGGGACCACCCGGTGGAGGGATACGAGATCCACATGGGCGTCACCGAGCCCACCGCGGACCTCCGCCCGCTCCTGTCGATCGACGGTCGGCCCGACGGCGCCGTGAGCCCCGACGGGCGCATCGCGGGGACGTACCTGCACGGACTGTTCGACGCCCCGGGGGCCACTCGCACCTACCTGCGGTCCATCCGCCCCGACGCGAACCTGGAGACGCCCACGCAGTCCCACGACGCGTGGCGCCAGTCGCAGTACGACGCCCTCGCGGACCACCTGCGGGCTCACCTCGACGTGAAGACGCTCCTGGAGACGCCGCACCTCCGCGCGTGATCGTCGAGGGCGCGGCGAAGCGCCCGCTCATCTCGCCCGCCCGGCTCCCACCACACCTTGCGCACCACGATGGCGTCCTCGTCCCGCACGACCTTGGCGTCGACCCGCCCGATCAGCCGCCCACCCCGCAGCAGCGGGCACACGTACCAGCCCCACCGTCGCTGCGCGGCGGGCTTGTAGACCTCCCACCGGTACTCGAAGCCGAAGACGACCTCCACCAGGTCGCGGTCCCAGAGCACGGGGTCCAGGGGCCCGAGGATGCGGATGCGGTCGTCGGGCTCGGGGGGCGTGGACTCCAGGAGTCGGGCGTCGGCGAGGTGTACGCGACGGCCGTCGCCCACGTGGACTCGGACCAAGGCCCCCCCGTCGGCGAGCGCGTCGATGGTCCCGTCCTTCCGATGGGGCCGCAGCGCCCACCACCAGGGGCCGCTCACCATCGGGAACAGCCCCGCCGCCCGGACCCGCTCCCGCATGGCCCACGGGGCCCAGTCCGGCGCCGGGCCCCCCGCGACCTCGGCGAGGGTCCGCTCGGGGACGTCGTACACCCGCTCGCCGCGCGCCGCCCGGCCGACGACGACGACTCGGCAGGACGCCCAGAGCACCTCGAGGGCCATGGTCACGGCCTTCCCCGTGCCCTTCCAGGCCCCGTAGGCGAGGGCCTTCACCTTCCCTCGATCCTTGATGGCGGACAGGCGGATGGGCCCGCGCTCGGCGACCTCGGCCTCCACCTCGTCCAAGAGCCCCGCCGGGAGGCGCTCGAGGCGGCTCCTCGTGGTCCACCACGTCTCCAGCCCCGGCTTGTCCCGGTAGGCGGGGAACGCGTCGGCGGGCAGCAGGCAGCGCTGCTTGGCGAAGTGCTCGAAGGACCGCCCCCCCGCGAGGAATCGATGGACGTCGCCTCGGTCGACGCCGTCCACCCGCGCCATGGCGACGAGATCCGCGTTCGTCCCGAGGGGGTCGAGCGGATCCAGCTGGATCATGCGGAGACGAGACAGCGCCTCGACGGTCCCGGCCTCCCCCTCGAGCTGCCAGGAGCCGTCCAGGCCCAGGTGGTGGACGAGGCGACGGCGCGCGTCGTCGGGGTCGAGCCTTACCAGACGAACGCCACGCCGCCGGAGGCTCCGTCGGCCCCGTCTCGACCGACGGACGGGCCGACCCACACGCCCGCGAAGGTCGGGCCGGAGCGCGGGGGCGCGGCGGCGAGCAGCGCGTCGTTGTCCATGGCCGTCTTGAAGGCGTCGACGATGAGGAAGAGGCTGCCGACGGTCCAGGCGACCGAGCCGCCCACGAGGATCCCCGCCACGGGTCCGGGGTTCTCGATGAGGCGCGAGCCGTCCGGGAACGGCAGCGAGTGGCTGGTCCCGATCGAGATCAGCGCGAGGCCGGCGGACGCGGCGCCGATGCCGCCGGCGAAGAACCCGATGTCCTTCTGCCACTCGCCTCCGCCGAAGAGGCGGGCGGTGCGGGCGAGGCCGTTGAACAGGATGTTGGTGCCCAGGGACGCGCCCATGAGGCTGAGCCCGGCCGACGCCATGGTCGGCGAGATCCCGGTCATGCCGTCGGCGAACGCGAGCGGCGCCGTGTTCGCGATCGACATGCCCGCGATGGCCATCGGCAAGCCCGCGGCGAGGGGGAGGACCTTGAGCGGCGGGTTCATCTTCTGCGCGGTCTTGCGCTGCACGTCCTTTACGTTGGCGCGCTCGGTCGGCAGCTCCAGATCGGGGACGAGATCGGGGAGACCGAGGTCGTTCGCGGAGGCGGAGGCGGGCAGCAGCAGCAGGGCGGCGGCGAGGACGAAGCGGATCATCGGGGCTCCAATCAGGGGACGAAGGGGGCGGCGAGATCGGAGATCTCGGCGGCGGTGAGGGCTCGGGCGTAGACCCGGACCTCGTCCAGGTCGCCGCCGAAGTGACGGTCGGGGTGCAGGTCCCAGCGGCTGCCCAGGTACAGGGGGAAGCCGGGGTCGAAGGAGGGGCCGCCGCGCGGGGCGGCCCTTGCCTCGGCGCCGTCCAGGTACACGGTGGCGGCGGGCGTGTCGGGCTCGACGACCACGGCGTAGTGGTGCCACGCCCCGTCGCGGAGGTCGTCGCCCGCGTCCAGCGCGTCGAAGTCCGAGGGATCCCCCGCGCCGCGCAGCGAGGTGCGGAGGCCGCCCGCGGTGCGGAGGTAGACGTTCAGGTGGTGGGCGCTGTTGATGTTGCCGTGGCCGACCATGTAGCTGAAGCCGTCGCCGGGGCCGACGGGCGCGCGGAAGGCGAACGCGACGGTGAACGCGCCCCCCAGGGGAGGGTCGTCCACGACGACGACGTCGTCGACGGCGTCGAAGCTCAGGTAGGTGCCGCCGGGGCCTCCTTCGAGCGACTGCGGGCCCTCATCGACGCTGGGCAGCACGTCGCCCTGGAGCCGCGTCGGAGCGGAGGACAGGACGGCGTCGCCGTCGAGGCGACCGTCGATGGACACGAGCAGGTCGGGGTCCGCGTCCACGACGCGAAAGGAGAGGGTCTCCGTCTGCGTCCCCAGCGTCAGCGTCACCTCGTGGATCTCGGCGGCCTCGACCCGCCCGTCCTCCACCGCCGCGATCGCGGCGAACGAGTCCCCCCGGGCCGCGGAGAACCCCGCTTCGGCGGCCACGTCCAGATCGTCCCCCGCGAACGCCAGCGCCACGGACGCCTCCAGCCCACAGGTGTCGCGGTCGACCGGCCAGAGCACCTCGGTCCCCTCGACGAGCAGGTCGAACGGAGGCGCGGGCCAGAACCCGGGGGCTTCCGCGTCGACGACCCGCACGACGGCCGATGAGGCCTCGGGGTCGACGTTGTAGCCGGGCCCGGGCACGACCCGCACCGTCGCCTCCTCGGGCCCCTCCGCCGCCCCGTCCGCGGGGGTCCCGACCTCCACGAGCACCTCGGCCTCTCCGGTCGCGAAGGAGACCGACGTCGGGGGATCGGCGACGTCTCCGGTCCATGCGAGCTCGACCGTCGCGGCCTCCAACCGGCCGCTCCGGCGCACGGGCACCGTCGCGAGGCCGCCGCGCTCCGAGGCCCACCCCTGCGCGGGCCCGACCCGCAGGAGGTCGTCCGCGAGCGGGTCCACGTCGAGGTGCGCGGGCACCCAGGCCAGCGCGGCGTCCGCGAGGGCCGCGCCGAACGCCTCGCGCGAGCTCGCCGAGTCGCGCACGCCGCCCCAGACGGTCTCGATCTGCAGGCCGTCCACCGCGCCGCCGTCGCGCGAGCCGTGGCGGGACGTGTTGTATCCGCCGTTGAAGTAGTTGCCCTGGTTCCCCTCGTCGTCGTAGCCGGGATCGGGGTGCGCCGGGCTCGGCACCGCCTCGAACCCGGCGGCCTGCAGCCCCGCGCCCAGGGACGTCACGCCCCGCAGCAGCTCCACGAGGTCGCCGCCCTCCTCCGCCACGGTGCGGATGCTCGCCCGGCGCGCGTAGGCGGGGTGCTCCAGCCGCGCGTCCGACTCGTAGAGCTGGGCCTTGTAGAGCAAGTAGCCGATCTCGTTCTTGTCGCGGCCCGCCGCGAGGCCGTGCAGATCGATGTACAGCGCCCGGCCGAACTGGGCCACGGCCGCGCGCTTCGCGGCGTCGATGAACGCGTGGTACTCGAACCACGCCGCCTCGGTCTCGGGGTGTCCGTCCTGGGCGACGTCCAACGATCGGTTGCAGTCGATCTTGTCGCGGTGGAGCTGGCAGATGATCAGGTGGGCGTGGCGCCCCGTGCGCTCGAACAGCGCCGCGTCGAACGCCCGCGCGAGCTGGATCGTGTTGGTGTCGCGGGCCCCGGTGGCGGCCGCCCGATCCGGGATGTCCGACGGCTCCAGGAGCCCGCCGTGGGGGGCGCTGATGACGATCGGGAGGTTGCCCGCGTCGTACTCCACGAACTCACGCGCCCCGTAGGCGACGCATGCGTCGTCGATCGTCTCGCACTCGTCGAGGACGCCGTTCGCGTCGCAGTCGAAGGCCTCGCCCGCCGCCAGCTGGTCGACGTCGGGGACCCCGTCGGCGTCGCAGTCGTCGGGGGTGGCGACCGGGTCCTCGACCTCGGGGTACGGGCAGTCGAACAGGACCGGCGCGGCGTCGTCGTCGTCCGTCGCGTCGTCGTCGTCCACGGCGTCGTCGTCGTCCACCGCGTCGTCGTCGTCGAGGGCGGGCGTGGGCTCCCCCGGGTCGGCCGGGCAGCCGACCCCGACGATGGCGAGCAGCAGCGCGATCAGGAGGCGAGCCGACACGCGCGGGAGCATACCTACTGGCAGGTGCCTTCGCGGCAGGGGCCGCCGTCGCGGCAGTGGGCGTCTTCGAGGCACTCGACGAAGGACGCGCAGATGCCCTCGTGGCAGAAGCGCCCCCCGCGGCAGTCCTCCGTCGCCTCGCAGGCGTGCTCGGTCTTCACGAACACGCTGCAGCGGCCGTCGTGGCAGCCGGTGCCGTCCGGGCAGTCGCCGTGCTTCAGGCAGTTCCGCTCGTGGGCCTTGCACAGGCCCGCGACGCAGCGGCCGTGGTCGCAGTCCGGGTCCTCCCAGCACTCCCGGCCGCCCTCTTTGCAGCGGCCGAACTCGCAGCGGCTGTCTCGGCCGCAGTCGTCGTCCTCGGAGCAGTCGCGCGGGGAGCTGCCGCAGCGGCCCCAGATGCAGCGCCCGGCGGGCTCGCGCCCCTCGCAGTGGACGTCCAGCCGGCAGTCGCGGTCGCCGGTCCGGCACACCCCGAGGACGCACCGACCGGGCTCGGGGCAGTCGAAGTCGACCTCGCAGGGCCCGTGCGGATCCGGGAAGCAGAGCCCGAGCAGGCACGCCTTGGCGGGGCCGCAGTCGTCCCGCTCGACGCACTCCCGGGGCCGCGGGATGCAGACGCCGCCGGCGCAGCGGTTGCCGTCGCCGCAGTCGACGTCCTCGTCGCACTCGCGGGGGCTCGAGAAGCAGGCGCCTCGGAGGCAGCGGCCGTCTTCGCACTCGCGGTCGGCGTCGCAGGGGACGGGGCCCGGGTCTTGCCACTCGGGGGGCACCTCCGGCCGGGCGATGGCGCGCGCGCCCGTGATCGGCTCCGCGGGGGCGACGGCCGGGGTCGCCTCGGAGGGCTCCGCCGTGACGAAGCCGGTGCTCGGGTCCAGCGCGGTGCGGGTGGTGCGCGGCGCGGCCTCCGCCGGGGCCTCGGGGGCGGGGGGGGCCGGGTCGTCGCGCAGGAGGCCGGCGATGAGCAGCGCGGCCCCGAGCACGATGAAGACGAGCGAGAGGAGGCGGACGCGCTTCACGCCCGGGAGACTACTGCCTCTCGTACACGTAGACCGCGTCCGCCTCGTATCCGACGACGATCAGCTCGCCGTCGCCGTCGCCGTCGAGGTCCACGATCTGCATGCCGCCGGCCTGGCCGAACTCCTCCTCGACGGCGTGCTGAGCGAACGAGCCCGCCTCGGTCTGCTCGAAGAGGAAGACGCGCGGGTCGCCGTCCCCGGACACCAGCACGTCCACGTCGCCGTCCGCGTCCGCGTCGCCCGCGCCCAGGACGCCCGGCGCGAAGGCCCCGGTGCCCGCCCCGGAGACGATCCCGCTCGAGATCTTCGCCCGCGACCACGGGGCGGTGACGTCCTCGCCGGGGGTGTAGACGAACACGGCGGACCCGGGGGCCGCCTCGTCCTCGGCGGTGTTCGTGTGGTTGGTCGCGACCGCGCGGAGCAGGCCGTCACCGAACAGGTCCGGGACCATGGTGATGTCGATGGAGCCGCCCACGGCGTCGTCGATCGCGTGGAAGGACCAGGTGCCCGCGTCCCCCGCGGGGGCGGCGACCTGTTCGAACCAGCCGAAGGAGGCCCCGTCCATGAAGAACTGCGCGCCGTACACGTCCATGTCGCCGTCGCCGTCGATGTCGAAGAGGTTCGGGATCGTCCCCAGGCCCTCGCCGACCACGTGGGCGGGGGTCGCGAACGCCTGCCCGTCGCCGGTCCCCCCGAACCACTGCGTGGTGGCGACGCCCGCGCCCAGGTCGCCGCCGTAGGTCTCGGAGACGGTCACCAGGTCCTGGACGCCGTCGCCGTCGAGATCGGTGAGCAGGGGGGCGTGGAAGAAGGCCTCGCCCGTGGGCTCCACGAGGTCGTGTCGCACCCAGCCGTCCGCGGTCTGCTCGAACCACACGAGGCCGCCGCAGGGCTCGGTCCCGGGCACGACGCCGCAGATGAACCAGCCCACGGTCACCACGGCGTCCTGGTCGCCGTCGCCGTCGACGTCGTGGAACGCGGTCTCGGCGGGGAAGACCAGCTCGTCGCTCTCGGCGAGCACCGCCTCGCGGGACCACCCTCCGCCCAGGCCGTCGTCGGCGCGATAGACGACCACCTCGCCGTCGGGGACCCCCGCCCCCTTGCCGTACCGGGAGACCGCGAGGTCGGGGCGCGCGTCCCCGTCGACGTCCGCGACGGTCACGAAGGCGGGGCCGCACGCCGCCGCGTCCACGGTGTGGCGGACCCATGTCATGGGCCCGACGGCCACCTCGACCGACTCGCCGGACCCCTCCTGGGGCCCCATCGCCCCCTCCAGGCGTTCGCACTGGTGCTCGCAGCCCGAGGACGTCGCGAGGACCGCGGTGAGGACGACGATGGGGACGGGGACACGGAGGTGGTTGCTGCGCATGGGCAGCTACATACCGACCGATCGGTAGATAATCAAGGACGACGTCGGCGCGCTACTCCCCGCGCTCGTTGTAGTAGTTCGGCTCGTCGTCGCGGATGAGGCGGACCTCCACCGGCGCGCCGTCCACGGCCACCCGGAGGACGTACTCCCCGGCCTCGCGCCCGTCGCAGCCCTCGGCGACGAACGCCCCGACGTGGATCGTCAGCGCCTCGGTGAAGTCCAGGGCGGTGTGGTCGGCGGTGGGGCAGCCGTAGTCGCCGGTGGGCACGAAGGCGCAGGTGCACTCGTCGTCGCCGGTGGTGACGTACCCGCCGATGGCGTCCAGGACCACGAAGCGGGGGTCGAAGGTCGTGTCCGCGGCCACCGTATCCACCGTCATGTCCACGCGCGAACCCTGGGGCACCACGACCTGCCACACGTCGCCCCCGCCCGCCTCCCAGTCGCACGGCACGTCCTCGGTCTCGCCCTCGATGTCCACAAGGGGGCAGTCGCCGTCGCCGGCGTCGTCGTCGTCGCCCGACGCGGAGTCGTCGTCGTCGCCCGAGTCGTCGTCGTCGGCCGTGTCGTCGTCGTCCACGGGATCGGGGACGGGACAGGCCCCCGCGAAGAAGAAGAGGGACGCCGCGAGGAGGAGCGTGGGGGTGATGGTCACGCGGCTCATGCCGAGACTCCGTTCAGCCAGTCTTCGAGGATCGTGCGGAACTCGGCGGGCCCCTCCAAGGGCATCCCGTGGCGTGAATCGGGGCACGTCAGTCCAGGAGCCAGGGAGTCGCCGCGCCCCCGGTGAACCACTCGACCGCGGTGGTCCCCACCAGCTCGACCTCGCACGGCGTCATCGCGAAGCTGCCCACGGCGTCGCCCGCGTCGTCGCCGCCCTCGTCCTCGAGGGCCGCGTCCAGCTCCAGGCGCCACCCGTCGTCGTCGGACCCGGCGACCTCCAGGGTGCCGCTGTCGGCCGCGAAGACCGTCGCGAGGTCTCCCTCCGCGCCCACGTCGCAGCCCGCGTCGCCCTCGGAGAGGACGGTGTACGGGTTGTCGTCGAAGTAGTGGAGCGTCACCCCCCACTCGCCGTCGCCGACCTCGTGGGTGCCCGTGTCCGGCGGGTCGAAGCCCCCCAGGTCCTCGGCGTGGTTGACGACGAGGTAGTTCGCCCCGTTGCGGAACATGGAGTCCCAGGCCTCCTCGAGGTCCGCCCAGAGCGTGTTGCAGGCGGCGTCGTCGAAGATCGCGAGGCCCCACCGGTCCACCGCGTCCATGGCCGCCGGGTAGGCGTCCTGGACGTTCGAGCAGAAGCCGGGCCTGCTCGACACCATGAAGAGCTCGAGGTGCTCGTCGTCGAGATCGACCTGCAGGAGCGAGCCGGACGAGGCGGCCCCGAAGGAGTCGGCGTCGCCGTCCACCGAGACGGTCCCGACGCAGCCGGGCAGGAGGAGGAGGCCGAGGAGGAGGCGGTGCATGGTCGGAGCCTAGAGGACGAGGGGGACCAGCGGGGCCCTCAGCGGACGACGTCGACGCAGGCCGGGGCGGTGTTCTGCAGGAAGGAGCGCATGGCGGCGAAGTACGGGGTGAGCCCCACCTCGGGCACCCCGCCGTTGGCGATGCCGTGCTTCGCGCCCTCGGCGATCCACATCTCCTTGGGCCCGGGGGCGTTGTCGAAGAGCGCCTGCTGGTCCTCGAGCGGGAAGAAGTTGTCCTCGTCCGCGGCCAAGACCATGAGCGGGCCCGCGTAGTCGGCGATCTTCTCGATGTTGTCGAAGCGGTTCTGCGAGAACATCGACTCGCCGAAGGACGTCGTGGAGTTCGCGCGGCTGATCGCGGACATGGACGTGAACGCGGCCTCGAGCATCACCGCGCACGGCCGCTCGTCGAGGGACATCTCGATAGCGGGGATGCCGCCCAGCGAGTTGGCGTACACGACGGCGCGGCTCAGATCGACGCCGAGGTCTCCCTCCGCGTAGTCCAGGAAGGTGTGGGCGTCGGCCAGGAACTGGTCGGTGTTCGGCGCGCCCTCGGTGCTCTTGCCGAACCCCCGGTAGTCCCACACCACCACGCGGTAGCCGGCCTCGTGGAGGAACCGCACGCGGGGGGCGTAGTGCTCGATGCCGAGGTAGTTGCCGTGGTTGTAGAGCACGGTGACGTCGGCCAGCAGGGGGTCCTCGCCGTGGCTGGGGAGGACGTACACGTCGAGCTCGGCCTCGCCGTCCTCGGTCGTGATCGTGCTGCGCTCGACCGCGGTGGCGACCGGCCGGACGTCGGGGGTGCCGTCGTCCAGCGTGCCCGCGATCCAGTCGTAGTCCCGGGCCCAGTCGTACTCCTCCTCGCAGGGCACGCAGGCCTGGTCCCAGGTCGGCCGACCGCTGTCCTCGCAGGTGTCGGGGCCCACGGTGGAGCAGTGGACGGGGTTGTAGACGAAGCCGTCGAGGTCGAGACAACCGACGGACGTCGCCACGATCAGCAGAGGCAGGAGGGTCCTCACGACGGGTCCTCCGAGGCCACGACCTGCGGCTTCGGTCCACCCGGGAAGACGAACGACATGCCGCCCCCGAAGCCGAAGGCGCCCTGACGGCGCGGGAACCACTTCACCGCGTCGTACCGATCGGTCTGGCTGAGGGCGTACCAGCGGAAGTCGAAGTGGAACATCAACCCGCCGTCGGTCTTCGGCGACGTGTCGAGCACGACCCCGATCGACGGCGTGAGCGTCAGCTTCGGGTTGCCGAAGTCGAAGTACTGGCTGATCCCGGCGTAGATGATCTGTCGCTTCACCTTCCACGAGAAGTCGAGCTCGAGGTGGTTCACGCCCCAGCCCTCGACCTCGGCGTGGGGCTTGTTCCCGAGCCCGATCGCGTTGGTGGCGAAGTACTGCTTGTCCGAGATGGAGAGCGCGGGCGCGGGCCCCGCCTGGTGGATCAGCAGCCACGACACGCCCACGTGCCCTTGGAGGATCCCGAACGGCATCGCGATGACGTTGAGGCCGTAGGTCAGATCGAGCGGGCGATTCAGGGGGGCGGCGAGGCCGTGGCGACCCTGCAGCACGATGTTCGGCACCGGGATCACGACCCCGCCGCCGAGGTTCAGGACCGGGCCGCCGAGGGAGACTCCCACCTCGTGCTGCCCCGGCTCCAACGGCCGCGCGGTGGGGATCGTCGCGCAGCCGGACGCGACGCAGATCAGCGCGATGAGGAGGACGCTGGGGACGGTGCTGCGGGACATGCCGGGGATGGTAGCGACCAAAACGTCCCCTCCGCGTCACAGAGATGACACATACGGGGCTCAAGGTCCCCGCCATGAAACGCACCCACTCGCTCATCTCGGTCCTCGCCTCACTGCTGATCGCGTTGCCTGCCTCGGCCGAGGAGCCCGCCCCCGAGGAGCCCGCCCCCGAGGAGCCCGTCCCCGAGGAGCCCGCCCCCGAGGCGAAGGCGGCGCCCCTGCCGCCTCCGAAGGTCGGCTTCAAGAAGGGCTTCTTCATCACGTCCCCGGACGGGAAGTTCGGCATCAAGCTCGGGGGACGCGCCCAGTTCCGGTTCACGTACGAGGCCGGCGGCGACGAGCACGAGGCGGCGTTCAGCCTCCCCCGCGTCCGCTTCAAGTTCAGCGGCCACGCGTTCGACGAGTCCCTCGAGTACAAGTTCCAGATCGACTTCGGGAAGGGCGGCGTCAACCTCAAGGACGCCTACATCGACATCAAGGCCCACCAAATGGCGATCGTCCGCCTCGGTCAGTTCAAGGTCCCGAACTCCCGGCAGGGGCTGGCCTCGAGCAGCAAGCAGCAGCTGGTCGACCGCAGCATCACGAACAAGGCGTTCGGCCTCGACCGCGACGTGGGCATCATGCTCATGAGCGACTACAAGAAGGCCCCCGTCGAGTACTCCGTGGGCATCTGGAACGGCACGGGCGACTCCGGGAGCCTCTCGGGCGACGTGACCGTGGAGCCGCTCACCGGCGAGGGCACGATCGACTCGGGCAAGTTCAGCAACGTCCCGGACCTGCCGAACCCGCTCTTCAACGCCCGCTTCGGCGCCCACTCCCCCGGCCACGACGGCTACAGCGAGTCCGACCACAAGACGTCCGAGCCCGGCGTGGGCTTCGGCGGCGGCGTGTGGATCAACTTCGACGCGGACGACGACGACGACGCCTCCATGGGCGGCAACGTCGACTGGTCGGTCAAGGCGAAGGGTTTCGCCCACAACGGCGCCGTGTACATCCGCGCCGACCAGGACGGCGAGGAGCTCAGCGACCTCGCGCTCAGCAACATCGGGGTGCACGCGTCCGTCGGGTACACGATCAAGGGCAAGGTCCAGCCGGTCTTCCGGTTCGCGCGCCTCCTCCCCCCCGGCGAGGACAACGACACCACCGAGCTCCTCGGCGGCGTGAACGTCTACCTCTTCGGCGACAACGTGAAGTGGGCGACCGACGCCGGCGCCATCCTCAGCGAGACGGGAGGCGGCGCCGAGACCGCCGTCCAGGTCCGCACCCAGTTCCAGCTCGACTTCTAGTGCACCCCTCTCGACAAATCGCGGGCGCTTGCGGCCCCCACAAGGAACTGCTCATGACCCTCTCCCGAACGACCCTCATCCTCGCGGCCTGCGGCCTCGCCGTCGCCTGCGGACGCCCCGACCGATCCGCCTCCGGCGACGCCGACGGCGGCAAGGCCAAGCGCGTGGTCCTCCAGAACAAGGGCTCGGACACGCTCGTGAACGTCGCCCAGGCCTGGGCAGAGAACTACCGCGACGTGAACCCGAACGTGGCCGTCGCGGTCACGGGCGGCGGCTCGGGCACCGGCATCTCGTCGATGATCAACGGGACCGTCGACCTCGCGAACGCCAGCCGCGCCATGAAGGACAAGGAGAAGGAGGCGGCCGCCGCCAACGGCATCGAGCCGGTCGAGCACACGGTCGGCTACGACGCGCTCGCAGTGTTCCTGCACACGGACAACCCCATCTCCGAGCTCACCGTCCAGCAGCTGGCCGACATCTACGGCGAGAACGGCACCACGGACAAGTGGTCCCAGCTCGGGATCACCATGCCGGGCTGCGACAGCGACGAGATCGTCCGCGTCAGCCGCCAGAACAACTCCGGGACGTACGCCTACTTCAAGAAGGCCGTGCTCGGCAAGAAGCGCGACTACAAGCTGGGCAGCCGCGACATGCACGGCAGCAAGGACGTCGTGGACCTGGTGCACAACACGCCCTGCGCCATCGGCTACTCGGGCCTCGCGTACGCCAACGAGCACGTGAAGATGCCCTGCGTGAAGAGCGACGACGCGGGGGCCTGCGTCGCGCCCAGCGCCGAGACCGCGATCGACGGCTCCTACCCCATCGCGCGGCCCCTGCTCATGTACTCGGCGGGCGCACCGGAGGGAGCGGTCAAGGACTACCTCGACTGGATCCTGTCCGATGCCGGCCAGTGCATCATCACGAAGAAGGGCTACGCGCCCGCCAAGCCGGTCACCTGCGAGTAGTCGCGTGACGATCTACGAAGCGAGGCTGCAGGCCGACCTGGACACGATCCGCCACCGCGTGGACGTGGTCGGGCAGATGGTGCTCCAGGGCTCCCGGGAAGCCGTCAACGGGTTGCTCACCGCCGACAAGGCGCGGTGCTACGACGTGTGCTTGGCCGACCGCCAGGTCAACCGGGAGACCCGCGCGATCGACGTGCTGTGCCACGAGTTCGTCGCGAAGCACTTCCCCGCCGCGGGCCACCTGCGCTTCGTCTCCTCCGTCCTGCGCCTGGACATCGCCCTCGAGCGCATCGGCGACTACGCCGTGAACATCGCCCGGGAGGCCGTGCAGCTGCTCGAGCCGCTGCCGGACGCGCTGGCGGCGGACTGCAAGCTCATGGGCAACATGGCCAACAAGATGCTCGACGAGGCCCTGGTGGCCTGGAGCTCGAGCAGCGCCGACGCAGCCCGGACGCTGATGCGCCGCCAGCGAGAGGTCGACGCCCTCTTCCGGCGGATGTTCCGCGAGCTGCTCGCCCACAAGCACGAGGCGCCGCTCAAGGACCTGTTCGCGCTGCTCGACGTCTTCAAGAACATCGCGCGCGTGGCCGCCCAGGCGCGAAACATCTGCGAGGAGACGGTGTTCGTGGCCACCGGCGAGATGAAGCAGCCGCGGGTGAGCAAGGTCCTGTTCGTAGGCCGCGGCAACTCGAACCTCACGCAGCTCGCCGAGGCGTACGCCCGCAAGGCCTTCCCGGACAGCGGCGAGTACGCGAGCGCGGGCTGGGAGCCGGCCGAAGCCCTGAACTCCGACATGTTCCGGCTGGCCGCCGGCGTGGGCCTCGACCTGGGCGGCGCGGTCCCGCGGCACCTCAGCGAGGAGATGCCCAACCTCCGCCGCTATCACGTGATCGTCACGTTCGAGGACGGCGCCGAGAAGGCCCTGGGGCCGATCCCGTTCGAGACCATCTTCCTCCGTTGGGATCTGGGGGAGGGCGAGCTCCGCGACAAGTTCCGGGAGATCACCTCCCAGATCAGCGACCTCATGGACATCCTCCGGGGGACCGGAGCCAACTGATGTCTGCGGCTCCCGAGACCGACATCGACCGGAGGACACCGTCCTGGTGGGTCGACAAGGCCGTCGCCGGCCTCGTCTTCCTGGGCGGCATCTCCGCGATCGTCTTCATCTTCGGGATCTTCGTGTTCATCACGAAGGAGGGCTTCGGCTTCGCCCTGGGGCCGTTCGAGTTCGGCGAGTTCTTCGGCTCCCCGAAGTGGACCCCGACCTCCGACTACAAGCCCAGCTACGGCGCGCTCGCCCTGATCGTGGGCACCGCGAGCGTCACCGGCCTGGCGGTGCTCACCGCCGTCCCCTTCTCGGTCGGAGCGGCGATCTACATCGCGGAGTTCGCCACCGGCCGCACCCGTGAGGCCCTCAAGGTCCTCGTGGAGCTGCTGGCCGCGATCCCGTCCGTCGTGTGGGGCTTCATCGGCCTGTCGATCATGAACCCGCTGATCATCAAGGTGTTCAACGTGCCGGTGGGCCTCAACGTCCTGAATGCCGGGATCATCCTCGGGCTCATGGCCGCGCCGATCATGACGACGCTCGCCGAGGACGCGCTGAAGGCGGTACCCGACACCTACCGCGAGGCCTCGGAGGCGCTGGGCGCGACCAAGTGGCAGACGATCCGCCGCGTCATCCTCCCCGCGAGCAAGAGCGGGATGATCGCCGCGATCCTGCTGGGCGTGGGCCGCGGCTTCGGCGAGACCATGGCGGTCCTGATGGCGTCGGGACACTCGGTGAACCTGCCGACGTCGCCGTTCGACTCGGTGCGCGCCCTCACGGCGACCATCGCGGCCGAGCTGGGCGAGACGGCCCGGGGCAGCGACCACTACCAGGCGCTGTTCACCCTCGGGATCCTCCTGTTCGTCGTGACGTTCGTGATCAACCTCCTGGCGGACCGCTTCGTGCGGCGGGGGCTGAAGTAGATGTTCGAAGCCACCGAACGAGACCTCGCCGCCACGAAGCGGGAGCGGCTCGTCGAGCGCAGCCTGCTCGCCATGACGCTCCTCCTGATCCTCCCCGTCCTGATCATCCTCGCGGTGCTCGTGGTCGAGGGCGGGCCGGTCCTGTCCCTGGAGTTCCTGTTCAGCGAGCCCACGAACGGCATGACCGCGGGGGGGATCTTCCCGGCGCTGATCGGCACCGTGTGGATCGTCGTCGTCGCGCTCATCGCGTCCGTGCCGGTGGGGGTCGCGGCGGCGCTCTACCTGTCGGAGTACGCGCCGGACAACACCGTCACGCGCGCGATCAACCTCGCGATCATCAACCTCGCGGGCGTCCCCTCCATCGTCCACGCCCTGTTCGGGGTCGGGGCGTTCGTCCTCTTCTTCGGCTTCGGCACGTCGATCCTCGCGGCGTCGCTGACCCTGGCCGTCATGACCCTCCCGGTCGTCATCGTGTCGACCCGCGAGTCCCTGCAGGCGGTGCCTCAGGAGTACCGCGAGGCGTGCTGGGCGCTGGGCGCGACGCGCTGGCAGACGGTGCGCAAGGTCGTCCTGCCCAACGCGGTCAGCGGCATCCTCACGGGGGTCATCCTCGAGGTGTCGCGGACCGCCGGAGAGACCGCGCCGATCATGTTTACTGGAGCAGCGTTCTTCCTGCCGTTCCTGCCGGAGTCGGTCTACGACCAGACGATGGCGATGTCCCTGCACCTGTTCGTCATCTCGACGCAGGTGCCCGGGGTCCCGGACGCGCTCCCCTACGGCGTGGCGCTGGTCCTGGTGGCGATGGTGCTCGTGATGAACAGCGCGTCGGTGGCCCTGCGCGTGTGGCTGCGAGGGCGACGCAAGTGGTAGCCGACGTGCCCCTCCGAGTCCGCGACGTCGGGATCTCCTACTCCGGGGAGTCGGTCCTGAGCGGCGTGTCGTTCGACGTCCGCGAGAACGAGATCTTCGGGATCATCGGGCCTGCGGGGGGCGGCAAGACCTCGCTCATCCGAGCCATCAACCGCATGAACGACTTCACCCCGGGCATGGAGGTGACCGGCTCCATCGAGTTGGCGGGCAAGGACGTGCGCGAGTGGCGCAACGTCTACGCGCTGCGGCGGCGCGTGGGGGTGGTGTTCCCGCTCCCGGTGGGGCTGCCGCTGTCGATCTACGAGAACGTGGCCATGTCCCCGAAGCTGCGCGGCATCAAGAAGCGCGGCGAGCTCGACAAGATCGTGCAGCAGTGCCTGACGCGCGCGGCGCTGTGGGACGAAGTGAAGGACCGGCTCGACAGCCTCGGCTCGCGTCTCTCGGGGGGGCAGCAGCAGCGGCTCACGATCGCCCGCGCGCTGTCTCAGGACCCCGACGTCCTGCTGTTGGACGAGTTCAGCATCGCCGTGGACCCGGTCACGACCATGCGCATCGAGGACGTGCTCCGTGGGCTCAAGGACGAGCTCACGATCGTCCTCGTGACGAACCTCGTGCAGCAGGCCCGGCGCCTCGCGGATCGCACCGCGTTCATCCTGCAGGGCGAGCTCGTGGAGGTCGGAGACACGGCCGACCTGTTCGCCGGCGGGGCGAAGGACGAGCGCACCCGCCAATACATCGCCGGCCGGTTCGGGTGATGCACCCCTCTCGACAAACGGCGCTCCCTGCGGTCGACCGTTTCTCGCCGGGGGCCCCGCTCTACATCCTCCGAACTCCGCTTCGCTGCGCTCCGCTGCGCGCGCTTGATGCGCTTGCGGCCCGATCGGGACGTTCTCATGACTGACCTTGCGATTCGGACCCGCGGATTCTCCTTGTGGTACGGCACCTTCCAGGCGTTGTTCGACGTGGACCTCGAGGTCCGGGAGAAGACCGTCACGGCCATGATCGGCCCCTCGGGGTGCGGCAAGTCGACCCTCCTGCGGAGCATGAACCGCATCGTCGAGCGGCTCGGCTACGTCCACACGAAGGGCCGCATCGAGATCCACGGCCAGGACGTGACGGCGGACTCGGTGTCGCTCCCTCAGCTGCGGCGGCAGGTGGGCATGGTCTTCCAGCGACCGAACCCGCTGCCCCTGTCGATCCGCGACAACGTCCTCTTCGGCCACCGCCTCCACGAGGCGGCCCACGACGACATGTCCGAAGCGGACAAGGACCAGATCGTCCAGGACGCGCTGGAGCAGGTGCTGCTCTGGGATCGACTCAAGGACGACCTCGGGGGCAGCGCCCTGTCGCTGAGCCTCGAGGAGCAGCAGAAGCTCTGCATCGCGCGGCTGCTGCCCACTTCGCCGTCGCTCCTCCTCATGGACGAGCCGTGCTCGGCGCTCGACCCCCGCGGCACCGCCGCCGTCGAGGATCTGCTGTGGAAGCTCAAGGAGCGCTACTCGATCCTCATCGTCACCCACAACATGGCGCAGGCACGGCGCGCCTCCGAAGAGTGCGTCTTCATGCTCATGGGCGAGATCATCGAGCACACGCGCACGGCGAGCATGTTCGTGAGTCCGCAGGACACCCGCACCGCCGACTACATCGAGGGCCGGTACGGGTAGTTCCCTCGGCTACATGACGGCGGCGAACGTGAACCAGATCTCGAAGCCGCCCTCGCCCTCACCGGGGAGTTGGAAGCCGGTCTCGACGTACGCGGGCTCGACCATGAAGCGGAAGCCGGGGCCGCCGTCGAACTTGCGCACGATGAAGCCGGCCTGGCCGCCCACGGAGACCGTCGGCTGGGGGAGCGCGACGTCGGCGTTCAGGACCATGGCCGGCCCGCCCGCGATCTTGAAGCCGAACATCGGGTGGAACACCGGGATCGGGATCGCGATCCCCACGTAGCCCTGGCCGAGGAAGCGGATGGGGATGTCGCGCTGGAAGTCGACGTCGAACCCGCCGCCGCCGTAGAGCATGAACGTGTAGGCGCCGAGGCCGAGGGTGAACCGGCCTCCGGGCAGGAACAGCTCGCCGAACGGGTCCAGCGCGAACCCGAACCCGCCGCCCACGTGGAACCAGCCGGCGTTCACGTCGCCCATGTACGTCCGCTTGTCCTTGTCCTTGTCCTTGTCGTCGTCGCCGTCGTCGCCGTCGCCGTCGCCGTCGTCGCGATCGTCGTCGCGATCGTCGTCCCGGTCGTCGTCGTCCAACGGCGCGACGCCTCCGACCACGCCCCCGACCACGCCCCCGCCCCCCAAGGCGGGCGGCGGGCTCGGCGCGCTGGACCCGCTCGCGTCGGTCACCGGCTCGTAGTGCCACTGAACCGCCACCCACTGGCCGTTGCCCATGCCCACCCGAGCTCGCACCCACCACGGCTTGCCGCTCGCGCGAGGCACCACGCGGATGGCGCCGTTCATGGTCGCGGGGCCGTCCGATCCGTGGTGGAAGAAGGAGTCGCGGCCGGGCGTGCCCGAGAGCGGGACGGGGGGGACGGGATCCTCCACCGGCACGACCGACGCCACGGGGTAGGACTCGTAGATGACGCCGCCGTGGTCGCCCGAGAAGGTGGTCTTGAGGTCGACCGGCCCGTCGGTGCACCAGACCTGCGGGGGCGCGGACCAGGCGAGCTGGGCGCGATACTCCGAGCGCTCGACGGTGGCGCTCTGGTGGCCGTGCAGGAGCACCGCGCCGCTCGGGTTCTTCTCCACCAGCCGCCACGTGGAGCCGTCGGACGAGGGCTCGAAGGCGGCGGGGCTGTAGGGCACGACCTCCACCGTCGTGCGCTTGAAGCACTCCTCCGCGGCGGCCGAGGCGGGGATCAGGGAGGCTGCGAGGACCAAGGCGGCGATCTTCATGGCACGCAGCCTATCGCGGGGGGCGGCCCCGCTGCCCCCCGACTTCCCGAGGTCTACTCGGCGCAGCCCAGGAGCTCGACCACGCCGTCGCGATGCACGGCGGCGATCCGCGAGGCGTCGGCGGCCAGCCCGATCGCGACGGGCTCACCGAGCGACAGGGCGCCCATCTCGCTCAGATCCTCGGCGGAGAAGAAGCGCAGGTCGCCCTCGGCGCCGACGGTCACGATCCAGCTCCCGGTGGGATCCACGGCGACGTCCACGGGGTCGTGCTCGTCGAACAGCGCCAGGGCGAGGGGCTGCTCGATGACGGCCGAAGAGCGTCCCTCGACCTCGACCACCGCGGCGAAGCGGTCCCCGACGACCACCACGCGGGCTCCGTCGGGCGTCCAGGCGGCCGCGCGGGCGCCGATGCGGCCGTGCTCGATCTGCAGGTCGAGACCCTCCCAGACGCCCAGAGACGCGGTGGGGAAGGCGGACGAGATGATGTCCACGGAGGGCGAGCCGTAGATGTGGCCCGTCACCGCGACGGACCCCCCGTCGGGCGAGTAGACGACGTGGGCGGCCTCCCAGAGGTTGCCCGGACCGGCCGGGATCTCGGTCCCCGAGTCGACGTCGCGGATCGCCACCCCCCCGCCGTACTCGTTGGTGGAGGTGACGACCTGCGCACCGCTGGGCGCGAATCCGACCGACGTGATCGAGACCCCCTCCTCGGACGGCGCGAACTCCTGCACGAGCTGGGAGTTCTCCACCCGCCACACGGCGGCGCGGCCGCTGCTCTCCCCGCTCGCCGCGAGGGCGCCGGTGGAGTCCAGCGCGATGGCGGTCAGGTCCGACCCCACGTCGAAGGCGGGCATGTACATGAAGCCCTCGACGGCCCCGGCGAGCTCGCCGGTCTGCGCGTCCCAGAACTTCAGGGTCTGGTCCTCGGAGGCGATGCCGACCATGCCGGACGCGCCCACGTGGGCAGCGCGGACCTCGCCGTGCCGGTTCTCGACGGTCGCGACGGTCACGAGGTCGCCGCCCGCGCAGACGCCGAGCTCGGCGCCTCCGGCGATCGGGTCGTCCGACACGTCGGGGGCGTCCGTACCGGGGCAGCCGGCGGAGGCGAGGGCGAGAGCGAAGAGGAAGGGAGAGGGACGCATGAGGAACTCCGTGGTTGGTGTCCTCAGCATGGGCGACGCCAATTCGATTCTCAATCGATACGTTTCATCTAGAATTATGAAGTGTCACAATCCAAATGATCTGCGACGACGGGCGAACCAGGGGAGCAGGAGCGGGAGGGCCGTCCAGACAGGCGTCCGGTCGCAGGAGCAGCCCTCGTCGTCGGGCCGAACCCCGACCCGCTCGCCCGCCACGGGCGGCCCGCCCTCGCCGGCGTCGTCGTCGTCCGCGGCGTCGTCGTCGTCCACGGCGTCGTCGTCGTCCACGGCGTCGTCGTCGTCGCCGGGGTCCGGGAGATCGAGCCGGGTGAGGCGGACCGCGTCGGCGGGGATGTGCTGTTTCGAGGGGACGGAGCCCGCGGCGTCGTCGCGGATCGAGATCCACTGGCCGCCGCCCGCGTCGAAGTCGAACTCACCGAGCGACGTCCACCCGTCGGCGGCGCCCAGATCGACGACCACCTCGGCGACGTCGGTCGATTGGACGGTGTAGGTAGCGTCCTCGTACGCCGCGAACTCGGGCTCGACGTACACCTCCACCAGGTACTCCCCGGCGTCCTCGAGATCGATCTGCCACCACGCCCAGTTGCTCGGGTGCGCGGACTGGAAGGCGTTGGTCCACAAGAGGTGCCCGTCCCACCCCGACGACTCCTCCCGCCAGTATTCGTCCGGGCCGAAGCGCCGGAAACAGGGGCCCGCGTCGTCCAGGACGCCGCCCTCCGGAGGAAGGACGGCGCACGGAGGCCTCGTCGCGCAGTGCGCGGGCCGCTCCGGTCGACCCCCGGCGACCCCCGCGAAGACGCCCCAGTGGTTGGTCACGGCCCGGGTGCCGCCGCCGTTGTTGCCGCTGTGGTTGTTGGCGTATCCGCGGTCCTCCAGCCACATCTGGCTGCTGCCGCCGCCGTCGAGGTTGAAGGCCGTCCACGCGCCCAGCTGGTCGAGCACGTCCACCAGCTCGAGCCCGTACATGCCCGACGACGAGCCCGTGCGGCCGTCCACGGCGACGAGGAGGAACGTCCCCCGGTCCTCGGTGAGCCCCATCGCGGTGCGCGGGTGCCGGTCGCGCATGTCGCTCCGATCGGGGAAGCAGCTCGAGTCGATGGCCGACGGGCAGGTGATCGGGCTGCCCTCGACGATCAGCTCGGGGAACCCGCTCACCAGCGCGAGGGTCCCCGCAGGCAGCGGCGGCCGCGGGGTGTCGTTCCTCCAGCCTTCGGCGAGGCCCCCGAAGTCGGCGGCGTGGTCCTTGACCCAGCCGGTGTGCGTGAACTCCACCCAGTCCGGCCCGAAGGCGATCCAGCCGTAGCGCTCGTAGAACCACTCGAAGGCGTACTGCGGGTCCGCGCCGGTCTGCTCCAGGGGCCACTGGACGCCGCCCCCCGCCGCGTCGCCGTAGACGCGCAGCACCGGCGACGTCCGATAGAAGTCCCCGTTGGTGGCGACCTGCACGCCCACGCCGGACGCCCAAGACCCCGTGCTCTCGCGCGACGTCGTGGGACGGGTCGCGGTGACCTCGACGCGGCCTTCGCACAGGTCCACGAGCGTGACCCAGGTGTCCGTCGCCGGGCTCGCGGTGCGGTACTGCCGGTGCACGACGCCCGGGTAGGGCGACTCCTCCGCCACCAAGGTCATCGTCACCGCCCACGCCGGGGCCGGGAGGAGGAACACCGAGGCGAGCAACCCACGCATCACGCCGACATCGTAGGCATTCTCGACGCATGCGGAGCCTCGGCATCGATCTGGCGTCCCGGCCTCGGGAGACCGCGGCCTGCCTGCTCCTGTGGCGCGAGGGCCGGGCGACCGTCGAGTTCCTGGAGCGCAACCTGTACGACGACGCCCTGCTCGACCTCGCGGGCACCGCCGACGCGATCGGCATCGACGCCCCCTTCGGCTGGCCCGCGACGTTCGTGGACTTCGTGACCGCCCACCACGCCGGCCGCCCCGTGGCCCCGAACTGGGAGGACCCCGATCTGCGACGCAGCCTCCGCCTGCGGCGGACGGACCTGTGGGTGTGGGCCGAGGGGTTCACGGGGCGACCGCCGCTGAGCGTGTCCACGGACCGGATCGCGATGCCCGCCCTGCGCTGCGCAGGCCTCCTCGGTCGCCTCGGGGTGCTCGACCGGGCGACGGATCCCCGCGTCTTCGAGGCCTACCCGGCGGCCGCCCTGGGCGTGTGGACCGGCGTGTCGAGCAACTACAAGCGCAAGCAGGGCGCGGCGACGCGGGCCGAGATCGTGGGCGCGCTGCGCGAGGCGGCGCCGTGGCTGGAGGTGCCCGACGAGTGCCTGGACGACGCCGACCTGCTCGACGCGCTCGTCGCGGCGCTGGTCGCGCGGGCGGCGGCGCTGGGGAGGACCCACCCGCCGCCCGACCAGGAGCGCGAGGCCGCCGTGCGCGAGGGCTGGATCGCCGTGCCGCTGCCGCACACGCTCGCCCACCTCCCCTTCCCGTCCTGACCTACGGCGCCAGCTCCTTCTCCAGGGGGGTGCGGAACCGCGGGACCGGGGCCGCCCCGTCGAGGATCGCCGTGAGCCGCTCCGCCTCGCCGTCTACGGCCGCGCGGGCCTCGGTCCCGACGTCTTCCAGGAGCCGCACGACGACCCCCACGTCCACCTGCTCGGCGTCCAGGGCGGCGAGCGCGACCTTCACGTCGCGCGCGGTCCAACCGGTCCACCAGCGCAGGTCCTTGGTCGTCGCCGGGCCGTGGTTCGCCAGGTAGCGCCGCAGCACCTCGGCCCGCGCCGTCGCGGGATCGGGGCCGTCCGGACGCGCCCCGAACCACCCCTCGCGCGCCGCCCACCGGTACCGGCTCGACCGCCAGGTCCCGTCGGCCCCGGCCCGCACGATCGCCCCGTCCATGGCCATCACGTACAGCAGCCTCGAACCGAGCGGGACCGTGGAGGACCACTTGCCGGTCCCGACCTCCACCCGCTGCGTGAGCTCCGGGACGGCGGCGAAGAGCTCCTTCGTGCTCCGCTCCCCGTCGCCGAGCGCGTCGACCACGGCCGCCTCGAGCGCCCGGAGATCGACCCCCGGGGCCCAGCCCTCGACTCGTCGCCGCTCCTTCGCGGCGATGGGCCGGGTCGCTCCCGCTTCGAAGATGCCGACCTCGTCGGCGGGCACGACGAACAGCGTGCGCCGCATGGCGTGCATCCGGCACACGGAGCGGGCGTCGCCCAGCGCGCGCGCGAGGTCCGAGAACGCGAAACCCCGCACCCGGGCCCAGAGGCCCAGATACGGGGTCAGCGGATCGCTGGAGTGCATGGCCGTGACCGACCGCACTCCCTGGAGGACGTCCTCCGCGGCTCGGTTCAGCCGGTGGCGAGCCACCAACCGGGCGCGGCGGGCGCGATCGTCGATGCGGAGGGGCACCGACGGAGCATGCCCGTTACTGGATGTCGATGACGTACGGGCCCGAGTCGTTCACCAGGTAGAGGTCGTTGGTGATGCGGATCGAGTAGGTCCCGGTGGTCGCGAACGTGTAGGTGATCGACGGGTCGAACAGCGGGTTGTTGTCGTTGTCCGACGCCAGCTCCGTGCCCGCCGCGTCGTACAGCTCGAGCTGCGCGGCGAGGGTGGAGCCGATGGACAGGGCCGCTACGTCGAAGTCGATGGTCTGCCCCGCGAGCGCGGTGAACTCGAAGTAGTCGTAGTCGCTGAAGATCAGCGAGCTGGTGATCGAGCCGCAGGCCAGGCCGCCGACGGTCGTGTAGTCGGCCAGCGCCTGGGTGTCGTTGGGCTCGAGCTCCACCGCGTTGCAGCCGGGCGCCATCGACACGATGACGTCGTAGCCGTAGTTCACGCCGCCGCCCCCGGAGAGGTCCGTGACGGTCACGTGGTAGGTGCCCGCGGCCGCGACCGTGACCTGCAGGTACGAGTCGAGGTTGCCCGCGGCCTGGTCGTCGTTGTCGGCGATGAGGTTGCCTCCGTCGTCGAGCAGCTGGATGAAGCTGTCGAGGTTGCTGCCGTTGCTCACCGCGTTGATGTCGATGGTGATCTGCTCCCAGGCCGCGGCCGTGAAGCTGAAGACGTCGACGTCGCCGGGCGTGTCCATGGCGCCGCAGGCGACGCTGTTGGGGACCATCGAGTCGGCGGACGTCCACGCGTCGTTGGGCTCGGTCTCGGGCTGCGCGCAGTTCAGGTTGCCGCCGCCGGTCAGGCCCTCGTCGACCTGCCCGTCGCAGTCGTCGTCGATGCCGTTGAGCACCTCGACGGCGCCGGGGAAGACGGCCGCGTCGTTGTCGTCGCAGTCGGCGGGGACGGTGAAGCCGTCGTTGTCGTTGTCCACCGCGGGGGTCGCCGAGCAGCTCGGGTTCGCGCCGAACGGCGTGCCGCTGCCGCCCGCGCCGTAGCTGGCGGCGGGGGTGTCGCACCAGTTGAGCGGGTCGTCGTTGAGGGTGCCGGTGAGGGCGGCGACGTCCAGGCTCTTGGCCATGTTGGCGACGTCGGGCCAGCCGAGGTCGTCGTCGTACGCGACCTCGTCCACCACCACGCCCGAGGGGTCCGTGAGGATGATCTCGTCGTCGCCGTTCGCGAGGACCATGTCCGCGCCGTAGCTGTAGTTGACGACCGCGCCGCCGTTCAGCGTCGTGTCCGTGCTCTGGCCGAGGACCAGGTAGCCGCCCGGGCCCACGAGCGCGCCGCTGATGACGTGCCAGTCGGCGCCGTTGTCGGAGATCGTCCAGCCCGCGAGGTTGATGGCGGCGGCCGTCGTGTTCTTGACCTCGAACCACTCCATCTGGACCGTCTCGTCGGCGCCCGCGGGGTTGTTCATGATCTCGGTGATGATGATGTCGCCGACGCCCTGGATCGGGCCCACGTCGTCGTCGTCGCCCGCCGCGTCGTCGTCGTCGCCCACGTCGTCGTCGTCGTCGTCGTCTCCGGGGTTCAGACCCGTGTCGCACACGACGTCGAGGGTGAAGGTGCCCGCGGCGCCGGCGTAACCGTCGACGACCACGTAGAGCTGATCACCCTGCTGGGCCGCGACGGTCGCGGAGGTGTCGCCGTAGCCGACGCAGGCCTCGCCGGCGCAGCCGAGCGTGGGGTCGTCCTCGAGGATCCAGATGTCGAGGTCCACGCCGTCCTGGATCGCGCCGAAGCCGACGGTCAGCTCCACGTCCTGGCCCGCGTAGAAGCTGTAGATGAGCTCCGGGCCCGACTCGTCCCACGAGCTGCAGCTGTAGGCGTCGATGGCGCGGGTGGCCTGCGCGGAGTTCGTGTCGCCGTCCACCGAGTTCCCGCAGATCAGCGGCGCGACGGCCGCGCACGAGCCCGCGTCGTCGTCGTCGTCGCCCACCGCGTCGTCGTCGTCGCCCACCGCGTCGTCGTCGTCGTCCACGACCTCGGGACCGGCGTCGTCGTCGTCCATGGCGTCGTCGTCGTCGTCGTCCGCGAGGGTGTCGTCGTCGTCGGGGACTTCGGTGGGCGTGGAGATGGTCTGCTCGCAGCCCACGAGGGCGAGGGCGAGACCGGCGGACAGGAAGAAACGAGTACGCGACATGATGATTCGACTCCAACGCTCGGGCCGATCGGCGGGGGGCCGTCGCGGCGAGCGATAGGTATGTCGCATGCAATTCGGTCGGCGCCTACCCCCTCCACCACCTCTTCGCAGGCTCTCACGCAGCCCGCCGTGACTGCTGCGCGGATGTTGCGGAGCGGTGATCCGGCGGGGCCGTCACGAAGTTGTGACGAACCCCCACCGGATGGGGGTCAGCGGGCCCGCCGCAGCTCCTGCGCAGGGACGCGGAAGGCGCGGACGAAGGCGATCCCCCACAGGAGCGATCCACCGATGTAGCCGAAGAAGCCGATCCCGAAGGTGCTCGGGAGCACGGGGTCCATCGCGCGGTTCACCTGGAAGAGGAGCTCGTTCAGGGCCACGAGGCCCAACAGGGTGGCGAACCCGTACGCCTCGAGCCACGTCCCGATGCGCTCCACGGACTCCGCCCGACGCTCGGGCGCGAGCCAGTACTCCTTGTTGGGGAGGTTGAACCACTTCGCGGAGATGCGTCGGAGGGCGAACCGCGGGGCCCAGAAGGAGAGCGTCATGATCGCCCACATCCCCGCCATGAACCACGCGAAGGTCGACGGGCTCATCCACCCGTTGGGGGTGCCGCCGCCGTCGAAGTGGGTCGCCAGGTAGGGGGGCATGCCCTCGAGCCCGGCCGCCGCGTGGAACCAGGCGAACGCAGTGAGCAGCAGCCAGAGGATCCAGGAGGTGCGGGCGGTGTTCTGCATGGTGTCTCCGAGTGTGGAGGAGGTACGCCGATCGCGCCCCCGGATTGCAGAAAATCGGACTCGTAACTCTGAATAGAGTTACTAGTCGGTCCGGCGATGCTAGAACCGGCTCATGAAGACGACGAACGCAGACCAGCACCCCATCCGCCGGGTGGGGATCATCTTCTCGGGCGGGCCCGCCCCCGCCGCCAACGCCGTCATCTCCGCGGCCGCCATCTCGTTCATCGACGAGGGGCGCGAGGTCGTGGGCTTCTTCCACGGATACGAGGACCTGCAGGAGTACCACCCGCTCACGCACCGCCTGGTCGACGACACCCACTACCGCGTGTTCACGGAGCGCGACGTCGCCTCGCTGCGCAACCGCCGCGGCATCGTCATCGGCACCGCGCGCGCCAACCCCGGCAAGGGCATCGAGCGCGCGAAGGACCTGGACGACCCCACCAAGATCGAGCGCCTTCGCCGGGTCCACGCCGCCCTGGTCGACCTCGAGATCGACGCGCTGATCAGCATCGGCGGGGACGACACGCTGAAGACGGCCAACTTCCTGTACGAGTACCAGCGGCGCCTGCCCGCGGAGGCGCCGCGCGTGCGGGTGGTGCACCTGCCCAAGACGATCGACAACGACTACCGCGGGATCGACTTCACGTTCGGCTTCTTCACGGCCGTGGACGTCATGGGCAAGGAGCTCCTCAACCTGCGGGCGGACGCGATCGCCACGCGCACCTGGTTCGTCGTGGAGACGATGGGTCGCAAGGCGGGCTGGCTCTCCTACGGCGTCGCGATCGCGGGCGAGGCCAACCTGGTGGTCGCGGTCGAGGACCTCGACGAGTCGCTGACGTCCGAGTACGCGGAGGACAACCGCAAGGTCCGTCGCCTCGACCTCGACAAGCTGGCCGACCGCGTCGTGGACCTGATGCTCGTGCGCGAGGAGCGGGACGGGAAGCACTACGGGCTGGTCGTCCTCGCCGAAGGCCTCGCCGAGCACCTGCCCGAGGCGTTCCTGCGCGGCGTGGGGCGGGACGAGCACGGCCACATCTCTCTGGGGAAGCTCGACCTGGGCAAGATCGTCGCGGCGGTCGTGGCCGACCGGTATCGGCTGCGGAGGGGCGTCGATCGCAAGGTCAAGCCCATGCAGTTGGGGTACGAGTCGCGCTGCGCCGCGCCCCACGCGTTCGACGTCATGCTCGGCTGCCAGCTGGGCGTGGGGGCCTACCGCGCCCTCGTCGAGGAGGGCCTCGACGGGCACATGGTGTCCGCGTCGGGGCAGCTCGACCTGGAGTACGTGCCGTTCGGGGAGCTGATCGACCCGGTGACGATGCTCACGCAGGTCCGCGTCATCGAGCCCGGCAGCGACTTCCACCGCCTCGCTCGGTTCCTGGAGACGCGCACCGATCGACTCCCGCAGTGGACCGCCCGTTCGTGAGGCATGATCGGCGGCCATGAGCCGCCTGTTCCCGTCTCTCGCGCTCGCGATCCTGATCTTCGCGGGCTGTCCTCCCGACCTGGGCAACCCGCCGGACGACGACGACGACCTGCTCGACGACGACGACGCGACGGACGACGACGACGTGACGGACGACGACGACGCGGTGTCGACGGATCCGCCCGGCATGGCCTGGGGGTGGTGGTTCGGCGAGTGCGGCGGCGGGTGCCTCGGGGACATGACCTTCGCGGCCGACGGGCCGGTGACCTACGCCATCACCGGGTGGGACGGGGAGACCTATGGGCTGGCCGAAGCGCCCGCCCTCAACGACCGCGGCGACGACCTGCTCGAAGAGGCGATGGACGCGACCCCGATAGGCGATCTCGAGGAGACGTACGGCTGCCCGGACTGCGCCGACGGCGGGGGCTCCTACTTCCAGTTCGACCTCGGCCCCGTGAGCCTTCGCACCGAGTACGAGTACGGGCGCGCCCCGGACGAGCTGGCCGTCCTGGCCGAAGCGATGGCCGCGATCCTCTGGGACTTCGAGGCCTGCACGTTCGAGTACCTCGAGCCCTTCGACTGCGAACCGCGGGTCGTCATCGGTCGATGACGGAGCTGCCGCGCAACGTCCTCCGCACGGCGGATCTCGACGCCCCCAAGCCCTGGCCTCTGCCGCCTCCGTTCGCGGCCACCCGGACGCCGCTGGTGCCCGGCGAGAAGGCCCTGCTGGGGGCCGGGATCGTGGAGGTCCCTCCGGGGACGCGCTCCTGTCCGCTCCACTCCCACCGCTTCGAGGAGGAGCACTTCCTGGTGCTCGCCGGCGAGCTGGTGGTGCGCGAGCTGCACCCCGGCGCGAACGACTACGTGGAGTACGCGCTGCACCCCGGGGAGCTGGTGGCCTACCCGTCGAACACGGGGATCGCGCACGGGTTCTTCAATCGCGGGGACGTGCCGGCGCGGTTCCTCGCGGTCTCGGAGGACCGCTGGGGCGAGATCTGCCAGTACCCGGACAGCGGGAAGACGATGCTGCGCCCCCTGCAGAAGGTGGGGATCTTCGGGGCCACGGCGGCGGACGTGGTCCTCGCGGAGGCGGCCGAGCGGGCGTCGGGGCGCAGGGTGACGACCTTGGCCGACGACGACCGCCCGTCGTGGGTGGCGTCGCCCTCGCTGCTCGTGGAGCGCGACCTCGGCGGGGACGGCTTCGGGCTGCCGCTGGCTCGGGAGGCCGGGGCCGTCGCGGTCTTCCTCAACCGAGACCGACTCCCGCCCGGCGGCCGGACCGGCCCCCTGCACGCGCACACCGGGGACGAGGAGCTCGTCTACGTGTTGGAGGGGACGCCGCTGCTGCAGCAGCTCCGGGGCACCGTGGACAAGCGCGTCCCTCGCTTCGAGGACGCCACCCTCGAGGAGGTCCGCCTCCAGCCCGGCGACGTGGTGCGCTGGCGACCCGCGGACGGCGTCGCCCACCACATCCTCAACCCGCCCGACGCGCCCGAGGCGGTGCTCCTGGTGGTCGGCACCGACGTCCCCGACGACGTGTGCATCTTCCCCGACACCGGCCGCGTCCACGTGCGAGCCCTGGGGCGCACGGCGTCGTTCGCGCCCCGGTCGTACTTCGATGGCGAAGCCGACTGAGCCGCCTATCTCGAGGACGTGAGTCGACCTGCCCTCCTCGCCCTGGTGCTCCTCGGCTGCCCCGCCGGGTCTCCGGACTACCCGGACTACACACCTACGGACCGACCGCCCGACCGCGACCCCGGCCGCACGGACTGCGAGGTCGTCGAGCGGGACGGGGACCTGACGGTGAACGAGGAGTGGGTGGAGTTCTGCGGCCATCTGTAGCCGAGCTGTTCGCAGACCATCCGCTCGCTGCGGACGCTGTACAGCGCCATTTGGGGTCGGGACTTGCCGCGCATGGGACGTTGTCTCACGCACGTGCGTCGCAGTCGATCCTCACCACGCTCGCCGCACGGACGAGAAGAACCTCTCGTCCCGGGCCGAAGCGAGCGTCGCTTCGGGCGATTCCGAGAGGTTCTTCTCGCTCCCGGCCGAAGCGAGCCGCGGGGGGGCGAGCCCTCCAGGTTCGAGAGGAGGCGTTCTTCAGCCGGCTCTAGGCGATCGCGGCGACCGCGGCCTTGAACTCCTCGATGTCGGAGGCGTGCCCGGCCCCGTCGTCGATGTGGCTCCACAGGACCTCGCCGCCCTTGGCGAACAGCACGACGCCGCCCTGCTGCCACACGTCGCCCGCCGTCTTGCCCTGCCGGAACCCCTTCTTCGACGCGCGGGCGCCGCGGCCCAGGGACTTCATGAGCCCGAACTTCCGCTTCATGCCCAGCGCCGCGTAGGACTTGCGCCCCGGATCGGTGTACAGCGGGGCCTTGATGCCGAACTTCTCCACGAAGTCGTTGGCCATCATGACGTTCCCGTTGCCCACGAACGCGAGGCCCACGCCCGCGGCGTCCAAGGTCTCCTGCTCCTCCTGAAAGCGAGCGGCCCGCTCGCGGCAGAAGATTCACCCGTAGTGGCGGAGCCACACGACGGCGGTGGGCCTGTCCGCGGACAGCGAGGACAGCGGCACGGAGGAGCCGTCGAGGGCGAGGATGGTGACGTCGGTCGCGCTCATGGGCCGAGGGTAGCCGCTCACACTCCCTTACATCCGCTCCGTGGTTCCTCACGCGGCTCTGCCCGAAGCTCCGCCCATGACCGACCGCACTCGAATCGCCGCCGTCCTCTCCACCCTGGCCTTGGCCGCCGTCGGCTGCGACGGCGACGTCCCGACCGTCGAGCCCGTGTTCGAGGACCCCGTCTACGAGGGCCTCGAGGGCGTGACGTGCGGCGAGGCCGACGACGGCGAGGTCGACCAGGAGCGACCCACCGGCTGGACCGTCGCCTCGCACTGCAAGGGCGCGGACGCCGACTACGCGCGCCTGTTCGACGCCGAGACCGTGCACCGCATCGACATCACCGTGTCGGCGGTCAACTACGCGGCCACCATGACCGACCTGGACGCCACCCTCGGCGGGTCGGGCCAAGGCGGCCCCGGCGGCGGCGGGGGCGGCGCGGACGTGGACGAAGAGCCCATGTGGGTCCCCGTCACGGTCGAGTACGACGGCCTGACCTGGTGGCAGGTCGCCATGCGCTACAAGGGCAACAGCTCCCTGCGCAGCGCCTACAACAGCGGCATCGAGAAGCTGAGCTTCCGCCTCGACTTCGACGAGTACGAGGACATGTACCCCGAGCTCGACGACCAGCGCTTCTGGGGGTTCAAGAAGATGACCTTCAGCAACGGGTTCAACGACGACTCGCTGATCCGGGACAAGGTCGCCGCCGACATCTTCCGCGACGGCGGCGTGCCCGCGGCCCGAGGCTCCTTCGCCCGCGTCTACGTCGACTTCGGCGAGGGCCCGACGTACTTCGGCCTCTACACGATGATCGAGGACGTCTCGAACAAGATGCTGGACACCCAGTTCGACGACGACAGCGGCAACCTCTACAAGCCCGACGGCACCGGCGCGGCCCTCGGCACGTTCGTCGAGGCCGACATGATCAAGAAGACGAACGAGGACGAGGCCCGGTGGGGCGACGTCCAGGCCCTCATCGGCGCCATCAATGCCGACCAGGGCGACGCCGCCGCGTGGCGCCGGGGCCTCGAGTCGGTGCTCGACGTCGACCGCTTCCTGGTCTGGCTCGCCCTCAACCAGTCGATGGTCAACTGGGACACGTACGGCTGGATGACGCACAACTACTACATCTACGCCGACCCGACCGACGGCCGCTTCACCTGGATCCCGTGGGACCTGAACGAGTCGCTGATGGTCCGCAGCGGCGGCGGCGGCATGGGGAACAACGCCGACTCCGTGCTGCTCGACGAGATCGGCTCCGGCTGGCCCCTCATCCGCAACGTGCTCGACGACCACGTGTACGCCGCGCAGTACCGCCAGGAGCTCGACAACGCCGCGGCGGGCGCGTTCGCCGAGGACACCGTCGCCGCCCGGATGCAGGCCGCCCACGACCTCATCGCCCCCTACGTCACCGGCGCGGACGGCGAGCAGGCGCCCTACACCTTCCTGCCTAACGACGCCGCCTTCGCGAACTCCGTGGACGGCAGCGGCGGCCTCCTCGACCACGTCGAAGACCGCCACGACGCCGTCGCCGCCGCCCTGCGGTAGGTCCCGTCAGTCCTCCCTCTCGGCCTCGAGGGGGAGGACGAGGCGGAAGCCGTTGATCATGTGGACGTTGTGCGGCGCGTTCCCGTTCCGGTCGGCGCAGCGACAGTGCCGCGCCACCGACGCCCAGGACCCGCCACGGACGGCGCGTCGCTCGGGGTCCCCGTGAAACGTCGGGTCCCCGCACCACTCCCGCACCCCGCCCGCCATGTCGCGAACGCCGTACACCGACACGTCGGTCGGGAACGCGCCCACGGGCTCCGGATTGGGGCGCCCCTCGCGGCTCGCGATCATCTTGCAGAGCGCCGGATCGAAGCCGTCCCCCCAGGGATGCGCGCGGCCGTCGACCCCGCGCGCCGCCTTCTCCCACTGCTCCTCGGTGGGCAGCGCGTAGGCCACCCCGTCCCGCGCGGACCGCCACGCCACGTAGGCGCTCGCGTCGTGCCAGGAGATGCCGATCACGGGCCAATCCGGATCCCATCGATCCCCCTCGCGGTCCCGCTCCGGAGCCGCATACGCCCCGCCGGGCCCCGGGCGGTCCAAGTACTGCCCCGCCTGGTCCCGTTCGCCCACGACCTCCTGCCGCGGCACGTGCTCCCAGGCCGCGTCGGGATCCGAGGCGTGCAGGTCCGTGAGGAACTCGCAGTACTCCCGCATCCGCACCGGGAACTCCCTGATGTGGAACCCGGCGATCGACGGACGGCCCGCGGGCAGAGGCGTCATGGCGTCGGGGTCGCCCCCCCGCCGAAACGGCCCGGCGGGCACGTACACGAAGGACTCGACCGCGTCGGGGAGCTCGATCCGACCGGCCTCCCAGTGGTCGCCTCGCGCCAACTGGACGGGGTAGCGAACGACCGGACGACCGGGCGCCCGGAGGGTCAGCAGCCAGGACCCGGCTGCGAGGGGGACCCGATCCAGCGGGGTGCTGCCCAGGGACGTCGCTTCGGTGGGCCGGAGCAGGGGCCCGTCGCGCTCGAGCCGTCGCAGCTCCACCTCCGCGGGCACCACCGTGTCCAGGGAGAGTGTGCCGCGACCGTGGAGCTCGCCGACATATCGGCCGTCGTCGTACTCCCGGACCCGCTCCTCGAGGAAGCGGACCTCCGCCGCGTCGCCCCGCGCCTCGGCGGCGAGAAACCGCGTCCAGTAGGCGCGGGCCAGGAACGCCCGCGCCGCGACGTTGCCGGGGTCGACCGAGAGGGCCTTGTCCGCCTCCACGAGCGCCTTCGCGAAGACGGCTGCGCGGCGCGGCGCGAGCGTCTCCAGCGCCCGACGCGTCGCGAACAGGTCGGCCTTCTGCGCCAGCGGAGCCCAGCTCGGCAGCGCCGCCTTCAGGGCGTCCTCCCGTGCCGTCAGCGCGGCTCCTTCTTCGTCGAGGGCCTGGTGGCGGGTCCAGAGCTCCTCGGCCCCCGCGAGCAGCGCCCGCGCCTCCTCCCGGCGACGACTCCCGTCCAGGAACCCCTGCACCGCCGCCGCGAGGTCGTCCGCCCCCGGGAACCGATCGTCGCGGTGGGAAGCCAGCGCGCGGAGGCAGACCTCCGCGATCTCGTCCGGGACGGCGCGCCCCCCCGCGGCCTCCCGAGGGTCGGACGGGGGCCCGGTCGACGACCGCACGAGGATCTCCAGCGGGGTGCGACCGCGGTAGGCGACCACCCCCGTCAGCATCTCATACAGGATCGCGCCGAGGCTCCACACGTCGCTGCGGCCGTCCATGTGGGCCAGGTCGCCGCGGGCCTGCTCCGGGCTCATGTACCCCGGGGTGCCCACCGCGGTCCCGGCCTGCGTCTCGCCCAGGAGGCCGGACTCGACCCCCACCGCCTCGTGGGCCTCGGTCGAGCCGAGGGGACGGGCGAGGCCCCAGTCCATGACGTACACCTCGCCGAAGGGCCCGAGCATCACGTTCGCGGGCTTGAGATCCCGGTGCAGCACGCTGCGCTCGTGGGCGTACGCGACCGCGTTGCAGATCTGTACGAACACCCCCAGGAGGCGGGGCAGCGACCAGGGGGCCGCGACGTCGTCGAGGAGGTCCCGCAGCGACCGACCCTCTACCTTCTTCATCACGAAGAAGAGGCCGCCGTCGTCCGAGGTCCCGACGTCGTAGATGGGCACGATGTTGGGGTGCTGCAGCTGGCTCGTGATCTGCGCCTCCGCCGCGAACCGGGAGGCGCCCTGCTCCCCGGCGCGACCGACCTTCACCGCGACGATCCGCCGCAGCCGGCGGTCCTCCGCCTCCAGGACGACGCCCATGCCTCCCCGGCCCAGCTCCCCGCGCACGTCGAACCGGCCGAGCCGCTCCGGGAGCGCGACGTCGCCCGGCTCCCCCGGTGCCCGCTGCGTCGGCAGCTGCGTGCCCAGGTCCAGAGTGTCCGCGAGCCCGCCCGCGCCTTCGTCCCGCTCGCCCATGCGACGCCTCCCTCCTGCGTGAGGTTACCCTCCACGCCCCCACTCGCACGGGGGATCGGAGCGCCGGCGTGAGCATCTTGACCATCCACCCCCTCACCGAGCACGGCGTCGCCCGGCTCTCCCTCGCGTCGGGCGGCGGCAACCCGCTGACCCCGGAGGTCCTCGAGGCCCTGTCCAAGGCCCTCGACCACCTGGAGGCGAACCCGCCCCGGGCGTTCGTCCTCGACGGCGGCACCGGCAAGCTCTTCTCCGGCGGCTTCGACGTCGTGCGGATCGCCCCCTACGGCCGCGACGAGCTGAACGCCTTCTTCGGCTCCTTCATGCGCAGCCTCATGCGCATCATCACGCTCCCCTGCCCCACCGTCGTGGCCGTGCATTCGACCGCCATCGCGGGCGGGTTCATCCTGTGCAACGGCTTCGACTTCCGCGTCGTGGGCACGAGCTCCCGCATCCGCATGGGCCTCAGCGAGGTGAACCTGGGCATCGCCGTCCCCGCCGGAACGCAGCAGATCGTGGCCGAGCGCAGCTCCCAGCAGTTCGCGCGGCGCATCAGCATGACGGGAACCCTCGTGGACCCCCAGGCCGCCCTCGCCGCGGGCTGGGCCGACGAGCTCGCCGACGATCCCCAAGCCCGGGCCCTCGCCTTCGCCACCGAGCTGGCGCGGAAGCCGGGGGACGCCGTCGCCGTCACCAAGGGCTTCCGGGCGGGCGGCATCGCGCGGCGCGTCCAGGCCGAGGAGGAGGCGTACATGTCCGACTTCCTCGACAGCTGGATGTCGGACGCGGGGCAGGCCGGGCTGAAGATGCTCGTCGCGAAGCTGACGGCCCCCCGGGGCGGGTGAGGCCGGCCGCCCGTGAAGCGCGTCGCCGCGGTCCTGCTGCTCGCCGGCTGCGTCCCCGAGGAGGCGCCGGACATCGAGTGGTCGATGCTCGCGGTGACCTTCAACACGGGCACCACCGACGGCCTCGGCCACGACGCGCCGCCCGACGACGGCTACACGTCCGCCCACGCCGCCACCTCGGACGAGCACTACGGCGACGGCCTCGCGTGGCTGCCGGCCGTGGACGCGACGGCCGCCTTCTTCGCCGACCTTCAGCCCGACGTGGTCGGCTTTCAGGAGGCGTTCTGGACCGGCGAGTGCGGAGCCATCCCCCCCGAGGCCCACGCCGACTTCCTGTGCGAACGCGAGCCCGCGGACGTCGACGGAGGCGCGCCTTCGGTGGCGAACCTGGTGCTCGGACCGGAATACGCGGTGGCCTGCCACGTGGGCAAGCCGGACAAGTGCGTCGCCGTCCGGTCGGCCTGGGGCTCGATCCGAGGCTGCGCCGGGGAGCTGTGCCTCGACGGCGCGGCGGGGGAGGCGGTGGACGGCTGCGGCAGCGGCGCGCGGGTGGCGTCGGTGATCGTGGACCTGGTCGGCGGGGGCGAGCTGTCCGTCGTGCACGTGCACGGCAGCTCGGGCATCACGGGGGACGATCAGCGCTGCCGGGAGGCACAGTTCGACCAGGCCTTCGCGGCCACGAACCCGGCGGTCCCCAACCTGGTGCTGGGCGACCTCAACACGGACCCGGGGCGCTACTCAGGGATCGACGGGTCGGCCGCGCGGTGGAACGAAGGCATCGCCGACGGCGGCTTCGTGGTGCACACGGACGTGGGGATCGAGGCCACCCCCACGTACGGGGGGCTCACCAACATCGACCACGTGGCGTCGGACGCGTTCGTGGGCGACTGCGTACACCCCGGGCTCGGCACCAGCGAGCCGGTGATCGAAGCGACGTACTTCGATCACCTGCCCGCCGTGTGCCGGCTCGAGGTGCCGTAGGGGGCGCTACTCGAGGATGTTGGTCCGGGTGCACTCGGCCTCGCCGAGGACCACGGGGTTGCTCCACTCCGTCTCGAAGGGCGCGCCGACGGTGCCGCCCTGCGTGTCGGCGCCACCGAGGCCGTTGCCGCACAGCCAGCACAGCGGGTTCTCCTGGGCCTTGTCGAGGTCGTCGTACCCGCAGACCATCACGTTGTGACTGTTCGGGTTGGAGTTCGCGTCGAAGCAGTCGAGGATCGTGCCGGCGTCCGCCGCCGCGGCCTCCTCGATGGTGTCCCAACCCGTGACGGTCAGGTCGTGCTGATCCCACTGGCTGACCTCATCGGAGAAGTCGAAGTTGTTCATCTCGAACGGGCCGTCGATGTAGTGCCGGCCCTCGAAGGTGTACTCGTCCCACATGTACAGGACGATCACGTCCAGGGCGTGCGACCACCCCTCGAAGTCCGCGAAGAACTCCCAAGTGGAGGACTGCGCGCGGGCGCCGGCGGTGCCGGTGCAGGAGATCTCCAGCTCGAGCAGGTCGAGAGGCAGCGGGTCGGGCGCGGCGTCGTCGTCGTCACCCGCGGCCGAGTCGTCGTCGTCGCCGGACGAGTCGTCGTCGTCACCCGTGGAGTCGTCGTCGTCGTCGTCGAGGATCGGACAACCGGGGAGGGTGGCGAAGGGGAGCAGGACGGCAGTGGCCAGGGCGGGGAAGACGACTTTGCGAATGGACATTGGAATCTCCTTGGAACGGCAGCGTTCGCGGCGCGGAGTGTAACGCCTAGCGCGAACCGCCGCCGAGGGAACACCCGGGCCCGAACTCGTTCGCGCTGTAGGCGAACGAGACGGTGCTGCTGCCCTCTTCCAAGGCGACCTCGACCTCCAGGGTGTGACGCCCGGCGCGCAAAGGGCTGCAGTAGGCGACCGTGTAGTACTTGTCGGTCTCGGCGACCAGGGAGTCGGTGAGCTCGTTGAACGCCGTGATCAGCTCCGAGGCTTGGGTGGCTTGGAAGAACCCGTCGGGGCCCAAC
>Ga0114932_10000088_pt1 | contig 99322 bp, 94 predicted proteins | sample 2SBtaG_2_FD_87286 | JGI IMG/M metagenome (GOLD analysis project Ga0114932, IMG submission 87286) | Deep subsurface microbial communities from Kolumbo volcano to uncover new lineages of life (NeLLi) - 2SBTROV12_ACTIVE470 metaG | ecosystem: Environmental > Aquatic > Marine > Volcanic ...
ATCTCCCGCTCCTCAGGGTGCGAGATCCGCGACCGATCCGATACAGTTGGCGGCCGCTGCGGACGTAGCTCAGTTGGTAGAGCGCAACCTTGCCAAGGTTGAGGTCGCCGGTTCGAACCCGGTCGTCCGCTCCAAGCAAAACCCCAGATCCCGCACGGCTTTCCGTGCGGGATCGGTTCGTTTTGGGTCCGACCCCATTCAGGCGAACCGTAGCCCTCCCGCCATCGCGGCGGGTGGGAGGCGCGGGTGCGTCTCGGGGCGACGCTGATCCGGAAAAGAGGCGCTATCTATAGCGCTCCGTTCGGGGAGCAAGACGGGCCGCCGGTGCGAGGCCAGCCGCGCGCCAGCTTCCACGTCGTTCACCGCCCGGGAGTCAACTCGGCTGCGGCTTGTGATCGCCGTGGAATGCAGGGCGGCGAACAACCCTCAGGTGCTCACGGCGGCACGTTTCGGACTCGGCGCCTTCGGTGTGGTGCCGATCGCCAGCGCCTTCAAATTGGTGTCAGGGCGTGAAGCTCAACGTCTCGACCAAGGATTCCCCCAACCTGTTGACGACGGGGAGCACCTCGTCGACTTTGTCGAAAGCGTGCGTGCTGATCATCATGAGGCCGCGATCAGGGTGCTCGATCAGCCACAGCCGCCCAGCCGCCGGCGCATCCCACCCGAGGTTGGGCAGGGCGGTGTCGAGTGGGCTGAAGCGGAGCATGATCGCCCACACGTCAGTGGTCGTCACGTCGAAGACCCGTGCGGGCACACCGTCGATCGTGGTGGCGCCGGCTTCGATCAGATCGGCACCTGCCGTGGTGAGCTCGTCGACGACCTCGTCGATCGAGGCGAGTGGGTTACCGTCGAAGTCGTGGGGCCGATCAGCGAGGTAGATGATGCCCGGCCTGTCGGTGATCGGAATTACCGAGAAGCCGCGGCCGGTCCACCCATGTATTATTCTTGCTTGACCGTTCGTCAGCTCGGCTACGTCGTCGGGGAGAGAGACCTCCACGCCCCCGAGTGCGTTGAGCGAGTTGGGGCCAGCGACGAGCCGTTGGACCGGGTTTTGTGCGATGGCGCCGAACGCGAGAGTGTCCATGACGGCGTCGGCGCGCTGGTGCCATGGGGCGTCTGTGCCGCGGGCGATTCCGTCGACGATCGCGAGCGGGTCCTCGTTGTCTTGTTCGACGATCCAGACTCGGTACGAAGCACCCTTGTTCAGGGCTTTGATGTCATGCCCATTGTTTTCGATCAGCCCGACGCAGCTGCCAGGGAGCCAGCCGCACTCGATGTCATCGCTGAGTTCGAGGTCGACCCGGATGGCAGGGAAGCCGTTCACTGTCGTCTCGACCGGGTCGGTGGCGATGACGCCCTCATTCAGATTCTCGAGCCAGCCGAGGAAATCATCGTTGGGCCATCCGGCCTGCTCTTCGATCGGCTGATTCGGTGCGCCCGGGTCAGAGAACGCACCGACTCGAATGAACACGAGGTCGCGGTCGTCAGGAGCCCGGCTGGAAACGTCGCTGATGACGAACATCCCACCGCCGTTGACCTGCGTATTGAGCGGTTCGCCGACGGTAAACGACATCGGGGTGCCCAGCGCTCCCGTGCGATACGTGCCCGGCTCGAAGGCAGTGAACCACGCCAGCAAAGGCTCAGCGTCGCGGTCGTAGACAGCGGCGACTGAGATAGGCGCCGCCGGGTCCCTTTGGGCGATGCTGCTGTCGGTCCCGTCTCCGGTGCCCTCCGGCTCGCCTCCAGTTTCAGGGGCGTCGGTCGGGTCGAGGGTGGCGACATCCTCCTCGTTTCCGCTCGCCACGTCCGATTCGCCGCATCCGGAAAGCAGGACAAGGCCGAGGCCCGCTACTCCCAGCCAATGCCAACGGTGATGCCTCATGTCGATCTCCTGTCTCCTTCGAACGAGCTGTGCCGTTCCCCTGGTCTCTGAACGAACGGCCATCCGAAATCCCCTCACGGCGCCACGAACTCGAGCGTCGCGAGCAGCTCTTCGGCCCACGGCTGAAGCAGGTCGATCGTCTCGCGGTCCTTCAGCGCCTCGGCGCTTACGAGTAGCAGGCCGCGGACGGGATGCTCGACGATCCAGAGGTTGCCTACCTGGGGCGTCTCCCAGCCGAACTCGGTTCGCGCGAGGTCGGCGGTGCGAGCCTTGAGCACGATGTTGGGGTACGGCCCCGACGCGAGCCCGAATGAGCGAGCCTCGAAGCCGCCGACGTCTATCGCATCATGCTCGGTCACCTCGACTGCCTCGTCGGCGAGGAGTCTCAGTAGCTGCTCGGTTGTGGCCACCTCCACGCCGTCGGTGTCGAGGGGCCTTGCGAGTAGCTCCACGTCTCCTCCAATGTCTTGCGGGAGGATCCTGGCGAAGCCGTCGAAGGGCTCGACGACGACCACTTCCTCGGGGAGGTCGAGCGAGATCCCGTCAAAGACGGCGAGCTCGACTGCTCCTGCGGGGGCACGACGCACGGGGTTCGGTTCGATGGATTCGAACACGAGCGACGCAAGGATGTCGTCGGCCTCATCGAACCATGCAGCTTCATCGTGGTCGTCAATGGCGACGACCACGAGGACAGGATCTTGGTCGGCCTGGTCGACCACCCAAACTCGGTAGTGGGACCCGGGAGTGAATATCAAGAGATCGGACTGCAGTAGGTCGCCAGCGGCACAGTTCACTTCGCCGCAGGGGAACTCGAGCTCGACGAAGGTCGCACCAAGACCACCGAGCGTGGTACGGACGGGGTTGTCAGCGGTCACCTCCTCGCCGACGGCGGCGAGCCATCCGTTGAGGTCGGTCGCCGGCCACCCTTCGGCGGGATCGACTTCGGCGGTGGGATCCGCGGGGTCGGGAAGCAGAGCCGTCCGTCGGAAGGTGACCGTGCGGTCGTCGGCGTTGCTGCTCGTGAGATCGGTGATCATGACCACGCCGTTGTCATTGAGGGCCAACCCGGTGGTCTCATTTACTGAAAAGGTGAATGCCGTTCCCAGCGTGTCGATCCGGAAGGTTCCGGCATCGAAGAATGTGTCTCCGGTCAAAAGCTGGACGCCGCCGTCATCGTCGTCGGGTTCTGTGGGACCAGCGGTCACTGTCGCGGTGGCGGTGTCGGGCAACACCGGGCCGTCGTCTCTGAAGGCTGATATAGACGCCCAGAGTCCGATGAACACGATGCCCACAGCGGCCACAGAAGCGAGCCGCTGGGCTCGGCGTTGCCCCAAAGCTCGATGGGTCGCCAGTTCGTTATCAAGGTCAAGGGGCGGCTCGAGCACGATGACGATGCCGTCGTGCTCGTGGGCACCTTCGATGACCGAGTGCCGGAGGGCTTCTTCGAAGCGGAAGCCGTCTCGGCCGGCGCCGGTGCCTTCGGTCTCGGCGATGACCTGCGCTCGGAGTCGTGCCACGAAGTCCGCCGATGGAGACTGCCCTTTCGTCGCTTGGATCAGGCGCCGGAGATCTTCGGTCATGACTCGTCCCCCTCGGCGGATTGCGGCTCGGCCTCCTCGAGCACGGAGGTCAATTCTCTTCGAGCCCGGGTGATGAGGCCTTCGACGGATTTCAGGCTCTGATTGAGTTCATCGGCGATGGCACGCACGGTCATGCCATTGATGTAGTGCAGCGTGAGTACAAGGCGGTAGTGCATCGGTAAGACCCCGAGCGCAAGCTCGACTCGTAGCCGTTCGGTAATCTCAACCTCGTTGGACCTACATGGGTCGCCAGCGAGGAGCTGCAGTTTCTCGTGGTATCTCGTCTGGCGGCGGAGGATATCCAACAGCCGATTTCGGGCGACCGTAATGAGCCACGAAATCGTGATCGTGGAGGGGTCTTCGGTGTGTCGGATCGCAGCTGTGAAGGTGTCCTGCGTGACGTCTTCGGCCAAGGAATGATCCCGACACCGGCAATGCACGTAACGGTAGACGGTCTCGACGTGCTCGTCATAGACCTGCGCGAACGAGAGCCGCGGCTCCCTTACCAACGCATTTTCCGTGACCGCACGACTTCGCCTCATCAGTGTCTACAACGAACAGTAGCGGACAACACCCTCACGGTTTGGGCCGACATAGGTGATCACCTCTGTGCTGGAACCGAGGAAGTCATGAAAAGGGCAGCGATTCTCAAACTTGCGACGCCGAGAGCGTAGGCAGCCGCGCCGAAGAACTCCGTGGACAGGAGCATTTGTACCGGACTGGCACCGGTAGGGTCCGTCGTCGGCGAGACCCCGGTTTTTCTGGCCGCCCGGGCCGAGTCTGTTACCCTTGCGGCGAGCACACAACGGCGACGCGGGCGGACCATGGCTTACGACGCGATCATCAAGAACGATGGATATCAGATTTCGTTCGCCTCAGAAGAGCTTGGTCTACCAGAGTTGACCGACGGTCTTCACGCCCTGGAGGAACTCGGCCTTAACCGCGGGACACGGTTTCTGATTGTCGATCTCTCAGGCACTCAGACATTCGACTTCGACATTGCGACGACTCACACGTTGTTGATGACAACCAGGGCATTGTTCGCTCTCGATGACACAACCCAAGTCGCAGTTGTCGCTCGGTCGGCCGCCGCCGTGTCGTTCGCGACCGATTTCGTAACGGTGCGCGATCTGCTTACCGACAGAAACCCCGCCGACTTGCCCGACTTCCGGGTCTTCGACACACTGAGCGAAGCCGAGAACTGGGTCGCCATTGTCGACCCTCCGGGGGCGCCCGGTCTCTAGTCGACGCTCACTCGGCCGCCGGGCACCTCTCTGACCGGATCGTCGACGTCGTCAAGTTCGAGTCGCAGAGCCCGGCTCATCACCGCGTGGGCGGCGTAAGTGCAGGTGATGTAGGTGAGCTCGAGTATCTCTTCGTCGCTCAGCTCGGATCGCAACGAGGTGAAGACCGCGTCGGGCACTTGCCCTCGTTGAAGCACTAGCGCGTCGGTGTATGCCAATACAGCCCGCTCGATGGTGGAGAAACACGTGGCCGTAGACCATGCGGGGATTGCGGCTACTTTCTCGTCGGCGATACCGATCTCTCGACACACCTTGCAATGTTGCGAAAACACAAATCGAGAGCCGCCGACGTAGCCGGCGCGGGTTTGAGCCAGCTCTCGGAGTGCTGGCGAGATCACCCGCGCATCGTCCTGGTAGAACGCGAATCCGGCAACGATGTGGTCAAAGCAGTCGGGAACAAGGGCGGTCACGGTCCACCAATTGCCAGGCGTACCGCTGCTGGTGCCAGGCTCGTCGACCGGATCTTTGTCCCCGAAGATCAGGGTGTACATCGTGCGGGCAAAGCCGTGAGCATCGGCGCGGCGAACCTGGCGAAGTCGGGGCATCACGTCGCTCCTTGGTGAAACTTGATCGCCGGCTTCGCCGCCGACAGTGGCGGATCGCCTGCGCTCAGGACCGCTTCGGCGGATGTGGCGTCTTGGGCGGTGAATGGTTTGATGAGCGTGGCAAACTCGACGACGATCCCGTCAGGGTCTTCGGTGTAGATCGAGTACACCCAGCCGTGATCGATCTCTACGACATCGCGGCCAGAGTCGATCCAACGCTGCTTTCGCTGCTCGATGTCTTGGCGGTCGTGGGCGGCGAACGCAAGATGGTTCGTATAGGGCGCAAGGTCGAGATCGCGCGAAATGTCGGTACGAATATCTTCGTATCCCGGCACCATCGACAGGTCCCAGAATGCGATTAGTTGATCGTTGGCTGATCCCGTCGAATAGAAAAGGTGTCGGGCTTTGCCGCCGTTTTGCTCGACTACTTCGGCCTTCACAAGCTTGAACCCCATAACGTCGGTGTAGAACGCGTGAGTAGCGGCGATGTCCTTTACCGCAAGAGCGATGTGGCTAATTCCCATAGGCGAAACCTAGTCGGCCCGTAAGCGGTGATCCCTACTAGTCTCGGTCGCCATGGCTTTGGATTGGGGCGATCTTGCCCGCACGCTCACCTCGTCGGTAACTGTGTTGTCGACGGACGCAAACGGGGCGTACCCGTCGGGAAATTCGGTGCTGGTGAAAGGCCGATCCGAGACGGTGATCATCGACCCGTCGGTGACCGTGGTCGACAAAGGCGGCGTAGGCCTGCCGGTCGACGCCATCATCAACAGCCACGGTCACGAAGATCACATTGCCGGTAACTGCATGTTTCCCGACGCCCGAGTGCACATTCACGAAGCCGACTACGACGTCACGCAGGATCTCGACCATTTGCTCGCCATTACCGGCCAGAGCCGTGAGAGCAACCCCGGCTTGGCCCGGGCCTATGTGGAGGAATTCCATTATCAGGCTCGCCCCGATGCCCAGAGTTTTGTCGATGGCCACGTGTGGGACCTCGGCGGAGTCACCGTCGAGGCCGTCCATCTACCTGGTCACACCGCCGGGCATAGCGGTTTGCGTATCTCCGGAGGCGTGTTCTTTCTTTCCGACATCGACCTCACCGGATTCGGCCCGTACTACGGCGACGTGTTCAGCAGCCTCGAGCAGTTCGAGTCGAGTCTGCAACGAGTGCGCGACGAAGACGCAGACTTCTACGTGACGTTTCATCACAAGGGCATCATCGAAGGCAAGGAAGACTTCGTCAAAGCCATCGACCGGTTCGCGGCGGTTATCGATCGGCGTCATAGCGAGATGCTTGAGTTTCTCGCCGAACCGCACACGATCGAAGAGATGGTGGCTCACCGATTTGTCTATCGACCCCATGTCGATCTCGAGATTGTCGACCCCGTGGAGCGTCGCACGGCGCAACTCCACGTCGAGCGAATGTTGCAAAGAGGCGAAGTCGAGCAGGTTGACCGAGAGCGTGTTCGTGTCGTCTAGTTCCTGAAATAGGACAAGGTTTTTCTGGCGAAGCGAACATATGTTCGGTACAGTCCAAGGTGATGCAAACCTTCGACAGTGACCACGAAATCGAACACTACCGACGCTCGGTCGCGATGTTGCCCGCCGGCTCTGACGCTCTCAAACGAGAAGAGGCCATGGCCGTGCTCGGCCGTTTGCGTGACGTAACGGCGCGTCTAAGGCGCGTCGAGGAGGCTCTGCGTGTGCTGTCTGAACAAGCAGTCAAGAGGTAGCAGCGTGCTCTACGAACCGCTCAACGATCCACGCGCCACAGATCGCCTCGATCTCGTCCGCCGCCTCAACCATCAAATGATCGGTTCCGGGAAACGTTCTCAAATCACCGCGGCCCGCCAGCGACTGAACCATCAACGAGTTCTCCGGTCCAAGGATCGAGTCGCGTTCGCCATGAAGAAGCAGTAGCGGGACATCTCCAAGATCACCGGCCTTTTCGCACCCCGCCGATTGCGTAGCAAGAGTAACGACCCCAGCAGTGTGGGCCGCGAACGTGCACGCCGCTTGCACAGCAACGGCGCCGCCGAACGAGTGGCCGAGCACCACAAACCGTTTTGCTCCGTTGCGCAGCGCCAAGTCAGCAGCCGCGCAAACGTCGAGCAGGCTCCGACCAAGATCGCCCGGCTTGCGGTAGTTGACCGCTATCGCGGCCCGGCCCTGTGCGGCGAGCAATCGACCGAGGGTCGGGTACAGCGATCGGCCAGGACCGCTCACGCCGCCCATGGCCCCGCCGCCCATCAGAGCCACATCGGTCGCGCCGGGCTCGCCAAACCACCACAACTGCAGCAGCCCTTGCATTGTGTAGATCTCGATCAGGCGGCTGTTGTCACCAATGGCGACGTCGGTCTTGGCCATCGCGCCGATGAGGTCGAGCGGAGAACGGGCAGGATCTTGAGGATCGCTCATGGCTTCATCGTCTCACGTCGGCGCGGCGCCGATACTATTTCTCGCACTGGCGTCGGTGCCCGAGCGGCCCAAGGGAACGGCCTGCAAAGCCGTAAAGCCGCGGGTTCAAATCCCGCCCGGCGCTCGTCAGATCCGGGGGTCGCCGATTCGTCGGCGGCCCCCCATCATCTCGGGTTTGATCCGTCGCGCCGCTGAGTGATTTGGTCGCCGACGCTGCTACAGTTTCGGTCTCTGGGGCCGTTAGCTCAGTTGGTTAGAGCGCCTGCTCGACACGCAGGAGGTCACAAGTTCGACTCTTGTACGGCCCACTCCAGAACGACCGGCAGTGCCTTCGGGTGCGGTCGGTCGTCAGCGTTTTGGGGCCAATCCGGTACCTTGGCTCGGCGAGGGAGACGAAATGGCTGACGAGCAACTCGACAACTATCGATCAAGCATCGACAACATCGACGCCGCGCTCATATTGCTGCTGGCCGAGCGATTCAAAGTCACCAAGGCCGTCGGCGCCTATAAAGCATCAGCCGGCCTGCCGCCCGCGGACCCCGGCCGCGAAGCCGAGCAGATCGAACGGCTCCGTTCGCTGGCCGCATCGGCAGACCTCGACCCCGCATTCAGCGAGAGTTTCCTCCGGTTTGTCATCGCCGAAGTCATCCGGCATCACGAGCGGGCCAGTTCCGAGCCGTAATCGGGCGGCAGTTAAGGTGAGCGCCTGAAATATGACTGATCAACCCACCTCTGTTCCGGCCGATCCGGTCACCGAGCGCCTGGCTCGCCTCCTCCACGACACGTTTGTTGACTATCACGAGAACTTTCTGGCGGTCACCCACCGGGCCGCCAACCGGTTCCTAGATCGCGAATGGGAAAGTCACCAGCACGACAACAACGAACGGCTGGCCTTGCACAAGTCGAGGGTCTACGCGGTCGTCGATGCGGCTCGACTGGTGGTTTCCGACGATGTTGGCGAGGCCAGAAGTCAATGGGTGCTGGCCCGTCGCCGCTATGTCGAACTGATCGGCGAACGCATGGACTTCGAGTTGGCCGAGACGTTTTACAACTCCGTTACCCGGCGACTCTTCGAGATTGTCGGGATCGACGCCGAACTCGAGTTCTTGTGGCTCGGACCCACCGCATTGCCGGCCGACGACGGCAGCCGCGGCGAGTACCGCAACTTTCCGGTCGACGAATCGTTGCCCGAGACCATCCGTCAGATCCTGCAACATTGTCCGCTGGCCGATCAGTTCAGCGACATGGAACTCGACGTTGCCCAGGTCAGCCAACGCGTGCAAGCACGCCTCGATCACAACTGGGATGGTCACGTCGACTCGATCGACATCTTGCGCCCGGTGTTTTACCGCAACCGAGGTGCATATCTCGTTGGTCGACTTCGCTGGCTCAACCGGGTGTCGCCAATTATCTTGCCGATAGCGGTTGCCCCCGACGGCGCATACGTCGACGCGGTGCTGTTGACCGAGCTTGCGGCGTCACGCATGTTTGGCTACACCCGATCCTATTTCCACGTGTTGTGCCGACGACCGGCCGCGGTGGTCGGGTTCTTGAAGAGCCTTCTGCCGGTCAAGCCGGTCGCTGAGCTCTACACCTCTATTGGGTACAGCGAGCACGGAAAGACCAACTTGTTCCGGGCGCTTTATCGCCACATGGACCACTCAAACACCCGATTCGAGCGTGCTCGTGGCGCGCGTGGGATGGTCATGGCGGTATTCACGCTGCCATCGTTTGATGTGGTCTTCAAACTGATCAAAGACCGATTCCCGCCTTCGAAACGTACGACCCCCGAGGATGTCCAGCGCAAGTACAAGCTGGTGTTTGCCCACGACAAAGCCGGTCGTCTCGTCGACGCTCAGGAGTTTCGCAATCTGACCTTTCGGCGAGACCGCTTCGACGACGACCTCATCGATGAACTGCTTGCCGATTGTCAGCGCTCGGTCACGGTGACGGACGACGTTGTTATCTTGCATCACGTCTACACCGAGCGCCGGCTTTATCCGCTTGATCTGTTCCTGCGCGAGATGGCCGGCGATCGGGCCCGCGACGCCGCCGTCGACTACGGCAACGCGATCAAAGACCTTGCCGCGGCCAACATCTTCCCCGGTGACCTCTTCCCCAAGAACTTCGGCGTCACTCGTCACGGTGCTGTCGTGTTCTACGACTACGACGAGTTGGCCCTGATGTCGGAGGTCAACTTTCGTCGCATGCCGGTCAGCCAGAGCTACGACGACGAGATGCTCGACCAGCCCTGGTTCCCGGTCGAACCAAACGACGTGTTTCCGGAGGAATTCAAGACCTACTTGCGTTCACCGCGCGTTGTCGGCGAGGTGTTTGACGACATTCATCCCGAGATCTCTACTGTCGAGTTCTGGCAGGGCATGAAGGACCAAAACGCCGAGGGCTCCCACGCCGACTTCTACCCGTATCCTCGGGACCTACGGTTCGCCAGCCGCGACCACGGCGTGGTTGGCTGAACTCGTCAACTATTGGGAGGCCAGCGTGCGAGCCATTGTTCTCGAAGAAAAGGGTGGACCCGAAGTACTGCAGTTGCGCGACGTACCCGACCCTGCGCCCGGACCAGAAGAAGTGCTGGTCAGAATCGTCAGTACCGCGGTGAATCGCGCCGACCTTCTGCAGCGGCTGGGGCTCTACCCCGGACCACCGATGGTTCACGAGATTCCTGGTCTCGAATACGCCGGCGAGATCATCGCGGTAGGCGAGCGGGTAGCAGATCGGTCCGTGGGTGATGCGGTCATGGGCATTAGCAACGGCGGCTGCTACGCCGAAAAGATTGCCATCCACGAACGCCTGACGATGCCAATCCCGCCGTCGATTTCGGTCAGCGACGCCGGTGCGTTTCCCGAAGTGTTCATCACCGCGTGGGATGCGCTCGTCCGCCAAGGGGGCCTCACGTCGGGGCGCTGGGCCTTGGTGCACGCTGGAGCATCGGGAGTCGGAACGGCGGCAATCCAGATGGCCAAGACAATGGGCGCACGGATCGCGGTTACTGCGTCGGCCGGTAAACACCAGATCTGTCTCGATCTCGGCGCTGATCTGGTGATCGACTATCTATCACAGGACTTTGCTGCGGAGGTGATGGCGGTGACCGACGGACAAGGTGTTGACGTGGTTCTAGATGTCATCGGCGGTGACTATCTTCCCCAAAACGTGGCCGCTGTACGAACCGGTGGGCGGATCATCCAGGTGGGGGTCATGGCCGCCAAACCCGTGCCCTTCGATGTTGGCACCCTGTTGTTCAAACGGGCCACCGTCACCGGAACCACGCTGCGAGCGCGGCCTCTCGAAGAGAAGGTGGCCATCACCCGAGAGTTCTCAGCCCAGATGCTCCCGCACCTGGCGAGCGGTGCGATCCGTCCGATAATCGACAGTCGCTACGACCTCGACACGGTTGCCGAGGCCCACATTCGCATGGGATCAAACGCCAACGCCGGAAAACTGGTTGTCGACGTAGCTGCGCCGTAGAGCCTGTGCCGTAGAGCCAGTGCCGTAGAGCCAGTGCTCAGCGCTCGGCGAGCGGGACGAAATTGCGGGCCTCGGGTCCGGTGTAGAGCTGGCGCGGACGCGCAATGCGCGAGTCTTGTTCGAGCATTTCGTTCCAGTGGGCTAGCCACCCCGGAGTGCGTCCGATCGCAAACAGGACCGTGAACATGTCGGTGGGGAAACCCATCGACTGGTAGATCAGCCCCGAATAGAAATCGACGTTGGGGTACAGCTTGCGGCTGATGAAGTAGTCGTCACTCAACGCGGCTTCTTCGAGCTTGAGCGCAATGTCGAGGCGAGGATTCTTTCCGGTTATCTCGAACACGTCGTGAGCGGCGTTCTTGATGATCGTCGCTCGCGGATCGAAGTTCTTGTAAACCCTATGGCCGAAGCCCATCAGACGACCCTCACCAGCCTTGACGCTCTCGATGAAAGAGTCGACATTTTCGTAGGTCCCGATGTCGTCGAGCATGTTGAGCACGGCCTCGTTGGCGCCGCCGTGGCGAGGACCATAGAGGGCGGCGCAGGCCGCGGCGACCGACGAATACGGGTCGGCGTGGGCTGAGCCGACAACGCGGGCCGCGGTTGTCGAACAATTCTGTTCGTGATCGGCGTGCAAGATCAGCAGCACTTCCATTGCTTTGCGCAACGCCGGGTCGAGTTCGTACGGCCCGCCGATCTGCCACATCATCTGCAAGAAGTTGGTGGGGTAGTCGACCTTGTTGTCGGGGAAAACGTAGGGTTGACCCATCGAGTGCCGAAAGGCGTTGGCGGCCAATGTCGGCATCTTGGCAATGAGCCGCACGATCTGTTCGCGGCGAATGTCGGGATCTTCGATGTCTTTGGCTTCGGGATAGAACGTTGAGAGACCCGCGACCCCCGACGTGAGCAAACCCATCGGGTGAGCGTCGTAGTGAAAGGCGTCGTTGATCCGTTTGCGGAAGTTCTCGTGGACGTAGGTGTGGTGGGTTATCTCGTCGACCCACGCCGCGTGCTGCTGTGCATCTGGCAACTCGCCATGAACAAGAAGGTACGCAACCTCGAGGAATGTCGAATTCTCGGCGAGTTGTTCGATCGGGTAACCGCGGTAACGAAGGATCCCATTGTCGCCGTCGAGTTCGGTGATGGCACTGCTGGCGCCCGACGTTGTCGTGAACCCTGGATCATGAAACCAAACACCGGGCAGCAGCTTGCGCCAATCGGCAGAATCTACGCCGCCGTTGGCGATCGGGATGTCGAGAGACTCACCGGTCCGGTTGTCGGTGATGGTGATGCTCTCTGACACGTTGAAGCTCCTGTTAGGTCACGGGGGGACATGGTGATCCGAACGCTGAATCTAGACGAGGAACGGTGTCATAAGCACACTGAAGCGCGCGCTCGGGCCGAAAAGGTTACAAAATCGTTGTCACAGCGGCGTGTTGTCGTGGCGGCGCCGCGGCAGCCGCTCGCGTTTCCCGGCCAGCATCTCGAGCGCTGCACATAACTCGGCTCGCGTCGTAGCCGGGTCAATAACCGAATCGATGGTGCCTCGCTCCGCCGCAATGTAGGGGTTCAGGAGCCGCTGTTCGTACGCCGCTTCGAGTTCGGCGCGAGCCTCGGGAGGTTCTCGACGGTGCAAGATCTCGACTGCCCCTTTGGCCCCCATGACCGCGATCTCTGCCGACGGCCAGGCGAATGCGAGATCGTTTCCCATCCGCTTTGAATCCATCACGATGTAGGCGCCGCCATAGGACTTGCGAGTCGTCACGTTTACGCGTGGCACTGTCGCCCTCGCGTACGCAAATGCCATCTGAGCCCCGTACCGGATCATCCCGCGCCATTCGGTGTCCTTGCCGGGGTAGAAACCCGACGTGTCGACCACCGTGACCAGAGGGAGGTTGAAGGCGTCGCACATGGCAACGAAACGGCCGCCCTTTTGTGACGCCGCAATGTCGAGTGTTCCGGCCACGGTCTGAGGCTGGTTGGCAACGATCCCGACCGGCCGACCGCCGATCGTCGCGAAAGCTGTCACCAAGTTGGCGGCCCAATGTTGGCGAGGCTCGAGCAGGTAGCCGTCGTCCACCAAGCTGGCCAGAATGTCTCGCACGTCGTAAGAGCCGTTGGCTGACGGTGGGAGCACTTCGTAAGCCTCGGGGGTTTGACGATCGACCGGATCGGTACACAAACCCACGGGTGGTTCGTGGTCGCAGTGATCTGGCAGAAAGCTGAGGATCTCCGGGACCAGGAGTTCGGCCTCGTTGTCGTCGGCGACGACGAACCCTGCGACTCCCGACGTGCGATCGTGAACCGACGGGCCCCCAAGCTCAGAGGTCGTGATCGGCACCCCGGTGTAGGACTCGACCATGGTAGGGCCGGCCACAAACGCGTAAGCATCCGCGGTCATGATCACGTGATCGATCAAACCCAACATTAGAGCGGGGCCAGACACCGCAGGGCCGCTCACAATGGCGATGGTGGGCACCACACCGGAGCAACGGGTCAGCTCGCGTGCGGCCTGGCCCCATCCGTCAAGCGCCCCGACTCCTTTACTGGCATCGGCGCCACTCGAAGCGAGCCGGAACAGCAGTGGAAGTCGCTGATCGCGTGCCGCTCGGGCTCCCGCGGCCATCGACAAGCCGTCGGCCGGACTCAATGCTCCGGCATTTTCAGATCCGCGGGCGTCGACCTCTATCACCCGACGGCCGCCGAAGTCCGCGAGCCGAACTCGTACAAAGCCATCGGACTTGGCGCGGATGTCCACGGGACGGAGGGTGTCGTCGGCAGTTGGGTCAAGAAGCGTCATTGGCCGCGAAACTATCGCATGGGACCCAACTCGTGGTCATGCAGGCGGCTGAGAGTTTGGCACGATATCGACATCGCCAGCTCCGAGCTCAGTCACAAGACTCGCGATCGACTCGATCACCACGCGGGTCGGAGCCGATGGCGGGGATCGGCGCGGGACCGCCAAACCAACCGAACGCTGGGATATCCCATCGACGGCCACACGCTTCCACTTGCCTTCGAGCTCAGGCGGCGCGGCACTTGCTGGCACCAGCGCCGCGCCGTAGCCCGAGAACGCGAGCGACGTAAGCAAGCGCAAGCCGTCGACTTCGGCTTGCGGCGAGAGCTCGGTTCGGACTCGTTGAGCATCGGCGTCGACTTCGTCGCGAAATGCGGTACCGCTGGGCGGCAAGAGAATCGGGTATTCGGCCAGCTCCGCGACGGTGACGCGCTCATATGAGGCAAGTGGGTGTCCGTCAGGTGCGATTACGACGCGGTCCTCGTCGAACAGCGGGCGGGTGTCGACGTCGGGGTCATCGAGCGGCAGGTTTACTACCGCAACGTCTAGACGTTCGGCAACAACGTGTGGCAAGAGCGACGTGGTCGTCGCCTCAATTACGACAGCAGATATGAGGGGGTAATTGTCGCGCAGCGACTCGAGTAACGGCGCGACCAGCCAAAGAGCAGTCGTGCCGATGATGCCGATCCGAACCCGGCCGCTGACGTCATCGCGAAGTGAAGTGAGGTCCGCTTCGATCGACCGAAGTTCGCCAATCACCCTGCGGGCCCGACTGGCTACGATTTCACCCTCTGGCGTGAGGTCTCCGCGGGTTCGATCTATCAAGGTCGAACCGAGCTCTTTCTCGAGCCGGGCGACGTGGGTAGAGACGTTTGATTGCACGGTGTGCAACGAGCGGGCCGCGGCCGAGAACGAGCGGTGTTCAGCTACTGCAAGCAAAGCGTGAAGTTGACGAAGATCCATCGCTGTGAATGATGGCACATATCGGGCGAAACTGTTGGAAAGATGGGGTCGGTCCTGCTTTACTTACCTCACAAGGTTCCTCGGACCCCAATTTCTGAGTCGAACCCGATTCTCGATGGTCCCCCCATCGTCGAGGATTGTCTGGAGAAGCGGCTGGCATCCCCCCAAAGAATCGCCAGCCGCTTTTCTGTGTTTTTGCCGCGAATCAGGCCGGAACGACAAATCCCCACACAATCGACCTACGATCGGGCGGCGATGACCGAGACCTTGGCGATCCATATCAGCGATGCAGGTATTGCGGCTGCGACCGGGTCGGCCGACGCCCCGACCGAGGTCGCGCCGGTCTCGCTGGGCCGCACTGGGTTTTTGGCGGCAAGTGCGGTAGCAGCCGGGCCTGATGGTGCCGTTCTCGTCGGCGACGCAGCAGTGGGTTTGGCCGGTCCTACGGTTACCGATCCTCTCGACCGAACTAGACATGGACGTACCGGTGCGCTGACAGCAGTTATCGCTCACGTCGCGGGCCGAGTCGCAATCGCGTCGCGCGAGGCCGCCGGACCATCGAGATTGGCGATCGTTGCGCCAGACGATTTCGAAGCCGCCCATCGAGACTCAATCGTGGCCGCCGCGAACGCCGCCGGTTTTACCGACGTCGTGGTCGTGCCCCAAGGTGCGGCTGCCGCTAGCGGAGCCGGCGTCGACGCCGAGCTCCGGTGCGCCGTCGGAGCGGTGTTGATCGCTAGTGTCGACGCCGCACCTCCGCTTGTTACCCGCGAAGATCTTGGTCAAGTCGTGCTCCCAAAGCCGGCTCCAGCGACACCTCCGGCCCCTAAGAGCGATGGTCCAACGTCGGTGTTCGAGCACGACCCCGAACCGACCCTTCCGCCGGTTCGCGAATCGCCCGCTCCGGTTGCCTCGGCCCCGTTGCCGAGTCCAGCCGCGCCGGTGGCCGCACCGACCTCGATGGTTGGCCCGCCGCCGCTTAACCCCATCACCCGATCTGTGTCACCGGCACTCATCGCGGGAGTCGCAGGGATCGTGATCTTGGTGCTGTTGGCGATAGCGATTCAAGTGGTCGGCGGAGGCGATGGCACCAACGCCGTTGCCGTCACTAGTACCAGTGCAGAGGCGCCAACGACCACCGAGTCGGTCGCTACAACTACCACGGCGACAACGACCAGTCTCACCACCACAACGACCCTGGCACAAGACGACCCGTCCACCAGCACCACATCGTCATCCACCACCACGACGACTACCACGACCACTCCGGTTGCGGTCGGCACGCCTGGGCCGGTGACGCTGGTTGAGACCGGATTGCAATTCGACACCGGTGTAGTGGTTCAATTTGGCCAACTCGACGACACGGTCCTGCTCGAAGCGGCAGCAGTTTTGGGCGATCCTGATACCGACTCTGGCTACGTGGTCAACGATTTTTGTGATGGGGCGCTGGCCCGGTTCGTGAAGTGGGGGAACCTCGAACTGGTGTTCACCGGCGGAGCGAATGGCTCACCGGTGCGGTTCTCGCAGTGGTACGTCGATGGTCACCTGAGCCCCGTTGGGTTGGTCACCCTCGATGGTTTGGGCGAGTCGGCCACGGTTGGTTTCTTGGAAGTCACTTATCCCACGGCCATGGTGCTGGTGCCGGCCTTCCCCGATGACATCGTCGGCGTATTCGCGGTGACCAACCCCCAGACCGGAGCCGTGCTGAACGGCACGACCCTCGGTCTCGACCCCCAAGGCGTAGTGACAACCCTCTGGGCCGGCGATTCCTGCACCCGAGTATTTACCTAGTTGGATTTGTGCACCGAAACCGGTGCTATAGCACCGAGTTCGGTGCACAAATCCAACAATCAGGTTCGGGACTTGATGATGTTGAGGGCGGAACCGGCGCGGAACCAGTCGATTTGATCGTCGGAGAAGGTGTGGTTGGTCTTGATCGAGATCACCTGTCCGGACGGCTTCGTGATCTCGACGGTGACCTGCTCGCCAGGCGCTAGGTCGGCTAGGCCCCGAACGGCGATGCGGTCGTCCTCGCCAATCTGGTCGTAGTCGGCGGGGTTGGCAAAAGTAAGCGGCACCATGCCTTGCTTCTTGAGGTTGGTCTCGTGGATACGAGCGAACGATCGAGCGATAGCCACGACGCCGTTGCGGAACCGAGGTTCCATCGCCGCGTGTTCGCGGCTAGACCCCTCGCCCATGTTCTCGTCGCCGATCACGACCCACTCAATGCCAGCTTCGTGGTAATCCTTGGCCAACTCGGGGAACAGTTTGGTTGATCCGTCGATCTGGCTCTTGCCGTATCCGACCTCGTAGTCGGAGCCATCAGCTTGGGAGTAGGCATTGACGGCTCCCAGGTAGAGGTTGCCAGAAATGTTCTCGAGGTGACCGCGGTACTTGAGCCACGGGCCGGCCATCGAAATGTGGTCGGTGGTGAACTTGCCCTGGGCTTTGACGAGCACGGGCAGATTGTCGTAATCGTTACCATCCCAGGCGGAGAACGCATCGAGTAGCTGGAGGCGGTCAGACGTCGGGGAGACGCTCACGTCGATGCCAGAGCCGTCAGCCGGTGGCGCAAGAAACGTGTCCTCGCCGGGGTCGAAGCCCGCCGCGGGCAGTTCGAGGCCTACGGGGGTCGATAGCGAGACCTCTTGTCCGGCGTCGTTGACAATGGTGCCGTTGATGGGGTCGAAGTCGACGGTGCCAGCAAGAGCGAGAGCAATAACCGTCTCTGGTGATGTCACAAACGCCAGAGTGGCTGCGTCGCCGTCGTTGCGTTTCGGGAAGTTGCGGTTATACGAGGTGACGATCACGTTGGGTTCGCCGGTCTCGTGCTCGGACTCTTCTGATCGGTCCCATTGGCCGATGCACGGGCCGCACGCGTTGGCGAGAACTGTGGCTCCAAGGGCCTCGAAGTCCTGCAACAAGCCGTCGCGCACGATCGTTGCTCGGACCTGTTCGGAGCCCGGTGTGATGAGAAGACGGGTCTTGGCTTTGAGGCCTTTGGCAGTGGCTTCTCGTGCGATCGAGGCGGCGCGGGTGATGTCTTCGTAGGACGAGTTGGTGCAACTGCCGATGAGGGCAGCACTGATCTCGAGCGGCCAGCCGTTGGCGCGGGCCTCGTCGCCGAGCGCCGCAACCTCGCGGGCTAGGTCGGGGGTGTGCGGGCCGTTGATGTGGGGGGTCAGAGTGTCTAGATCGATCTCGATTACCTGGTCGTAATAGGCCTCGGGATTGGCGAGCACTTCATCGTCGGCACGTAGGTGATGGGCAACCGCGTTGGCGGCGTCGGCCACGGCCTCGCGGCCGGTGCTCTTCAGGTAGCGGGCGACCGCATCGTCATAAGCAAAGACCGAGGTAGTGGCACCGATTTCGGCACCCATGTTGCAGATGGTGGCCTTGCCGGTGCAACTGAGACTTTCGGCGCCGGGTCCGAAGTACTCGACAATCGCGCCGGTGCCCCCCTTGACGGTGAGGATGTCGGCGACTTTGAGAATGACGTCTTTGGGAGCGGTCCATCCGCTGAGCGAGCCGGTGAGCTTGACGCCAATGAGCTTGGGCCACTTGACGTTCCACGGGAAGCCGGTCATGACGTCGACCGCATCGGCGCCACCAACGCCCACGGCGATCATTCCGATGCCGCCGCCGTTGGGGGTGTGGCTATCGGTACCGATGATCATGGCGCCCGGGAATGCGTACTGCTCGAGCACAACCTGGTGGATTATGCCGGACCCTGGCTTCCAGAAGCCACCGCCGTACCTGGCGCTGACCGACTGAAGGAAGTCGTAGACCTCTTCGTTGTTGTCGACGGCAGCCATAAGGTCGCGTTTGCCGTCGACCCGTGCTTGGATGAGATGGTCGCAGTGGGTGGTGGTCGGCACCGCCACTTCGTCGAGGCCAGCGGTCATGAACTGCAACCACGCCATTTGGGCGGTGGCGTCTTGCATCGCGACTCGGTCGGGCCGCAGGTCGACGTATGAGTCGCCGCGTTCGAGTTCCTGGTCGGGCGAGTCGAGGTGGTTGATGAGAATCTTCTCGGCCAGCGTGAGTCCACGCCCGAACCGTTTGCGTGCCGCGCCGATGCGGTCATCAAGAGTGGCGTACACCCCGTTGATGAGTTCGATGGGGGTGGAGGCAGCGACAGCCATGGTGGGTCCTCGGGTCTGATAGAAACGCCGGGAGCCGGCGTGGAGGCGGATCTCGTGGCAGCCTAGAAGATTCGTGCTCGACAGGCCGTGCTCTTGACTATATACAAGTAGAAGACAAGTGAGAACCCCCAGATATCAGGTCATTGCCGACCACCTCCAAGAACGCATCGTCGCTGGTGACTATGCGCCCGGGCGCCTGTTGCCGTCCGAGGCCGGGCTGAGCGAGGAGTTCGCGGCCAGCCGTGTCACTGTTCGTCGCGCCCTCGAAGGGCTGCGCGAGCGCGGCCTCGTCACGTCTCGGCAAGGGCTTGGTTGGTTTGTCGCCGGCGAGCCGGTGCACCAGGCCCTCGATGCGCTCGACACGCTCGAGCGGCAGATGACCGCCGCTGGCGTCGAGCCGGCGAGACAAGTTCTCGACTTCGCGTTTATCGACGCGCCGCCCCGAGTTGCCGCGTTGCTGGGCGAGTCGCGTGTGCTCGAGGTTCGGCGGCTCAACCTTGCCGATGGTCAGCCGTTTGCGCGGGTCACAGTGTGGTGCCCCGAACGTTACGGGTCTTCGTTGTCGCGAGACGCCGTCGAGGCCGAACCGTTTTACGACCTGTTGGAGCGTGATGCCGGGGTGAAGCTGGGTGGAGCAAATCAGACCATTGGCGCGGCGTCGGCATCCAAGATCGACGCCGAGTTGCTCGACATCGCCGAGAACTCTCCGGTTCTGGTTTGTGAACGATTGACTCGTTCTGCCGATGGGACAGTTGTGCTGCTGAGCGAACACGTTTATCCCGGACATCTCACCGCCTTCACCGTCGATCTTCCGTCGGCCGGGCGTAGCGAGACGCCGGCCGGGTTGCGGCTGGTCGAATGATGGTCGAAAGAGCGCGGCGACACGGTTGGCGTACAGCAGCTTTTGCGCTTACCGGGCTGGCGGCGTCGGCTTGTGCTGGCGGTGTGAACGTCAGCGACGACGAAGCGGTCGAAATCTTGGTTCTTGATGGTGTCGTCCGAGAAGAAGCATCGTGCATTGTCGACTCGATCGATCACACGATGGATCTGGCCGCGGTTACTGGGGTTAGCGGCACCCTCTCGGAGTCCGACCTTTCTCGGCTGGCTGCGATCGCCGCCACGTGCCGTGTGCCGGTCGACTTCGGGGGAGGGTCCACTGGTGACGAGCCCGAGGTTGCGCTCGAAGTGTCCGAAGGCGGCGGCACCGATGAGGCAATCGATGCTGCGATCGACGGCCTGCTGGCCGGTGGTCTCGATCGCCAGATCGCCGAGTGCGTTCGAGCGATCGTTTCGGCGGCCGACAATCCGGTGGCGATGGTCGCCAACCCCGAGTTCTTGGCCGAGGCTATTCGGCTTTGCGATCGCTAGCCGCGCCCTGCGCCCTACCGGAACTTGGCGATGATCTCCTCGGCGTACCACTGCATTGGTGCAAGTTTCTCGTCGAGGGTCTGGGTATCGGGTCCGGGCTGGTAGGCGTCGCGGAATCCGACGATCACGTCGGTCACACCTGCGGCCTCTAGGCGTTCGATGCCTTCGGGCGAGTAGGCGTCGAGGCTGATGGCATGGGTTTCGAACGGATCGTCGAAGCGGTCGTGGCGGCGGCGAGATTCGGTGACCGTGTCGACCATGCGTTGAAGTTCTTCGGCCGTCCCCCCGCCGTGCATCCAGCCGTCGCCCAAGCGGCCGGCCCGCTCGAGAGCCATCGCCGAGTGGCCGCCGATCAGAATCGGGACCCGCTGTGACGGCACCGGACAGAGTTTGATGGCGGGAATGTCGTAGAACTCGCCGGAATAGCTTTCGTATTCGCCGCTCGACAACGCGTTGATTATCTCGATCATTTCGTCCATTCGGGCCCCGCGGCGTTTCCAAGCTGACGCGGTCGCGACGTAGTCCTCCGGCCACGGGCTGGTGCCGACCCCAAAACCGAAACGGTTGTTGCTGAGCACCCCCAGGGACGTGGCTTGTTTGGCGACGAGCACCGGGTTTCTCACCGGGAGCTTAACGACGAAGGTCACAAACCTCAGTTTTTTGGTGACGGCGGCAAGGGCAGGGATGAGCGTGAACGGCTCGATGAAGGGTTTGCCGTCGAGGAACTCCCGGGTCCCATCGCCGTTGTAGGGGTAGGTCGCGTCGCTCTCGGCGGGGTAGATGATCGAGTCGGGCACGACAAAGGAGTCGAATCCGGCTTGCTCGGCCGCGATGGCCAGAGGCGAGTACATCGTCGGGTCGATCATTGGCTCGGCGTACGAAAAGCGCATGCCGTGGTTCTAGTGGTTAGCGGGCGAGGTCGGCCAGATGACGTCTAGATGACGCCGATGCATCAGGGTCGTATCGCTTCTGCCCTGTCTTGTGATTCTGATCGGAGAGCCAAAAGTGCCCAACGTTAGCGAAGCCCAGCATCGCCTTGATCTTGTCAATCGGTTGAACGAACTGGAGTCACTGGAATCCAGCGCTGATCTCATGTCGGCTTTCCGGTCCTCGCTCAACCAGATCGAAGCAGTGATGAAGGATCAGGCTTCGGATGTGACTGCAGCTACCGACAAGATTGATCAAGTTCAGGAGTCGCTCGGCGACTTCAAGAATGTTGTCGAGCATGCCAAGGGGTTACTTGAGAGCAGCGCGCTCGACGGGGCGAGCGATGCAGCATCCGGACTCGATTCGGCTTTGGGGCAGACCGGTGACGGCGTCGGCCAGCTTGGCACGAAGTCAACAAAGGTCGCTGAAGCGATCGAAGGGTTGTCGTCGAAGTTGGACAAGATTGCCGAGCTAGAAGCAATGGGCGGCGACCAGGCTGGCAAATTGATAGCCGAGTTCGGCGAGATGATTGGTGGCATCGCTGACGTCCTCGGGCCGTTGGTCGATCTGGTCCCAGGTTTGGGCGCGCTTCTCGATATGTATGTGAAGGCGATCGAGAGCATCTCGACAAGCGTCAACTTGATCACTGACGTGATGCGAAGTCACAACCTCGCGGCGCGTCAGGCCAACCTTCCCGACGTCTACACCTTCACGGTGAGCGGCGCAGCAGCGCGTAAGCGTGAGATGGTCGAAATTCGTACAGAGCTCGATCAGATCGGCTGGTTTGCGCAGCCTCCAACGGTCAGCCATACCCCCACGCCGCTAGAAGCGCGAGTGGCCGTCGATGTCTCAAACGCGGTCGGAAGCGGTTTGAACGCCTGTGGCTGCGGGACTGGCGCGGCTTCGCCCGAGGATGGCTGGCGAGCTGCGAACCGTCGTCTCGAAGAGGCTCGGCGACAACTTGGGAGGGCGCATCGCGCCGCCAAGGCGGTCGAGTGGATGGGTCGAGACATGACCCGTCTCGAGGCCGAAGCCCAACAAGCCAAAGACGCGCTCGATTCTGCAACCACCGCGGCGGCTGACGCCGATGCGGCGGCTGATGCCGCTGCGAGTGCAGGGAGTTCTGATGGCGGGGCAATTTCGGATGCCGTTGATGCACAGCATGCGGCCGCTGATGACCTTAATGCGGCGGAGAGTGCCGCGATCAAGGCGCAGGATCCCTTGGACCGTTTCGAGCACGCTCGGGACGACCTCGAGGCCGCTCAACGCAAGTACGAAGAGAGCTACGAGCGGGTAAAAAATTGTTTTGATCAGATGTATCGAATGCTGCCAACCGGCGAACATTTCGACCCATCTAGGACCGCTCTCACGGCTTCGTTCTCGCCGTCGACGTCATTTGAGACCAGCATCGGCCCGGCCGCGAAGGATTTGCTCCGCAAGCTTAAGGGGGTGCGGAAATCCGGACCAGAAGACCGCTCCGCGGTTCCTGCGATGATGGCGGTTGGCGCGGGCCTAGTCGTCATCGTGATCCTCATCGCGTTTGTTCTTACGCTATTTGGCGGACGTGATAGCACCGATTTGATTGGCTCAGACCCGGTTACCGAGGAGGCTGATAGCGAAGCGGTTGAGGTGCCCGAAGAACACGACAAACCGGCCGATGTTGCCGACGATGCGACAGACAGTCTTGACCCGGTTCTGAGTGGTATCGAGGCAATACTGGGTGCCGCCGGCATGGCAAGCGATGAGATCGACGCGGCGCAACAGCGGCTTAGCGACGACGTACTCTTCGACTGGTTCTTCAGCGACAGTGCTGAAGTGCCTGGCAATCCTGGTCCCGACATCGACCTGCGGCGATCAGGCGGATGGTTCGACTCGGTTTCTGATGAGGACCTCGGCTGGCTATTCGCCAATACGGTCTTCGAGTGCGGCGATGTCAACGAATCATTCCGTACGGTTTGCGATAGCAACTTCCCGCCATCAGAGTTCGAGACGACGGAAATGCTGGTCGCTACCGAGGTGTTCGCCGGACCTGTCGCTCAGGGGCCATGGCACTATGTCTATTCGGCGGTGTTCGACACCGATGGCGATTCGGCCAACAACTTCGTAGCGACGGACCCGTACGACTGGGATCAATACCAAGGCACCGATCGGTGGTGGGTTCTCACTGTTGTCGACGAAACCTACGAACTAGGTCGTTACGACGGTTCGTTTGATCGGCCAGTCGAGACCGCCGCGAGGGTGGCGGTGGCCGACGACACGATTGTGTTCTTCATCCCCAGGGACGAAGCCGGCGACGTGGCGTTGTGGCGACCGACCGCGTTTCGTCACGACGGCACGTACCGCCCCGAAGTTTCGGCCGGCGACGTTAGCGGTGCCAACCCCACTGGTCCGCTTGCCTCGTTCGAGACTTTGGACGCGACGTTCGCGTCACAAGGCTGAGCTGTCGACCGGGTTGCTTTAGATGTTGGGCCAGCGCCGCTGGCGCTTCTTGGCGCCTCGCGTCCGGTCGCCCAGGGCCCATGCTCTTCGCCAGCGGCCAGAGTCGGGGCCGGTCATACCCGGGGTTTCGGAGGCGTGAGCGCGTTGGCGAGCGCTGTACCAGTCAGAGGTTGCTTCGTCGCCGAGGGAGGCGACCTCACGTTCTATGCGGGCCGCGAACCGGGTGGCGTTCTCGCCCTCTTGCGGACGTAGCGGCCGGCCAAACGTGACCGAGGTTGTGCTCGGTCGCGGCAGCGACCGGCCTTTACGAAGGATGCGTCCGGTGCCGGCAAGGTGGATCGGTACGGTGGGCACGCCCGTTTTGGCGGCGAGATAGGCCGCACCGCCGCGAAACGGCTGGCCCCACCCGTCGGGGGATCGGCCGCCTTCGGGGAAGATCAGCAGGCTCCAACCGTCGTTGATGAGTTCGGCGGCGGCGTCGGCGCTGGCTCGGCCGACTTTCGTGCGTTCGATCGGTATGGCGCCGATTACCAACGACGACAGCGCGGCGGTGAGGCGGGTGCCGAAGAAATAGTCGGCTGCCGCGCCGACCACGATCTTGTGGCGCCAACGTTCGGGAATCGAGGTGAGCAAGAGGGGAGTGTCGAGGTGGCTGTGGTGATTGGCCACGAAAACGACTGGTCCGTGCAGATCAAGAAGCCGGTCTTCGCCACGGCGATCGGGGGCGGCTAGGCCGCTGACAGCGAGGCGCATCGGCCCGTCGACGATCGCCGCACGAGCCATGCGGGCCGGGGTGCGGCGAGCCCAGGCGGTGTCGTAGTTGGCTCCGGTGCGGCGAGCGCGTGGTACCGGCGCGACGCCGCGAGGGGTGGAGGGGGCCCGCAGCGGAAACTCGAGCGTGCGAAAGCGTCGAGCGGGCGACAGTTTCGCCGGGAGCCGAGGCAGCCCAAGCTGGCGTGCCAGTTTGCTCACGTGACGTCGGCCATCAAGATCGGAGGGTTGTGCAGGTGTGTGATCGATGGCCGCGGTCCGACCACGTCGCTCGCCATTTCGAGGGCATCCTGCATCGTCGATGCGGGTTGAAAACCGAGGCGGCGCACGGCTCGTTGGTCGCCGCCGACGATGATGACCCGGCCGAGGTGTTGCAGCGCCGACGCTCCCCAATACCACATGTAGAAGGGGTGGACGCCGTGGTAGGCGTAGCTGTTGCGGTACAGATGGATGTACCACTCGTCTTCGGCGAACTGCTTTTCGTACTTGGCTTCGAGTTCGAGGGGGTCGGTCGTGTCGGATAGGACCTGTTCGAAGAAATCGATGTAGCTCGGGTGATGGACAGGGTGAAATTCCCAGGGCGTGGGGTGGCTCATGATCAGCACACCGCCTTCGCGAACCAACGGTTTGCCCCGATACATGTTGAAGAAGTAGCCGAGTCCGAGGCACATCACAAGGATCGGGTTCATCACCGAGTTGACGTTGTACGGGCAGATGTAGGGCAGGCCGAACGTGAGCACGTCGGTCTGTCCCTCGACGGGGACCAGATGTTGCTTGAAACAGTTCTCGAGCGTGGCTTCGTGGACCGCTTCGACGTCACCGGCTTGCACCGAAGTGAGTTCGTACGGTGCTTTCCAGTTGTTGAAGATTTGGCGTCGGGCACCGTTGGGCATCAAATCGAGGCCCTTCTTCATGCCGATGAACGTCGCCCGGTCGCGTGCTGTCCATTCCCACTCGCGTTTTTGCAGCACCGACAGCGGACCGTCGTAGCCGAACGTGTTGTTGTTGATCGTGGTTTCGATCTGGAAGATGCGCGGTCCGTGGTTTTTGATGACCTCGCCTTGGCGCCAGTTGGAGTGATGCAGCTCGGACTTGTGGCGATCCATGAAGCTCTTGGATTGCTGCATGGTCTTTACGTTGTGGTGGTGTTTGATGCCGGAGTAACCCGACAGGCCGGTGGCGGTTGATTTCCAGCCGCCGTCCATCGACACGATGTTGAGGTTGACGTATATGAGCAGGTCGGATTCGGCGGCCCGCTTGTTCATGGTGACGGATTCGTCGTGGCGGGTTTTGCCCAACTCGACCATGCCGTCGGGGTCTTCGGCGTCGTGGTTGTAGAGCGCCCCTTGGGGAGCAAACGCGTCGTATACGCGGTCGCCGAGGGCGTGGCGCAGTTCGTCTTCGGTCATGCGTCGGTGTAACGCCAGCGCCGCGATCAGGTGTACGTCGTCGACGCCCGCGGCCGCGGCCATGTCGAGTACTTGCTCGATGATGCGTTGGCGGATATCGGGTTTGCGCATCGACGGCAGGGGCAACGAAATGTCGTCGAAGGCAATGGTGAGCTTCATGCCTTTGGTGAGCAGGCTCGGTAGCGGATCGTCGTCAATCGGGTTTAGTAACGCTTGGCGGATCGACTCGTCGGGGTCGGGCAGGCCGGGAAGTGGTTCGGCTGGGTAGATCACCCGGCTGCGGTCAGCAGGGAGCTTTTCCAAACGGAAGTTGTCCCCGTGATGAAACAGGATGGGTGGTGTCGATCGGTCGACGTTGAGAACAAATCCGGGACGAGGCGCCTTGCGGCGCGGATCAGAGGCCATGTCAGCCGACCCTTCGATTACGTAGCGGTCCCCGCAATGTGCGGGGGCCAATGGGGATGACGCGGTTGGGCGCGCCAGATGACTTTGACCAGTGTTCGATTAGCCAGCCGCGACGGCGGGCGATTGATGCCAGCTTGGTTTCGGCGTTGACGGCCACCGGGAATCCCACCGCCTCGAGCATCGGCAGGTCGGAGCTTGAGTCGGCGTAGGCGACCGACTCTTTGAGATCGAGGGAGTGCTGATCGGCGTAGTCGACCAGGGTTTGATATCGCGCCTCGCCGGTGGGCGGGACCGCGGTCATGCGGCCGTCGAGCACGCCCTTGTCGACGCCCATGTCGGCGGCGACGATGTCGTCGAACAGCGGCTTGAGAGGGTCGACAACGAAGCGAAGAGCTCCGGTGATCAGCAAAGTGCGATGTCCGAGGCGACGGTGTTCGCGCACCCGTCGGATCGCGGCCGGGAACGACTTGGTGATCAGCAAATCGCTCATCATTTCCATCGCGTCGTGTTCGATCTGGTCGATCGGCGCGTCTTCGAATCGCCGGTAGAAGTAGCGCAAGAAGTCGGATCGGTCGGCCCTGTCGAGCGACAGCAACATGGGCGCTTCTTTGATCGTCTTGAGCGTGAGCCGGACGCGGTCGGGAGTGTCGAGACGGCGGGTCGCGAGCCACGAATAGCTGGCTACGACATTGCTGGCGATCAGGGTGTTCTCGAGGTCGAACACCGCCAATTGGCGATCTTCGGACAGGATTTGTTTGCGCAACCGTTCGTTGCGCGAGGTGGGCGGTCCGCTGCTCGGCGACATCTTGAGCCGGGCCTGTTTGACCATTGACGGTAAGTGGATGTTGTGGACGTAGTACGACCAGTCCACGGCCTTGGGGTCCATGCAGAAGTCGGCCTGATCGGCTTCGTCCAACGAGTTCCAGATGCCGTACATCCGGTCGAGTTGATACAGCGCCTCGCACTCGGTGTAAGCGCCGTAGAGCTCGACATACCCGTTGGCGCGTTCGAGTTGGTCCTTCTTTTCGTCGAGTTCGGCCCCGAATTCGGCTTGGCGGCCCCGCAACGGCAACGCGTCGAGAACTCGTTCGGCGGTGCTCAGACCCTTTTGAGCTCGTTCGAGTTGGCGGGCGACGCGGCCACGGCCCGGAAACGACCATTCGGGAACGGCGATGGGCTGGTTCTTCTCGTCGTAAACGGGGTGCTCGGTGAACCAGCTTCGCACCAGGTCGACCATTTGGCCGTACTTGAGAGGGTTTCCGGCCCCGCTGGCAATTTGCACGATGTCGGGGGTTTGGTCACCGTTGTCGTCAAATAGTGGCCCTCGGGCCGCAACGGCAAGGATGGTGGCGACAACGAGGTCGACCGGAATCACGTCGACGACACCTTCGGGCACGCCGGGGAACTCTTTGAGCATGCCGCGCGCGTAGGCGGCGATGACTGGCTCGGCCATACGAAATCCCCGGATCCAGCCGGGTACGGGCTCGGCGAGCGCTGATTCGATAATGGACGGGCGCACGATGGCGACCGAAACCCCGTTGCGGGTTTCGATGAGGCTGCGTTCTCCGAGGGCCTTGGTGAAGGCATAAGCGTCCGGGAAGCCAAGGCTGCTGGCGCGGGCCCGACCGGCGTCGGTCATTTGCTGGCCGACCCACTTTTGGCGATTCTGTTCGGTGCGTTCGGCGATGGCCGGGGTGCCTGCGGCCCCCAAAGTTTGGGTGGCTTCGGCGGTGAGCGCTTGGAGGCGGGCCGGGGTTCGACTGGCTTGTTCGGCATCGAGACGGGCTTGGTGGGCGTTACGGACTTCGGCACGCCAATCGACGTCGACGTAGAACGGCGACTCTTCGACCATTTGCTCTGGCGCGTTACCCCGACGGCTGCCGGCCACGTAACAGGTCGAAACCGCGACCAGATATCCGGGTTGGCCTGGCTGAAGTCCGCCGCGGGTTGGTTCGGCGCGTTCGTCGGCCGCGGCCCGTAGAGCGGCGGCAACGCGGCTTGGGCCGAGCAGGTTGACTTCGACGGCATCGTCGAGCGCCGAGTCGAAACTCACCGTCGCCGCGGAGTGCACGGCTATATCGGCGGTTGCCAGTAGGCGTCGGCCTTCGTCGTCGAGTCCGAGGCCGTCAGTGCCGACATCTCCAGCGATCGGAAATATTCGTCGATCGCACATCTGGTCGAAGGTTTCGTCGGCCAGGCCACCCGCCGCCACGGGGTCGGCTTCGAAGGAAGCCCGCAGCCTGTTGAAGGCGTCATTTTTCAAGATGTCGCGTTTGACGCGGTTCTCTGCGCCTCTTCGGCCTGGTCGAACAAGGAGCACCAGCTCGCAATCGGGCACGGCGCGAAGGAACCGTTCGACCAGCGCGGTCCCCAAGAAGCCGGTTGAGCCGGTGATGGCAATGCGCTTGCCATTGAGTACCTCGCGAATCACCCCACAGTTCTAGCAGGTCATGCCGAAAGTCTCTACCAGTTGGTAGACGCTTGGTGGTCGGAGTGATAACAACAACCTCAGTGGTGAAGTCGACGCGAGAGCGAATTCTGCAAGCGGCACTGGGGGCCTACGGCACCGATGGCTACGCCGCGACCTCGCTCGACGCGCTCGCCGCTCGGCTGGGAATCAGGAAACAAACGATCCTGTACTGGTTCCCGTCCAAGCAGGCAGTGTTCGAGGCGGTTATCGACGCCGCGGCGGCTGACTTGGTCGAGATTTTTGACGTTGAGGCGTCACGGGGCCTTGATGGGCTCGATCAGGTCGAGGCATTGGTGAGGCGGGTTTTTCGGTTGGCGGTGGCCCGTCCCGAGCTTCTGGGTCTGGTTCGCGAAGTCACGCGGCCTGGCTCGTTGTCGGCCGATCGCCTCGGTGGGCACGTCGCCCCGGTGTTTGACCGAGCCCGAGACTTTCTTGATCGCGAAATGAAGGCCGGTCGGCTCCGAACATCAGATCCGTCGATGCTTTTGCTGTCGATCTATTCGACCGTTGTCGGGGTAGCCACCGAGCTCGAGGTCCAGCGAGCCATGGGACTCACCACGAACTTGAGGGGCACGGTGGCTCGCCGTCAAGAACTCATTCGTTTCCTGCGGGCCGCCCTGGAACCCGAGGCCAGCAACGCTCACTAATGATCGGTGCGGGTGTGTCGGACTTTGCGGGCGTGACGTTGGAGCCCGAGTTCGACCAGCCGGTCGATGAGGTCGGGATAGGCGAGCCCCGACGCCGCCCACATTTTGGGATACATCGATATTGGTGTGAATCCCGGCATCGTGTTGATCTCGTTGACCAGCCAACCGCGGCGTGGCTCGTAAAAGAAGTCGACGCGGGCAAGACCCTCGACCTTGCACGCCCGATAGGCGGCGATGGCGACGTTTTGCATCTGGGCTAGTTCGTCGTCGGACAACGGCGCGGGGATCAAGAGATCGGCGCCGTCGTCGTATTTGTCGGCGTAGTCGTAGAAATCGGCACCGGGCACAACCTCTCCGGCCACACTGGCGACTGGGTCGTCGTTGCCGAGAACCGCGATTTCGATTTCCCGTCCGACGATTTCTTCTTCGATGATGACCTCGCGGTCATAGGACGCCGCTAATTCGATGGCGGCGGTGGTTTGTGCCGCGGTGGTAGCGCGTGACACGCCGACCGAGGACCCCATGTTGGCGGGTTTGACGAACAACGGGAGTCCCAGCGCGTCGATTGCCGCGTCGGCTTCGGCGGCCACGGTTGTTACCGATCCGTCGGGACGGCGAGCCCCGCCCGCATCGACGGTCAACCATCGGTAACGGCCTTGGGGCACGCCGTGAGCGGCTAGGTGGTCCTTGCACGCGACCTTGTCCATACACAGCGCCGAGGCCAGCACGCCAGCGCCCACATAGGCCACGTCGGCGAGTTCGAGCAGGCCTTGGATAGTGCCGTCTTCGCCCATCGGTCCGTGCAGAACCGGCATGACCACCGTGGTTGGCGGCCTGTCCGTCTCAGGGGTGGTTCTGGGGCCAGTGCCGGTTAATGCGGGCAGCATTTCGACCGGCTCGCCGGTAGCGCTAAGACGTTCGGAGCGCGTGTTGGCGCTGACCCACGTTCCGTCGCGGGTGATGCCAACCGACTCGAGTTGATAGTGGTCTTGGCGAGCCGCTTCGAGGACGTGGCGAGCCGAGACACACGACACGTCGTGTTCGGCTGAGCGACCGCCGAACAGCACAACGAGACGGATTGGGGATGGCGCATCTCGGGGCGGATTAGTAGGGGAGGTCATCAGGGTGACCGTAGTCGTGTCATGCTCACGACATGCGTTGGACAGTTGCCGAAGTTGCCGCGGTGGTGGGCGGCACGTTCGATGGCGACGACGCGCTGATCTCGACGGTGACGCAAGATTCGCGAGAGATCGAACCGCCAAGTGGGCCTGACGGCGGAACGTTGTTTGTTCCGTTGATCGCCGAGCGCGATGGCCACGATTTCATTCCTTTGGCTATCGCGGCGGGCGCGGTGGCGACGTTGACATCTCGGGCATTGGCCGATCAGCAAATCGCCGTTGTGCGGGTGAACGAAACGCAACGGGCCTTGCGAGCGCTCGGTGCTGAAGCCCGGCGACGCTTGGGCGAGGCGGATGTGGTGGGCATTACGGGGTCGGTGGGCAAGACGACCACCAAAGATCTGCTCGCCGCGGTGCTGAGCGCCGACCGCCCCACCCACGCCAACACCCGTTCGTTCAACAACGAGATCGGTGTACCGCTCACGCTGCTGGCCGCAGCCGAGGACACCCAGGCGGTGATTGTCGAGATGGGCGCCCGCGGCATCGGCCATATCGCCGATTTGTGTTCCATCGCCCAGCCAACAGTGGGGGTCGTGACTTCGGTCGGAGTTGCTCACACCAGCGAGTTCGGCAGCGTCGAGGCCGTCGCGGCAGGTAAGGGCGAGTTGGTCGAGGCATTGCCGGCCGCCGCCGACGGGGGCGTGGCGGTGCTCAACTCTCGAGTGCCGCTGGTTGCGGCCATGGCCGGCCGAACCGATGCTCGCGTCGTGTTGTATGGCGAGCGTGGCGAGGTGAGATCCGAACACGTCACCCTCGATGAAGATCTTGTGCCGTCGTTTCGTTTGTCGTCGCCGCAGGGATCGGCCGAGGTCCGGCTCGGCGCTCGCGGCCTTCATCTGATCGACAACGCGCTCGCAGCCGCGGCCGCGGCGCTGGCCCTGGAAGTTCCCCTCGATACGGTTGCTGCCGCGCTGGGTTCACCGATCTTGTCGCCGATGCGGATGTCGCTTAGGCGAACCGCGGCGGGCGCTCGTGTGCTGGACGACACGTACAACGCCAACCCGCTTTCGGTCGAGGCGGCGTTGCGTTCGCTGTCGCACTTACCGGCCGACCGGCGTGTGGCGATCCTGGGCGTGATGGCCGAGCTCGGCGATTCGTCGATCACGGAGCATCAGCGGATGGCGCAAATGGCGGCCGAACTGGGAATTGATGTGATCGCCGTCGATGCGTCGGAGTATGGCGGTGGTGTGCAGCATGCCGATTCGATTGATGCTGCGCTCGAGGCGGTTGGTGATCTGATCGAAAGCGACGCGGTGCTCGTCAAGGGATCCCGGGTGGCCGCGCTCGAACGGCTGGTTGCTCGGCTCTGCCCGTAGCTCAGCGAGGGTCGACCGGCATGACGTCGGGTGGGAGCGGCACGTTGGAGTCGAGGTAGCGGCGCAGTCGTTCGGCGTCGCACCCCGGGCAAAGCCACACCACCTTCATCGACTGGATCGAAAGTTGGGTTCCACGGCTTTTGTCGAGGATGGCCTGAAGGGCATCTCTCACGTCGGTACGACCACACTTCGGGCATTTGGGAGTGAAGTCTCGTTCCCACATGGCCCCGCATTCGCCGCAGGTGATGGTGATGACCCCATCGACGTTGGTGCCGTCGAGGTTCTCGTCCTCGTCACAGTGGGGGCAGCTCACCAACGGCATCGTCCAAGGGTAGTCAACGTCACCTAAGGTCGGCACATGACGACCGTCCCTGATTTTCGCTCCCTTACCGTCGAAGCGCTGGCCGAGCAGATCCGGACCGGACCCCTCACCGCCGAAGCAGTGACCGAGGCCGCGCTTGACCGTATCGCCAGGCTCAATCCTGCGGTCAACGCGTTTGTGGCGGTTGACGAAGCCTCGGCGCGTGGTCAGGCCGTCGAAATCGATCGTCGTCTCGGGGCGGGCGAACCAGTAGGTCCGCTCGCCGGCGTTCCCCTTGGCGTGAAAGACCTTGCTGACGCGGCCGGGTTTGCGAGCATCAAAGGGGCCGCGCATCGCCGCAATATCGAGGCCGCCACAACCGATTCGACCGAGGTGGCAAGGCTTCGGGCCGCTGGTTGCGTCGTGATAGGCAAAACCAACACGCCGGAGTTCGGATGGGTTGGCGACACCTACAACCCGGTGTTTGGGATCACGTCCAACCCGTGGGATCTGCAACGCTCGCCGGGCGGCTCGTCGGGCGGCAGCGCGGCGGCGATCGCCGCGGGAATGGTCCCGTTGGCCACCGGATCCGACGGCGGGGGATCGTTGCGGATCCCGTCGGCGCTCACCGCGCTGTCGGGCTACAAGCCGACCCAGGGAGTGGTGCCGTCGGGCCCGGCCCCGATGGGCGCGTCAGATTTGTCGACGGTTGGCCCCATGGCCCGCCGAATCCGTGACGTTGCGCTCGGCCTCGACATCGTGGCCGGGCCGTCGGCCGGTGATCTGCGTTCGATGCCTTCGCTGGTCGGGTCGTTTCGGGCTGCATGTAACGAGCCACGGGCCCCAAAACGTGTGCTGTGGTGTGCCAGCGTTGACGGTTCAGACGTCGACGAAGAAGTACTTGCGATCACCAGCGCGGCGGTCGATCAGATACGTGCGGCCGGAGTAGAAGTCGTCGGTTGCGCACCGTTGCTGGCCGACACGCTCTCGCCGTTCTTGATGCTGTTCTACGGCGGGATCGCCGGCGTCTACACCGACATGGTCGCCACGCCCGCTTATGAGGACGTCACCGAAGGGTTGAGGCTGATGATGGACGGGGTTCGGCCTCGGTTGTCGATCGCCTCGCTGGAAGAAGCTCGGATGGCAGCCCAGGCCGCCTCGCTGCGGCTAGCCGACACGATGGCCGGTTTTGATGCGTTGCTTAGTCCCGTAGCGGTGGGCCAGACCCCGCGTTCGCGACGCGGCGGCACGGTAAACGGAGTCGAAACGCCGGCGTGGGTTGGCAACACTTTCCCGTTCAACGTCACCCGCAGGCCGGCCGGTTGTACCCACGCCGGGTTGACCGCCGATGGTTTGCCGGTGGGTTTGCAGATTGTTGGTGGCCAACTCGAAGATCTACGCACTGTAGAACTCACCGCTTGGGTCGAGGATCTGCTCGGATTCGATCCGGTCGCGCCGTTTCCCGAGACTTGACGTGGCGGTCCCTCGGTTCATACATCAGACGTTTGGCTCTCGTGACTTGCCGACCGAGTTGGCCGAAAGCATTGCGGCGCTGCAGTCACAAAACCCGAAATGGCAGTATCGCTTCTATGACGACGCCGACATCGAGGCGTTCATCGCTCGGCACGAACCGGCGGCGCTCGAAGCGTTCCGATCGATCGATCCGCGTTACGGCGCAGCTCGGGCCGATCTGTTCCGATACATCGTGGTCTTTCACCTCGGCGGCGTTTACCTCGATATCAAGAGCACGTTTACTCGCCCGCTTGACGACGTGTTGCGGTCCGACGACTCGTACCTCTTGTCTTACTGGCCGAATCAGCCGGGCGAATCGTATGAAGGGTGGGGGATACGTTCGTCGATCTCGGACCCCCGCGGCGAATTCCAACAGTGCTTTCTGATCGCCGAACCCGGCCATCCCTACCTTCGGGCGGTCATTGATTCCGTCGTTGCCAACATCGAAAAGTACACGCCTCTACGTGGTCGAGTCGGGCGCGAAGGGGTGCTGCATCTAACCGGTCCGATTGCCTACACCCACGCGGTCACCCCGATCCAGCATTATCACCCCCACCGGATCGTGCACAGCGAGTCCGATCTTGGCTACGTGTATTCGCTTTACGGCGCCGAGGACCCCCTCGGCCATGCGGAACTGTTCGATCATCACTACGAGGCACTCGTCGTACCGATTGTTAGCGGCGGGTTGATGACGCGTGTGTCGGGTTGGCTCCATGTCTTGGCCCGCCGAGTCACTTGGGCGGCGCGGTCTCTAAGGCGTTAGCTTCGACGGCGATGACCGAATCCTCCGCCCCCGCCGTAAACGTTCAAGGTTTCGATCATTTGGTGCTGAAGGTCGCCGACCCGCAAAAGTCCATCGACTGGTACCGAGACAACCTTGGCCTGACCTCCGAACGCGAGGCCGAATGGCAGGCCGGGACCGCGCCGTTCCCGTCGCTTCGAATCGACGCCACCACCCTCATCGATTTGCTACGGTCGCCCGCCGACGGCGCCAACGTCGACCATTTCTCGCTACGCGTAGACGACTGCGATCTCGATGCCCTTGCCGCATCGGGGCGATTCGAAGTGCTCGACGGACCAAACCTCATATGGGGAGCCACCGGGTGGGGGATCGGTCTCTACGTTGCGGACCCCGACGGCAACATGGTCGAACTCAAGCGAGCCCTGCGCCCCGACGAGTAGCCCGCCTATAACTCATCGTCGCCGATAGGCGCTACCCTCCCATGCCGCGGGCGATTAGCTCAGTTGGTTAGAGCGCTGCCTTCACACGGCAGAGGTCGAGGGTTCGAATCCCCCATCGCCCACCAAAACCCCTGCTCATGTCGCATGCCGTGGTGCCCACATCCTCCGCGGGAAGATGGATGCCTGCGGGTTCAAGGTGCGATCCTGAGCGAAGAGATCGGCGGTCGTGACGGGGACCCCGAACCATTCGTCTGGACCCCACCGCCGATGAGATCATCTTCTGAGTCGCCTCAACGGGATCACCAAATCCGCGATGCACCACTAGCGGCTTGTGCGAGCGGCTGATTTGCACCCCAGGCAGATCCCGACGACAGCGTGGGCAGTTCGATCGATTACGACGGTGTACACGTCGTAGACGGTCATTCTGTTTCATATACAAGATGATCTGTCATCTCGACCTCGAGCCCGGAAGCTCCTCTCGCTGAGCCGTCCTTGGTCGAGGTCTACGAGATAGCGGCGCGCGCCAGCGAGTCCATCTATGCGTCGGCGACCATGGGCGTGTGACAGACTGTCTTCCCCGATGGAGGACAACCATGCATCCGATCGCTGAAGAGAAGTACGTGCGGCTCACGACCTACACCAAAGACGGTCGGGCCAAACCGAGTCCGGTGTGGATCGCCGATCTCGGGGACGGACGAGTTGGTTTCACCACCGGCGACCACACATGGAAATTCAAGCGGATGAGAAACACGCCATCGGTAGAGTTGGTCGCCAGCAACAGTCGAGGGGTGCCCAAGGAGGGGGCCGAGTCAGTGCAGGGCACGGCGGCGATTGCCGAAGGTGACGAATTCGAACCGGTCCGCGCCGCGATCAAAGCCAAGTACGGACTGCAGGTCACGATGGTTCAGACGCTGGCAAAGTTCATGACGTTGATCGGGCGAGGTCACGGCGAGCCACGCGGAATTATTATCACGGTGGATGCCTGAGCAACCTGCGCCGGACAGAGCCCGGGTCGTCATCATCGGGGGTGGGGTAATCGGCGCCAGCGTCGCTCATCACCTGACCAAACTTGGTTGAAACGACGTGGTGTTGCTCGAGCCTGATCAACTAACCTCCGCTCCGGGGCCTAAGGCCACACCGTCGGTGGCGCCGTGGGGTTTGCATAGGTCGAACACGCCGACGGGGTCAGTGCCGATTTTGTGAAGACCGGCCACTTCGAGATCGAAGTGGCCAGCCAGCGTTACGCCGCTAAGGCGTCGTTTCGGTTGATGTATGACCCCGCCAACGAGCGGGTCCGTAGGTGATCGGGACTTGTCTGTCAGCCCAGCTTGGCGATGCCGGCCTGTAAATCTTCGAGATTCATTACTGGTAGGAGGTCTACCGAGGCGTTCACTTTCTGGAAGAACGGTTCGGTGATCGGCGGGATATCGGACGAGTCCGCCATGTCGAAGAAGATCATCACCCGTCGCTCGCCGTCTTCGGTTCCGATGTAGGTCGCCTCGGGGTTTACGAGGGCAATTACCTCTTGGAGCGCGGCCGGCAACGAGCCGTCCGCTAGTCCCGCGTTTCCGGCTTCGACCGGGATCTTGGCTCGCATCATCATTCGCATGGTTGTTCCTCTTTCGGGTTCGTTGCTTTAAAAATAAAAGCTAGACGGAACACTTGCAATTTGCAAGTGATGGTCCGTTGTTGTGTCGAAAGCGCTTCGGTGCCAAAAACGCTCCGGTACAGCGCTGGCTCTCGCCGAGAACGACGGTTTGCGGCATTGGGGCCCGGGTAAACATGTGGCGGGGTTGGTCAACACGTGAAACGCTCGGGGTCTTGGGCAACATCGATGGCGTGGACGCGGCGGTAGCGACGCAGGCAGCCGCGCTGGCCAAGGCGCAGTCCGCCGCTGCGGTGATTTTGGTTGAAGGGACCAGCGATCAAGTGGCGCTGGAAACGTTGGCCGATCGACGCGCTTACAACCTTGCGGCGCGAAGAATCGCCATTGTGTCAATGCGGGGCGCCCACGCGATTGGTCGCCATCTTGGATACTTCGCCGGGCAAAGGAGCGCCATCGCCATAGTTGGTTTGTGTGACGAGGCTGAAGAGGAGTTATTCCGACGCGCGGTTGCCAACGCGGGACGTGGCAACCCCCGAACTCGAGATGGGCTAGAGCAGTGTGGTTTTTTCGTGTGTGTGAAAGACCTCGAGGAGGAACTTATTCGGGCCGTCGACCGGTCGACGATCGAGGAAGTTCTCGAAAGTCGTGGCGACCTAGGTTCTTTTCGAACGCTTCAGAAGCAGCCGGAGTGGCGGGGCCGAGCTTTCGATCTTCAGTTTCATCGTTGGTTGCGCGCCAGCTCTCGCCGCAGCGGTCGATACGCGCAACTTCTGGTGTTGGCCGCGGATGCTGATCGCATCCCGCACCCGCTCGACGGTGTGTTGAACGCGGCACGGTCGAGCCGCTGAAGCTAGTCGAGGTCAAACGGGGGGTACTGATCGGTGAGCAGGTTGCCGTAGGCGCTGTACCGGGTCCCGTAGCGAAGCGCGCCCGTGGCGAATTTCAAAAGACCGGTTGGCCATTTGCCGGTGAATAGCACAGCAAAGAAGGCAAGGAACCACACGATTTCAGCGACGATGTAGATCACGATCGCGAACAGCAGGGCCGGGATGATCCAAAAGATACGGAAGAACACGGTTAGACGGCTGCGACCTTCGAGAGCTGGTTCGAAGTCAACCCGGATTGGTTGCCCGCCGGGATCGGCCGCGGTCGTCGCGAAATCGAACGGTGGGTACTCGCCATGGAGGAAGCCGGCGTAGGCGCCGACTCGGGTTTGGTACCGCACTGACATGCACACGAAGTTGGCGATGCCCGCGGGCAGCTTGCCGGTGATCACAATGGCGAACCAGCCGATGAAAATGGCGATTCCGGCGACAATGTTGATTACGTAGCCGATGATGAAATGCGGGATCGCCAGGATCCATTGCACGAGCGGCCGCCAGTTCGAGACCTTTTCGGGTGCATCGAAGGTGAGTGTGGCTGGGTAGGTCATGACGGTCGCCCTTTCTTGCGGTCGAACCACTGCATTGGTGGTCGTAAAGGCACAGTAGTGCGTTTGGTGGCGGATCTCCCGAACCAGGGTTGGTCAGGCGTCGGCCGCTATCTCTCCCAGCTCGGCTCGGATGTCGGCCAATAGTTCGGCGGCGATGGCTGATGTCGCGCCCCGAGCAACCCGGGCGACGTTGACGACCTCGGGTGGTTCTTCGAGTTCGGCCGCTCGCGGCCACGTGACCACCGAGTCGGTGATCGACCTTTGTGACAACAGTGCCACCCCGATGCCCGCGGAGACCGCAGACAGCACGCTGGCGATGCTTGGTCCAGAAAAGGCGACTCGATAAGGCACGCCGGCGTCTTGCAGTGCCGCTTCGGCCAGTGATCGATAGAAACCGTCCTCGCCAAAGGTGATGAGGGGCACGGTTCCGTCTTGGTAGGTCCAGTCGGGTGAGGAAACCCATGCCAGGTGGTCGTACCAGAGCAGAGTGTCGCGTTTCTTGACTTGATGAAGCTGAAGTTGGATCACCGCGACGTCAAGTTGATTGTCGGCGATCATGGCGGCGAGGCTGCTCGACCGGTCGACGTGGAATTCGAGCGAAGCGTGGGGATGGATCCGGCTGAAGCGCCCACACACCGCGCCGGTGCACGCCGAGCTGGCCTCCTCGGTCGAGCCAAGCCTCACGCTGCCTTCGAGAACGGTGCTGCTCAGACGCACGACCGCTTCGTCGTGGGTGCGGATCATGGTCCGGGCGTATTGAAGAAGTTCGCGACCGTCGCGTGATGCCGACAGCGTTCGTCCGTCTCGAACCAGTAGGTCTCGGCCGACTCGTTCTTCTAGTCGTTTGATCTTCCAACTCACCGCCGATTGGCTCATTCCGAGCGTCTCGGCCGCGGCGGTCATGCCGCCTTCGTCTAGGACGGCGGCGAAGGCCCGTAGTGATTCGATGTCCAAGTTCACGCTGGATATTGTAGTCGAACGCGCATGACAGAATTCGATGGAAAGTAGAAATACTGACGGGTAGCGTCATGGGCCTGCGGGGCCGATAATGAACCCATGACCTCCCCCCGTAACACCCAAATCAGCACCCAGACCATCGCTTTGCGCACCGCTCTTGGCCCCGGCCTTCAGTTCGGTGGAGTTACCGAAAGCCTCCTGCGCGAAGTTTCTCGGCGCGGCTGAAGCATCAGCTTCGGCTGATCATGGTGACGCCGTCGCCGATCGTGAGTTGCGCAACGTCAACTCGATCGTCGGCGGCCACAAAATCGTTGAACGCTCTTAGAGCGTTGGTATCGACATCGGAGTCCTCGGCGCCAGAGTCCTCGAGGATCTGCCCAGACCAAAGGGTATTGTCGACCAGAATCAGACCCTGTGGCGCCAACCTGGACAAGATCTCCTCGTAGTAGTCGTGGTATCCCGTCTTGTCGGCGTCGATGAATGCCAGATCAATACTGATACCCGAGTCGAGCGACTTGAGAGTCTCGAGCGCGGGAGCGATCCGGAGATCGATCCGGTCGGCTACCCCCGCTAGTTTCCAGTGCTCGCGGGCGATCGCCGTCCACTCCTCGCTGATGTCGCAACACAAGAGTCGGCCACCATCGGCCAAGCCGCGCGCGATACACAACGATGAGTAACCGGTAAAGGTGCCGACTTCGACGGCAAAGTTCGGTCGAAGAGCCTTGGCCAGAATCGACATGAATGCGCCTTGGTCCACGCCGATTTGCATGACCGCGTGACCGCCGGTTTTGGCGGTTGTCGCCGCGATCAGCGACCGTTGCACCGCATCGGGTTGCAGTCCATGGGCTACTGCGTAATCAGCGATGCTGTCGTGGACAATAGATGTACGGCTCATGGGCGACTCCTGCTCGAATGCTCCGGTCTAGCCGAACAACTTCGGCGGCTCCAGTTAGTGTCCGCTCATGGAACTCGGCATCGTTGATTTCAACGAACCCGCCGCGACGCAGGTTGCAACGATGGCCGCGGCCTGCACGAAGAGCGGCTTCTTTCGGATCCCGTTGTCAGTTGTCGACCCCTATGTCACCGAACGGGCGTGGGAAACCGCCTCAGAGTTCTTTGCTCTTTCGACACAACAAAAGAGTGACGTCGGTTTTCCCGAGCCTGGCTACCCGTACGGCTACTCAGCTTTCGGCGCCGAAACTCTTGCCCGGTCTCTCGGCGATACCAACGCGTTGCCAGATCTCAAAGAGTCGTTATCGGTCGGCCCCGATTGTGCAGCACCAGCTGTGGCAACCCCGGAGACCGCCCGCGGTATTGGCGAGGCGTGGATCCGTTCGCCGAGTCTGTGGCCGGAAGCCATCGCCGATCTTCGACCAGCTTGGGAGGCCTACTACCGGGCGTTGAGCTCGGTTGCCGCTCAACTGATGAGCGTGATGGCCGTAGCGCTTGAACTGCCAGCCAACTATTTCGACCGCTTGATCGACCGTCCGATCACTTCGATGCGAGCCATCCACTATCCGGCGACACCCTCGGCCCCCGGTCCCGCTCTGCGGGCGGGTGCGCACTCCGACTACGGAACGCTCACAATCTTGCGAACCGACGACGTCGAAGGTTTACAGGTTCGTGCTGACGATGGCAGTTGGAAAGACATCGAACCGGACCCCAGGTACTTCATCGTGAACCTGGGCGACTCGATCGCCCAATGGACCAACGACCGTTGGCGGTCCACGGTGCACCGAGTTGTGCCTTCGTCACGGGCCCGACAATCGTTTGCGTTCTTTCACATGGCGAACTGGGATGCGACCATCAAGTGCTTGCCAACGTGCATCGAGCCAGGGGCGCGGCCGAACCACGACCCCGTTCAAGCGGGGCCGTGGCTCATGGGCAAATTTCAGTCCACGGTTGGTTAAACCGCGTGTTGGATGGCTACGGAAGCTCGTTGACCCGGTCTGTTGCCGGAGGCGCAACTGGGCTGAACGTGCCCAAGTAATTGACCAGCGCTTCGAGATCGTTTCCACCGTCGACCCGCAACGCCGGATCGATGGTTGCCAATGTGAAGAAGTGATCGCCGCCATCAGCAAGGAAACTGTTCACGGTGACCATGTATGTAGCGGCCGGATCCAGCGCGACGCCGTTGAGTTGGACGTTGGTGATGGAGACCGTCACACACGTCCCCGCCACGACTGTTGTTGCCAAGTCGTAGGTGAAGCCCGCCGAGACACCGAGATGCAAAATCGGGCGGCTGGATCCGGCTGGTTGACATTGCTCTTCGAGCACCGAAACAATCTGCGCGCCGGTCATCGGCATGGTTTGCAGCGAATTACCAAAGGGCTGGAAGGTGAAGGCCTCGCCGAACGTGACCACACCATCACCTTCGGCCCCCAGCGCCGCGAACGTCAGGTCGGAGCGAACGCCACCCGGGTTCATGAACGCGATCTGGGCCCCGGCCGCGGTGGTAGACCACAGTTGAGCATCGGCGACCAAGTTCCCGGCCGCCGACTCGACACCGCGATCTGAACCGGTAGGACTCCCGCCGCGGGTGATGTCGGCGCTGATCGTGCCGATCGGCGTGTCCCCGGCCGCCGCGGCGAGAGGCTGCCACTTGGCGATTACTGCGCTGATCGCCGGATCGGGGGAGAGTGCCGACTGGGCAACCAGGTGATTCCTTGACCTGGTCAGGTCGCGACGGACGTCGCCGGTGTCCTTGTCGAGCACCAAGTTGATCTCCGACACCACCCGTCCATACGAGAACGCCGAGGTGACAGTGCGGCCAACCCCGTTGGGATCATCGAGGACGCAGTCGTAAGGCTGGTGCGTATGGCCGGTCACCAGGGCATCGATGGCCGGGCTGAGCGCCGCGTTGATCGCAACGATCGGACCAGCGATGCCTTGGCATCCATCTATCTCTACCGGGTTCGGTACGCCGCCTTCGTGCAGAAGCACGATGATCGTCTCGACGCCCTGGGCCTGAAGGATCGGCACCAACCGATTTGCGGTTTCGGCCTCGTCAAGGAAGGTGTATCCCTGAATCCCGGCTGCGGCCACAAGTGCCGACGTCCCTTCGAGCGTCATCCCGATAAATCCGACCTTGACGCCGTCGACAGTCTCGATCGAATAGGGCGGCAGCGGCGTGTCGCCGGCCGCATCGACGACATTGGCCGACAGCCACTGGAAGTCGGCCCCGGCGTACGGCGACCCTGGGAAGTAACAGCCATCCACGGGATGGCAGCCACCGTTTTGCATACGTAGAAGTTCGGTGACTCCTTCGTCGAACTCGTGATTGCCCACCCCGGAAATGTTGAGGTTCATGGCGTTGAGAGACTCAACCGACGGCTCGTCGTGGAACAGGCCCGAGAACGACGGCGAACCGCCGATGAGATCGCCCGCCGCGACGGTAAGCGAGGCTGCTTGACCCTCTCGCAAACGGGTGAGCATCGACGACAGATACTCCGACCCTCCTGCCGGGACTCCGCCGGCATTGCCCGGCGTGCCCGACTCGAGATGGCCGTGGTAGTCGTTGAATGCCAAGAGTTGCAGCTTGGTGAGGTTGCTTGGCTGCTCCATCTCGAAACGGGCCAACATTGGTTCGTGGTCGCTTGCTGTCGTGTCGACAAAGCGCCGAGGGAAATCGACATTGACGTGCACAACATCGAACTTGGCATCGTCTTCGAGGTTGTCGGTCACGAAGAACTGATCAAGCTCTTGGGAGTTGCCGTCAAAGATGAAGCTGTACTCGGCGTCATCAGGCAGCCCGCCGGACTCGTCGTGATGATCATCGCCTTCGTCGTCGTCATGGTCGTCGTCACGATCGGCGGTGGGGACAAGGTTGGTGAGTACTCGCTGGTCTCCGGTGCCGGGCAGGATCTCGGCGAGGTCGTTGGTCCACTCGAAGGTGTTCATGTCGCCCACCACCATGATGGCGGCGTTGGCATCGGCCGCAAGCAAGCTGTCGACGTATTCGTTGAGCGCACCCGCTTGGTCTTCGCGTCCTGCCCCGCCGGACTCGCCGGCCTGCACAAAGGGTTGAGGTCCGCCAAAGATGGGGGTTGAACCGAACCTCGACGTCAAGTGGTTGTTGATCACCGTGAACTCGTGCGTGTTGAACTCAAAGGTGGCGGCTAAAGGGTTGCGGGTGCCGGTGAACGCCGCAGTGTTGGTCACCGCGTTGGCGGCCAGCACGTCGGGGGTCAGCGATACGAAGTCGACCAAGCCGACTCGGGCTCGGTTGAACAAGAACGCGTTGCGGATGTTGCCGCCAGGGATGCCACCACCGGTTCCTTCGACCGGAGCCACGTCGAAGAAGTCGTAGCGTGGTCCGCCAGCCGCCGCTATCGCATCAACGAGAGCTTGCAGCGTCTGATCAGCGGCGGTGACACCATCGTTGGTTGGATCGGGGTTCTCGGCGCTGGCCCGTGGCACCCCGTTGTTGTCCTGGATCTCCTGTACGGCGATCACATCGGGGGAGTTGAGGGCGTTCACGACCTGATCAGCGAGGGCGGCCCGTTGGGCGTCGTCGCTGCTATCAGGACTCAGGTTGAGAACGTTGTAGCTCGCGACGGTGATCTTGTCCTTGCTGCCTTCGAGCTTGGACGACTCGGGGGTCAGCTTGCTTCGTTTGACCACGATCTCGGTCATCGCGTTGACTTCGTAGTTCCCGAAGCTGTAACCGACGACACCAGTGACATCAGCCAGACGATCACCAACCTGCACTGCGGGAGGCGGGAACATGGTGCCGGCATATAGCGGCGAGCCCAACAGCTGAATCTGCACTCGCTCGGGGTTCAAGTCGCCGGTGCCGTTCGGGTCGGGCTGCAACATGATGCCGCCACGATCGTTGATGGCATCCTCGGGTGACACGATGTCGTCATCGCCATGGTTGGGCACGGCGAAGAACTCGGCGCTGAACGTGCCGAACTGGCGTGTGGCCGACGTGGCCTGAGGGTCTTCGACTGTGACCAGCATGTTCTCGAGCGACTCGTAGAAGTCAATTCCGTCAACTTCGGGGTTGAACGTGCCGGGGCTGGTCTGAAGGTTGACCGGAAGCTCGCTGGCGCTGATCACTATCTCGTTCGGCGGTGTTCTACCGCTCTCGCCGATCACCACCGGTTCGGGGAACGCGTAGCCTGGGAATGTCGAAGCGCAGTCGATCAAGGTGATACGCGGGAACGCCATCTGGGTGAGCGACAAGTTGCCGGTCGACGCTCCACCGCTGATGCGTTCGTCGATTCGGTCGTTGAGTTCGACACAGGTGCCGATGGCGATCAGGTCGCTGGTTGAGCTTCGAGAATCAAAAACGAAGAGAGCGTCGGATGTCGCGTCGTTGCCGTCTCCGATCGGGTCTTGCACATAGAAGCTGCGGAAACCGATCGCGGTGACCACCCCGTTGGTTGTGACCGTCGTCCCGGCGTCGGGAGAAAGGTGACCTTCGCCTTGGATTTCGTAGATCGGAGTGATGTGAGAATTCGCACCTGCTGGTCCACTCGGTACGATCGCCAACACGGCAGCAATCATCGCCACAGTGGCAGCAGCCCACAAGGACTTAACGCTCTTCATAGTTTTCCTCCATCGCCGTACTGAGCCGAACTTACGCCCGCACGCAAGTCCGTGCCGGCCGAACAATTTTTGGCCACGTAGCGTGGGCTTGCTCTTGTCTGCCGCTTTGCCGATGCCATGAACACTGGCTACGTTGCGGCCCATGTCCTTAGCCCCCGGGAAGTCCTTAGCTTCATTAGTCGTGGTTCTTGCGCTTGTTTCTGCGGCGTGTGGTGGCGACGCAGGCGAGGATCAGGCCGACGCCACGCCGACGGGGGCAGCCGCCGCGGTGCCCGAGTCGGATGGGCCCGAGCCGGATGTGCCTGAACCTGATGTGCCCGAGCCTGATACATCCGAATCTGGGCTACGTGACTTCTCGGCGGTGAGTCCGATCATCGAATCGTTCGTCGAGGACAAGGGGCTCAACGGTGCTGGCCTCGTCGTGGTATCACGCGACGACGGCGTGCTTTATGAGGATTACTGGGGTGAGTTCGGTGAGGACCGGATCTCGCTGATTGCGTCGTCGTCGAAGATGATTGTGGCCGGCGTTCTGCTGCGGCTTGCTGAGGACGGGCTACTCGACCTTGATGCTCCGGTAGCCGACGTTGTTGCTTGGGGGGATGCGAACCCCGAGATCACGCCGGCCCAACTCATTTCGAACAGTTCGGGACTCGTCGGGTTGCTCCCGGACCCGGCATACGGTCCGTATGTCTGTCAGTTTCTCTCCGACGCCACGCTGCAAGAGTGTGCGGCATCGGTCTTCTCGACGGCCGACGACGACGCCGACGTCGTCGCACCTGATACCGAGTTTCGTTACGGAGGGGCGCAGTGGCAGGTCGCCGGTGCGGTTGCCGAGGCGGCGTCAGGCAAGAGTTGGAATGAACTCGTCGACGAGATCTACGTGGTTCCTTGCGGGCTCACGTCTCTCGGGTTCAACAACCACTTCACTCAGATCGGGACCGATGGGTTTGATTACCCCTCAGAGTTCGACAGCGACCCGGCGGTGCTGGCTGACACCGACAATCCCAATATCGAGGGTGGCGCATTCATCACCGCCGGCGACTACGGCAAACTGTTGCTGATGCACCTGCGTGGTGGCCGCTGCGGGGATAATCAGGTCCTGTCCGCGGAGTCCTTGGCGCGGGCCCACCGTGACCGGATCGCCGACCGCTACGACGGTGATGCTTGGTCCGCCGATCTGGGATACGGGATGGGCTGGTGGATCGACCGTCAAACCGGATTGATCCGTGACCCTGGTGCCTACGGCGCCGTTCCATGGCTTGACCTAGAGGATGGTTATGGCGCGTACCTCGTTATCGAAGCCGATACCGCCACCGGGGGCGACCTTGTCGGCCTGCTCTACGATGTGGTCGAGACGGCGGTTAAGGGTGGCTAGCCTGCCTTCATGAGCAACCCGACGGGACCTTCAAAGTCAGAACGCAAGAAGGCCCGGCGACGCCAGAGAGAGCAGCGTGAACGTTCGGCGGGTCAGGAATTGGACAGCTTGGCCGACGACGCGGTGGCCGCGGCGTTGGCGGTCGTCGCCGAGGTAGCCGACGCACCAAACCGGGTTGCCAGCGAGCAGGCAATCGACGTGGCGATGCCGACGTTGGACGCGGCCCGGTTCGTGCTCAAACGCGTTAACGACGCGTTGGCGCCGGGGGAGTGGCTCAACGAGGTCGAGGCCTGGGTCTGGGATGCCCACACCTCAACCCGGCCCGCGCTAACCGCAGCGGGCCGGGTCGGAGGGGTGGAACTTCGTTTGGAGCAGCTAGCTGCTAGTTGATCCGTTGCGACAGTGCCATCTGGCCGGTGCCGGCAACAAACAAGTCGGCGACCGCCGAGGTGCGCTCGAGGTAACCGGGGTCGCCCATTAGTTGCTCTTGGGCCTCGTCAATGGAGGCGGCTTCGGCGTAGGCGGTTATCCAAGTGACCTGGCCAACTGCCGCGAAAGCATCGACGCAGAACATGGTTGCGTTGCCGGTAACGCTCGAGACGTAGTCGGCTATGTCGACCCCGAAAGCCATGACTTCGGCCGTCTTTCCGGCTTGGCCGGTGGCGGTCAGTCCTGACACGTACCCCACTGCACCAGGGGTGCCGGCGCTGTGGACTACCCGAGTCAGTGAGTCTTGAAACGATCCGGCCATGAATAGCGACCGGGCGTTCTCGCTTTTGGCGAGAAATGACTCGTTCTCGGCCAACTTTTGGTTCATGGTCGCCAAGTCGGCGAACGAATCGACCTGCACCGACCAAGCCAGGCTGCCGAGCGGGCGGCCATAAACCGCTCGCCAAACCCCGACGGCGAGGCCGGTTGCATCTTCGACATCTTGGGCGGCTTCGACAGCAAAGCCGACCGCTTCGGGAAGTGACGCATCAACTACGCCAGAGCGCACATTTATCAACATGATTTCTCCCACCATTAAGTGACGAGCGCCAGAGGTTGCCGCCCCTCTGCGTTAACCATGCCTTACCGAATTAAAAGATTCAAGGGGCTCTCGTTTCCGTGGCTAGTTGTGAGGTGACCACGGTTGATGCAATACCGGCCCACCAACTCGTGGTGCCTGCCGATCGAATCCCTCGGGCCATTGGGCATCGTTCGCGCCACGGATGTTGTGCACGGTTGCGTAAGTGAGGCCCGTTACGTAGCGCAGATCGGCGCCGTTGACCGCGGCTCCGTTCATCACGGTTTCGACGAGTCGGGCTTGACCGAAGTCGACGTCTTGCAGGATTGCGTCCTCGAGGGACGACCAAGAAAGATCGGCGTGGTCCAGGCGGGCACCGGTGAGATCAGCGTTTCGGAGGTTGCATTCACGTAGGTCGGCCCACCGAAGGTCGGCGCCTTGAAGCGACACCCCAACCAGCGATTCGCCGACGGCTGACTTGGGGGTACCGACCAACTCGTCATCTTCGAAGGTTTGTTGGCTCTGGAGATTGTCGAGCAGTGCGATGCGCAGTTCGCGACGTTCGCGTCGGTTCCCGAAAAGGCTCATGATTGTTGAGGCTTTCTTATTGTTCGAGTGGGACGTCGGCCAGTTCTCGCCAGAGCTCGCGAATGTTGCGATAGGCGTCTTCGTGGAGACGTCCGAGCACGCCGATTACTTGGGGCCGGGCCCCGTTGCTTTCGGCAAACTCAACCAACGCATCTGGGGTGAGTGGGGCGCTGTTGAAGGCGTTCTCGAGGCAGTCAGCGATTTCAGTTCTACACACAGTTGTCATGAATATGATGATATGACAGAAAAGTCATATTGCGGGAAAGTTCTTGCCGTTGTGGCCACAAACGCCAAAAGGGCCGCCGCCCCGTTGGTCCGGGACGGCGGCCGATCTTCGACGGAGTCGGCTAGCTGAACGTGACTTCTATCCAGCCCTGGTTGGCGCTTTGGGCATGCTCGGCGTCCTTCCAACCAGACACGCTGTTATCGGCATCCCAGTAGGCGACGGCCAGCTTTGCTGTTTCGCCCACCGCAAACTGGGCGTCTTGGCTATCGCCGGTGTCGAGGGGGCGTTGCATCTCGAAGGTCCAGGTGCCGTCGGCACCGATCTCTGAGGCGGTGTGGGTCCACACGCCGAACAGGCTGTTTTCGGCGCCTTCGGCCCGGTCGTCTTCGCGAGTTTCTGGGGTTGTGGCCCATTCGTCGTCGAAGTTGCAAGCAACGTCGTTGCCGGCATCGTTGCCCTCGCCGGGCCCCGACACTGCTCCACCCGCTTGTTCGCCCGGGCCGCACTCGAGTTCCCAGTGCCAAATGTCAACCATGCCGAGGCTGGTATCGCGGTCGGCGTCCTTTGTGCCCATGTGCTCTTCGGCAGTGGCGTCGATGCCCCATTCGATCGCGGCCGCGGCTGACAGGTGGCCGTCGTCGGCGTTCCAGTCGTAATCGTCGGTCACCTCAAAGAGCATGTAGACGTTGTCGGCGTCGTGGGCGATTCTTACGGTGGCTTCGTGAGGTGCGACGGCTTCGTCAGAGATGGCCTCGAGGGTCATGTCGAGCCCCTCGATGTCGGCCCAGTCAGCGCTATCGCCATCGACCACAATGGCATCGCTCGATACCGCGTCGATCGTGCGAGTAGGGCCATGGTCCTCTTCGACCGGGGTTTCGGTCGTTCCCTGCACGTCGGCCTGGTCGCCGTTGCCGCTGCTGGTGTCGCTGCTCCCGCAGCTGGCACCGATCAGAGCAAATAGTGCGGCGACAACGACAAGTTTCGTACGCATTGTGTGATCTCCTGTTCGGGGGCTTACACGTTCACCGTACGAATGTGAGGGTGCTTCGGTCAGGGCCGTAGGTCCCGGTTATCTGACGACTTGATAATATTTGCCATCCACTTTTTGGGGGCAGCTAGTGACCAAGCCGATCTACCAACTCAAGGCGCAATTCTTCAAAACCCTTGGGCATCCGGCCCGCATCAAAGTGCTAGAAGTGTTGGCGGCTGGGCCGCGCTCGGTTTCGGATCTTCAACCCGAAGTTGGTATCGAGTCATCGCACCTCTCCCAGCAGTTGGCGGTCCTGCGTAAGGCCGGAATCGTCACGGCAACTCGCCAAGGGTCCTCGATGATCTACTCGGTCACCGACCCGCAGGTCCTCGAATTGCTGACCGGCGCGAAACAAATCATCACGACCTCGCTTACGAGCGCCGGCGAACTTCTCGCCGAGCTTGATGCCATCGACTACGGGTTGTCAGATGCCTGATCATGCTTGCTGACCCATACACCAACAAGGGCACCGCCTTTACCGACCAGGAGCGCGATCAACTCGGTTTGCATGGGTTGTTACCGCCGGTCGTCGAGTCGCTCGAGACCCAGGTCGACCGCATCGCTGTCGAGTACGACGCCAAAACCGACGATGTCGAGCGTCACGTTTTCTTGCGTGCTCTTCAAGAACGGAACTCGGTTCTGTTCTACGCATTTGTCCAAGACAATCTCGACCAAGTGTTGCCAGTCCTGTACACCCCGACGGTGGGGTTGGCCTGTCAGCAATGGTCGAGCATCTACCGACGCGAGCACGGTTTGTTTCTCTCTTGGCCCATGCGCGATCGTGTAGCCGAACTGATCGACAACGTCGTCGGCGATCGAGAGATCGACGTGATTGTCGCAACCGACGGCGAGCGCATCCTTGGTCTCGGCGACCTGGGCGCGGGCGGAATGGGCATTCCGATCGGCAAGCTGGCTCTGTACACCGCCGGCGGAGGTTTGGACCCGGCTCGAACCTTGCCGGTCTTTCTTGATGTGGGCACCGACAACGAGTCGATGCTCTCCGATCCGCTCTACCTTGGCTGGCGCCACAAGCGTTTACGAGACGACTCTTATGACGAGTTGGTCGACGCTTTCGTCGAGGCGCTCGTCGCCAAGTTCCCCAAGGTCGTGTTGCAGTGGGAGGACTTTGCGCAACAAAACGCCAACCGCTTGCTGGCTCGCCATCGCGACCAGATTTGCTCGTTCAATGACGACATCCAAGGCACTGCCGCGGTGGCCACCGCGGCCATCGTCGCCGGCATGCGGGTCGCCGAGTCAGAGCTGGAGGATCTACGACTCGTGGTCGTGGGGGCCGGGTCGGCGGGAACGGGCATAGCCGAACAGGTCACACGGGCGCTGATGTCGGTGGGATTGTCCGAGGCTGATGCCAGGTCTCGGTGTTGGTTGGTCGATCGCGATGGGCTGCTACGCGACGACATGGATGGTTTGCTCAGCTTCCAGACGCCCTTTGCCCACCGAGTAGAGGATCTCGTCGACTGGACCACCGATGACGAAGGACATGTCTCGTTGCTCGAGGTCGTTCGCCGGGTCAAACCGCATGCTCTTGTTGGCGTTACGGGACAACCGGGGCTATTCACCGAGGACGTGATTCGGGCCATGGCCCAAGGCGTGCGACGTCCCATCGTGCTGCCGTTGTCGAACCCGACCCCAAGGGTCGAGGCCGTACCCGCCGATGTGCTGGCATGGACCGACGGACGGGCGCTGGTGGGTACCGGTAGTCCCTTCGATGACGTCGAAATCAACGGCGTCGGTCATCAAATAACCCAAGTGAACAACCTCTACGTTTTCCCCGGTCTCGGCCTGGGGATCGTTGCTGTTGGGGCCCAGCGAGTTACCGACTCCATGCTCACGGCGGCGGCTACGGCCATAGGTGATCTAGCGTCGCCCTCCGGCGGACTCCTGCCCCCAATAGACGGTTGTCGTGATATCGCTCGTCACGTGGCGTTCGTGGTAGCCAAGGCGGCGATCGCCGCGGGTGTTGCCGATTCTCTCGACGACGATGCGCTCTCTCGATGCATCGAGGACTCGGTTTGGCGGCCCGAGTATCGGCCGTCGTTCAGCGACTGAAGATCATCACTCCGTCATCGACGGGTCCTTTGCCCAAGAGTTCGCGGTCCTCTCTGAACCGTTGAGTATTGAGCCACGGCGCTTTGTCGCCTTGCTTGGGCATCATCGGCATCATCCGTTGCATGTAGCCGGAACTGAAGTTGTCGATCCAAGGCCGTGGGGTCATGGCTTGGTCTTCGGCTCGCAGAGTGGGCGTACACGATCGTGTGCCCGTGGTCCGCAGTTGGTTGAGTAGGCGGCATCCGTACGCGCTGACCAGGTCGGCTCGCAGGGTCCACGATGCGTTGATGTAGCCAAACGTCGAGATGAGGTTGGGGATCCCCGAATAGCCCAGCCCCTTGTAGGTGAAAGTGTTGGCGAAGTCGACGGCTTGGCCATCGACGGCGAAGTCCATGTCGCCGATCGTCACCAGTTGCAAACCGGTCGCGGTGATGATGATGTCGGCATCGAGGTGCACACCCGATCGCAACTGGATGCCGGTTTCGGTGAACCGTTCTATCTCGGCGGTGACAACTGATGCGCGTTTGTCACGCATCGCCGCAAAGAGGTCCCCGTTGGGAACGAGGCATAGCCGCTGATCCCAGGGGTTGTAGCTGGGGGTAAAGTTGTCGGTCACTTCCTCGGGGCCGACTTCTTTTTCGAGCTCGCCAAGCAGGAAGTTCTTGACTTGTTCCGGGTGGGTTCGGGTCCGGTTGTAGACCAACTCGGCGCGGGCAATGTTCTTGCGGCGGGTGAGGCGATACGCCAGCCGTTCGGGAAGGAACCGGCGGAGCCGGTTGGCCCAAACGTCGGTATCAGGACGAGCGACCATGTAGGTAGCGGAGCGCTGCAACATCGTTACGTGAGAGGCCTTTTCGGCCAGTGCCGGCACCAACGTGACCGCGGTCGCCCCAGACCCGATTACCACTACCGACTTGTCGGCGTAGTCCAAATCATCCGGCCATTTCTGAGGGTGAACGATCGGCCCATTGAAGCAAGCACGATCCGTGAACTCGGGCGTGTAACCGCCTTTGTAGCTGTAGTACCCCGAACACATGAATACGAAGTTGCAGGTGAGTTCGATGGTTTCGCCGTCACGGTCAATGGTTAAGGACCAGCGAGCCGAGTCGCTCGACCAGTCGGCGGCGATGACACGATGACCAAAGCGGATGTGGCGGTCGATGCCGTACTCGTGGGCCGTGCTCCGGATGTAGTCGAGGATCGAAGGCCCGTCGGCGATCGATTTTGGGTTGGTCCACGGCTTGAACGAGAAACCCAAGGTGTGCATATCGCTGTCTGACCGGATGCCCGGATAACGAAAGAGGTCCCATGTGCCACCCAGATCTGCACGGCCCTCGAGGATGGCGTAATTCTGATCTGGGCAGCTGGTCTGAAGGTGATAAGCCGAGCCGATCCCGGAGAGTCCTGCGCCGACAATTACGACATCGATGTGTTCGGCCATGGTTTCAGTCGAATTCCGGGGCGCGTTTTTGCACGAACGCGGCGATGCCTTCTTGGCCATCGTGGGTGCCCATTGCCGCGGTAATCATCGCCGCTTCGTAGTCTCCGGCTGTTTCGAGGGTGTGGTCCATGCCGTTGTAGATCACTCGCTTGGCCTGCCCCATTGCCCCGGCGGCGCCGCTGGCCAGGGTCGTTGCCAGTTCGGCGGTGGCCGCATCGACCTCGTCGTCGGGAACAACACGGTTCACCAAACCCCACGACTCGGCTTCGGCCGCGGAAAGCACCCGGTTGGTCAGCGTGAGGTCGAGCATCCGGCGAAGGCCGATGTGACGAGCAATGAAGTACGACGATGTGCCGTCAGGTGTCACCCCCGCTCGGGTGTACGCCATCGTGTACTTGGCCGACTGGCCCGACACGACAAGATCGAACGCGCCCATGAAACTCATACCGGCTCCGCCCGCCGCGCCACGGACGCCGGCCACGAACGGCTTGGGCATCCGGTTCATCAACTGGATCGCGGCGTGGAAGTCGATGAGCATGTCGTGGGCGTGGCGAGCCACGTCAGATCCCCAGCCGTGGAAAAGTTTGAGGTCGCCGCCGGCGCAAAACACTTTGCCTTCGGCGGTCACCGAGACGGCCTTGACGTCGTCGTCGTAGTTGATCTCCAACATCGCCGCTCGGAGGTCGCGAGCAAACGTTGGGCTTACCGCGTTGGCGCCTTCGGGGCGGTTGAGATGCAAGTGGCCCACACGGTCGCGGGCTTCGTAGGTGATGGTTTCGAACTCCATGGGTCAAAACGTAGTGCCCGCAGCGCTGAGGCCGAAAATGACGGAGACTGCAGGTGTGCCCGGTCGCCTGACCGTTACTGACTACCATCCGCTGATCGCCCACCCGAACCGGAGATGAGATGTCGGATACCACTGTTGGCCAAACCCCCCTGAAGATCGGATTCATTGGGCTCGGCAATGCCGGAGGCAAGCTTGCTGGGTCGCTTCTTCGCAACGGTATTGATCTCACCGTCAGAGATCTGGACAAGGCGGTTGCCCAGCCGTTTCTCGACGGCGGAGCCCGCTGGGGCGAGTCGCCCAGGCAGATGGCCGAACAGTGCGACGTTGTGATCACCTGCTTGCCGTCGCCCGCTGCTTCGGCGGCAGTGATGGAAGCCGAAGACGGCCTGCTCGCGGGTTTCGGCCCGGGCAAGATCTGGGCCGAGATGTCCACCACCGACGAGGCCGAAGTGAAGCGGCTGGCGGAGCGGGTCGAGGCCGTGGGAGCAGCGCCCGTCGATTGCCCCGTTTCGGGCGGATGCCATCGTGCCGCCACCGGCAACATCGCCATCTTCGCCGGCTGTGAGCGCGACGTGTTCGAACGCATGCTGCCGATACTCACAACGATGGGTCGCCGCATTCTTCACACCGGGCCTCTCGGCTCGGCATCGGTGCTCAAGGTGGTCACCAACTATCTGGCCACCTCCAATTTGTTGTCGCTCAGCGAGGCGCTCGTCACATCAAAGGCGGCGGGTATGGACCTTGACACCACCTACGAGGCCATCCGGATCTCATCAGGCAACTCGTTCGTGCACGAGACCGAGAGCCAGGTGATCCTCAATGGCAGCCGTGACATCAGCTTCACGATGGATCTGGTCGTGAAGGACATGTCGCTGTTTTCCGCGGTGGCTGAGCGGGCTGGGGTTCCCCTTGAGTTGGCTCCGGAGATGCTTCGGATTCTTCTGGACGCTCAGGAGCGTTTTGGTCCGCGCGAATGGTCGCCCAACGTGATCAAACGGCTCGAGGAAGACACCGGCCTTTCCATTCTGGCCGACGGATTTCCCGCGGCGATGATCGACGACGAACCCGAGGAACCGGGTTACGAAGTGGTTCCCAGAGGCCGCGTGATGTGAAAGTCTCGACGGGACCGTGACTCCCGCTACACATCGCTTGGGGGCGACAATTGTTGTCCTGGTCGGACTGGTCGGCACCGCCGGCGGGTTCAGTACCAACGCGTCGGGTGACTCGTCCAGCAATGCCGGACAAGGTGACGAAGCTGATTCGAGCGGTGTGTGGTTGGACGCCGATGCCGGCACGATTCTCGAAGCCTCATCGCAGGCCATGCACGACGTAACCAGCGTCTCGTTTGTGGTGGAACGCACCGGTGAACCCCTTTTCGTCGACGGGGCAAAGAGTCTGGCGCTCGACCGGATTGCTGGTCGCTTCGATGTCACCGGCGGCGCCGAGGCACTGGTCACAGTGACCATCGACGACAACCTCGTGACCGACCTTGGCGCGGTCGCAGTGGGTGCCGATATCTGGTTGTCGAATCCGATCACCGGCGAATTCGAGTCGTTGCCGCCGGGCTACAACCTCGATCCCCGAACGTTCTTTGATCCGGTCGGGGGATGGGCCCCTTTGCTGCGGGATCTGCAAGAACCGGTGCTGGTTGACGTTGACGGTGATCGTTATGTGATCGACGCGACTGCGACCGCGGTTGCGCTCTCAAACGTGACCGCCGGACTGGTCGACGACGAAGGCACGCTCCTGCGGTTGTGGGTCAACCCGGTTTCAGGGCTCGTGACCCGTCTGCACTTCGAAGTGCAGAGCCCTGGTCGAGGAATCTCGACCTGGGTCATCGAGCTGTCCGATTATGGCGTCGGGTTCGAAATCGATATTCCGGCGGGAGTGGATCAGTGACTGAGCGAATCGAGCGTAGCCCTCGAGCCATTCTTCTGGCCGTGGCCTTTGCGGTCTTTGTTGCCGCCGACGACCTCACCGTTGTCACCACAATGTTGCGTCCCATCATCAACGACCTCGGGCTGGCGCTCCCTGACGGACTCGACGATGCGGCTTGGGTCGTAAACGCCTACCTGATCGCATTCGTGGCCATCATGCCGATCGCGGGGCGGCTCAGCGACGTCTTCGGGCGTCGACAAGTATTTGTCGGGGCCTACGCGGTGTTTCTTGGCGGTACGGTCTTGATCCCACTCTCGACCACGCTCGGACCGTTCTTGTTGGGACGGGTCCTGACGGCGATCGGCGGCGGTGCCATGGTGCCGGTTGCCTTGGCGGTCGTAGGCGATGTTTATCCAGTTGAGCGTCGCAGTCGGGCACTTGGTTCTTTGGCCGCGATCGAGACGTTTGGCTGGGTCTGGGGTCCTCTCTACGGGGCCATGTTGGTGCGTTTCTTCGACTGGCGAACCCAATTCTGGCTCAATATCCCCTTGGGCCTGGTCGGACTCGTTTGGGTGTGGTGGGCCTTGGACGATCATCACGCGCCGGACCGAAGCCGCCGAGTCGATTGGAGCGGCGCGGCCTTGTTGACCGCGGCGTTGGTGGCGCTCGACCTGGCGTTGCTCGGCAATGCCGAGGTCCAAAGCGTTACCGGGCTCGACCAACTCCGCAACGCCGGCACCGGTTCGCTCCAGTTCCGATGGCTCTATTTGGTGGCTGCCGGTCTCGGGTGGGCGTTTGTGGTTCATCAGCGAGAACACCCGGATCCAGTTCTTGATCGGGGGCTGTTTGCCGGACCGGCGATCAAAGTCGCGTTGGCGGTAAATTTTGTGGTCGGAGCGGGCTTGGTAGTTGCCATGGTCGACGTGCCGATATTCGTCAACGCCGTCGAACTCGATCTTGAACGGTCAGCGGTAGTGGCCGGCTGGCTGCTGGCTTCGATGACCGGCGCGATGGCCATCATGTCCTATGTGGGAGGCCGTCTGAGCGAACGTCACGGCCCGCGGGTCCCAGTAGTTGGCGGAGTAGGGGCAATAGTGGTGGCCTTCGCGTGGATGGGGTTCACGTGGGCTCCGGAATCCTCGCGACCTCTACTTGCGCTGATGCTTGCGGTGCTCGGTACTGGATTGGGCCTTACCGTTGCGCCCACCACCTCGGTGGTGGTTGATCAAGCCGAGCCCGAAAAGCGCGGGAGTGCCGCGTCCACCGTCATGGTGGTCAGGCTCATGGGATTGAGCGTCGGGCTGGCCGCTTTGACGGCCTGGTCGCTGGCTCGTTTCAACGAGCTACGAGGATCGATCGAGTTGCCGCCGCTCGACAGTGTCCAGTTTCAGTCGGCGGTGGTCGAAGCACAGCAGACGCTGACCGCCGATGCCATCGCCGAAACATTCTTGGCGGTCGCCGCTGTATCGCTGGTCGGCTTCTTGTTGGCCCTTCGACTTCGACCTGTCACCGTGTCAAAAGGAGAGCGTATGTCTGTCGATAATGCTTCGCGGCCCGCCCCGACCGAACGCATCACTCGACCAGTGGCTGTGGCCGCGGCGGCGGTGGGCATTGTGGTGGCCGGCATTGTGGTGTTGGGCGTGATGTTGGTGTCGACAAGGGGTCGGCTCGACGAAGTATCGGCCGACCTTGCCCAGACCCAAGCCGATCTCGAACGGGTCGAAGCCGGCTCGGCGCTGTTTGCTTCGCAAGTGCAGGGCTTTCAGGAAGACTTGCTCGAGTTGCAACCTCAGGTTTCGGCCGGGCTCGACTCCGCCATCGAAGGGCTCGAAACATTTCGGGGGTCCACCCTCGAATTCATGGTCGACGTCGACGAGACCATCAACATCGACACCGAGGTGGTCATCGCTCGCACCGTCGACGTGCCGATCAACACGGCGATCCCGATCAAGGAGACGATCAACACCACCATTCGAGTCGGAACTCCGTTGGGGTTCGACGTACCGGTCGACGTGACTGTTCCCGTCGACCTCGAAGTGCCGATCGACCTCAACGTGCAAGTCCCGATCGACGAAACGGTTCCGGTATCGGCCGAGGTGCCGATCCAGGTTTCGGTCCCTGTCACGATCGAGGTTTCCGACACCGAGCTGGCTCCGCTGGCTGAGTCGTTGGCGAAAGGGCTGGCCGCGTTGCAAGCGATTCTCGCCGACCTCGGCGGCTAACGATCGAGTTGAGCGCGAACGAAACCGGCCATGTCAGACGCCGCGGCTCGCGCCTCCGGCAACTCGCGGTAGAACTCGAACACGTGCCACATGCCTTCGCGTACCCGCAGGTCGACATCCACGCCGGCCGTTCGCATCGCGCTGGCGATGCGTACGCAGTCCGAAAGCAGAAGGTCGCGGGTACCAGTGCTGATCATGGTGGGTGGAAAACCGTGATAGTCGGCAAATATCGGCGATATGAGCGGCGAAGTCGGGTCGTTGTCGCCGTAATAGAGCCGAGCCATCGGCGAGAGGTCGTCGGTCGCCATAACCAGTGTCGGATCCCGGTCGGTGAGGTGAGAGTCGCCGCTGAACGTCAGATCAGCCCACGGTGAAAACAGAGCTAGGGCGTGGGGTAGCGCAAGCCCCTCGTCGCGTGCGGCCAACGTGGTGGCCAGCGCCAGATTGCCGCCCGCAGATTCGCCCGAAACAACCACCCGATCGGCGCCATAGGTCGCAACAAGTTGACGATAAACCGCCATCGAAGCATCCAGCGCCGCGGGGAATGGCTGTTCGGGCGCGAGGGGGTACTCGGGGGCAATCACTCCGACCGATGCCTCACAGCAGATCGGAGCCATCAACACGATGTCTTCATCGGTTGAGCCGACGACATGACCGCCACCGAAGAAGTACATCACCACCGCGTCGTCCGACGCTGCTTGGCGGGCCGGTAGAACTTGTCGGCACCGCTGACCACCGACATCGACCATACGTTCGGTGACCGCGAACTCTTGGCGCACCGCGTCCATGGCTGGCTGAAACCCGGCCTTTGTAGCCGCCCGCGCCGCGGCACTGTTCGCCGCGGAGATGGGGGGCCGGGGCTCGGGGAGATTGGCTGCGAGCCATTGCCGGGCCTCGCGGCTGATGGAGCGACCGTCGAAATGATCAGAGGAGTTCACGGCTCAACCATTAGCATCTGCGCCGTGCGACCGCAGAAGCTTGTGACTCTCGATGTTGAAGGGGTGCTGATCCCCGAGGTGTGGGTCAACCTGGCTCGACGTACCGGTATCGACGATTTGTTGGTCACAACGCGGGACGAACCGAACTACGACCGTTTGATGCAACGGCGGCTCGAGATTCTCGATCAGCACGGCGTGAACATGAGCGACCTACGTGGCGTGCTGGCCGACATGGGTCCCCTCGACGGCGCCAAAGACTTTCTGGACGGCCTTCGCGCCGACTATCAGGTTGTTCTGCTTTCGGACACGTTTCAGCAATTTGCCGCGCCGCTGATGGCCCAACTGGGATGCCCGACCATCCTGTGCCACCAATTGAGAGTCATCAACGATCACATCGTCGACTACGTCTTGCGCATCGACGATCACAAACGCCGGTCGGTAGAGGCGTTTCGGTCGCTCAACTATCAAGTCGTGGCGGCTGGTGATTCCTACAACGACCTGTCGATGTTGCGCAGCGCCAACGCCGGGGCACTGTTTCATGCGCCCGCAAACGTAATAGCCGAGAACGCCGATTTGCCATCGTTTGGCACCTATGCCGATCTGCGGTCCTGGATCGACAGCGCCGATCCAGGACCAACCGGAAATTAGGCGTCGATTACCGGCACCTGAGCCATCGCCGCGGCGATGGCGTCGTCGGACAGGTCGTAATCGACCATGTCGCCGGCGAGGAATTGCTCGTAGGCCGCAAGGTCGAGATGGCCGTGGCCGCACAGAGCGGTGAGGATGGTCTTTTCTTCGCCGGTTTCCTTGCAGCGCAGCGCCTCGCGGATCGCCGCGGCGATGGCGTGGGTTGGTTCGGGAGCCGGCACGATGCCTTCGGAGCGAGCAAACTGCAGCGCGCCCGTGAAGCACTCGGTTTGACCGATGGCCTCGGCCTCAACCAGACCGGTCTCGTAGAGGTGCGAAACCAGCGGCGACATGCCGTGGTACCGCAGACCCCCGGCGTGGATCGCGTCGGGCACAAATCCGTGACCCAGCGTGTGCATCTTGACCAGAGGAGTCATGCCGGCGGTGTCGCCGAAGTCGTAGCGGTACTCTCCCTTGCTGAGCGACGGACACGCGGCCGGTTCGACGCAACGGATGGTGGGGTTCATGTTTCCCTTCAGCTTCTCGCGCAAGAACGGGAAGCTGAGGCCACCAAAGTTCGAGCCGCCGCCGGTGCAGCCCACGAGCAGGTCGGGAGTTTCGCCGACCTTGGCCAGTTGAAGAAGCGCTTCCTCGCCGATGATGGTCTGGTGCAACAGCACATGGTTGAGCACCGACCCGAGGGCATAGCGGGTGTTGGGATCGGCGACGGCCATCGACACGGCTTCGGAGATGGCGATCCCAAGGCTGCCCGGATGGTCGGGGTTCTCGGCCAGAAGCGAGCGACCAAAATCGGTGAGATCGCTGGGGCTGGGATGAAGCGTCGCCCCCCAGATTTCCATCATCGTCTTGCGATGGGGCTTGGCTCGGTAGGAGGCCGCGACCTGCCAAACCTCGCACTCGATCCCGTATTGGGCGGTCGCGAACGCAAGGGCGCTACCCCATTGGCCCGCGCCGGTTTCGGTGGTCAGTTTGGTAATGCCTTCTTGATGGTTGTAGTAGGCCTGAGGGACAGAGGTGTTGGGCTTGTGAGACCCGGCCGGGCTGACACCTTCGTACTTGTAAAAGATTTTTGCCGGAGTATCGAGAAGCTGTTCGAGTCGACGAGCCCGAAACAACGGGCTCGGCCGCCACAGCTTGTAAACGTCGAGCACACCGCCCGGGATATCGATATAAGAGTCGGAGGTGACCTCTTGCATGATCAGCGCCATCGGGAACAGGGGCGCAAGATCGTCGGGCCCGATCGGTTCGTGGGTGCCTGGATGCAACGGCGGCGGGGGCGGCGTCGGCAAGTCGGGAATCACGTTGTACCACTGGGTGGGCATCTCGGATTCTTCGAGTAGGACCTTGCTGTAGTCCGCGGCCATGGGTCGCTCCGTTCTGACGATGGTGTTGTCTCGGGTTTGATTAGAGCAGATTGAAGTAGTTCTTGTCGTAAGCGTGCTCTGGATCGGCTCTAACAATTTGGTCGAGTTCGACGGCGTCATCGCCCACCAGGATCCGCCACTGGTCGTTTCGAACCCCATCAAGGATCACCTTGGCGGCCTCGGCGGCGGTCATTGGTGCTCGGTCCTCGAACATCTTCGAGACCTCAAGCATCAGTTCGGCCTCCTCGGCCGTTGGTTCGTTGATGCTGTGGCGCATCGAATTGGCGACGATTTTGGTTCGGATGTGGCCGGGCATCACAAGGTGAGCTCGCACATGTGGAGCATTGAGGGCCAGATCGGTGATCAGCGCTTCGGTGAAGCCCTTGACGGCAAATTTGGCGGCTGAGTAGGCGGTGTGAGGACGATCCGGACCCATCGATGCGTAGAACCCATTAACCGAACTGGTATTGATGATCGCGGCCTCGTCGGCGGCCACCAGCAACGGGAGAAACACGCGGGTGCCGAGGTAGACGCCGCCCCACGTAACGGCAAAGGTGCGGTCCCATCCGTCTCGGTTGTCGGTGAACAGACTCCCACCGCCTGCTACTCCGGCGTTGTTGAACAGCAAGTGAACGTGATTGGTCTGCAACCCGACAGTGACAGCGTCGCGGAACTCGACCAGATCGGTTTCGGTAGAAACATCGGCGAGATGCGTCGCGATGCGGCATGCGGGCGACTGATCCTTGACAAGGGCGGCGGTCTCTTCGAGCGTGTCGGGCGACAAGTCGCACAAACCCAGATGGGCTCCGGCATCTGCGAGTTGCAGGGCCAGCTCGCGTCCCATGCCGGTACCGGCGCCGGTAACGACCGCGATTTTGTCGGTGAAGTTCTGCATCGAAGCGATCGTAGGTGACTTGGCTCGTGCCGAGAAATTTGGCCGTTCCACCGAAAACTCGCTCCAAGGCGTAGGTAGCGAGGTTGGACTTCGTCTAAGGTCGCAAACACATACTCCTTCCACCGAAATACAGGGGACAAAAGATGGCAACATCGCAGCCCGCGATCCTGACGGATCTGCAGAAGTACCAGTGGTACGTCCACATGAGCCGCACCGAGGGCGCCGACCTCGGCGTCATCAAGAGCGCGATCTCGGCCATGCGGGCCGATGCCGACGCTCAAGGCGTGAACCTTTGCGTCCTGCTCGGCCCGACCCTTGCCGATGATCTCGGTGTCGAAACCGGCAGCGACTTCCAGGCCTACCCGGGCTACGAATCGCCCGATGGTGCCAAGGTGGCCAAGGGCACCCAGGAAGAACTTCTCGTATGGGTTCACCATGCTGACAAAGACCTCATCTGGGAGGTTCAGCACACGTTCCGCAACGCTGTCGCCGGTCACATGTCGGTCGCTCGCGAGACACCGTGCTTCATCTACAAGAACAGTCTCGACCTCACCGGTCACATCGACGGCACGGGCAACCCCGAGCCCGAAGATCAACAAGACCGCGGGATCATCGACGACGGTCAGCCCGGCGAGGGCGGCTCGTACTGCATTGCTCAGCGTTGGGTACACGACATGGGCTACTGGGCGAGCCTTTCGCTCGGCGAGGAGGAGAACACCTTCGGTCGTACCAAGGCCGACTCCACCAAGCTCGGCACCCAGGTTCCGGGATCGCACCTTCGTCACGTAGAACTGCGCGAAGGCGAAACCGGCGACGAGTCCACCGCCAAGCGCGGCGAAATGGTTCGTCGCTCGACGCCCTACGCTTTCCACGACGGCACCGTCGGCCTCTACTTCATGGGCTTTTGCAAGACCCAAGCCCCGATGCGTGAGCGCATGGAAGCCATGTACGGCCTCGGCGGCCAAGAGACCGATCTGATCACCAACTACTCGACCCCGGCTTCGGGTTCGTACTACTTCGCACCCTCGGTCGAAGCTCTCGACGCTGCTCTGGCCTAGCCACCGCAGATTGATCGAAAATCACCGGCGGCCTCTACCGAGGTCGCCGGTGATTCATTTTTCGCCGCGCTCTACCAGCTAGCGTCGGCGCCGATGGCTCCCGCCCGCGTCTCGCTTCCGCGTTCTTCGGTCTCGGCCGCCGAGCTCATGCGAGGCCGCTTGGCCAGCGGCAGCCTGCCCAACCAACGAGATGACGAATTCGTGCTGGCCCTGGCGGTGGAAGGCGGCGGAATGCGCGGCGTCATATCGGCTGGCATGTTGCTCGCACTCGAGCAGCTCGGACTGCGATCCACGATCGACTTCGCCGTCGGCACATCGGCAGGAGCGCTGGCCGCGGCGTTCTTCGTGGATGGTCGCACTCTCGAGGGAAGCGTGTTGTTCTACACCGAACTCAATGCCGAGCCGTTCCTCGACCGGACCCGTTTGCTCCGTATGGAAGCGGCGCTCGACCTTGATTACCTCATCGACGAAGCAGCGATTGGTCGCGGCCTCGACCTCGACGCGGTCGCCAACAGTGATGTGCCTCTGTACGCGACCGTCTCGGGGATCGAACCAGCGAACACTTGCCGGGTCCTGCGAGTAGACGGACCGCCCGACCGGGTCGCCTCGATTCTCAAAGCAACGGCTTCGCTACCGGTGCTGGCTGGTGGCCCGAAGCTGGTCGACGACGAATATTATGTCGATGGCGGGTTGCACGAACAGGTTCCGTGGCGTGCTGCCGCGGCGCTCGGCGCAACCCACGTGCTGGTCCTGCCGTCTCGACCCGTGACCGACCGCGAAGAACTCGACTCGTTGTCGTTCGTCGAACGATTCACCGTTATCCCACTGGTACGGCGAGTGCACGGCGACCACGTCGGCGATCTGGTGGCCTCGTTGCCGCAGCGCTCCAGTTTCGAGGCGTGGAATCTGCGAGCGGTCGCGGATGGGTTGGCCACCCCGATCGAGTGGTACGAAGGGCGCGGCCAGCCACGGTTTGACATTGTCGACCTACCGCGGTCGTTGCGTCTTCCGGAACGCCTCGAACGTTCGCGTCCGGTTCTTGTTGATGCGCTCATCGGCGGAGCGGAGGCAGCGGTTGATCACTTCGGCCTTGGGGGGCCAGGCGGTATTGCAGTGGAGCAGAGAGTGGTGCTCACCCATCCGTCGGCTTCGGTAAAGGACGTGCGCTCTACTCGACTTTGCGAATTTCTGCTCGGCGAGTAAACCGGATCGATGTCCACGCCTCGTGTCGATGGTGTCTCGCCCGTCTTTTCGTCAATTGACGACGACAATGTTCCTTATGTCGCGGTGCGGAGCCAGCGCAATGCCGACGCCAGCGTGTCGCACGTCTGGGAGAAGTGGGTCGCCTTCTCGGTCGAACCGCTTTACCTCGCGCTGTTTGCTCGATGGGACCCGGGCATGATTGTGCGCCATCACGGTCATTACAGCCCTCACACGCTCGTGGTGCTCGCTGGCTCGTTCAAGTGTGGCGATGTCGAACTCGGCCCCGGCAATCACATCGAGTTGCCCTTCGGAGCATCGTTTGGGCCCTTTGTCGCCGGGCCAGAGGGGGTCGAACTGTACGAAGTGATGATGGGCGATCCCCGATCGTGGAGCGACGACGAGTTGTCGATGCGGCAGTGGCTGGCCGATCGAGGAGTGGAGCAGCTACCGGACCCGCCCATCGAAATCCCTGCTGGTTTAGAAGATCTAAGGGCAGTGTTTGCCAAGGCTTCTGCCGGCGCGACGGATCGCTGCGCCGACACGCCCTAAGGTGCGCGGGATGGCTTTTCACGCAACGACTGCCGCCAACAACCAGGCCCGCGACTATGCCCACATAGTGGTGGAGCCGCTGGCTGGTTCGCTTGGGGCGATCGTGGGCGGGGTCGACCTCGCGACGTTGAGCGAAGGTCAAATGGCCGAAATCCGCACCGCGTCTGACGACCATCTGGTGGTGTTCTTTCGAGATCAGCGCCTCGACCCCGCTCAACTCGAGCAGTTCACGCGGCGCTGGGGCGAGTACGGGCACGACCCGTTTGTCACCGCAATGAAAGATCATCCTCACGTGGTGCGCCTCGTGAAGGAGGCCGACGAGAAGCAGCCGGTGGTATTCGGTGGGGCCTGGCATTCGGATTGGTCTTTTCAGGCCTGCCCGCCGGCCTACACAATTCTGTATGGCGTCGATACACCAGCGTGGGGTGGTGACACGCTGTGGTGCAACATGTATCTAGCCACCGAGCACGCCTCGGAAACTTTGCGCTCCATGCTCGGCGGGGTCGACGCCGTTCACAGCCCAGAGATGGGATACGGACCGCAGGCCCGCCACAACGAACTGATCGAAAACATGGACATTGCTTATGGCGACGAAGGCGTCGATACCCAATCGCATCCGCTTCTGTGTCGCCACCCGCGCACTGGCCGCGAGGTGTTCGCGGTCAACCCCGTGTACACCCGCACGATCGCAGGAATGAGGCCGGAGGAAAGCGAAGCGATTCTCGCCCAGATATACGAGACGGCCACCGCTCCCGCGCATCTTTGCCGGTTCAGATGGCAGTCGGGCTCGGTCGCGGTGTGGGACAACCGCTGCACGATGCATCTCCCGCTGGCCGACTATCACGGACTGCGGCGCGAAATGTGGCGCACAACTGTTGCTGGAGAGCAACCGGTGGCCGCTCGACCACGATTACGATCAGATCATGGCATCGAAAGCACATGACTTCCCTCCGAATGCGGTTGTAGCGAAGATCACGGTCTGATGCGGCGGCTCCTGGCTGTTTGCGGTATCGCCGCGTTGACCGTTGTGATAGCTGCGACCCCGGCCTCGGCTCATGGTCTCGGCGGGCGCACCGACCTACCGCTACCCGCGTGGCAGCTGGCGTGGGCGGCCGGGTTTGCGGTGGCCATTTCGTTTGTGGCTCTCGGCACGTTTTGGTCCGAGCCTCGGTTGGCCCACGCCGCCGTCGGCCATCGCATTCTCGACCCGCGCGGCGCGGTGGTGCGGGTTCTCGCCGCGATGGCGAAAGTAGTCGGGGTCTTTTTGTTTGTGGTGGTGCTGTGGGCCGCGTGGTTCGGTAATGAAAACGGCGCCGTCAACATCGCCGGTGTGGCCTTCTTGATTTGGTTCTGGGTCGGCCTCCAGGTTGTGTCGTTTCTCGTCGGCGATATCTATCGTCTGTTCAATCCGTTGGTCACGATCGCCGACAGCGCCGCGTGGTTGAAGGCCAAGGCGACGGGTTCGGAGCTATCCACCGTCAGCGACGAGCGCCACAATCTGTGGCCGGCTGTGGCGGCAATCTTTTCGTTCGTTTGGTTCGAACTGGCCTATCACAGCCCCGGCGCTCCCCGGTCGGTGGCCGTGTTCTTGACGATCTACAGCATTGCAATGCTCGGTGGTGCCGCGGTGCGGGGACGCTCGTGGGTCCGCCAAGCCGACGGTTTCGCGATTCTGTTCTCGATCCTTGGCGCACTGGCCCCATTTTTCCGCGGCGACGACGGAAACTTGCGGCTTCGGGCGCCCCTCGCCGGGTTGAACCGCCTTGGCGTAGTGGCCGGAACGGTTCCCTTTGTACTGGTTGTGCTGGGGTCCACAACCTTCGACGGTTTCACCCGGAGTTCGCTTTGGGCCGACCTGAGCGGTGCACGAGCTGGGTGGTCGAAGACGGTGGCGAGCACCATTGGGCTGCTGGTGGTAATCGGGGTCGTGTCGATGATTTATTCGCTGGCCATCAGTTGGATGGCCGAGATCACCAAAGAGCGCCCCGCCGATCTGAGCCGTGCGTTCGGGCCCACGCTGGTGCCCATCGCCGCTGCTTACAGCATTGCCCACTATTTCAGCTTCTTGTTCCTCAACGGCCAAGAGTTGATTATTCGTGTCAGTGATCCGGCCGGGCGCGGCTGGGACCTATTCGGAACCACCGACTACGCCATCGACTGGACGCTTGTGAGTCCGGCCACCATTGCATGGGTACAGACCTTGGGCATCGCGGTGGGCCATGTGTTGGCCGTCGCCGCGGCTCACGATCTGGCCATCGGCCGGTATCCACACAGGGTCGCGGTTCGGTCTCAATACCCGATGCTCGGGGTGATGATTTCTTACACCGTGCTTGGTTTGTTCCTGCTGCTCGGCGGCTAATCGCCGCCGCCGGACTTTGTGGCTCCTAGTTGTTCGGTCAGAAAGTCGAGCGTGCGACGCAGGGCCACTTGGGTCGGGTGATCAGCCACATCGTCGGGCGCCAATGCCTCGGTCAACACACTGTGGGCGTCTTTGGGGATCGCCGGGATGAGGGTGTCGTCGGGGCTGATGATTTCCTCGAATAGGAAATTGTCTCCGAGTGCGTCCCGCAAAGTGTCGAAACGTTCGCCGGGACTCAGCGGGTCGCCGGTGAACCGCAAACCCAGAACCGGGCATCCGGCGTCGGCTCGTTCGGTCACAACGCGCAGTTGGTCGGCGTCGAGTCCGCTCGATGCCTTACGCGCTGCTCCGAACGGAAACGGCACCGATGGCTGGCTGAGTACAGGCGCAATGACGGCATCGTCAAGCATCATCGCCAGACCGAAACCGCCGGTGAAACACATGCCGACGAACCCGATGCCGCGGCCGCCGTGGCTGGCGTTGAGGTCGCGGGCCAGGGCGCGCAACCAGTCTGTTGCCGGCGACTCGTCTCTCATCGCCAGGGCGCGAAACTCGCGGCTGATGCAGACTCGAGCGATCATGGCCAGCGCTCGCCCTTTGGTGCCGGGTTTGCCGGGTGTGCCGAACAATGATGGGACCGCGACCGAGAACCCGTTGTCGACGAGACGGTCGGCGAACGCCGCGACCGTGGGGGTGATGCCGGGAATCTCGGGAGCAACCAAGACACACGGGCCAGAACCGCGGTAGTAGACGTCGTGGCTGATGCCAGAGTGCGAGAACGGCTGGCAAACGTATTCGGAGAGGGCCATGGCCCATGATGACACCTGGGTCTTGGGGTAGCGGGTGCCCGCAAGTGTGACAGTTCTGTTACGATCAGACGCTGGTGTCGTACAGGTTGGTTCGCCGGGCCCGTTTCGGGGTTTTTGCGGTGGCAGTTGCTGCCAGCGTCCTTGGCGGTGTCGTCGCGGCCCAAGACACCGTCGACGGGTTACGTGACCAGCGAGAACAGGGACGACGCGACGCCGCTTCTGTCGCCGCTGAGCTCGATGCCCTGAGCGCCCAGGACCAGGAGTTGGTCGACGCCCTTGCGGCAATCGACGCCCATATTGCTCTTCAAGAAACAAAGGTCGCCACATCTCGTGTAGCGGTCGCCGATGCCGAACGTCAAGCCGGACAGGCCCGTCAGCGGGCTCAGGCCATCAACGCTGAGATCGCCGTGCTCAAAGATCAGCTACGCAGACAGGCCATCGACGCGTTTGTGTCGCCGAAGCAAGCGACTCAGCTTGATTCCTCCGACCTCGTGGCCGCCACGCTACGTCAGTCGTTCCTTGACCAGGTTCTCGGCGACCGGTACGACTCGGTCGATCTACTCCGGACCAAGGTAGCCGAACAAGAGGAGGCCGAACGGGCCGCCGCCGACCTGTTGTCGATCGCCACCCACGAACAAGAAGCGATCGCCGTTCGCCTGGCCGAACTCGATGCCGCGAAACGCGAAGCCGAGGAACTACGCACCGAGGTGCGGGCGCGAATCGCCACCTGGGAAACCGAGAGCGCTCAGATAGCAGCCGCCGACCGCGCCATCTCCGCTGAGATTCGTCGGCTCGAGGACCAAGCTCGCAAAGCGGCCGAAGAAGCGGCCCGTAAGCAGGCCGAGGCCGACGCGGCCGAGAAAGCTCGGCTCGAGGCCGAGGCTGCGGCCGCGGAGAACGCGTCCGGCACCGGGCCTGCCGACGGTGACGATCAGGCCGACGACGATCAGGAAGATGATGACGCCGATGATGATCACGCCGGCGACGGCACCGGCGAGTTCACGATCAGTAGTCGTCCCGTACCGGGTCGTGTGACCAGTCCGTTCGGTGATCGGGTCCATCCCATCTTCGGAACCGTGCGCCATCACTACGGAATCGACTTCGACGCTGATTCAGGTGATCCAATCGGGGCGGCGGCGGCCGGCACGGTGTTGTCGGCGGGCTGGATCAATGGCTACGGGAACACTGTTGTTCTCCTGCACCCAGGCGGATACACCACGCTCTACGCCCATCAAAGCAACCTCAACGTGGTCGCCGGGCAGTCGGTGCAAAGTGGCGAACTGATTGGTTGGATCGGCAGCACCGGATGGTCGACCGGCTCTCACCTGCATTTCGAGCTTCGACTTGACGGCGCCGCTCTCGATCCCGCGCCGTTCTTGTAGGGGAGTCGGCTCGCGTGTTGTGGTAGTTGTCGGCCTGTACGGCCGCGACTCTCTCGGCTAGCTTCTCACTGTGCGTGAGCGGTATTCTCCCCGAGGGTGGTATTTGGTGGCTTGGGCCGCGTCTTTGGCCGCCAGTTTGGTTTTTGTTGGCACTACTGCGGCGCGCTATACCGCCAGCGGGTCTGACGCGAGCAGCAGCGCGGTTGGGTCGGCATCGGTCGAGACCGAAGTCGCCGGCGCAACGGTTGAGCGCCGAGGCGCCGTCGAACCGGCCCCAACGGGTCATTTGATCGTGGTAGGCGTCTCGGTTACCGCCTGTGGCACCCGTAGTTCCGGAACGGCGGTGCTGGTGGATCACGACTTGTTGCTGACCGCCGCGCACGTGGTGGGCGATGCCGGGTTGGTGCGGATCGACTACGGCGGCCAGATCCTCACCGGCGAGGTCCGGGGGGTGCTGGGTGATGGCCGTGATCTTGCCCTCGTCGAGATCGATGCGTCTATGGTCCAGCCGTTGCCGGCGGGAACAGTGCCGGCTTCGGGGGGACCGGTCACCTTTGTTGGCTTTGCCAACGGAGGAACGCGATCGGTACTTGCCGGCGCTCGACTCGAAGTTTCGCCGATGGCCGAAGCGGCTTTTGCCGGTGAGCTTTTGTCGGTGGACAGCCCCGGTATTGCGGGACTGAGTGGCAGTCCCGCGGTTGATGCTCGGGGCGATCTCATCGGCATAGTTGTGGGCAACGAGGAGTACCGCAATAGCGCGGTGGTGGTCACGGTGCCTGATATCGGCGAAATCGACGATGCGCAAGTAGTGCCCGGGACCTGCCCGACACGGGCTTAACCAGTAGCGAACTGCTCTACGATCGCCTCCATGAACGAATCGACGGTCGTAGCCGTAGTCGTTGCCGCCGCGACGCCAGATCAGCTTCGAGCCTGCAAGATCGATGCAAACATCGTGGTGGCCGCCGATAGCGGACTCGACGCCGCTTTTTCGGCGGGATGGAAGGTCGACGTCGTTGTCGGGGATATGGACTCGGTGAGCGAAGCGGCTCTGGCCCGGGCGGCCCGCCACGGAGTTGCCATAGAGCGCCATCCCGTGGCCAAAGATCTCACGGACCTCGAATTGGCTCTGGATGCGGCCGTCGAGCGCGGCGCCACGAATATCCACGTGGTGACCACTGATGGCGGACGGCTCGATCACCAGCTTGCCAACTTGGTCGTCTTGGCCGCACCGTCGCGTCGTGATGTGTCGATCTCGGCGTCGGTTGGCGCTCACCGGGTATGGGTGGTTCGCGGTCGCCGGGTGCTACCTCTTGAGCCTGGAGACCATGTTGCGTTGATGCCGATCGGTGGCGACGCGATCGGGGTTGTATCGACTGGCCTTGAGTTTTCGTTGGATAACGAAACCCTCGACGGCTTTTCGGCCCGCGGTATAGCCAACCGCGTGGTGGGCGAGTTGCCGACAGTAGAAGTTCGGGGTGGGGTAGTGCTGGTGATCAGCTCGCCCACGCGGCCCAGCGACCTCGTCGGCGCTCCAAACGCAACGGCATCGCGAAACAGTCGGACAGATTCGACTCGGTGAGGGTTTCGCTGATCGGCCCGGCGCTGCTCACGAGACCGTCTCGAATCATCAACACGTGGGTGAAACCATCGGGAATCTCCTCGACGTGGTGAGTTACCAACACGATCGGGGCGACGCCGGGATCGGCGGCCAACTCTGCGAGCGTTTGCACCAACGCTTCACGACCGCCGAGGTCGAGGGCCGCGGTTGGTTCGTCGAGCAAGATCAGGCCGGGGTCGATCGATAAGGCCCGGGCCAGTAGAACTTTCTGGCGTTCGCCTGACGACAGAACTCCAAAGCGCCGATCGGCGAGGTGGCTGATCCCTATACGACCGAGGGCGGCCCGAGCCGACGACCGGTCGGCATCGGTGTAGCTGTGCCACCACGGTTCGAGCGCGGCGTTGCGGGCGGTCATAACCACATCACGCACGATCAAATCGGGCCGCAACATGTCGGCCATGGAAGCGCTCGCGAAGCCGATGTGGGCTCGTAGCGTCCGCACGTCGGTGCGGCCCAACTGCTGTCCGAGAACCGACACCGACCCGGCCGATGGATGCAGCCACATCGAGGCGATCTTGATGAGGGTGGTCTTTCCCGAACCGTTGGGGCCGAGGACCACCCAGCGGTCATCACGGTTAACCGTCCAATCGATGCCACCCAAGATCGAAGTTCCGTCGATCACGCGGGTGACGGCGCTGAGTTCGAGAGCGGGCTTGGAGGAACTGCTCATTGTGCGCCTCCGTGGCTGACCCACGTCTCGTACATGTTGGCGTATCGGCCGCCGAGCGAAACGAGTTGCTCATGGGTTCCGAGTTCGACGATGCGGCCGGCATCGATCACCGCGATGCGGTCGGCGCGGCGGGCCGTGGCCAGCCGGTGGGCAATGATGACCGCGGTGCGGCCTTCGAGCACTACGTCGAGCGCAGCCTCGACGCGTGTCTCAGAGTTGAGGTCGAGGTTGCTCGTGGCCTCATCGAGGATCAACACCCGCGGTTTGGCCACAAAGGCACGGGCCAGCGCCAGGAGCTGGCGTTCGCCGGCCGACAACGAGGCGCCTCGTTCGTGTACCGCGGCGTCGAGGCCGCCTAGGCGCTCGATCAAATCGCCGATGCCGACCGCGTCGAGGGCGGTGTTGAGCTCTTCGTCGGTGGCTTCGGGGCGAGCGAACGCCACGTTGTCTCGCACAACCCCTGCAAACAGGAAGGGTTCTTGCGGCACGACACCAAGCTGGGAACGCAAACTGGCGAGGGAAACATCGCGCAAGTCGTGGCCGTCGATGGTGATCTGGCCCTCGTCGGGGTCGAAGAAGCGAGTGAGTAGACGGGCAATCGTCGATTTTCCCGAACCGGTCTCTCCCACAAAGGCGACAGTCTCTCCTGCAGCGATATCGAGCGAGATGTTGTGCAGTACCGGCCGGTCGGACTCGTAGGAAAAGGAGACGTTGCGTAACGCAATCGAGCCGTCGATCGGAGGCAGGGTTATGGCGTCAACTGCTTGTGGCACCGATGGCTCGGTCCCGAGTAGATCCCGTAGTTTGACGATCGCCGCGCCGCCCTGCTGGTACGAGTTGTAGAGCTGCACCAAGGTCTGCACCGGCGCAAAAAATGAGGTGAGGAACAACAAGAACGCGGCCATTTCGCCAACACTGATCCGGCCATTGGCAACCATCGCGCCACCGACCGCAAGAAGGGTCGCTTGGGTTCCGATGCCGATCATCTCGGTTCCCGGAGCGTAAGTTGAGTTGGCCCGTGAGGTGGCTACGTTGGCGTCTCGGTGACGGCCAACGACTCGCCGATGGTTGGTCAGGTTTGTGGCCCGACGGTTGTGAGCGGCAATTACCCGCACGCCGGCGAGCGATTCTTGCAAGTCCGACAACAAATCGGCGATGCGGTCACGAACCCTCAAGTATCCCGCCGCGGAAATGCTGCGAAACCACAGCGACAAAGCAATCGTTGGTGGCAGGGTCACCGCCAGCGTGATTGCCGCCAATAGCGGGTCGTACACGAAGAGGGCCACGATGATGACCAGCAACGTGAAGACTTGCACCAGCAGATTCACGATGCCCTCTTGAAACAGCATCGAGAGAGCTTCGATGTCGGAGGTCATGCGGGTCAGCAACACGCCCGCCTTTTCTTCGGTGTAGAAAGACACACCTTGGCGTTGAAGGTGGCTGAACACACGAATTCTCAGGGTCTCGTTGAGCCGTTCGCCGAGACGGCCGGTGTATGACACCCTGGCCCAGCCCAGAACTGCGGCCGCAGCCACGGCAACGACGTAGATCGAAGCGACCGTGACGAGCACTCCGCGGTCATCCTTACGCACGCCGTCGTCGATTCCGATTTGGGTGAGGATCGGTCCTAGTTGAAGGGCAATTGTCTCGATTAGGACGAGCCCGATTGCGCCCAGCAACCGCATGCGGTGGGGCCTAAGGAACCCGCGCAACGAAAATGGTTGACGGTCCCAGACGTCGACTTGCCAGCCAACGTCGTCGACTTGGTGCTCGGGTTCTCGTTCGAGTACCCGCTCGACCTTCTGACGCAACTCGCCAGGGACGTCAGCATGGGGCAACCCGGCTGCGGCGTTTGACTGCATCGATGATGGCCCGCCGGTCATACCACCGGGCCCCGCTCCCATGGAGAACATCAGTTGGCTTCTCCGTCGGTCTCGGTCTCGGTCTCGGTCGAGGCGTTGGTGTCGGCGAGGATGGCGGCGTATCGAGAGTTGGACGCCAGCAGTTCGGCGTGGGTGCCGCTGGCGGCCACCTTGCCATCGTGCAACAGGAGCACCCGATCGGCGAGGGCGATGGTCGAGAGTCGATGGGCGATGAGGATCGTGGTGCGATCGTTGCGGCGAGCTACCAGCGCGCGGTGTATTCGTTGTTCGACGGCGACGTCGATGGCACTTGTTGCATCGTCAAGGATCAGCACGATTGGGTCGGCCAGCAACGTGCGGGCGATCGCCAGTCGCTGACGTTGGCCTCCTGACAGTGTCAGGCCTCTCTCGCCAATCTCGGTGTTGGCGCCATCGGGAAGGTCATCAACAAAGTCGGTCGCCGCGGCATCGGCCAACGCGGCGTCAACCAAGTGGTCGTTGGCGTCGGGTGCCGCGAACGCGACATTGTTGCGAACCGACGTGGCGAACAGGAATGGATCGTCGGTGACTTGGGCTACGGCCGCCCGAAGGGTATGCAACCCCAGAGTTCGAACATCGTGACCGTCGACCCGAACGGTTCCCTCGTCGACGTCGTAGAACCGCGGCATCAGCCGGGCGATCGTCGACTTGCCGCTGCCGGTAGCACCGACAATGGCGACCGTTTCGCCCGCTTCGACAGTGAGGCTGAGGTCACTCAAGACTTTGGTTCCGTCACCCCCCGGGTAAGCGAATGAGACTTGTTCGAGATCGACTCGACCGGCGGGACGGCGTAACTCGATGGCATTGGGTGGGTCGACGATCGAAGGTTGCTCGTCGAGCACTTCGAACACACGTATCGCTGCGGCACCGGCCCGTTGCCATTGCAACAAGATGAAACCAAGCATGCGAAATGGCGTAGCGAGCAACACGACGTAGGTGCTGAACGCCACCAAGTCGCCGATCTGGATTGTCTCGTTGATGGCTTGCACGCCGCCGAACAACAACACCAGCGCCAGCCCGAGACGAGGTAGAGACTCCATGCCGGGGGAGTGGCGGGCTCGAGTGTCGGCCAGCGCGGTTCCGGCCCAACGCAGACGGCGCGCCGCGCTGGCGAGATGCTGGACCTGCGCGGGCTCCTGAGCGAACGCCTTGACCACCCGGATGCCTTGAATATTTTCGTCGACGATGGTGGCGAGATCGGCTTGGCGAGCCGTCATCACCCACGACAACGGAAAGAGCCGGTTTCTCAGGCGCATCCCAACCAGGTAAACGAACGGCAATGGCAGGATCGCCACGAGAGTCAGCGAGACGTTGATTGTGAGCATCACCGTCACGCCCATACCAAACAGCACGATCTGCATGGCCACCAGCGGTCCGAACGCAAACAGCAACTGGATCGACCGGATATCGGTATTGGCCCGCGATATCACCTGGCCGCTTTGCGTGCGATCCCAGTAATCAAACGAGAGCTCGGTCAGCCGTTCGTAGATGAGGTTGCGTAGATCGTTCTCGATGCGCAGAGCCGATCGGAACAAACCGAATCGATAGATGAACCCAAACACCAAACGGGCGAGGGCCAGACCGCCAAGGGCCACTACGTAAGGCGTCGGACTATCGCCCACGCTGACCGCGTCGATTCCTCCGCCGAGCATGACGGGAACCGCGACCGTTGCCGAAATTCCGATCACGCCAGCGACGATGCTGGCGACAAACGACCACTTCTGCACCCAGACCACCGGCCAGATCCGGGCCAGCCACCAACGAGTCCGGTCGGGGTGTACCGCAGCTGAGGGGCGGGGATAGCGCTGCGATTCGTTGAAGGCGTCCGAATTAGACGACGTTGCTGCAGGCATCGCTACACCGTAGGGCTAGATTCTGGACACCGACGATTCGACTTGGGAGGGTTGATCGACACCACACTGCGACTTCTGGCCGTGATTGGTTTAGTTGCTGCCAACGCAGGGTTCGTGGCGGCCGAGTTTGCGCTGGTAGCCGTCGACCGAGCGCGAGTCGACGAGCGAGCCGGCCAAGGAAACGGTCGGGCCATAGCCGCTCAGCGGCTGCTCAAGCGTCTGTCGTATCACCTTTCGGGCGCTCAGCTCGGGATAACGGTCACCTCCTTGATGCTTGGAATCTTGGCCGAACCGGCGATCGCGACTTTGATCGAACCCGGCCTCGAGGGTCTGTTCGGGTCCGTCCCGAGCGGAGTTTCGGTCGGGGTGGCGTTGGTTATCGCCACCGTGTTCCAAATGGTCCTCGGCGAACTGGTGCCCAAATCGGTGGCCACATCTCGTCCGCTCGAAACTTCTTTCGTAATTGCTCGACCCACCGCGATGTATGGCCTACTGGCTCGGCCGTTGGTTGCATTGCTCGATGGATTCGCGGCGACGATTACTCGACGACTTGGCGTCGAACCGGCCGAGGAACTCGAGTCCACCCCCGATCGAGACGAACTCGAGCATCTGATCCGTTCGTCTGGCGAGACCGGCACGCTCGACGAAGGCGAGGTCGAGTTGCTCACCCGTTCGATCCGCTTGGCCGAGAAATCCGCCGACGACGCGATGATTCCACGCGTGCGGGTCTCGGCCATAGGCGGTGCCGACTCGATTGCCGAACTGGTCGAGTTGGCGACGCTCACCGGGCATTCCCGGTTCCCGGTTACCGGCACCGACCTCGACGACATTGTCGGTGTTGTGCACGTCAAAGCGGTGCACACTGTGGCCTTCGCCGAACGTCAATCGCGCTCGGTGTCGTCGGTGATGACATCGGTGTTGGCAGTACCGGAGTCCCGTGATCTCGACGAACTGCTCATCGACTTGCGCCAAGGCGGAACGCAGCTGGCCGTGGTGATCGACGAGCACGGTGGCACCGCCGGCATTATCACCCTCGAGGATATTCTCGAAGAAATCGTGGGCGAGATCGACGACGAACACGACGCGGTGCGTGCCGCGCTCACCCGCGTCGAGGCCAAGGGTTCTACCGTGCTGCCCGCGGCCCTTCACCCTGATGAGGTCGAGGCCGAAACCGGGTTCGAGATGCCCGAAGGCGAGTACGAGACCCTCGCCGGTTTGGTACTCGATCAGCTTGGTCACATCCCGGAACCAGGCGAGATGTGCACCGTCGAAGGTTGGCGCATCGAGGTTGTTGCGATGGATCGACTGCGGATCGCCACGGTGCGCCTGGTGGCGCCGGCGGGATGGCCGTCATGACTGGATGGCTATTGCTGGCATCGTTGGCTTTGCTGATGGTCAACGCGTTTTTTGTGGCTGTCGAGTTTGCGCTGCTGGCCAGCCGGGCCGCCCGTCTCGAGCCAATGGTGGAAGACGGTGGTGATGAGCGCGCCGCGGTGGCCCTGGATGCGGTTCGAGATTTGCAGCCGCAACTGGCCGGCGCGCAACTAGGCATCACCATGGCCTCGTTGGGGCTGGGTTACGTCGCCGAGCCCGCAGTAGCCCATCTGCTCGAGTCGGCGATCGAGTCCGTGGTCGAACTTCCGTCAGGGGTGTTGCACACAGTCTCGTTCGTGATCGCCTTGGGACTCGTGGTGGTCGTACACATGGTTTTCGGCGAGATGGTGCCGAAGAACTTGGCGATCGCCGCGCCGGAGCGCTGGGCGCGGTTCTTGGCGCCCGCTCATGGCATGTACGTCGCGCTCTTTCGACCGGTGGTGTGGCTGCTGGCCGGAATCAGCAACGCCATCACCCGGCTGCTGGGCATGGACCCCGTTGACGAGATCAACACCGCGCTCACCGTGAACGAGTTCCATACTTTGATCGAGGGTGCGGTCGAGGAAGGCAAGCTCGAAGACGTTGAGCACGATCTCTTGGCCGGCGCGCTCGACTTCAGGGCGCGTACTGCCGGGTCGATCATGGTGCCGCGTGACGACATGCTCAGCCTTCCGAGATCAACTTCGGTCGCCCAGATCGAAAAGTTTGTTGCCAAGCATGGCCACAGTCGCATTCCTCTGACCGGGACAGGGCCCGCTGATGTTGTCGGGTTCGCCCATAGCAAGGACCTCCTGCGGTTCGGGTCCCACGAACGCGGCGAACCGGTACCGCTCGAGATGATTCGGCGCATGCTGATTGTCGAACCCGACCAACCGGTGCGAGATCTGATGTTGGCCATGCGTCGTCTGCGTCGCCACATGGCACTGGTGCAGCTACGCAACGGCGAACTCTTGGGCATGGTCACTCTCGAAGATGTGCTCGAGGCGCTGGTAGGCGACATCGCCGACGAAACCGACGGAGGTTCGATACCGGCGGGACCTTCTGCTACCTAGGCGAGAGGATCCCCGGCAGCGCGGTGGCGAGTAACCGTTTGGCCCGCGACGAGTCGAGACTGCAGTTCTGAGCACGGCCCGCAACCGCGCCACCCGGTGCGCCTTTGAGCCGGTTGGGGTCGATGCCCACGACCGCGGCCAGATGCTGGGCGAAGGTAAGTCGATCGACTGCGTCGGATCCGGCCACGTGAAGAACGCCAACGATGTCGGTGCGGTCAACGAGTTCGAGACAGGCCGAGGCCAACACGTCGACATTGAGCGGGTTGCGGATCTCGTCGTTGAAGAAGGTCATCGATGGGTCGCGAACAAGGTCGACTTGCGGCCCGCCATCGACTGAGGCTCGCCATAGGAGGCTGGTTCGCACGATTACCGCGCCAGGACAGTTGCGGGCCACAAGCTTCTCGGCCCGGAGCTTGGCGTTTCCGTAGTCGTTGATTGGGTTTGGCGGGCAGGCCTCGTTGTAGGGGGCTTTGTCGGTGCCATCAAAGACGGTGTCGCTCGATAGATGAACGTAACGGGCCCCTATCTCGGCGGCCGCTGAAGCAATAACGCCAGGAGCCTGCGCGGTCACAGATTCGAGGTTGGGGCCCCGTTGCACGTACGCGGCGTTGATGATCGAGCGGGGTCGCAAACGCCGGATCAGGTCTTGAGTTGCCGAGGGGTCGGTGAGGTCGAGTTGAAACCAACCGGCCCCATGGCGCGGAGTTGTGTGGTGGGTTGCTGCCACTTGCCGCGATCCGTCGCCGGCGCGAAGCAGAGCCTGGCCGAGCAGACCGGTCCCGCCTATGACCAAAAGGTCGACCGGACCGCCCGTAGAACTAGGCGCCGATGGCGTGGAATCCACCATCGACATGGATCATCGAACCAGTGGTGCTGGGAAGCCAATCAGACAACATCGCAACCGTGGTGCGAGCAACTGCTGAGGAATCTTCGACATCCCAACCGAGCGGAGCTTGGGTATCCCAAACATCTTCGAACTTCTTGAATCCGGGGATCGACTTGGCGGCCATCGTGCGGATCGGGCCGGCGGCGATGAGGTTGCAACGGATACCGGCCGGGCCAAGTTCGCGGGCCAAGTAGCGGTTGGTCGACTCGAGAGCGGCCTTTGCCACGCCCATCCAGTTGTAGGCCGGCCAAGCAACGGTCGCGTCGAAGTCGAGGCCGACGATCGAGCCTCCGGTGGTCATCAGAGGCGCTACTGCTTCGGCCAGGACCTTGAGCGAGTAAGCCGAGATCTCGAGGGCGACTTTTACATCGTCCCAAGTTGCTCCCATGAAATTCTCGCCGAGGCAAGCTTCGGGGGCGAAGCCAATCGCGTGCAATGCGCCGTCGACATGGCCCCATTGCGATGCCAGCGCCTCGTGCAGAGCTTGGGCGTGAGCGGTATCGGTGACGTCGAATTCGAAGACAGAGGGTTCGACGGGCAGCTTGCGGGCCGTGCGCTGTGTTAGACGAAGGCCCCGGCCGGCCCCCGTAAGGATCACTTCGGCGCCTTCCTCCTGAGCAAGTTTGGCGACGCCGAACGCCAACGATGCGTCGGTGAGAACTCCGGTGATCACAATCTTCTTGCCGTCAAGTACGCCCATGGTGGCGGCCTCCTCGATTCTTGTTTGGTGAGCTGTGCCGAGCCGAACTTCGACTGTTCGGTAACGCCGAACGTTACGGCTTGGAGGCTACGGTCGTCGTGATGCGCTTGTACGACACCCGCCGCGGCCAAGTCGTGTCATTTGAACCCGGACCGGTCGTTGCCATGTACGTATGCGGCATCACCCCCTATGACGCCACCCATGTCGGGCACGCCGCCACCTACATCACCTACGACATCTTGCAGCGTCGTCTCGTCGACATCGGACACGAGGTCCGTTACGTCCGCAACATCACCGATGTCGACAACGACCTGCTGAAGGCCGCAAAAAAGAGAGGCGTCCACTACCTCGATCTGGCCTTCGGCGAGACCGCACGATTCGACGACGACATGGCGGCTCTCAACATCTTGCCACCGTGGTCTGAGCCCCGAGCCACCGGCGCAATTTCCAACATTCGCGGCGTGATCGAGTCGTTGCTGCAGTCGGGGCACGCCTATCTGGTCAGAGGCACCGTCTACTTCGATACCGGCTATGTCGATACCGGTCACGGTGGTCGGCCACCATTCGGGTCGTTGTCGCAACTCGGAACCGACCGGATGATGACGCTCAGCCGCGAATGGGGCGAAGACCCTGGCGACCCGGCGAAACGCCATCCTCTCGACTTCGAGTTGTGGCGTCCGTCTGAGGCCGGTGAGCCCTCGTGGGATGCGCGATGGGGTAGCGGCCGACCCGGCTGGCATGTCGAATGCAGCGCTCTGGCGTTACGCGAGTTGGGAACGACGATCGATCTCCATGGCGGCGGTATCGACTTGTTGTATCCGCATCACGAATGCGTGAATGCCCAAAGCGAGGCACTGACCGGCGAGCCGTTCGTTCGCCATTGGCTTCATCAATCGATGGTTCACTATCGCGGCCACAAAATGTCGAAATCAACCGGCAACTTGGTGTTCGTCCACGAATTGCGAGCGCGGGTCGACCCACGCGTCATACGGCTTTCCCTTTGCCTGCACCACTATCGGCGGCCATGGAACTGGACTGATGAACTCCTCGAGGATGCCGCCGGTCGGCTCGCAACGTGGGAGGCGGCGTCCGGCGGTACCGAACCGTCGCTGCTCGACCACGTGCGGCGTTGTCTTGATGACGATCTCGATGTGCCCGGTGCGGTCGAGGCGATAGATGCCGCAGCGGCTGGTGGCGTTCGGGTCGATGATGCCGCGGCCCTGCTAGGCATTGACGTCACGGCTGGGCCAAGATGGCCTCGGAGGTCTTGTGATGGGTGATGGTGCCGGAAAACTCCAGACTGCGACGCTGCGGGTAGCTCGTCCGATATTCCATTCGCTGTGGCGCATCCGCGTCGAGGGGCTCCCGAATCTGCCCGACACCGGTCCGGTGATCTTGGCGCCCAACCACACGTCGGTGCTCGATTCGTTCTTCTTGCCAGTGGTGCTCCCGCGTTGCATCAGCTACGTCGGCAAGGCCGAGTATCTCGACGACTGGAAAACCCGAAAGTTGTTTCCCGCGCTGGGCATGATCCCCATTGATCGCAGCGGTGGTGACGCCTCCAAACGGGCACTCGATACCGCGGCCGATGTGCTCGACGGCGGCGGCCTGTTCGGGATCTACCCCGAGGGCACTCGCTCACGCACCGGATTCCTACACAAGGGCCATACCGGAGCGGCTCGACTATCGATTCGCACCGGAGCGCCGATCGTGCCGGTCGGGCTTATCGGAACGCGAGAGGTTCAACCTCCCGACGCAAGGTTCCCCAAATGTTTTCGCCGAGTCGATATTCGATTCGGTCGCCCGATCTTCCCGGCGGCATCGGACAGCGTCAGCGATGCCCGGCTTCGGTTACGGCAAATCACCGACGAGGTGATGTTCGAGATCCGCGAACTCAGCGGACAAGACTATGTCAACGAATACGCCACAAAGGGCAAGGCGGCCGCCGCGGAGACCTTGGAGGCCACGACCGATCCCGGCATGCCCGAGCGGCGTTCTTCGGCCGACGTGTTGAGGTCTGTCCCCGCCTGAAATTGTCCGCTCGGCCGCGTCATAATTGTCCGCTCGGCCGCGGATGCTGGCGGTATCCTCGGTGGTTATGTCCGATGTGATCTCCGTGCAACTTCCTGATGGCTCCAAACGCGAAGTGCCCGCGGGAGCGACAGCCGCCGATCTGGCGGCTTCGATCGGTTCGGGGTTGGCTCGAGACGCGCTTATCGCCGTCGTCGACGGCGAAGAACTCGACCTCAACCGCGAGCTTTCCCAAGGAGCGACGGTCGAGATCGTTACTCCATCGAGCGAACGTGGTTTGCACACCATTCGCCACAGCACCGCGCACGTTCTCGCCCAAGCAATCCTCGACCTTTACCCTGGCACCCAGCTCGCCATCGGCCCGCCCATCGAGAACGGCTTTTACTACGACGTCGACTTGCCCGATGGGCAGACCCTGTCCGACGAGGATCTAGAAAAGATCGAAGCCCGGATGCACGAACTGGTTGGCGCCGACCAACCATTCGTTCGTCACGAACTGCCGGCCCAAGAGGCCGCATCATTTTTCGCCGACGATCTCTACAAGGCCGAGATCATCGAGCGGGTCAGTGGTGGTGAGGCCTCAGGCGAAGACACCGCCGAGGTCGGTGATGTCGACATCATCTCCTATTACGCCAACGGCGATATGGACCAGCGCGGGACCTTCCGCGATATGTGCACCGGCCCCCATGTACCCAGCACCGGCCGGCTCGGTCACTTCAAGTTGCAATCAGTCGCCGGCGCGTACTGGCGAGGCGATGTGTCGCGCCCCATGCTGCAACGGATCTATGGCACGGCTTGGTCTTCCAAGAAAGAGCTTCGTACTCACCTAAACATGCTGGTCGAGGCCGAGAAACGTGACCACCGCAAGTTGGCCCAGGAGCTTGATCTGGTCAGTTGGCCCGAAGAGCTCGGCCCCGGTCTTGCCGTCTGGCACCCCAAAGGTGCGCTGATCCGCAAAATCATGGAGGACTATTCGCGGTTCCAACACGAGCACGGTGGTTACGAGTTCGTGTTCAGCCCTCACATTGCCAAATCAGTGCTTTGGGAGACCTCCGGCCACCTCGATTTCTACGCCGATGGCATGTATCCGCCCATGGAGATGGACGGTGCGACCTACTACCCGAAACCGATGAACTGTCCGTTCCACGTGATGGTATATCGCTCGAATCAGCGCAGTTATCGCGAGCTTCCGCTGCGCCTGTTCGAGTTGGGCGCCGTTTACCGGTACGAACTTTCGGGAGCTATTCACGGCCTGATGCGCAGCCGCGGGTTTACCCAAGACGACAGTCACATCTTTTGCACCCGAGAAGATATCGAAACCGAGCTGGCGTCACTGCTCGACTTTGTGCTGTCGCAACTTCGCGATTTCGGGTTCAACGACTTTCAAGCCAAGTTGTCAACCCGGCCGCCCGAGAAATCGGTCGGCGAGGACGAGCTTTGGGATCAGGCCACCGAAGGCCTCCGTAAGGCCCTCGATGCCCATGGTCTCGACTACGTGGTCGACGAAGGCGGCGGCGCGTTCTACGGACCCAAAATCGATGTCGACGTCAAGGACGCTATTGGCCGGGCGTGGCAGCTGTCGACCATCCAACTCGACTTCAACCTCCCAGACCGCTTCGACCTCGAATACGTCGCGTCGGACGGCAACCGCAAGCAGCCGGTAATGATTCATCGGGCCCTGCTTGGTTCCATCGAACGGTTCTTTGGTGTCCTGATCGAGCACTACGCCGGCGCCTTCCCCGCATGGCTGGCTCCCACCCAGGTCCGGCTATTGCCGGTGGCCGAAGCGCACGACGACTACGCCCACGACGTCGCCGCTCAACTGCGCGACGCCGGTTTTCGAGTCGACGTCGTCGATGCGGTCGAACCGCTCGGAAAACGAGTCCGCAATGGCAAAGTCGAGAAGATCCCCTACGTGCTCGTAGTCGGCGACGACGACACCGCCAACGGCACCGTCGGAGTCAACAAACGAGGCCAAGACAAGCCCGAACGAGACGTGGCCGTGGGCCAGTTCATCGCTCGGCTCCAGACCGAGGTCGATGAGAAGGTCTGATGGTCGCACACCTCTGGGCCGGTTGGCGTATCCCCTACATCCAAGCCGGTGATGGGCGAGGCCCCGACGGGCCCGAAGGTCTCACCTTGTTCGAGGCGATCTTTCAGAGCGATCAACCCGACGATCAGACCTTTATCTTGTGGCGCGGCGAACACTGTTTTGCCCTGCTCAACGCCTTTCCCTACACCAGCGGACACGTGATGGTTCTTCCCCAACGGGGCGTGGCGAGCCTCGAACAGTTGACCGACGACGAGCACCGCGAACTCTGGGACGGCGTTCGAGCCGCAACCACGGCGATCACGCGCGCCTACACGCCCGATGGCGTAAACGTTGGTGCCAATATTGGTCGAGGGGCGGGAGCGGGCGTACCTGATCACCTTCACGTCCACGTGTTGCCCCGATGGGAGGGTGACACCAACTTCATGACTGCGGTGGCCAACGTGAGGGTGCTGCCCGAAGCTTTGGTCGATTCGTGGCGGCGAATCCGTGATGCCTGGGCCTAGCCTTTCAGCGTGACTTCCGACGACGAAATTCGCGACGAACTTCCGGCCGACCTCGACCCGTCGGCCATCGAAGCGCCCTACCTTTTCCCCAACAACAGCCGACGTCGCATCCCCGCGGTGTTGTATTCGGTTATGGGGCTTGGCTGCATTCTCTTGTGGCAGCAAGCCGGGAGCGAGGCGGTGCTCGTCAACAACGGTGTTCTGGCCGCGGGCATCGCGTTGATCGTTATCGGGTTGTACCACTGGCAGGGCGGCTGGGACCTGTCCTTCGACGAGGAACACGCCCTCGGAGCGGCTACCCGCGAGGTCGGATTCCCGGTTGGTCACGCTTCGGCCCAACTGGGATGGCGAGGGCTCCGCAGCCGCCCAACCTGGCGAATCCTTCTCTACAGCAACGAGCCGTCGCCCGAGCAGCGAGGGTTGGTATTGGTCGACGGCGTCGATGGCGAGATCATCGATCGATTCATCGAAACAAACCCCGAGGACTGGTCGGCGTACGCTGGCTAATGGGCGCAGTGGTTGGCCACTGGTACCCTGTTGGTCGTCCCTTGTCTATGGGAGCTTTTTATGTTTGATGGAAACTGGCGTACCACGGTCGATCGGGGCCTGACCCCAATTGGTCACAGCCTTCGCCGGGCCGGTGTTCCCGCCGACGTGATCACGATTACCGGCATTGTCATGGCCACCGTTGCCGCGGTGACCATCGGTGCTGGCTACCTTCGGGTGGGGTTCTTGTTCTTGTTGCTTACCGGAATCCCCGACGCGCTCGACGGCGCGGTGGCTCGAGCTTCGGGTACCGGTTCTCAGCGAGGCGCTTACTTCGATTCGGTCTCGGACCGCCTCACCGATGCGCTGCTGTTCGGCGGCGTGGCCTGGTATCTGGCCAGCAACGAGCCGGGCCGGATCATGATGTTGCCAGTGGCGATCATGGCGACGGCGATGTTCATCTCTTACCAGCGGGCCAAGGCCGAATCGCTCGGCTACGACGCCAAGGGCGGGATCATGGAGCGGGCCGAGCGCATCATCGTGCTGGCCTTTGCGCTGTTGTTCCCCGAGTTGATGATCGGCACTCTTTGGGTGATGTTGGTGCTCACAGCAATCACCGCCATCCAACGTTTCGTGAAGGTCTGGAAGCAGGCATCGCAGGATCGACCTGTTCCTCAGCGTCGCCAGCGTCGTCAGCCTCGCCAGCGTCAATCCGAGCCGATGTGGCGCCAGCGAATGCGCGAGCGCCGTTCCGTTCGCGAATCCTGATCGGTGGCTTCGGTCTCTGCCTACAAGGCAGGGTCGCTGCTAGCGCGTTACGTCCCTGATCTGGCCGCTACCACCGCGGCTCGCGCCGCTGGCGTGGGTCTTGGTTCCCTAGCCGGTGACAAGGCCACGATCGTGGCCCGCAATCTCGAACGGGTTCTGGGTTACAAGATGGGCCCGGCCGAAACCCGCCGCCGGGTCGCGGCGACCTTCGAATGGTACGCCCGCTATTACGTCGAGAGCTTTCGGCTTCCCGGCGTCAGCCTTGCCGAACTCGACCACGGCTTCTCTTACGAAGGGGTCGGTGAGATCGAGGCCCATTGTGGGCCGGGCAAGGCCGGAGCGATCTTGGCTTTGCCCCACCTTGGGACCTGGGAGTGGGCGGCGTTCTGGTTGGCCCGCATTCCCGGGGTGAAGGTCACGGCCATTGTCGAACCGATCGAACCGCCCGAACTGTTCGAGTGGTTTGTGGGCCTTCGCGAATCGCTGGGAATGGAGATTCACCCGCTTGGTCCCGACGCCGGCCGGGCGGTGATCCGGGCGCTGAAGAACGGTCATCTGGTGTGTCTGTTGTGTGATCGCGACCTTCAGGGCAACGGTGTACCGGTCACGTTCTTTGGCGAGCGAACCACGTTGCCGGCCGGACCGGCCACATTGGCGCTGCGGGCCGGAGTCCCGGTTATGCCGTCGGCGGTTTTTTGGCGCGACAGCGCCCGTCACGGGCTGGCTCGACCGCCGCTGGTTATTGAGCGCCAGTCCAAACGGCTCCGCGACGATGTCCAACGCGTCACGCAGATGATCGCGACCGAGTTCGAGTTCTTGATCCGTCAAGCACCCGAGCAGTGGCATTTGCTCAACCCGAATTGGCCCAGCGACTACGCGGCGGCCGGGTTGGAAATGCCTGATCACCTTGCGGACCTTGTCTGATGCGGATCGGCATTATTTGCCCGTACAGCCTCACGCTGCCTGGCGGGGTCCAGATGCAGGTCTTGGGACTCGCTCGGGCATTACGTCGACAAGGCGAGAAGGTGCGAGTGCTGGCTCCCTGCGATGGCCCGCCTCCCGATGCCGGTGTCACTCCTTTGGGGCTGAGTCTCCCCACCGCGGCCAATGGCTCGATTGCTCCCGTCGCCCCCGACCCGGCTGCTCAGCTGAGGGTGATTCGGGCCATGCGCGACGAGGCCTTCGACGTCATTCATTTGCACGAGCCGTTGGCTCCCGGCCCGACTCAGACCGCGCTGTTAACCCGGCCCGCGCCGCTACTCGGCACATTTCACGCCGCTGGAGGATCGCTGGCCTACGACATGTTGCCCAACGTCGTGCGCTTTCTGGCCGGCCGCCTCGACGACAGATGCGCGGTGTCCGAAGACGCACGAAAGATGGCCGAAGGTTCACTCGGCGGCACCTACGATTTGCTGTTCAACGGTGTCGAACTGGCTCGCTACGCATCGGGGACACCGTTCCCCACCAGTGGTCCAACGGTTTTGTTTCTTGGCCGTCACGAGCCGCGCAAAGGACTACGGGTATTGCTCGACGCGTTCGCTCACCTTCCCGCCGATACCAAGCTGTGGATCGCCGGGGAGGGCCCCGAAACGCCAGAACTCAAGGCTCGATTCGGCCGCGACGGCCGGATCGAATGGCTCGGAACGATTTCTGAAACCGAAAAGATCGCTCGGCTGCAAGGTGCCGACGTTTTTTGTGCGCCGTCGCTGCATGGCGAGTCCTTCGGCATCGTCTTGCTCGAAGGCATGGCCGCCGGAACAGCTGTTGTGGCCGGCGATATTCCCGGCTACGCCAATGTTGCCGATCACGGCAAACATGCCGCCTTGGTTGCGCCCGACGATCCCGTTGCTTTGGCCTCAACCATTGGCTCACTGCTTCGTGACGAACGCCGTCGCGAAGCCCTTGTCGAGTCTGGGCTAAAACGTGCCGAAGAGTTCTCCATGGCTCGTCTGGCCGAGATGTACCTCGGTCGATACGAACGGCTCATGGCCAGCTCACCTCATCGGTAGGGTGAGGGCTCGCCAGCGCGCTGGCCCGGTACATTGATGCCCTGCACGGCGTCGGCCGTCGACGGAGGTTCTCATGGTCATACTTCTCATCGTTCTTGCACTCGTTGTGGTGTTGGTCTTGTACGTGATCGCGCTCTACAACAATCTGGTCCGGTCGCGGAACCGAATCGAAAACGCTTGGGCTCAGATCGACGTGCAGCTCAAGCGCCGCTGGGACCTCATTCCCAATCTTGTCGAGACCGTGAAGGGGTACGCGTCACACGAACGAGAAACCCTCGAAGCCGTGATTGCGGCCCGCAACGTTGCCTCGGCCGCCGCGTCGAGTGGCCCCCAAGCGCAGGCCCAAAGCGAAAACATGTTGTCTGGAGCGCTTCGGCAACTCTTTGCGCTCAGCGAGGCCTACCCCGATCTCAAGGCCAACCAGAACTTCCTCGAACTGCAAGAGGAACTCACCGCCACCGAGGGTCGCATTGCCTACTCCCGTCAGCACTACAACGACCAGGTTCTCAAATACAACAACTCGATCCAAACGTTCCCGGCGGTTGTGCTCGCTGGCCCGTTGCGGTTCACCGAACGGGAATACTTCGAAGCCGACGACGAATCGCGCGGCCCGGTCAACGTCGAGTTCTAGGTACCAGCCTTCATGCCCAACGTGTCGTCTCGCTCAATCTCGTTGATTCCCGCAGCAATGATCTTCGTTTTGCTGTCGTTGGTATTGGTGATCTTTTTGGCGCCGCTGGTCGCGGTTGGCATAGCGCTCGTTGTTGCGGTGGTGATTTGGGTACTCATTAGTCGCGGAGCGACCAATGCCGCGCTGCGTTCGCTCAACGCCCGTCCGCTCGATGATGCGGCCCATCCGCGTCTCGAGAGCCTGGTCGAGTCGATTTGTGCAAGTCACGGAATCGGCGAACCCGTTCTGTATGCCTCTGATTCGCGGGCGATTGACATTGCGGTGGTTGGCCGCCCCGACGACACCAGGTTGGTTGTCACAACGGGGGCATTACGTCAGCTTGATCGTCTCGAACTCGAAGCGATAATCGCCCGCCAGATGTCCCTGTTCGGTCGAGGCATAGCCAGTGCCACGATGCTCGTTGGCGTGTCCAAGTGGATTGGCCCGCTCGCGGCGCCGCTACGGACCCGACTTCTCGACGATCGCCGCCTCGCCAGGGCCGATCTGGACGGTGCCCGGCTCACCCGCTACCCGCCCGCACTCGCGGCGAGCCTGTCCAAAGCGCTCAACGGAGCCAGGGTCGCAACTAGTCCTGTCAGCGATCATCTGTGGCTGATTGGCAGCGAAACGTCGGTTCAACCCGACCTGATCGAGCGGATCGACACGCTCAACGAACTGTGAACCTCGTGCCGAGACCGATCTCATTTTTCGCGTTCGCGCTGGCGGTTGTCGCCGCGAGTTGTGGCGGAGGGTCTAGCGACTCTCTCACCAGCGACGATGTCGCCTCAGTCGATATTGGCAATGTCAGCACGCCCCCGAGTTCGGTCGCCCCAACAACATCAGCGGCACCGATCGAAGACGGCCCCAAAGCGACCTTTACGGGGCAGGGCACCAACGAAGAATTGTCGGCCCAGCCGGCGGTCGTGGTGAAGGTTTCCAACAACGACCAACGAAGCCGCTCGGCCCTTGTTGGCATCGAACACGCCGACATCGTCCTCGAGGAACGTATCGAGGACCGAGCCACCCGCTTCGCGGCGATCTTCCACTCCTATCTCCCAGAACTGGTGGGCCCGGTACGTTCGGCCCGCACAACCGACCTGGATCTGTTGGCAAACCTGGGCAATCCGGCGTTGGTGTTCTCGGGTGCCAACATCGCCGTGCTTCGCGAGCTTCGCGATTTCGCCGCCGACGGACTCGCCGTACTCGTTGTCAACGACGACTCAGAGACCTATCACTACCGCGATCTCGATTTCCGGGCACCCGATAACCTGTTCACCAACCCGAGCTTGGTATTACAAGACTTCCGTGACAGCGCCGGGGCGGCCACCCCCATCCTCAGCTTCCGTGACACCGAGAGCGACACCCGTCCGGCGAGCGTAGAAGGGCCCGGCGTTACCGTCGAAGGCCGAGACACCGTGAACTTCGTCTTCGACCCCGCTCGGGGATACGTGCGGGTGCAAGACGGCGAGGTTCATGCGACCAGAGATGGCCACGACCTGGTAGTCACCAATGTGGTCTTGATGGATGTCGAGTATCTCGCTAATGTCGACGACCCGTTGTCGGTCGATGCCGTGACGGTTGGTTCAGGGCCGGCGAGCGTTCTGATCGGCGGCCGACGTTGGAGCGGCACGTGGGAACGAGTCGCTCGTAGCGAGCCATACACCTTTCGCACCGACGGAGGAGCCGAGATCTTGCTCGAGCCGGGCCAGAGTTGGCTCACGATGGTGCCGAGCGGCTCCTACGAGTTCTCGGTCTCGGCCGAAATCTCCAGTTTGGTCCTGAACTAGTACAGGTAAGCTGCGCGCATGAGCGATTCCACTACCCGCGCCACCGGAAGCCCACTCGTCAAGCGAGGCCTCGCCGAAATGTTGAAGGGCGGCGTGATCATGGACGTCGTCAATCCCGAACAGGCCAAAGTGGCCGAAGACGCCGGCGCTGTAGCGGTAATGGCCCTCGAACGAGTTCCGTCCGATATCCGTCGCGACGGCGGTGTCTCTCGAATGTCGGACCCCGAAATGATTGTCGGGATTCAGCAAACCGTGTCCATCCCTGTCATGGCCAAAGCCCGAATCGGTCACTTTGCCGAAGCTCAGATTCTTCAGGCCCTCGACGTCGACTACATCGACGAGTCCGAGGTTCTCACGCCCGCTGACGAGGCTCACCACATCGACAAGTGGGCCTTTGATGTGCCGTTTGTCTGCGGTGCCACCAACTTGGGTGAGGCGCTTCGTCGTATCAGCGAAGGCGCCTGCATGATCCGTTCAAAGGGCGAAGCGGGCACCGGCAACGTCGTCGAGGCGGTGCGTCATCTTCGCTCGATCATGGGCGATATCGCCAAGATCACCAAGGCCGATTCGGCCGAATTGTTCAACTGGGCCAAGCAGCTTCAGGCTCCGGTGTCGCTTGTGCAAGAGATCGCCGAAACCGGCGAGTTGCCCGTTCCCATGTTTTGTGCCGGCGGTTTGTCTACGCCCGCCGACGCTTCGCTGGTTATGCAACTGGGTGCGCAGGCCGTGTTCGTCGGATCGGGCATCTTCAAGTCCGACCAGCCGGCCAAGATGGCCAGCGCCATCGTCGAAGCTGCTACTCACTACCGCGATCCCGACATTCTCGTGAAGGTTTCCACTGGGCTCGGCGACGCCATGAAGGGCCTCGAGATCGCATCGCTCGAAACGAAATTGGCCGAACGAGGTTGGTGACCCCGACAGTAGGGGTACTGGCGCTGCAGGGCGCGTTTGCCGCCCACGTTCGGATCCTCGAGTCGCTCGGGGTGAACGCCGTCGAGGTCCGCACCGTCGCCCAACTCGAGGCTGTCGATGCCCTGGTTATCCCCGGCGGCGAGTCGACCACAATGTCGATGTTGCTCGAGCGGTTCGCCATGCTCGATGCGGTGAGCCAGCGGGTCGACGCGGGCCTGCCGACATTTGGCACTTGTGCCGGCATGATCTTGTTGGCCGCCGAGGTTCTCGACGGTCGGCCCGACCAGCACTGCCTCGGAGCAATAGCGATCACGGTCAGGCGAAATGGTTACGGTCGTCAACTCGCCTCGTTCGAGAGCGATCTGGTAGTCGAGGGTCTCGACGAGGCGTTCCACGGAGTTTTTATCCGAGCACCGGTCGTCGAGGCCGCTGACCCTTCGGTCGAAGTGTTGGCGTCGGTCGACGGTCAGCCCGTACTGTGCCGTCAAGGGGCGGTCACCGTGGCAGCCTTCCATCCCGAGCTGGCCAAAGATTCTCGGGTTCATCGTGCTTGGCTGGCCAATGCTGGTCTTATTGTTTCGGAAAGTTCTTCAGAACCAGGGGAGTTGGCATGAGCGGTCATTCGAAATGGGCAACGATCAAACACAAGAAGGGTGCCGCCGATGCCAAACGCGGCAAACTCTTTGCCAAACTCATCAAGCAGGTCGAGGTCGCGGCCCGCACCGGCGGCGGCGATCCCGAAGCCAACCCGACGCTTCGTACGATGTTTCAAAAGGCGCGTGATAGTTCGGTGCCGCTCGACACCATCGAACGGGCCGTCAAACGTGGCACCGGAGAACTCGAGGGCGTCAATTACGAGACGGTCACCTACGAGGGTTACGCCCCGGGCGGTATTGCGTTGTTGATCGAGTGTCTCACCGACAACCGCAATCGCACTTCGGGTGATATTCGTTCGACTCTGTCCAAGAACGGCGGCTCGCTTGCCGAACCGGGCGCCGTTTCATGGCAGTTCGATCGCAAAGGCGTGATTTTGGTGCCATCGTCGGTTGAAGAAGACGATCTGATGATGGCCGCCTTGGACGCCGGGGCCGAAGACATCGTCGACGAGGGGGACATGTGGCGGGTCACGACTCCACCGTCTGACTTGCCCAGCGTTCGCGATGCCCTCGAGGAAGCCGAGATCGCGATCGAGTCAGCCGACCTAACGATGTTGCCAAGTTCGACGGTCGAGGTCACCGAAGTAGGAGCGGCCAAGAGTTTGTTGAACCTCATGGACCTGCTCGACGATCTTGACGACGTGCAAGATGTTCACGGAAACATGGATGCCAGCGACGAGATCATCGAGGCGGCCAGCAGCGACTAGTTGCCCGTCGTGGCAATGAACGCGCCGCTCTCCCATGTGCGAGAGGCGACGATGGCCGCCAGTTCGGCGATGTAGTTGTCGGCGGCCGTGGTGTGCCAGCGCCCCGCGAACCAAACTCCCAGACAGCCCTCGGCGTCTCCGGGCCCGTAGGTCGAGCCCCGATCAACGGTGTTGAGCCACGTGAGGTTCCCCTCGTAGCAGTCACGCCACAGGCCGTAGGTGTAATCGGCGTTGTAGGCCGTGGAGATGATCGAGTTGTCCATCGCGTCGCCGTGGTACGGAAATCGGACCTGGAGTATCCCGAGCGACTCGGGGCACGGTGACTGGTTGCGCACCGATGGGTGACATCGGCTGACGTCGGTCGTCATGTCGCCGGTGGCCGACATGTTCCACCACGACTCGCGCACTGCCTGAGCCCGCACGAGGTCTTCGTCGATACCCCATTTGCACGAGACCCACTGCAGGATCTCGTCGGTGGTGCCCGTGAAGTTGCCGTCGACACGTGGGTACGTGGGGTGAGGCCCTGTACCAATCGTGTGGTTCTGTGTGGTGTTGGCAGCCCGGATCTCGACCGCGGGTCGAACCCGTGTTGCACACTCGGCTCCGCTCGGAAGCGCGGCGCCTACGCCGAGGGTGTCGAAGTGCGCTCCGCATGTTCCGTCGAGGGTTACCACAACACCGAGAGGAGCGACGTAGCGGTAAAGGAACGTTGCGATTTCGCCGCGGGTGACCGGTCGGTCGGGATGAAATGTGGTGGCAGTTGTTCCGGTGGTGATCTTGGTTCTGGCCATCCAGGCGATCGGGTCGGTGTAAAATTTGTTTGCGTCGACGTCGGTGAATGGTTCGGATCCACCGGCCGGGCGCCCGGCGTAGCGCCACAGAAATGTGGCCGCCTCACCGCGAGTGACATCGCGTTCGGGCTCGAACCTCGTGGCGGTTGTTCCGGTGGTGATGTTTCGTTCGACCATCCACGCGATTGCTTCGGCGTAGAACGCGGTCGGGTCGACGTCATCGAATCCGCTGTCTTTGCTGGCTGCTGGTTTACCTTCGAGACGCCAAAGAAATACGGCCACCTCACCGCGGGAAACATCACGTTCGGGCGAGAAACATCCGGCTGAGGTTCCTGATGTGATGGAGTTGTCGACCATCCACTGGACCGGCGCGGCATAGAACGTGTCGGCCGAGACGTCACCGAATCCGGCCGCGGCGTCGGCCGGTTTGGCGGGGCTGGCGGCCAAGGCGCCTACGACCATGGCAAGCGCGGCGATAGTGATCCATGGGGCGCGGTGAGTCAACGGGTCTCCGATCAACGGTGAGTTTGCCTCAATTGCTCCTTCGACGGAGGTCGCCGAATGTTTAGTCAGTCGAGCGATGCCGAGTGGCCAAAGTGCCAGACGTCCTGGCTTTCGAAGGGCGAAGGCACAGAGTCGAGCAACAGAGAGATCAGCGAATCGGCGATTTCGGAGGGCTGGCTCACTCGATTCAGCCGTTTGAGTTCGTGGTAAAAAGCGGTTGCCTCGATGGTCCTCGGTGCATCGAGGACCCGTGCGAGTAGTGGCGTCGCAACCGCTCCGGGATATACGCGGCCGATGGCGATGTCTTCGAGTTCGTCGGAGGCGGCCCGAAACGCCATTTGCGCTGCTGATTTCACAATCGAGTATCCGGCCCATCCCACGCGGGGGGTCTGCGCCGAGTAGCTGTCGAAGATGACGCAGCGTCGGAGCCCGCCGGACTTATGGAGTTCGGCCGTCAACGCTATTGGCGACGCGACGTGTACTGCGAAATGGCGCGTCAGCTCATCAGCTTGAATGTCGGACCACGGTTCGAGGTCGATGGCGGTCGCGGCCCCATGGATCAGGGTTGCGGTCGCGCTCCCCGCGGCCGCGGACACAACGGCGGCGCGCCCGTTGGCGGCGCAAACATCAGCCACGACCGGCTCGATGTTGTCGAAGCGGCGGGCCAGCGACTCTAGTGGAGCCGACCGTCGGGCCACGGCGATCACGTCCTCGCCGCGAGCGGCCAGAGCGACGGCGCACGCCTCTCCCAACCCGGCTGAGGCTCCAGTGACAACATGCTGCGACATCTGCTCAGTCAACCACCGACCGAACCCAAGCGGCGATGCAATTGGCTCCCGTCGCGGCGCTCAGACGCCGTCTGCGACTCCAAGGAGACGTTGTCGACGCACGCCGGACATACCTCGCCACGTGGAGGCCAAGCCGATCGTCCACGCAATCGCGCCGATCACGATCGTGGTGGTGGCCGTGCCGTAGATCGCCCCGGAGGCCTGAGCGTAGGACACGGCAATCAGTGGCAATGTGATAAGTCCCGAAGCTTGCTGGGCCGCAGCGGTTGACTTGACTCGACCCGACAGTCGTAGCACTAGCGACAAGCCGATCAACAAGAAGCCCGGCAACACCCACAGCATCAAGAGCCACCATTGTTGGGTCGGGAAGAACCAGCCACCGACTTCGGGTCCGACGATCAAATTGACAATGAGCGAATAGGCGGTGAAGCCGACCATCGTTGTGAAGTAGCCGGGTACGAGAGACGCCAACAGTTTGCCGAGGTAGATCTCTTTGGTGGCCGCCGGCGAGTGGGCGAGAAATTCCCCGGTGCCTCGTTCGCGTTCGCCAACGAGGGTGGCGGCACCTACGGCGGTGGAGATGGTCAGTGGGACAACGACAGCCATCGGTGCAAAGAGAAACACGGCAAGGGCATATGAGGTGCGGCCCTGCGGAGTGTCGCCCTTGATCTGGGCTTGGGCTTTGGCTGGCAGGACCTCAAGGGTGTTGGCGATATTTTGAACTGCTTCGACATCGCCCAACGACGTGATCGACAACAACAACGCCAACGGCACGATCACAAAGAAGATGCTGCCCAAAATTCCCATGGGCATCCAAAAGTCTTTGGCCAGAACAAGTTGTTTGACGTCGGTTCGAGCAACTACCAGTGTGCGGCGCCAATTCATCGAACGACCTCCGTGGCCGGGAATCCTTCGCCGAGCTCGCGGCGGCTGCGTCGCACCGCGAAATACAACTCTTCGAGGCTCGGTTCGTGCGGAACGACTCGGGTTACCCGCGCCCCGGCCTTCACGAGTGCCTTCACCAGGTCTGCGGTCACTTCCGGGTGATCGATGGTGATGCGGTATCCGTTGGTGGTGGGCTTGCTCGAACGTACGCCGGCAACCACGGTCAGATCGGCGAGCGCCGCTTGGTCTCCTTCGATCGAGATCTCGACGGAATCGTCGGGCCACAGTCCGCGGGTCAGCCGTTCGGGCTCGCCGGCTACGAGGTCGGTGCCTTCGTCGAGCACGATTACGTGGTCGGCCAGCCCCTCGGCTTCGACGAGGTGATGGGTACACATCACGACCGTGTGGCCATCGGCGGTCATGTCACGGATTAGCGACAGCACGGCTTGGGCCGACTCGGGATCGAGACCCGACGTTGGTTCGTCGAACAGCAACAGACGGGGTTCGTGCAAGACCGAACGGGCCAGCGCCAGTCGGGTCTTCATACCCGTCGAATACCCACCGACTTGTTCGTCGAGAGCTTGCTCGATGCCGAAGCGACTAGCCGCCACAGTCACCCGTTCGTCCATTACGTCGCGTTTCACGTCGTGCAACTCTGCGGCGTAAACAAGATTGTCGCGTCCGGTGAGGCGGTCATACAGGGCCGGCTTGGCCGACACCACGCCACACTGGCTGCGGACGATTTCGCCCTGCAACGCGGGATCCAGGCCGAGAGTGGCGACGGAACCGGAGTCGGGGGTCATTGCTCCGGTCACGCACCGGATAGCGGTCGTCTTGCCGGCCCCGTTTGGTCCCAGCAAGACGGTGATCTTGCCGTCGGGCGCTTCGATGTTCAGGTCGCGGAGCGCCGGTTTCGAGCCGAAGGACTTGCTCACCGATTTGAGGCTTACTGCCGGGTGCGCCAAATGAGCCGCGTGTTCGAATTGATCAGTAGTCACCTTGGTTTCATCGGCTGTCACCTCTGGATCTTGATGGCCGACTAGAGTCGTACATGTGTTCGTCTTAGGGATCGATCCGGGCCTGTCGCGCTGTGGCTACGGCTGTGTAGAACATGGCCGCAAACCGCGTGCGGTCGCGGCCGGCGTTATCCGCACTAGCCCGCAACACGAATTGGCGATCCGGCTGGCCGAAATGCAAGTCGAACTACGCTCGCTGATCACCGACCTCAAGCCCGATGTCGTGGCCGTAGAACGGGTGCTGTTTCAGCACAACGTGTCCACCGCTATGGGGGTGGCTATGGCTAGCGGCTTGGCAATGGCCGAGGCTGCGGGGGCGGGCTGCGAAGTCGTCGAGTATTCGCCCAACGAGATCAAACAAGCGGTCGCGGGCTGGGGTAGTGCGGGCAAGGACGAGATCGGACAAATGGTGCAGACGCTGCTCAATTTGCCCAAACGACTATCGCCAGCCGATGCCGCCGATGCTGTGGCCGTTGCGCTGTGCCATATTGCCCGGGTGCCGTCGCGTCGTAGCCGAGCGTCGCTTACCCGCCTCGTAGCCCCAGGAGGAGCTTCATGATCGGATCACTTCGCGGCACTCTGCTCGACCGCGCTCACAATGGGGAGTTGCTGGTCGAAGTGGGCGGGCTGGGCTATCGCGTTCAAGCGACGCCTTCGACATCGGTCACCATCGGCGAGGTCAACGGCGAGGTTTTTGTACACACTCATCATGCCGTGCGCGAGGACAGCGAGACGCTTTACGGCTTTGCCACCATGGCCGAACGGTTGGTGTTCGAGGCGCTGATCGGAGCTCATGGAGTTGGGCCGGCGCTGGGCCTGGCGATCTTGTCTGTGCATGGGCCCGATGCACTGCGGCGAGCCGTTGCCGACGACGATGTTGCGGCGCTGTGCCTGGTTCCCGGGGTCGGCAAAAAGACCGCGGCTCGTTTGGTGATGGAACTCAAGTCCCGGCTCGATCTCCCCGATGCCGGCGTAGTCGTGCTGGCCGACGACGGTGCGGCCGTTGCGGTGGCCGGCGGGGCCCGCGCCGATGTGCGCAGCGCCCTCGAGGGGCTCGGCTACGCGGCCGACGAAATCCACGCGGTGCTTGTTGACCTGCCCGCCGAGGGCGAGACCAGCGACTTGTTGCGCGACGCGTTGCGGCGACTGGCATCGGGCGTCTGATGGCCCGCGAAGAACTGCTGTCACCGGCGGAAGAACCCGAGGATCTGGTCGACGAGCCGGGGTTGCGGCCGCGCGTTCTTTCCGACTTTGTTGGCCAAACCGAGCTCAAGGGCCATCTAGGAGTGATGCTTGGCGCGGCCGCCAAACGTCGCGAAGCAGTCGATCACTTGCTCTTTGCCGGTCCGCCTGGGCTCGGCAAAACCACTCTGGCCAACATTGTCGCGGCCGAGATGGGATCGGCGATGCAGGTCACCTCGGGTCCGGCGTTGGAACGAGCTGGCGACCTGGCGTCGATCCTTTCCAAGCTCGAAGACGGCGACGTCTTGTTCATCGACGAGATTCACCGTTTGCCTCGGCCGGTCGAAGAGGTGTTGTACCCGGCGATGGAAGATTTCCGCATCGATGTTGTTTTGGGCAAGGGACCGGCCGCTCGGTCGATTCCACTCGAGCTCGCTCCTTTCACCCTTGTTGGTGCCACGACGCGCACCGGGCTCATCACCGGCCCGTTGCGTGACCGTTTCGGTTTGGTTGCTCGACTCGACTACTACGAGATTGACGACCTTCGGTCGATTGCCTTGCGGGCCGCCGGCATCTTGGGGGTCGACATCGACGACGCCGGTGCTTGGGAGATCGCTCGACGGTCTCGAGGCACGCCCCGAATCGCCAACCGTCTGCTGCGCCAGGTGCGCGACTACGCCGAAGTCGAACGAGATGGCCACATCGATGCCGACGTAGCCAGCGATGGGTTGGCGTTCTTTGGCGTGGACGAGTTGGGGCTCGACAAAGCATCACGGGCCGTACTCGAATCGGTTTGTCGTCGCTTCGGTGGCGGGCCGGTTGGGCTATCGACGCTGGCGATCAGCGTTAGCGAACCTACCGAAACGGTCGAGGACGTCTACGAGCCATACCTCATCCAGCAAGGCATGCTCATGCGCACGCCTCGCGGGCGGGTCGCGACCCCGGCGGCCTACGCTCATTTGGGCATGGTGGCTCCGGTTGGCGACACTGGTTCGTCACAGAGAGGTCTGTTCGGGGCCGACGAATAGCCTCTGAGCGTGACTGGTCGCCCCGAGACACTCGCCGACATCGATTATCAATTGCCGCCGGCCGCGATCGCCCAAGTGCCTATCGAGCCTCGAGATTCGGCCCGGCTGCTCGTGGACCACGGCCGTCACGTAGATCATCGTTATGTGCGCGATCTCCCTGATCTGCTGTCGGCGGGGGATTTATTGGTGGTCAACGACACCCGAGTGTTGCCGGCCCGGCTGTTGGCCCGGCGCCAAACCGGCGGCGCGGCAGAGATCCTGCTTCTCGAGGAGCGCGATGACGGGCAGTGGGAAACTCTGGCGCGGCCCAGCAAGAAGTTGTTGCCCGGAGCAACGCTTCATTGCGGTCGACTGGCGATCGAGATGGGCGACGACTTGGGCGAGGGCCGTCGGTTGGTTCGGCTCGATCCCGGGTCCGACGATCTGCTCGATGTTCTACACGAGGTCGGGCGGGCGCCGTTGCCTCCGTACATCGAATCTCAGATCGATGACCCGAGTCGATACCAAACCGTTTACGCCGATCGGCCGGTATCGGCTGCGGCGCCCACGGCCGGACTTCATCTGACCCCGGAACTGCTCGAGCAATTGCGCGGACGCGGCGTCGAGATCGCGACCGTGGAACTGGCCGTAGGGCTCGACACGTTTCGTCCCGTCACCGTCGAACGTCTTGACGATCACGCCATGCACAGCGAGTGGTATCACGTCCCCGAATCAACCGCGGCGGCGATCGAAAGGGCCGAACGGGTAGTGGCGGTCGGGACCACCTCGGTGCGCGCCATCGAGTCGTGGAAGACCTTCCAAAGCCGGACCGGACGAAGCGAGCTGTTCATCCGCAGACCGTACGAGTGGCAAGCCGTCGACGTGCTGCTCACCAACTTCCATCTGCCGCAGTCGACATTGCTTTGCCTGGTCGACGCCTTTGTCGGTCCCCGCTGGCGCGAGCTGTATCGCGCTGCGCTCAACGACGACTACCGGTTCTTGTCGTTTGGCGATGCAATGTTGCTCGGGCTGGAGTCCGCGGGACAACCGCGGCGGCGCCAATAACCTCAGCAGCAATGAAAGCGACATTTACTGAGACGGCCCGCGATGGCGAGGCCCGCTGCGGGGTCGTCGCGACCGCTCGCGGCGAGTTCACCACCCCACGATTCATGCCGGTGGGCACTCGCGGCGCAATCCGGCACTTGGCGTCCGACGATGTCGAGGCGCTGGGCGCCCAGGTCATCTTGGCCAACACCTATCATCTGATGCTGCGGCCTGGGGCCGAGACCGTTGCCGACCTTGGCGGCATCCACGGGTTCGCCGACTGGCAAGGACACTTCCTGACCGACAGCGGCGGCTACCAGATCTTTTCGCTCGAACCCACCCTCACCGACGAAGGCGCGACATTCAAATCGACCTACGACGGGACTACGCATCTCCTGACCCCCGAACGAGCCGTTGACGTGCAGGCAATGATCGGCGCCGACATCCAGATGGTGCTCGATGTTTGCCCATCGTCGGTGGCCGACGATCGCATCGTTGCCGCGGCGGTCGAACGAACGGCCCTTTGGGCGCGTCGCGGGCGTAATCAGTTCCTCGCTCATGAAGACGCTCCGAGTCGCCAGTGCCAGTTCGGGATCGTGCAAGGCGGCACCAACGAGGCGCTTCGCACGGAGTCGGCCGAACGTACCGTCGAGATCGGATTCGACGGCTATGGCGTTGGTGGTTTGTCGGTAGGTGAGGACCGAAGCGAGATGCTTCATGGCCTCGACTCGTGTATGAGCTTGTTGCCGCTCGACCAGCCTCGGTACTTCATGGGGCTCGGCGACCCGATCGGAATCGTCGAGTCGGTCGCTCGCGGGGTCGACATGTTCGATTGTGTTCTGCCCACTCGCCTCGCCCGTCACGGCACCGTTCTCACCGACGCTGGCCGTTACAACCTGACCCGCGCCGAGTTCGCTCGAAGCGATGAACCGCTCGACCCAACCTGGCCCGACAGTCCGGCCAACCGATGGCCGAAGGGCTACCTGCGGCACCTTTTGCTTACCAAGGAACCAACGGCGGCGCGGATCATCACGTTGCACAACGTGGC